>Ga0181352_1001080_pt1 | contig 10910 bp, 5 predicted proteins | sample Fa13VDMLBSN_FD_130103 | JGI IMG/M metagenome (GOLD analysis project Ga0181352, IMG submission 130103) | Freshwater viral communities from Lake Michigan, USA - Fa13.VD.MLB.S.N | ecosystem: Environmental > Aquatic > Freshwater > Lake | place: USA: Michigan | collected 2013-09-23 | reverse complement strand
TTGTGTGTTGCTACTGTAGTAACGATTACACCACGATTGCCTTCACATACTTTGCTTACTGCTTGGTGAATGGCTGCAGTCAATTGCTCTTGAATAGCACCTCTACGACCAAAATGTTCTACAATACGATTCAATTTAGATAAACCAATAACACGTCCACCTTCTCCAACTACATAACCAACGTGAACTACTCCTCCAATTGTTTGGTGGTGGTGTGAACACATTGAAGTTAAAGGAATGTTACGTTCAATTACAATACCATCGTATCCGTCTGATGGGAATGAAGTAATATCTGACATTGCATTATATCGACCTGCAAATAAGTCGAATACATAAGCTTTTGCTACACGACGTGGAGTATCTTCTGAATTGGGGTCGTTTCGCCAATCAACACCTAGAGCATCTAGAAACTTACCATAAGCTTCTTCTGCTTCATCTACCATTGCCCATTTTTCTTTTTCGGTAAGGGGAAAACCAGGTGCAACTCCATTTGCAAAACCCGTTTGCACACATTCTAAATCGTTGTGCTGTTTTTTTCGATTGTTTTCTGACATATAACTAATTATTTTATATAAATGTACGGATAACCTTTAAGGTATCCAAGTTAGAGTGCATAAATGTAATCTAAATTACGCTCTTTTTTATCGTTATCCATCCCATAACCTACTACCCATTCATCTTGAATCATAAAACCATAATAGTGATAGTATTCTGGTAGGGGTGAAATGTCTCTGGTTAATAGGGTAACCATCTTAAGTGATTCAGGATTTTGAGTATTTAAATGCTCTAAAATTCTATTTAAAGTATTTCCAGTATCATAGAAATCATCTACTACATATACATGTTTTCCTTCAATATTTGTTTCAATATCTTTTAAAATGTGAACTACACCTTGATCTTGACCGTTGTATGATTTAGCTCGTATAAAATCAAGTTCAACATTAGTTGACATATTTTTTACTAAATCACTAAAAAACATAAAGCCACCATTCAATACGCAAATTATTACAACATCATCGTTTGCAGTATGTTTAAAATCAATAGCATGAGCCATTTCTGTTACTTTTTCTTGGATTTGTTTTGAGGTAAATAGAATATTCATTATAACTGTTTTATGGGAAAATAAAAAGGCCCCTTTACGGGGCCTAGTTTTTTTTGTTTTTTGTATTAATAATTTAACAAAGATCATTAATTGTTACTGTTGGGGATCCATTTACAAAATATGAAGATGAATGAACTGTACCTACTGAAGCGGTATATTCATAAATTAAATGTGAATTTAAGGATGGTGGGGGTGGTACTGAGAATGGGTAAGTGGAAATTCCCATCCCATTTGAAGAAGTGACATTAGTGTATAATTGGAACCAGTCTGAACTTCCTGTAAGATTAGGGAAATAAATTACAAAATATAATTCATCACCTGTATAATAAGCACCATTACTAGAATAATTAATAGGGGTATTATAAATATAAGGCATGCTTGAACTTACTAAAGTAGGGCAAGGAACTGCCTCTAATGTAGGTAAATTAACCCATCCTGTTGAGGATGAAACAAATGGGAGAGTTTTAAAAGAATAAATTGGCATATCTCTTCTAAAAATATAATACGAACTTGCTTGGGTTGTAATAGTAGGTGAACCTTGGCTTGTATAGTAAATATATAAAGGAAAAGCAAATTTACTTCCAAAAGTATTAACTATACTTACATTATTATGTAAAGCTTGAGAATCAGAATTTCCATAATTAACAAATTGTTGGATTAAACCATAACAATTCGAACAAGTTGTTTGGGGAAATTGATTAGTAATTACAGGCATTGGAATAGTAATAGACCAATAATTATTTGCTGGGTCTTCAATATATGTTATGTTAGGGTAGGCTGTTCTATGGATGTAATACTGGTTAGCCATAACACCATCTCCACAAGGGACATTTGTTGTTGGGATTTTAAGTACAAACCAATTATAATAATTTATATTTGTTGGGTCATATGTAATAGGACCTACAAAATTAGTAAGAGAACCATTCCATAATATAAATTGGTCTTTATAAAATGTATAGTCTGTTTGATTATTAAAGGACATTGAAATTATTCCTTGGGACTGTCCATTAACTGTTGTTACTGATTTATGGTAACCGATAGAAGAATTAGGGGTAACCGGGCTGCAAGCAAAATTTATATTTCCATTATATTGTATAGTACAATTTGTAGGTGTAGTTGAAGTAAACATTGGAGAACCAAATGCAAGATCATTTATTACACCATATGGAGGAAATTTTGCTGCTATGTCACTAGTCCCCGAAGTATACCCATATACATAAGTAGCTGGGCCTGATGGAGGGGTAAAATCTGTCATTTTATAATCCCATAGTGTTTGACTTCCATCACACGCCCCACTCATGATTAATTTAACATATTGCTGGTTACAACACCATTCGTCAATGGTTATTCCAGAAATTTTAGCTGCTGGGAATGGGTCTATACAATCAGTGCAATCAAATGTATCTAAACATTGCATTTGTAAATCCCAATTTGTTTGATTATTAGTTGGGTTTGGAGTAATTTTTATATCTAAGGTATCTGGGAGTGAAGGGTTAGCACTTCTAGAAATATTAGTTAAAGTAAGTACTCTTTTAAAGTATTGATCTTGTTTAATATCTTTAGGATAAACATTATTATTAATATTGCTTAAAGTATTTATATTGCTTAAAAAACCTTCACTTCCAATTCTAGCTTTTTCTAAATATATTGGTTGATTATATAAAGAAGGATTTCCTGTATTGTTTGGATCACCGGAAATAAATTTGATTTCGAGTTCATCCCAAACAGAATACCCTCTAAAATTATATGCAAAATATTCTGTTGAGCTATCAAGTTGGTAAGTAAGACCAATTACTGGTGGGGGGGCTCCATTCCCTGCGGCCGTAAAGGATTTTTGATGAGTATAAGGTAATGGAAAAGTTCCATTATCACATTGTAATGGGGCTACTACAATAGTACCAAAACAACTTTCAAACGGAATTGGTGTACCATTTGCTGAACCACTTACACTGCTATAAGTGACACCATTAATAGCAATATCATGGATAATACCTTCCCAATCACCCGCAGTAACATACGGAGCAGTATTTCCTGCTAATGGATGAGTTAATTGATAAGGAATAAATGAGTTCCCATATCCTGAAACAAATTCAGGAGCTGAGTAGTCTCCATCTTTATACCACCCAATTGTATAATCAGTAACTGTTCCTAAAGTACTAGTTAAATTACCTGCTATAATTTGTCCTACAAAGCTTGAACTAAATACATCAAATTCTAAATCAGAAGTATCACACCATGAAATCGGTTCTACAGGTACTGGAAGAATAGCATAACAACACTGGGTGATTAGAGAGTTTGCACTATTACCTGCATTAAATATTGGGGCAACATTTGTTGGTAATGTTGTACAAGCATCAATTACTAGTATTTGAGTAGCACCTTGAGGTATGTTTACAATTAAAGGGCAGTTTCCAATTGGAGGAGCAAATAAATCTTGATAAGGAATACCTGATGCAATCGGGTTATTATAGTCAAGATTAGTATAAATACTAAATCCATTAGGGGATAAACTACTTACATTAAAGTTTGTTGAGAATTGATCTAGGCAAATTGCAAAATCCATGTTTTATTTTTTATATATTAACAAATGTTATGTTTTTCTGTAAGGCCAACTTGCCAGTAAGTTGATCCACTACAATTTAATGTTTTAGTACTGTTGCTTCCAGATACTGTTCTATAGGTAATTGTACTATGATCTACAACAGGAGCAAGACTTCCAGTCCACATTTTAATTTGTAACTGTTCTGCTACTTGATCTATACGACAAGCATACCCTATAGTTGATGCTACTTGATAAGCTGCTCCAGTTGAAGTCACTGGGTAATTTGTTTGAGGGTCATATGGAGTACCATTTCCAGCAAATACTAAACCGATAATTTTCCAAACACCACCAATATTAGCTATTAATGTAGATCCTGAATCTCCACCCCATACTGGGTAAGAACAAACTTGAGTACTTGCATTTACTGTGGATGGATTATAGGATGAACCATCTGCTGGTTTAACGTAAGCAATCACATCTGTAAAGTAAGATAATGTATTGGTTCCTTGAAGTTTAAACATTATAGGGAAAGAAGTGTAACTAAACATTCTTAAAGGACACAATGTACCCGGAGACCCTTTAGCTCCTGTAGTTCTACCTGAACTATAAAATTCATAGTTATTGTTAAGTAGGTTATCTATTTCAGCTGTTGATGCAAATGGGATTGCATTTCCATAGGTTAATCCTACTTGTTCACCTCCTAAAGAGGAAAAATCTATAATTGTTTGTCCTGTACTTGAAGTACAATATAGAGAAAATATAGCAGCATCTACTTTATTAGTCAATGATGGGTTAGCAACAATTGAAGCAGATGTGTATATAGGAACATATCTTAATACTCTACCAATTTCATTTGCTCCTCCAGGGTTTACAGGTTGTGTTTCACCAGTTTGGTAAACAAAGTCACCTTGAATAGTATTACTTGAATCTACTAAATCAAACTCATTTTGTGGATTAGCATATGTTCTTTGGCTCGTGTAAAAAGCATCTCTAATTACTACGTGGTTATTTGTTAAACCAACTAAAGCACCAGATGCTGAGTCTTGGCAAATGAGACCCATTGTTCCTACACTCCCGGCATTTGTAAATGGAGTTGATTTAGATGTTGAAGTAATTGAAACTCCTCCTTTTAATGGTCGTACAGTTTGTCTGTTTGCTAAACTTGTATAGCTTCCTGGGGAGAATAGTTGGGATCCAATAGCAAATGACCATTGTAGTTCTCCTTGGTAGCAAGTTGCACTACAAGCTAAAGGAGCAATTTCACCAGGGGCTACAATAATTTGTGTAGAAATAACTTCATCAGCTGTTCCTGTAGGAAAGTCAGTGTATTCAGTTACTAATGCTGCTATTGATTGGGAGGTAAATCTTCTAGTTAAATAAGATGCTGTAGGAACAAAAATTTGTAATGATGCTGTTCCTGTAGATAAAATTCCTTCATCATACATTGTTATAGCTCCTGCTAAGGAAGCAGTTGCCCCTTCATCATATGTCATTTGAAATCCATATCCTACACTTGAGCCCGTAGGTAAATACGGGCTAAGAGACATAGATAATAAAATATTTTTTATACTGGTATCGTAATTAAATGCCATTTTTTATTTTTTTAATATTAACAGTTTTTAGTTCCAAATGTTATGTAAATAGTATGAATTGCTTCACATTCATCACAATCATCATATATATAATTACTTCCTAAAAAATAATTTGTTGCTGAGTATGTGTGTGGATATGTTGGGATTCCTGTAGAAGTTCCAAAGAATGACCAACAATCGTAATTTGAATCTTTTAATACTTTTCCTACTATAGTAGTAGCACCAGGAACTGGTTGTACTAAAAATTCAGATCCATCACATTTTTCATATACATAATATGTTGGGAAAGTGTAACATTCTTGGGTTACAGGATTTACATTTCCATTTAATATATTAGCATTTGTAACATTATTATTATAGTAACATGCTGTAGATGTTGCTGTTGCTGGAGTTGAGCTCCAAGTAGTATTACTAGTTGTAGTTGAAACTAAAGTTCCATCATTATATAATGTTTCAGATAAGTTTTTAGTAATCCAAACTTGATTATTAATTACAATTCCATCATATAATGTTCCGTTTTTACCAGTATAAGCATCTGGGATGAACATTCCATTTGTTTCACTTGTTGTAGCTGGTCTAACTAAACGAACGGAACATCCGTAGCTTTTAGGGAAAATATCTCTATAAACATCAGCTGAATAGTGTTCTAAGCGGCGAGTAGCCATTAAAGCACCATTTGTTACTGGAGGAGTTGAGAGTGAATTTGCACTCCACCACAATCCTTCGAATCCAAGACCTTCAAATGTGCCATCGTCTTTACGTCTTCCACCTGCGGTTCCAGCGCATCCACTTGAACTTACATCTGTTTGGGCTCCAATATTTGGGTTTTCCCAACACGTAGCTTCTAAATCTCTAGTGTAGTCTTTTAATTTACCACCTGAAATTACTCCTAGACTACCTGTTATAGTTACATCAACAGGAGCAGTACCACCATTTAAAAATGTTACTAAATTGTTCCAATCTGATTCAGTTGGTATAACCCAAGTAGAAGCATTTACTGAACCTGTATTAACAATTCCTCCAGGGCCGCGGCCTTGTAAAGTAGCACCTCCTTTATCTACTACATACCCATTATATAATAAACCATGAGTACATTCTAAACAGTTACCACAAGGGATAGTACTAGTTATACTTCCTGAGGTTGCACATCCATTACATGGATTTCCTCCTACAGCAGTTGAACCCGAAGGGCACCAGGAAACGTATGATGAAGTTGGTGGGATTGTACTTACAGGATAAGTATAAAGGTAATAATCTTGTGGTGGGTTATTAAATAGGGAAGATTGAGTAATAGGATTTAAGTAAGTAGAATCCCATACAATATTTAAATCATTGTAACTACTAGCACTAATTAATTGTTCAGCGGTCATGTCAAAAATAATACCACCTAAAGCTCCATTAAACGTATTACAATTTTTAAAGTAGTCTGGGTTAGATTCAAAATTAATTTTATGACATCCTGCAGACATAGTAACAGGGTAAATATATAAATTGTTGGAAGAATAAAATTTTCCACCATAATTCATTGTAGTTCCTCCTGGAGGTGTGTTTAATATCCCTGAGGTTGGGGCTAATGAAGGGGGAGTTAAAAAGGCATATTCATTATTTGCTGATTGGACATAATAATTAACAAATGCACTATATATTTGATTATTAATGTAGGGGTTAAAAGAATTAAATGGTGGAGGTAAAATTCCAACACTACTATGTCCATAAAGGGGTGCTCCCCACCATCCTGAGCTAGATGCAATTCGAGCATAAGCGTTTTGAGTATAAGCGGGATAAGTAAATATTGAATTATTTGTAAAATTTGGGGCAGAAGTTTCGGTAGGTGAAGTACACATTATAGTAGTACCATCTAGTTTAATTTTTAGAGCACCTGTACCTATAATTGCAACATAATATGTTTTAGGAGCAGGAACATTTATTGTAGTACCAAATCCTACCCATTTATCAGAAGTACCATAAGTACCTGCTGGGTATGTTAAAGGGGTGCCACTTACCGTATCTCTTCCTAATTGGGCTACCCATCTGGAAGTTAAATTATTACCTACGTCTGGTTGGTACCAAAAACTAGAACTTAATATATCAAAAGTATATTGAGTATTATATACTAAAGAACTCCCTGAGAATGGAGAAGGATTATTAGTTGAAGAGTATCCAGCACCATTAAAACTCCAACTATGGTAAAGTACGGGTTGAGCCATACCGAAATTTTTCCCAAGAATAGTACCCCATGTTGATGGTGGATAGAGGATTGGATCCAATTGATTTTGGTTAATAGAAAAACCAGGTATTACATCACCATTACCTGGTGGGGAAGATAAATTTGATGGTAATGTACTTGATGGAGTATAAAGCCCAGCACTAGCACTAATAGTTGGTGTTGATCCACTAGTAATACAACTCCCACTTCCATCAGAAAAATATCCTTCAGGACATAAACAATCATAAGAAGCAGATACATAAGAAGATATAGATCCAGTAATATAACAATCTTCAGGTGGAATTACTGAGCCTGTACTTTCAGATCCTGATGGTGGAGGTGGAGGTGGAGGAGGGCAACCAATTAAGGTTACACAAACATTATCAATAGCAACACGTGCACTTCCAGCTCCTGTTCCTACAAAAAATGTAAGATCAGTTGTTTCGATGTTGTTTATTGTAAAAGTATATGCTGTTGGGGTTGTTGTTAAAGGACCAGTTCCTTGAGGTAAATTATTAGTATAATTTCCAGTATCAACAGTTACTACATTTGACGGACTATCTATAAGATTCCATGCTTGGAAACATACTTCATATGAACATGAAATCGTAAATAAATTTGCTTGAGTTAAAGATACACTTGAAGTACCACTAATACTAAATGGAGATAAAGTGTCTGCAGAAGCATATCCTTGTGCAAAATCCCAACTACCTACTCCTGGAAGGAATTGGCTAGGAGTTGGAATCCAACCAGTTTGTCCTAGAGCAAAACTTGGGTTTGTAACAGAACTAAGATCAGGATCACAAGAACATGTTGTAGGAACATTTCCATTACCAATAGAACATACTGCCTCACATTCAGCTAACGTTACAAATGCACCTGCCGATCCAGATGGTACTTGGACACATCCGTTTGAAGTACAAACATACCAACTTGAAGTTGTTGGTGTAATACTACAACTTACCTGGCATTGTTCTAATGTAGCATATGTACCTACAGATCCTGAAGGGGAAACTACACATCCGTTAGGGCCACAGTTATATCCCCAATTTACTTGACCAGGAACCGGAGAAAATTGAGGGCATGGTTTTCCTGGGGTTGGGTTTGTAACTGAACTTAATAGGAAATATCCTTTAGGGCCATAAAAATTCCACCATGGTGGAGTTAAAGGAGAAGCATCATATGTTGGACATGAAGCTGAAAATCCTGAGGTTACTTGGAAGAATGATTCAGTAGTAAATGGTAAATTTAATGAAGCTGAAGGTACAGCTACCCATTTATGTTCATTAACTATTGAAATCGGGTTTCCGTTATAATCTGTTCCAGAATAACTTGCTGAAGGTTTCCAGTAAATAATGTATTCTTTTACTGCTCCGTAAGTAACTGGGTTTGAATAGTCTGGAAGGAAGAAATTATATTCTTTTTGGCCGTTTTTCCAACCACCAGTCCAAGATCCTCCTAAGTTACCATAGAAGTTAAAGGCATTACTTCCTGTAACAAAATCAAACTTAAGACAAGTAGGACAATTTTTACTCATTGTAGCCCACTTTTTAGAAGGCTTTAAAATATCTACATAAATAATATCCCAAGTAAGACCATCTTTAGTTACATATGTAGTAGTACCATCTTGGTTTTTACAAATTACATATACATCACCTACTTCAGTATCATCTACTATTCCAATTTTTAAAGTAACAGAAATTGCATTATTTAAATCAATTTCAGGTACATCATTTTCTAAAAAATCAAGTAAAAATACTGATCCAGAAGCAGGAACTAAAGAATTTTGAGTAGAACTATCACCTTGAATTACTTGTTTAGTTGCTGTATCGCTAAGACTATTATCTTCAATTAATGTTTTTAAATCAGGAGTTGGTGCTCCTAAAAAATACATTACATCTCTTGTAATATCGTATTGTACAATTGTGTAAGTTGTCATCTTATTAAGTGGTTGTGTTATCAGAGTTAATACATAATATAAAATCTCCAGGAGATTGAACATTTACTGTTACAAAATTTCCTGAAGTTAAACGGCATTTAATGAGTTTTCCGTAAATAATAGATGAAGGGCCAGAAGCAAAACTATTTAATCCACCTACACAATTATCTAAAACGGCATTTGAATTAATAGTACCTACAGGTGCAAAACTATTATCACCAGCAGTACAATTTTTCATAGTACCATCGATATAACCCATATCTCCACCAAAACTAAAATCGCCTCCTACACAATTTGTAAAAGTACCATCGCAATAGTATCCAAATGAAGAATCACCTCCTATACAATTTGTAAAAGTACCATAAGCCATTCCATTTCCTGCAAAACTAAAATCACCACCTTCACAGTCTACAAATGTACCATTAACTAAAATTGGATTTAATGGTTGAGTTCCTGGGATTGGGTTTAAAGTTCCACCAAAACTATAGTCACCACCTTTACAGTTGTTAACTTTAAGTAAAGGTAAATTATCTGCTATAGTAAAGTTTTTAACATCAACATCAATACCTCTTACATAAACATCATTTGCAGTAACACTAATAGTACCACTACCAGTTACTAACACATCACATTCACCTGTAAGAGATACAACATCAATATATTGAGTATCTAAAGTAAAATCAGAAGCAAAAGTATATTTACCAGGTCCGGCTATAATTGCTATTCTATTTGTAGCTGATGGAGAACTATCTTTAGCTTGAACATAAGAAGCAGATAATGAAGAACCATTTTGTGTTGGTGTTCCATTTGCTTCTACAAAAAGATAGTTTGAGCCTGATAATGGAGAAAAATTAAGTTCATTAATAGATTCTGAAAGAAATAATAAACTATTGTCTAAATCTTCCCACGTAAGTGTAGATCCTTTTGCATTAGGACCATATGCTCGGGTTAAAAAGGGGTATGTAGGCATCTGTTTTTATTATACATATCAGATGCCTTGTAAATATTATTAATTAAACCCCTCTTTTTGTATCAAAGGCAATGATATGATCACGCCCTGTCATATTGTAACCTTTTTCAGCACACATATCAAACACAATTGGATACATTTTAATAAGTTCCTCACGTGTATCACCTGCGGGCATAATAAATGTTTTATGCTTTGGAATGTTGAGTGCTACTCTAAATACTTCAATCTCAGCTAGATTTTCTTCAGTACCATCCCAAACTGGTTTGTAGTGGTAATCAATATGGTATTCTAAAGTTTGTTTAATTGTGTCTAATTTTAGACGAAACTTATTGTGTTGATCAATCATTTTTTGGTCCACAATCGCTCCTTGAGGCGTTTGAGCTCCCACAACGGGAATACTATTACCAAACTTAGGACTGAGCGAAATAAGATCAATAGGATAGTCAGTAGCGAGGAAATGACTACCTTCAGTTTCAATAGTAATGAGGATATCTCTTTCATTTGCAAAATGCGTTAGTTCGTTTACTAATTTTGGATGCATTGTAGGTGAACCTCCAGT
>Ga0181352_1001079_pt1 | contig 10918 bp, 17 predicted proteins | sample Fa13VDMLBSN_FD_130103 | JGI IMG/M metagenome (GOLD analysis project Ga0181352, IMG submission 130103) | Freshwater viral communities from Lake Michigan, USA - Fa13.VD.MLB.S.N | ecosystem: Environmental > Aquatic > Freshwater > Lake | place: USA: Michigan | collected 2013-09-23 | reverse complement strand
TCACCTGCACCACGCTCGCCACCACCGGCCTCACCTCCGTCACCACCTCCACCGCGATGACCGCCCCCGCGTCCAACGCGGTGCATATCACGGACGGCAAGATCCGCTGCGGGAACACGAGCGCGACGAGTATTCAGACGGCGGGGGGCATCACCTGCACCACGTTGCAAGCTGGTCAGGGCCTGATCGTAAATGGTGCATCCGCCCTCGGCGCAGCATCGCAACTAGGATTTGTACAATCTGGCACCTCGCAGTCGAAGGCCCTATTCTACGGCGCGGACGCTTCCACCGCAGGTGAGTTCCTTCTGACATCGTGCAGCAGCAACGAATCCATCGTGCGCGACTGTGCGAAGTTCGACGGCAGCACCACCTCCGGCCATACCCGTTTCCTGATCTACGATGTTGACAACGGCACGCTGGAGCGCGTCACCGTTGGCGCTGCCGATTCCGGTGGTTCTGGGTTCAAAGTTCTACGGATACCAAACTAATGCAAACCCGCACACGCTGCCATCACATCGCCATCTCAACCCCGCAGGACGACACGCAGAAGCGCGTCACATTCTGCCGGGAAGCAATCATCGAAACCGACGACGGAGAGATGATCGGCAGGGCGCTGACCCAGCCTGCCGACATCGTGGTTCCGTTCCTGCCCGACCTCGCTGCCACCGTCCACACGGTCACGGACCCGAACGGGGCGGAAGTGACATTCTCTGGCGCTGCGCTAGCGGCATGGATCACGGTGGAATATGAGGCACGGAATGCGCCCGTTGCACCGCCTGTTGTGTCTGATACACCAGTGCCATGAGCAAAGAGCGCGGACAAGCCCTGACCTACTTGGCGCAAGCCCTACAGGAGTACGCCCAGACCATGCCGCCTAGCGTGCGTGGACCTTTCCAGGCGGAAGTACAGCGTGCCTTCCAGATCATTGACCCACCGGCTGAAAAGCCTAGTGAGTCACACACTCCTTGATTAGTTTCCTTTAGGGGTACAATCCAGCCATGGTGAATATTCGCTCTGCTTCTGCTGGTAAACTGGTGGGCCCAGCCGCATTCCTGGCGGCACGGGGTCTTAACCCTGCAAATTATACCTACGGCAGCGTCAATGGTCCGAAGGTTAGCTCCATCCCGAATACCATGGGTGGTGTTGCCCAGCCGACCAACACCACGCAGTCCACTCCGGTAACTGGCGGTATCCAGAATACCCAGCCTATGGGAGGCAGCGCATCAGCTTCCAAGCAGGCAGCATTGGCGCGGCTGGAACAGGTCGGAAGCGGTCAGAATGCTCCCATTACCGAAGCCCAAAAATCCGGTATGATGTCGGCTCAGTCCGATATGTCTGCCGCCGCAGAAGCACAGCAAAACGCTGCCTTGCGCCGTACCACCGCAGCCGGTGGTGGAAGCCTGTACGATCCGAGCCATGGCGCAGCCGAGCGTGAGAACACATCTGACCGTCAGTTGGCCAACCAAGAGGCGAAGCGAGACATTGACCTCAAGGCGGCTGGGACCAACTACGAGGCTGAGTTCGCCGCTAACCGTCTGCTGGCTGCACAGGAAGACCCCTACTCGGGCGGCGGCACCTACGGCAGCGGGTCAGTCGGCGCACCGTCTGCCACCCCCGGTGGCGACCGTGTTCGTGGCTATAGCGGACAGTTCGATCTGTCACAGGGCAACCTGACGACTACCAATCCTGACCGCGCTTCTGTTGGTCTGCGCACCCCGGTTAGTGGCGGGTCTACTGCCGTGGCTACTGGTGGTCGCGGCATGACCGAGTGGGACTATAAGGCGCAGCAGGATCGTGCTGCTTCTGAAGCCAAGGCGCTTGCTGGGTTCAAGGATGCCAACGCTGGCAAGTGGAAGTGGAAGGGCAACCAGAAGGTCTACTCAACCCCGTTCAACGGGCAGTACATCCCGTATACCCCATGATGGCATCCACACGTCGTCCTGCCCGTTCATTCCAGAGCCAAGCCGCCATGTCTCGCCTGGAGCAGCCTGCCATGCCACAGCCGCAGATGCCCACGGCACCGCCGCCTATGCCGCCTCCTGCCGCTCCCGGCTCTCCGCCTCCCCCTGTACGGTCCTTTGTGGGCCAGCGGGTCAATAGTGGGCAGAACGGCATGAACATCAGCCGCCCACCGCCCACTGATCCCAAGTGGTCACAGCCCTATGTCGCGCCCAAGCCTGTGGCGCAGCCTGCCGTCGCCCCTGCTGTGCAGCCGCCTCGTCAGCCTGACCATGCCCAAGTGGCCCAGCAGCAACAGCGTCAACAGGGCATGCTACAGTCTGCCGAGCAGGCTAATCTTAAGGGTCGCCAGCAAGGCAAGTTCCAAGAGGGCTTGACCAAGTTCGGTGGCGACCAGACGCAAGCCTTACACTACGCACTGAAATACGGAGCTTAATCATGGTTGATACTTACGCTGGATCTAGTTTCCTTGGCGCTAACCCCGGTGGTGGCCGTCGCCCCGGCGTTGAGTATTCAGACGATGAGGAACTACAGCGTTGGGCTGAGGAACAGGGCAAGATTAAGAAGCGTGGAGGTGCTACGACCTTCAAGATCGCTGATCCCTCTGCGCCTGGCGGCTACCGTTATACGCTGCGTAGCGCCGATGAATACTCTGGCCCCGGTGGCGCAGGTACGGAGGCGTCCATCAACGAGGACGGCAAGGACATCATGGCTGAGGCTATGGGGCAGACCAAGCGTTACCAGCCGCGCTTGACGAAGGAGCAGGCTATATCATTTAAGCCTGACTATGAGCGTTTCCGCGCCAAGTCTGAAGCGGATACGGCTGAAGCGCGTAAGATCGCGCTTGCCAAGGAAATGCTTGCCGAGCAGGCACGCATCAAGAGGGAAGCAGAAGACGCAGCGGAACAGCGTAGGCTCGCCGCTGCTAGGGCTGACCGTGAGCTTGCCCGTGAGCTTCCCACTTCGGCAGAGAAGGCTCAGTCGGCTCAGGCGGATTTGTTTATTGCTCAGACCGGAGAGGCAAAGAGTGCCGTTGATCGGCTCTCTGAGTCACGGTACAAGGATAAAGACATTGCCGGTATGGCGTTGATGAAGGACGATGTTCCCGGCTTCAGCAAGAATGCTGAAGAGGCAGTAAGGCAGTCTTACGGGGCTAATGCCGACCCGTCTGCCGCCGTTGAGGCTGGGCGCAGGCAACACGCTGCGGATGTGGCAGAGCTGGAACGGCTTGAGACTAGCGGGGTTACCGAGGCCATAGCCAAGGCTGCTGAGATGCGCAAGGATTCCGATTTGGCTGGCGTTAAGTCATTCCTTCCGATCCGTAGTGGCGAGCGTGAGCGCATGGCTGCGGATACGGCTGTAGCAACCGACTTTGGCGATCTTACGGCCAATGAGGGCATTGAGAATGAGAGTGCATTTACCTCGTTCCTCAAAGCCCCAATCTCCGGCATCCCGCGCTACCTGAGTACCACCAGTGACATCCAGGCCGCTAAGCCCAAGTTGCTGACCGCTGTGCAGAAGTTGATGACCGACAACCCCGGCATGACCCGTAGGGAAGCGGCACAGTTGATGAGCCAGGCGCTTATTGACCGTGGCGTTCCGCCTGAGCGTGTTGCGCGGGTCATGGCTGGCATCTAGTCCATTGCTCGCCGTGTGACACACGGTATCATCCGTTATGCCTGACCCTCTAGATCCAGAAGGCGTACTGCCCAATGTGTTGCGCTGGCTGGATAGGTCAGGGCAGGCTGGGCGCAATGCTATTCGTGGCGATCTTGGTGCTGCGGCACGACAGTTGGCAGACTTTGTTCTTGAGCCAATAGACGCAGCGATCCCGTTCATTGACGCCATCCCCAACATATCCAAGAAAGAGGACTATGTTAGCGGGTCTGAACTTGTCGGCTTAGACGAGGACGCTCCGTGGTGGCAGAAGGTGCCTACGGACATCGGTGTTGGTCTTGCCACTGACCCGCTCACATACCTTACCTTCGGCGCTGTGCCTGCTGCTAAGGCTGCTCTACAGACTGCCGGTGCTGCCAGCAAGGCGAAGTACGGTGTTGGCGTAGGCTTGCCATTCACAGGTGGCAAGTACCGCACTATGGTTGGTGAGTTTGACCAACCTATTGACCCGCTGTCGCTTGCCACCCGTGGTGCTGACGCAGCGATCGCCAAGGGGCTTGGCAAGGTTGATGATCTGACTAAGTCCACTTCTGTCGCCGGGGCGCAGCCAGACAAGTTCGCCCGTGGCTACGAGGATCTGAAGGCGTGGATGCGCCGTGCCACTGGCTCAGAGAAGATATCGCCAGAGGTGCGCCGGAAGATGGCGGAAGCTGCCGCTGAAGGTGGCATAGCGTCTAAGTATTGGACGCAGGAAGTCACCAGCAAACTCGGCGGTCTGGACCAGGAAGAGCGCGTCCTGCTGACGATGGCGAACCTTGGCATAGACCTCGGCACACTCAAGCCGACTCGCCAGATTAACGCCCCCGTGCAGGTCATTGGTGATGACTTCCAGAAGAATATCCAGACCCTAGCCGCTACCTACGGTAAGGATGCAACCAAGCTCCAGAAGGCTGCGGCTGATGTCAGTGACATGGGCCAGCGCCAGTATGATGAGGCGTTCGGCAAGCAGGCTTTCTATAAGACGCCAGGCCAGAACCAAGACTACATGCAGCGCCAGTGGATTGTCGATAATCCTGACGCACCGGAGGTGGCCGGTTCGCTGTCACAGGCGCTCAAGGAACGCAAGCTCAAGACGCCAGAGGATGTCGCTAAGTTCCTATCCGGTGGTGATGTCGGCCTGGAACTGGACGCCACCAGGCTGATGCTGAACCGTGCAACACAGCAGGGGCGCATGCTGTCTCAGGCTAAACTAGCCAAAGAGTACGCGCCAGGCAGTACGTCTTCACTGGCTGACGATCTACGCGCACAGGCCATGGAAGGCATTAAGACTGCCGGTCTGCACCGTGACGAGGCTAAGGCCCTAGAAGATATGATTAATGGGCTTCCTCCCCGTGGTGATGTCCTTGGCGCTCTGTCCAAGATGACCCGCCCTGTGAAGGGGGCGATGGTCTATGGCGTGGTACTGCCCAAGTTTGGCAGTCTGGTCCGCAATAAGCTGGGCATGGGCTTCCAAGCCGGTGCTACGGAAGGCGTGCGCGATGAGGCGTTTACCCATCTGAACCCCGTCAATGTGGTCAGGGAAATGGGCAAGGCGTGGGATGAGGCTTATGGCACCAGCCTGTTTGGCAAGGCCGACGATCTGTCACAGGACATCAAGTTCATTGAGGATGCCTACAAGAACGCCAAGAATACCGATGGCGTGATTACTAATCTGGCTGCGCGTCCTGACCTACAGGAAGCCGTGCGTAATGGCGTCATGGACGGGTTCGTATCAACCGAAGAAATCCTGTCCAAGATTGGGCGTGACCCGAAGTTCCAGAAGTTCTGGGATATCTACCAGGCACCAGGCGTTATGTTCCAATACTTGGAGCAGCGTGGGCGCTTGCAGACCTATAAGAATCTCCTGGCCCGTGGCAATAAGCCCAGCGATGCTGCGCGCCTGACGAGCGATGCCCTCTTTAACTACCAGATCAACAGCGCAGAGAACCGTGCTTTGCGTGATGTGGTGCCGTTCGCTCAGTTCATGGCAAAGGCTATCCCGCAGCAGGCTAAGTGGCTGTCAACGCGACCGGCTGCTGGCGTAGCTGCTGCCCCGTTGTTCTATGACCAAAGTGGCGATGAGCCACCTGTGTATCCATGGATGCAGGGCCGTAGCCGTATCCCGATGGGCGATGACGCAGAAGGTAACCAGACCTACCTGACGGGGTTCGGCCTGCCTATGGAGTCGTTAGATGTCATCCCCAACATCAGTGGCGATATCCGCAGCTTCGGGCGCGGCGTACAGAAGGGGCTATTGGCATCTACTGCGCCTGTGCTGAAGACCGCTACAGCCGTTGCTACCGGTGAAGACCCGTACTTTGGAACCCCATTCGGCACCTACGACAAGATCCCGTTTGTTGGAAACGCTGGGTCCGCTGGGCGGCTATACAACATGGCCGCTGGCACAGGATTCCTTGAGCCTCTTGGTGCCGGTATGGTGCGGCAGGCGAGTAATCTGTCGGACGAAGACAAGCCGATGGAGGCGCGTGCGCTGGACTTCGCTACTGGTGCCAAGCTCGCTACCGTTGACCCCGATGTGGCAGAGCGGCAGGCTATCACACAGTTCCTTGAGAACCGCCCAGATGTGAAGCAGTACCGGACATTCTACCAGCCAGAGGGCGAGCCTGATTTTGAGGAACTCATGCGGCAGCTACAGGAAGCGAAGAAACGAATACGCGACAAACAGAAGGCTGCCAAGGAAGCGGCAGCGGCGACCGTGCTTTAATAGATACCCCCAGCGGACATTACAGAATCGCTGGGGGTCTACGGGCTAGTCATAGGGGCGTCCCCCATCTACACCCTAGGTGAAACGCCGTGTGGCTTATCGCCAGCACCCCGCAGGATGCCCTTCTAGGCACGGCGTGTGTGTTGTATTCTTAGACAGCCGGTGTCAAGTATTTGGACGCATCGACCACTTCCCCGCCAATGTAGCGCAGGGTACGCACGGCATCGGCTTCATCCCGACTGTCGTACTTGGTGGCACCAGGGCTGGCCTTGACCCATCCACCGACCTCCCGATGGGTGACTTCGATAGTCTCCCCGGTACTGATCTCAATGGTGTGTGGCACACACGGGACAACCCACGGGGTCTGCCAGAAGTGGACGGCACGCTTGCCAGTGTGGTCTGAGTGATAGGACTTGATGAGGTAAGGCATGCGCCTATTCCTGCGGCTACCAGCGGGATTGCTGGCGATAGGTATGGATATCCGGTGGGGATATCCGGTCAAGTCTTAGGCTCCGGCTTCCAATCATCCCCGTCATCGTCCGGATCACGAGGTTCCAGAATGCCTTCCATGCCCTTAGCCACCTCAATCATTGATGCACAATTTGCATACCAGTTGCCTACTGTCTCAAAGACGCAGGTAGTCTTTTGCTTGTGACCGTAGGTGGCTACCACACAGACGGAATCGAAGTGTTCGCCCAGGAGCATGGCGCTCTTGAGCAGCATCGCTTCCCGGTCTTTCTTGGTGAAGTCGGTCACAGGCTAACCTTGCCAGTCCAGCGACCATCTGCCCGTGTCCACATTGGGACGGCGATGGGCATGCCCTTCACAATCACACCACACCCAAGAATGGGGCGCGTCTGCTGTAAACGGTTATATGCGAATGCAAGTGATCGTTTGTCCACCAGACATCCAACTGTCATGCCAAAGATGCGCACCGTAGGAGTCTCCAAGTATTCCACATTCAGCTTCCCGTGGTGATGGCCCTGCACGATGCATACCCCGCCCTGCCTAGGAAGGGCCGTGCTGATGTTTATACCGAAGGAATGGCGCACACAGATAGCGACGCCAGGTCGAATCTCATCCATCACCTCATCGTGCCATGACCAGCCAGGCACCTTATAGATTTCCTCCAGCCGGCGAATCATCTTGGTGGGGATCCCGTGCGCCACAGCCTTACGATACAGCAGGCTACCGTGGTTAGATTCACACAGGCGCATCTTGGGGAAGGCAGTGTGCAGCGTCCCCATCACCTCAATGGCGGCGTCTAATTCATCGCCAGAGGAACTGAGGTCAGGTATATGATCATGGAATGACATCGCATGGCCGTCTGTCTCGTCGCCAACACTGATCGTTGATTCAGTCTTGAAGTGTTCGCGCACCGTACACAGGAACGGGATAGCATCTGGATGGTGGTACGGGGCATGCAGGTCAGAAATTATGAGGGTCGGCTTCATTTCGGCCCCTTTGTAAGCCTTTTCGCTTTTTCATCCAGATATATCCGGCAAAGGCGTGAATAGGCCACGCCAAGTCCCTGTATCATAAGGCCAGATCGCTGTTCTTTTGACCACCCACGAGAGTGCGGACCGTAGATTCCTAACATTTCCTTATTATCGCTAAGGAACTTTTTTGTGGACGCGATGAAATCACACTCTTGTTTAGTCACTTGCTTAGCTCCTTCCCTTCCAGCGTTTCCTTCATCCACCGTGCGTACACCTCAATCTTCCGCGCCTCCTTCACGCTTTCGTCCTTATCCCCCAGCCGCCAGATGTACTGAAGCATAATCATGCGGCATCCCTGGACAAACGCCTCATCGCCCAGCACCGCACGGCAGGCGTCGATACATTCTATGCCACCCTTGTGGTAGTGGTCCGGTGAGTGATGTTCAGTGGAAGGGTTAGGCATATCGTCCTCTTGGTAATCGTGTGGGTGGAGCATCGGCGGTTCACATCCGCCATCTTTCCAGCAATCGTAGTGGTAGTACGCACCTTGATGATCGCGGACAACAGTATCGCCGTCCTCAACCTTCTCAGCGCATTGGTTGCAGTAGTCAGTCACTGGATACCTCCGCTGGGGACTTCTCCCCGGCTTGCTTGGGTGAGCCACAGATAGGCGTTCACTATGGCAATGTCATGGAAATTATGTTCTAATGGAAGTTGCCTGACAATAGGCCATCCACGGGCGTCATCCGTCGCATAACTTTCATTCTCTTGCACGCTATCCGTCATGACAGTACCGCTTGTATCGCTTCCTCTGCGCTATGCACTACCTTGATCTTACCACGCCAGCTACCGTGTAGCACACACTGGTCTGGTGTCATTCTGCCACCTGGCATCTTGACTTCCAGAAGGTAGTTAGTTCCAGCGTAGCCCACGCACAGGTCAGGGAATCCCTTACCAACGGTGGACAGGACGGCAACGGTAGCGCCCATGTCGCGTAGGGCTTCCACAATCTCAGGCTGGTTCCTGTCGATTTTACAGGCTCTCATCGGTCCGTCTGCCGTTCCATCTGAAACAGTACATCCTCAAGGTAGACCTTCTGCTTGTCGCTCAGGTACACCTCCGCGCCATCAACCGTCGCCTTATAGATCCACACCGATCCACGGTATCGACCATCCGGCGCGTTCTGGCTCGGCTCGTAGTCATAGTGGATAACGGCATCTACTTCGCTGCCGTCTGATAGTTCGACCGTCATTTCACGGGTATCCATGGCTATCTCCTACCGATTAACCCACCCGTGGAAATCCAGGGTGGGGTCGGGTCTGTCTTTCCAGTCTGTCATGCCTAACGCCAACCTGGCGTACCAACGCTTGCGCGTTTCGGGAATCGAACCCGATATATATTAGCTACCAAGCCTCGGCAAACGAGCGGGAATCAAACCTCGCACTCTGGCCGTGGCGTCTGGATTTGCACCAGCGTACTTCTACCACGATGCACGGTTGCGCCAGAGGGCTCATCCCTCATTCCCCGCCAGAGGCAGGATCCTAAAACGTCTGCCGGTTCTCAGGCCGGATTGGAAGATGGCGCAAAGATCAGATCAGAACGGACTTTTTCCATCGTCCACAGGCCCAGCCTTCTTCGGAGCAGGCGCGGCTTCCCCATCCTGCTTGCCACCCAGCAGCTTCACTTCCTTGGCGTCAAGATCCAAGGACTGTCCCTTGGTGCCGTCCTTCTTATCGAAGTCGCGGAGGTATGGTTCGCCGCTGACCAAGACGGGCGTACCCTTGGTCAAGTAGCTGGCGACCTTGTCGGACTTAGTCCAGTACGCCACATTCCACCAAGTGGTGGACTCGGCATCCTTGACCTTGCGCGTGACCGCAACGGAGAACTTGATGACAGATCGCTCACCGACAGCCTTGACTTCGGCGTCTCGGCCAAGATGGCCTACGATAGTCGCGTTTGAGTAGTTGGGCATGGGACTAGGTTCCTTCTTCTGTGGTGGATTGGAGCATGGATAACTCCATGTTTGCTTCTTGGATCAGGTCTTGATCGTACTGAACTCTGGCCCAGTAGTCATCAAGCCATTCAGCGGGGTCGGGCATACAGCCTCCGTTGGTTTGTATTCACAGCATGACAGGACATTACTCCGGTCTTCCACAGGGCAACGGTCATTGCGGCATGAGCGGCACAGTGTGTCACACTCCGCATAAAACGCTGCCAGTTCCTCACGGCTGCCGTCATCTGGATCCGGCCTTTCAACCGGACCTAGAGAGGGCGCGTAGTCTCGGTGGAGGATGCCCACTATGGCTCCACGCCGTGCGTTGCCGCCAGTTCCTTTGCCAGTTCGATCACCTTCCCCGGCTCCGTGTACTGGTGCTTCTTGCGGAAGTCCTGCACGATCTTTTCCCCGCCTTCGACTCCCTGCACGATGGCGTTGAACCAGGCTCCGACCTCGGTGCGTTGTTCATCGGACCACTTGGGCTGCGCCTTCTTGACCTCGCCGGTAGTGGCGTCCACCTTGGCAGTGCGACCCTGCGCGGCTTCGCCGTCATCGTCCTCGGCTGCGATGCCGACCAGGGCCATGAGGGAATAGCGACGGGCATACGTCAGTGCGCTGCCGATACCCTGCGGGTCATTCTTGACAGGGTTCACGGGGTACACGGCGCTGATCCACTCGCCGCTGGCGTGGCACAACTGCGTGTTCACTGTGATGCCGCTGGGGCCGATGTCGGTAGCCTGCACGATGGCAAGACCGTTGGCAGACAGGGCATCGCGGGTGGCGTCGATGGCACCAGCGAGGTCCACATACTTCGACTTGAAGAATGGGTTGCTGGCATCCTTGATGGCAGGTTTGAAAGTAGCCTGCGCTTTGGCGAGAGCGGCAGCGAGTGCGCCGATGGTGTTTGACTGTGGCATGTTCTTCCTTGGGTTATGTGCTTACGCACGGTCTTCGTTGAGGAATCTTTTACCCAGCGTCAGCCAGGCTTGAAGCGACAACTGCTGGTCCGTATCACCGTGTATGATACGCTTCAACAGATCATCCAGCGTGGCACATTCGTCAAGCCCCAGCTTCACCTTGGCCTCCTTGAGCCGGGACGCATAGCAGGTAGTGCAGGCGCGAATGTCATCCATTCTTCCCCCG
>Ga0181352_1001078_pt1 | contig 10926 bp, 17 predicted proteins | sample Fa13VDMLBSN_FD_130103 | JGI IMG/M metagenome (GOLD analysis project Ga0181352, IMG submission 130103) | Freshwater viral communities from Lake Michigan, USA - Fa13.VD.MLB.S.N | ecosystem: Environmental > Aquatic > Freshwater > Lake | place: USA: Michigan | collected 2013-09-23 | reverse complement strand
TCCATCCGGCTTGTAGATCGCGAACTTCACATTGCCTCCGATAGTGCCGAAGGTCTGCGAAGCGATTGCCTTCACATCGACGGAGTGCGGAATGTAGAACAGGTTGTAATGGGCTCGATTCGCCGTCGGAGTCCCTCCGGCCGCGCACGCGTTGGCGTTCAGAGGCATTGAGTAGATGCGTGCGCTAGATCCCGTCGATGCGTCGATGCCATCGGCAGGAAGCCTTGGGCAATGGAAGGACTTGTCCACCCACGAGTTCGCGCTCGTCGCGTTCGTCTGGAGTACATAGCCGGCCGTCGGCGATGTCGGCTCCGCGAGGAACCGACGGATCGCCTGCGTCGTGCCGTTGTCGGTCTCGACGAAGAGCGCGCCGTCGTAGTAGTTGATCGCTAGCTCTCCCTGCGCGAGTTCGCCCGTGGTCGGTTCCTCGCCTGTGTCGCCGCTGCGCTTGTGCTTGATGATGTCGGCCATCAGGTTGCTCCGTACTCGCCGCCATCGAGTTCCTGCACAAGTCCGCTGGGGCACGATCCAAAGATGCGGTTCGGCGCGACGAACTCGTAGGAGATCGCGCCATTGGTAGCGCGACGCATGATCATCTCGACTGGCGTACCTGTCGGCACCGGGCCGATGTAGAAGCCGTCGGCATCGTCTAGCTCAAGAGATGTCACCGCGAATCCGTACGCAGTGGTGGCGTTGTTGCCAAGTTCCAGCAGGTTGACCGCGAATGCAGTACTGCTTGTGCCTTGCCTAGGATTGGTCATCGATGACAAACTGGACGTGGTCGCATCCGCGCGCTTCTTCTCCGTCCAGGCATACTTCCACTTCGCCGTGCCCGCGGTGAAGATGGTCGATCCGTCAATCGTCGCCACGAATCGATCGACGATCGGGATCTCACCCGTACGATCGGTAGGCTGAACCGACTGGACGGCACCGTAGATCTCCTTCCACGTCGCCGGCGTAAGCGCACCCCAGCCCTTGGAGATAAGCGGTTTCATAGGCCTGGCAGATCCGCGAAGTTCGCAGTGTTCGGGAATGGCTGCTTCCAGTAGACCGGATATGCCTTGCCGGCGTATGTGCCAGTGCCCGTCTTTTGCGGTCGACCGTCTTCAGCACGGTCTGGCGATTGGCGACAGTGTGCCGCGCCGTCCCAGATGAACGTGTAGGTCACCTCGTAGAGGTCATAACCGATGCGAGACTGGCGCGATCCGACGAACAACACATAGCCCGCCGATGCCCCCTCGAATGTCGCACTGTTGCGCTTGCCGACCATGCTGCGTACGGTCGACGGATCCAATTGGCTGCCCGTGAGCTTCTTGGTAATGGTGATCTCCTGCTGCGGATAGACAACCGTCAGAGGCTCGCCGCCGTTGTCGATCGGCTGCCCCGCGATGTCGCTCTGCGCTGGGTTGTTCAGATTGGCAGGAGCAGGCATCGCTGTGGAACCGTCGATCCGCCACACGTCAAGCAGTTCCGCTCGAGTGGTCAACTCCTTGCGCTCGTAGTTGGCGATGATCTCGAAGTCATTGCCGCGATTGTTGTAGCTGACCGTTGCCACCCAGGTCTTGGCCGCACTGCCTTCGACCACTTGCAGATCGATGTTGGTCAGCGTGGCCCCGGTGATGCCAGCCGTGGCCGTATATGCGGCTCCGAGCGTATATCCAGCAGTCGTGAGCGCCGAGTATGCATCGCCGATGGTGCCGCCGCTGACATCCGTGATGATCAGGCGGAGCGTCGCCGTGCCGCCGTCGTTGGCTAGCTGATGGCCGATAGTTTGGATTCCAACAGTCGCTGGCATACGGTCCTCAATTGATGGTCGACATCATATCGGCGATGTTCTGGTTCAGCTTGCGCAGTTCTGCCGTCTGCGCCTTGGATTCCTGCGCAATCATCGCATCCCAGTCTTGCTTGGTAAAGGGTGATGCGATGGCGACTTTCACAGACCCCAAAGCCGTCGAGAGCGACTCGGTCATGGATTCGCGACGCTGGCGCATTTCGTCTACGCGCTTCCGTGCAGATTCCTCTTCGCGGGCGACACTCTGCTCGAGTTCATCCCGGCGCTGTTCCATAGCAGTCAGTTGTTGCTGCTTCTTCGCGCTCTCAATGCTGTCATACAAGGCCATCAACTTGGCGACCTCGTCGGATTCGATCTTCATCGACTTGAGTCGCTTCTCGAACTGCTCTCGTTCACGCGCAGCCGCAGCCATTGCGCGCTGATCCTCGTTCATGTTGAGATCAGCCAACTGCTCCTTCAACTGCTTCTCGATCTCAAGAGCCTTGTTGGCTGCTTCAAGGGCATTGCGCGTGTCCTGAAGCGATTGGATCTCGTCGATCCTTTCCGGCGTGAATCCAGCCGCAGTCAGTTGATCCCGTTGCCGCTGTCGGAGGATCTCGCTGTAGTCCTCCTCGCTCATCGAGAGCAGATTGATCTGATTGGTGAGATCAGATACGGTCGCCATGTAGCTGCGGTCGATGGCTTGCCGTTCTGCCTTTGCTCGAACATCCTCTTCGATGGCCTGGCGTTGACCAGTCAACGTCTCGAACTCCTGCGCCTGCTCGAATCGCTTGCGAGCAGCTTCGACGGTCGCTTCTTCCAACTGAAGCACCTTCGCCATCTCGGTGATCTGGACGCGAAGCCTATCGGCAGCCTCCGTATCGCCTCTGGCGCGCACAACGGATTCATAGCCGCGCAAATCTGCAAGCTTCTTGAAGGTTGAGAATCGCTGGTCTTCAGCCTTGGCAAGATCCTGGCTGGCCTTGCCGACCACATTCTGGGCGGATGCCAGTTCCGCAAATTGAGCCTGTGCTCGACGCACCTCATCGGCCGGGAGATCGCTTCCGGCCACGATGGCCTCGAGCTGGACAACCTTGCTCATCTCGGCTGTCCGCTTTTCCTGTTCCGCTGCGGCGGCCGACATGGCCTTCAGTGCTGTTTGCGCCTCTTCGGCGGACTTCTTGATCCGTTCGATCTGCGCTGCGTAAGCAGCCGCCTGTTCCACGGCATCCTGCTTGAAAATCTGATAGACCGCGTACGCCACGCCGCCGGCCAACGTCAGAGCGATTCCCAGCGGTGTCAGCAGAGCCGCGGCCATAGCCTTGCCAACGGAGAGCAGCGCAACGCCCATTGCCTTGAAGCCGGAAACGATTGCCGGGATGCTCTTGGTGCCGAGTTGCAGGAAAGAGGTGACTGGCGACAGTACCTCCGGCGATACCCCGATCTTTCCCAAGGCTTGCTGCAAGGCTATAACGCCCTTCGTAGCCTTGCGGAAGTTCGCGTCCGCGCCAGCCGAGAACAGATCAAGGGACTTCGTGGCTCCTTCGAGCTCCGTCCTGTCCACCTTGAAGTTGACCATGAGATCGCCGACAACAGCCATCAGGAGCCTCCTGCGAACTTGAGCACCGCCATCATATCAGTTGGCGTTTGCTCCTTGGGTTGATTCAGGAATGGCATGAAATCCGTCACCTTGGCCGGCGGATCCGACGATCGGCGATGCGCGTTGGCATACATACTGGCGAGCATGGCAAAGCCGAAGTCGGTACGCATTCCACCGATCGGCTCGAGGCTGTCGTATGCCAGCCATTCCGACAACTCCGCGGCCGTAAGCCGTTGCTCAAGTTCGCCGACCGTACAGCCGAGTGCGAGCGCCAGGCGGAACATGAAACGCCGCCCCGCCCGCTCGGTCAGTTTCCCGCGAGTGCCTCAACGTCTTTGGCACCCATCCCCGACAACTTCTGGGCAGCGTCGAACAGTGGATCGACGATGCGGGCCGGCAGACCAGCCACGGTCTCGACCTCGGAGTCGGTGAACAGCCGCGTACCGTCCTTGTCGCACAGCGCACGAACCAGCAGGCGCGCACGCAGGTTGACGAAGTTCATCTCCTTGTTCGGACCCTTGCCGACGAAGCACGCCGCCTCAAAGGCATCACGTTCGCCGGCGGTCAGACCTCGAAGGTAGAACGGTTCAGCAATGCCGGCAACGACAATCTGCTCGACTGGCAACGTTGCCACGAGCTTCAGGATGGATTCGCGATTCATGTGATGGTCAGTTCGTCCAGGTCAGACTGCCAGTGATGCGCAGGGTGACGCTGGCCTGAACAATACCGTCGACCGCTGCGCTGACGTTCAAGGACGTTACATAGGCGGAGAAGGTCACATAGGTGGCCGCGCTTCCGGTCGTGTCGCCTCCGAAGAGCAGTCGCCACGAAGCAGAATCTACGAGGTCGCCACCACTCTTGTACAAGACCGGTCGCAGATAGTACTGCGCATCGGTTGTGGAGCCGCCAACCGACTCAAACATATAGATCGACAACGAGATGGTGCCGTTTTCGCGTATGCCGACCGCCGCGGTCTTCGATGTTGTGCCGAGGGAACTGGTGTCAAGTTCGGCGACGCTTATGCCGTTCACCGAAATCGACGTGACATCTCCGAGCGATGCGTAGCTAGTATTCGGCAGTTGGACCTGAAGGGTTGTCTTCTGTGCTGCGTATGCCATGTATCAGCCCGTCCAGGTGATTGCGCCAGCGATACGGATCGTGATCGACGCCTGAATGACTGCATCGATGCCTGCACTCACATTCAGCGATGTCACATAACCAGTGAACGCTGCCGTGCTGCCAACTCCAGCGGCTCCGAAGCGGAGGGTGAACTTTCGACCATCCGCAGCTGTAGCACCAGCCGCGAAGTTCTTGGGCTCTAGGTAGGTCAGAAGACCACTGCTGCTATCCATGAGGTACATCGAAGCGTTGATCGTCCCATTGTCGACCACGCCAACCTTTGCGGTGCGGCTTGTGTCACCGATGCCCGTTGTGTCAATTTCTGCAACGCTAATGCCATTCATCGAGACATTGATCACCTCGGCGACATCGGTGTCGACAGTGCCACCGGAACCAGCGGTGCTAGCAACTCGAAGAAGGCTACCAGTTCCAACGTATGCCATATCAGTTGCTCCAGGTGATTGCGCCAGTGATACGGATGTTCACGCTGCTGGTCACGGCTGCATCGTTCTGCGCCGAGATCGACACACTCGTGATGAATCCGCTGAAACTGGCAGTGATGTAGGTGCCGCTCGAATTGCCCCAAGTGATCACGAATGCATCAGCCGTGCCTTGTGCTGTGGTTGGAACGAGCGCATCGATGCCGCTCGAGTAATTGGATGGCGTGAACACCTCGAGCGAGATCGTGCCGGCCGCTTCGCTGCCAGTCTTGAATGACTTGACGGAGTCCGTCAGAGTGGTTACATCGATTTCAGCCAGGCTGCTGCCGCCGAGCGAGATGCTGGTCACCTCGCCAATGGCGGTCCCGCCCTTCGTGATCGTCGTGCCGTAGCTTGAGAATGCCATGCCGTGTCCTCGTTAGTTGGAGTGAATGCAAGTTACCTCAACCGACGCGATGAACAAACCGTAGGTAGCACCGTCGGGTGGAGGTTCGTAGGTTGTCTGAATGCTGCTGACCTTGGTGCTTTGGACATTGATCTTGACCGTAGCGCCGCTCGTGAACACCTGCGACCAGTCTTGGAAGGCATCCTGAACGACGCGCGCGAGCTGAATCGCGTCCTTCTTCGTGTCCCCCAGACAATCGATTGAAACCACGGATCGGATCAGGCTGGGGATGCCCGAAAGCACCTGATAGGGATTGCTGGTCATCAACTCGTAGACCAGGCAGGGACGTTGCTGGCCGTCAAATCGAACTTCCGGGAACACCCGCGGACTGGCGGCTCCGCCGATCAGGTCGTAGATCGGCTTGGTAGTCGTTGCCTTGGTAAAGATGGCCGTCTCGATCGACCAGGTGTCTTGCGGCATTACGCTGCCTTCCTTCCGTCGAGTTTAAGGAGCGCATTGAAGTAGAGGCGATAGGCACGCAGGAAGGCGGCATCCTGCATCGCCTTGAACACTCGCTTCGCCAAGAAGCGGCCTCGCACCTTCTTGCCCGGCGGAGCCTTCTCTCGCCAGTAGTTGGTCAGCCTATGACCCCGCTCGATCAATCGACCGTAGAAGCTCCCGCTCTTGCCCGTGGCTAGGATGCGAGCCCCTTCGTACCGCGCTGACTGGAGACTGCCGAGCGGGACGATGCGCAGTGATCGTGCCCAAGAACGGCGAGCGTGACCAGGCGATGCCCGCAAGCCGGCGAGCGGCCAATTGCGGTGGCCCCGCTTCTTCTTGCGCGAGTACGGAAGGTCGCTCTTGTATTTCGCCGACATGATCTCGCTCGAGATGGCAACCCGGATCGGCTCAAGAACCTCTGCCCCGATCTGGGCAGCCAAATCCCTACCGATCTCCTTCGACAACTTCACATACTGCGCGCGAAGTTCAGCCATCCCAAATACCGCGATCGATCGCTTATCGCCCGGCTTTGCGCGGGGCTGCCTCATGTGATCAACTCCCGCACGGTCAGGTTGATCATCTGTGTCCGCTCATCTGGATCCGAGATGCCATCGATCTCGAATGTTCTCGCCCCGTAGATCAGTCTGGCGGTCACCGGGACGTTCGCCGCCTCCTGCGCTCGAAGGATGATCCGATAGCGTCGCACATGGGTGACGCCATCCTTCTCCATCGTCTCGCTGGCTCCGGCTGCCTCGAGCGAGCCCCATACGATCAGGCCAGCCGTCACGAATGTCAACACCCTAGCCCCAAACTCATCGACGCTCGTGGTGCGAGTCCAGACCTCGAACGGCTGACGCAGTTGAGCAGCTTTGATGCGAGCCATCACCACGCCCTCGGGACGCTGTAGATACGGCAGAGAATCTCCACGCCGTGCGGTGCCTCCTGATAGCCCTGATCCGCCGCGGCCTCGCGAGCCTGGTCGTACCAGTAGGCCACGGTCATCAGAATCGCCTGCTTGATCGGCTGCGGAACGCTCGCACCCGTTGCGCCGAAGCCGGCCGTGTACGAGACGGTCACGCTCGTGATGCTCTTCTCGTACCGCGTGTTCGGCCACGAGGTTGCGTTGGTCGGGTTCAGCACGATGGAACTCGGCAGACGGTCGCCCTCGAGGCTGTAATTGGAGGCCGAGAGCGTCTGGGTCGAGCCAGCCTGATCGACGTAGGTGATCGACGAAACCGCGCTTGCCTTGCCGGATGGCAGCACGATCTCATTGAAGGCCGGGAACCTGTCCAGCTTCAGGGTGAATGTCCGGTTGATGAGCGGTCGATTGCACAACTGCTCGATATAGAGACGAGCCGCCGTGATCAGTGACGAGATCAGGGTGTCCTCGCTCGAGTGGGTTACCCTCATGTGTGCCTTGGCCTCGGCTGTCGTGATCGGCTCCGAAGCCGGGCTAGTGGCTTCGACATTCGACAGATAGGTGGCACCATCAATCGTCAGCACGGTCTGCTCCCTTCACAGCCTTGCGCAAGCGGAGTGGTCGCTCCGGGGTTTCGATCTTCATGTCGCGCTTCGCGAGGCCGGCTGCAATGTACTTGATCGCATCGGCATGAGGCACCTGAACGCGCATACCTTCCCCGTAGGCTCGGTCGGCGACCGCGAATGGCTTCAGGATGATGATGTCGATTGCTTGGTCCATAGCGTTCGTTTAAAGCCACTAGCAGGCCATTACAGGCCATCCAAGTTTGACTGCTCCTCGGTAATGATAGAGGGGCGGGCCGTAGCCCGCCCCTCGTGTCTAGCCGTTACCTTTCAATCAGGTACCGTCATCCTTCAGAGCGCGGAAGGCATCGGCGCGAACGACCTTCGCGTCGAGGCGCATCTCGCCGAGGTAGCCGATCTGGCCGTTGCCGGCGTACAGCTCGTTCAGCACCTGCATCGACATCCCGGTGCGCTGGGCCAGCACCATGTGCTGGAAGTCACCGATGACCGCGTGGATCTGATTGTTGACATCCGCCAGCGCAGGCACGAAGTCGCTGACATAGACGGGGATGCCGAGCAGACGGTCGGGCGTGCCGGCCTGGAAGGAGGGCTCCCAGAGGTAGGCCGCCGAGGCAGCACCAGAGGTCGTGGTCGTGATCTTCTCGGTGAGCTTGCGCACGGCCGAGAGGAACGACTGGCTGGTCACGATCGCGCAGGTCGGGCTCTTCAGGTACTTCATCGGCAGGCTATACACCCAGCTGATGAGTTCGTCGGGAGTCAGAACGCCGTCCGTGGTCAGCGTCGTGGCAGTGCCCAGCGTGGCATTCTTCAAGCCCTGCGGCTTGTTGGTGCCGTTGCCGTGCCACAGCGAGTACTCGATGGACTGGCCGAACAGGCGACCCATCCGGTTGCTCACGATCGACTCGATGCTGAAGTCCGCACCGCGAGCGGGAGCGTCCTGCACGAGTTCGCGAGACACCTTGATCACTCGACGGAGCGAGTTGCCGGTGAAGGTCTTGTTCGTGTAGGTCGGCGTGTATTCGTCGACCGAGCCGGCTTCGCCAGCCCAGCCTTCCGTGTCGAACTCCGTCGAGGCAAAGTCATCCTCGAGCGTGAAGTTCGTCGTGAAGGTTCCGACATCGATGCGGCGCACCAGGTTGTAGAGCGCCGTCTCGAGTTCGATCGACTTCTGGAGCTGCTGGTAGAAGCCCTGCGACGGCAGCTGTTCGCCAGAAGCACCGCTGGCAGCACCGAGAGCGCGGGTGTCGTAGTCGCGCTTCCAGCCGTTCTTGAGGTAGTCGGCGAACCGAGTCTCGTACTGATCGCCGATGATCGGCGAGCAGCCACGAACTTCCGTGGCAGCCGAGCGGGTCTCGATGACCTTGACGGTCGGACGAGCGGAAGCCGAGCGGACGTTGAGATCCGCGATCGCATCGCGACGGATCGCGAGCGAGTCATAGGTCTTCGACTTCTTCTCGTACTCTTCCTTCATCTCTTCGACCTCATCTTCGGTGGCCTCGTCGCTGTTCATGCCCTCAACGAGAGCACGCATCTCCTCGTAGAGCTTGCTCATGCGCTCCACGATGTCCTTGTAGTTCGCGCCTTCAGCGCCAGTTTCCATGCTGTCCTTCATGTTGTCCATGTCCTTCTTGTTAGTTGCTCACGATCTGCACATATGACTTGGGGTCAATCAGATTGCCGCCCACGCGGACGGTGGCCCGGAGCACTACCTGGCCTGTGGCTGCTGCCACTTCGTTGAGACGCTCGACCTGCACACCTTCGTTGTGCATGGCGATGACGTATTGCTTGAGATCGACGAGCAGCGCAAGAATGTCGCCGCCTGACGAATAAGAGAAATGTGGAGTGAAGTACGCCGGCTTGCCGAGGAATCGAGCAAACGCAGCCATATCTGCATCCGCAGGGGGATGAGCCGCCGCGCTGTTTTCCGACTGATGCAGGAAATTGCTCATCGATCCCAATCCGAAGATCCAGCACGCGCTAGCGAAACCGCTCGCGCGCAGCTTTTCCATAGCCAGAGCTAGGGTCGAGAATTGGATGTGATTAGCCGCACTGCTACCAGTATCAGTAACTACTTGAGTGCCTTGGATTGCGTAGTGGTACAGCCCCTGGCATTCGCGACGATTTGCTGCCGTTGCATTGAACGGACGGCCAATGATGACCTGGCGCTCGATTTCGCTGTAGAGCTTCTTGGTCAGCAGATCGACCAGCATCTTCTCGACCGACAGACTGCTGGCTGACTCCTCGATCAGTTCCTTTGATACCACGACATTGACACCGACTTCCTTCAGCGGAATGGCGATGCTCTCATAGTTGAAGGCATAGCCGGCTGGGGCGGTTCCACTGATCGTAAATCGAGGCAGACTGAACGCTGCCGACGCCAGGTCAACGCGCGCCGTTTCCTCGTTGTAGGTGATGCGATTCTGCGTTTCGTCGCTCTCCGCATAGCCAGTCACGTTGAGCTTGTCGCCCTTGACCTTGACTACGGTGCACTTGGACAGCAGGTAGTTCGTGTCGAATCCATCGCCGATGATGTCTGCCCACGAGTCCGGGGCAATCGAGGTGCCGGACTCCGTGACACCTCGCTTTTCAGCCAGCAACTTGGCATCATCAGACGAAATGCGACGCGCGCCCTGAAGGAGGTATCGGTAGAACGCTTCGCGGTGTGCCTGCTTGAAGTCCATCGTCGTATCTTCTCCGTTTGCTGTCGGTCTCGTCAACGAGGCGGCACAATGCGGAAGACCCGCCGGATCACTCGCCGGGGTGCCTGTGCCGCCTGCCAAAGGTCGAATGACCGCGTATCGACCCGCAGGGTAGCTGCCGGATTAGCCGGGATGGTCACGACGCTCACCTCGACCAGGTCGAGATCCTTGACCATGCGGTACATCTGGCCGTTGCGGTTCTCGTAGGCATCATCCTTCACCACGAACCCGAACGACATGGAATTGACCACGCCAGATCGCACCGCGATCATCAGATCCTTGGCGTAGGAGGTGTCGATTGGGTTGATGCGAACGGCAAGCCCGCGCTCATCCTCCTCGAGTTCCAGCGACCCGTTGGTCGTGCGGGCAATTGGCATCGACTGGTCGTGATTGACCAGCGCGACCACGTCGGGCTTTTCGGTCAGCGTGCGACCGAATGCGCCACGAGTGATGATTTCCTGGGCGTGACCGATGGGGTAGGGCGTGTCGAAGGTCGATGCGTAGCCACGCATGATCTGACCTTTGTCAGCCTTGATTACGCCCTTGGATCGGATCTCAATCATCGCCGTCCTCTCGAGACATACGGATCGCCACGCTGATGGGCAGTCCAGCCTTCCGAAGTTCCATCAAACGATGCGAGAACGAACGCTTCTTGCGTGGCTTGCCACTCGCCGATTCGGCTGGCGTACCCTCTCCCGCATCTTCACGCCTCTGCCGCCGTGGCTGTCGCCGTGCCGGTTTCGCTTCTTCAACCTTCACGCCCGCTTCTATCAAGTCGTTGATATCCGGGAGACCCTGTGCTTCTTCTTCAAGAGGAAAGAGCTTGTCCCATGCGGCCATTTCTTCCCTCTCCTTGGCCGGATCAGGTTTCATCGTCTGCGACCTGCGAAGGCTTTTGATCTTGTTCT
>Ga0181352_1001076_pt1 | contig 10938 bp, 16 predicted proteins | sample Fa13VDMLBSN_FD_130103 | JGI IMG/M metagenome (GOLD analysis project Ga0181352, IMG submission 130103) | Freshwater viral communities from Lake Michigan, USA - Fa13.VD.MLB.S.N | ecosystem: Environmental > Aquatic > Freshwater > Lake | place: USA: Michigan | collected 2013-09-23 | reverse complement strand
GGCGAGGTTTGGAAGCGTTATCGTGAAGCGGTACACGCCGCTTACCAAAACGCAGCAGATGTATTACGACGCGCTAACGGAACCCAAATCGTTGCAGGACTTGGCGGATCAATTTGGTTGCACGCCACAGAACGCGCTCAAGATGATGCGCGCATTGGAAGCGAAAAGGTTGGTGAGCAAAACGTTACGGTTTAAGCGCCGACTCGATAAGGGTGCATGGGCCTACTACTACGAGAGGAGCGTATGAGCAAAGATCACAGTGAATGGAGTCCATCATCCGCGGAACGCTGGATTGCATGTCCGGCATCCATCCAGCTGGCGCGAGGGGTGCCGAGAACGGAAGCAGGGCAAGCCGCCAAGATTGGCACTGCCGTTCATGCGTTGTCGGATATGGCGCTCATGATGGGCGAGAAGGCCAATCGGTATATCGGTGAAGCGTTTGAAGGCATCACCATAACTGAAGAGATGGCGGGTTGGGCGCAGGTTTACATTGATTTCGTTGAGTCATTTGATAAGGATGAATCATTTGGCGCGGCACTCATTGAAGAGCGCGTTGTGCTCGCCAATCCGTTATCGGCGCATGTGTTTGGAACGACAGATTGCGTGATATGGAGTGACACAGAATGTGTCGTTGCTGACCTAAAAACAGGGCAGATAAACGTTGAGCCTGACAACGCGCAGCTGAAACTTTACGCGTGTGCCGTGGAGCCTAACTTACCGGAAAGCGTTAAGGATTTCAGTTTGGTGATTGTGCAGCCGACGCAACCGCAACCCATCAAAACGTTTAAGATCACGCGCCATGATTTGAACGTGTGGCGTCAGGATGTGCTGTTTCCCGCCATCAAGCGAACGCTTGATCCTAACCCTGACATTGTTGAAGGTGAGCATTGCAGGTGGTGCCCTGCACGGTCAGCGTGTCCTAAGAAGCGCGAAGCCGTGGCGGTGATCGCCAAAGCCGAAGTGGATGCAATGGACAGCGATGCTATGAACGCATTGCTTAATATGGCGGTTGATGCGCAGCAAACGATTGAAGCGATCCAGAAACGAGCGTTTAAGTTTCTCGAAAGCGGCAAAGGGTTGGAGGACTGGACGCTTGTGGCGAAACGCGCTACACGCAAATGGTCTAACGAAAAGGAAGTCATGTCACGCGTGGAGGAGATACCGGGAACCGTGAAGCGGATGCCGATCACACCCGCGCAAATGGAAAAGCAATTTCCAGAGATTTATCAGCATTTGGATGAATTGGTGACATCCGAATCAAGTGGCTTAACACTTGGGCGCAAGAAAGCGCCAAACTTCACCGCTTAACGCTTCAAAAGGAAACTCTCATGTTAGGACTATCTGGTGGTGGATCTGGACTTCCCTATATTCGTTTCTCGCCACAAGCAAACGCGTGGACGAACAAAGAAGGACAGGAAATCCAAATGGGTCAAATGGTATTTGACATTGACGCCACACAAACGGGTTGGTTGCATTTAGATGTGGGTGTGCGTGATTGGCAACCGGACCCAGAGTTAGGACGGAAAGGTGCGCAGCCAAGCGAAGCGCACAAGCGCGGATTCGTTGCGCGGTTTTACAGTAAGGCGCTTGGCATGGTTGAGTGGTCATCGAATGGTGCCGGCTCAAACATGGCGCTTGAAGGGCTTTACATGATGTGCGCCAAAGATCGAGCCGTGAACGAAGGCAAGGTGCCTGTTGTGAAGTACGTTAGCGCGGAACTGATGAAAGTTGGGAAGGGCAACACGCGCAAACCTAAGTGGGAATTGGTGCAATGGATACCGCGGCCAGCAGGCATGGATGGCGAAGACGAAGCGCCCGTTGCGCCAGCGCCCAAGGTGGATGAAGAATTCTAAGCGTCACAACGGAACGCGCCCCGACTTTTTAGTCGGGGTTTTTTGACGCCATAGAAAGGGGAGTCAATGAACGCAGAACAAATGGCGAAGATGCTTGGTAACGCCAAGCGTTATAAGCGAGGGTGGTTAGCGTCTTGCCCTGTACCAGGCCATGGAAGTGGGAACGGTGATAAGAACCCATCGCTTGCCATCACGGATGGCGATAACAAGCTATTGTTTAGGTGTTTCGGTGGGTGTGATCAAGATTCAGTGTTTAACGCTGTCAAACCCATGCTTGGCGATGGAAGGCTTGCGTGGAACTCATTGCCGCCAAGAACATTAAGACACGATCAATTGGACAACGTAAAACCGATCAGGTTGCGCGAAGTCTATGCTTGGGACTATGTAACTGACGATGGCGAAATAACGGCACAGAAGGTGCGTTATGAGTTGCCGGATGGTAGGAAAACGTACAGGCAATTTAGGATCGTCGAAGGGCAACGGATACCAACTATTTCAGGTTGGGAGCCGATACCGTTTCAATTGCCGCTGATGTCCGCCAATCCGAATAAAGTGGTGTTTATCACGGAAGGCGAGAAAGCGGCAGAGCATTTAGCGGCATTCCTTGGCGTTGTGGCGGTATCAGCGCACGCCGGAGCATCGGATTGGCCAGAAGCCATCACGCCATATTTCAAAGACAGAAACGTTGTGATCTTGCCGGATCACGATTTACCTGGTTGGCGTTATGCCGCCAAGGTTGCCCATGCTTTGCAAGGCGTGGCAGCGCAGATCCGTGTCATTGATTTAGGCATGGATGTGATTGGTGATGATGCTTACGAGTGGCTCGATCAGGAAAACGATCTTGAAGACCTGAAAGCGCTGGTACATGAAACGCCAATCTGGCAAGGCGAAGCGATTGAGCCGCCAGAGCGATTAGTTAACGAGAAGAAAGCCGAAAAGGAACCGGAGTCAGTCACACCTGAATCGGAACCGTTTAGCGATCAAGCGCCGCGCAGATTTCGTGTTGAGATGTGGCGTGACGCTAAAGACGAACCGGTGAAATGGTTGATCGACAAGATCGTTCCAGAGGGTGGCTTTATGGCGCTATACGGGCCACCAGGCACGTTCAAGTCATTCATTGCCTTGCACATGGCCGCTATGGTTGCAAGTGGACAAGCATGGCTTGGCCATGAGGTCCAGCAGCAAGGTGGCGTGTTGTATGTGGCAGGGGAAGGGCATGGCGGCATTGGCACGCGTATCGCAGGACTTCGAAAGGATTATGGCTTTAACGACATACCTGTTGGCGTCATTCGTTCACAAGTGAACCTGAGATCATCGGAAGCGGATTTCACAGATCTGTTGCTCGCCATCGCGGAGAGCGAGATCGAGAAACCGCGGTTAATCATTATCGACACATTGGCCAGGGCGTTCGCCGGTGGCAACGAGAACGCCAGTGAAGATATGGGTGCATTTATCGCGCAATGCGGAAGACTTCAAGCCGCCACACAAGCCGCGTTACTTGTTGTGCATCACTCAGGAAAGGACGCTTCGCTAGGACTCAGAGGGCATTCGAGTTTCCTGGGTGCCGTTGACACGCAGATTGAGATCGCCCGCCATCAGGAACAGTTATCAGGGCAGTTGAAACTGACCAAGCAAAAGGATGGCAAGGACGGTATAGAGGTTTATTTTGCGCTTGAAACGGTAGCGCTTGAATCGCCACAAGGATTGGGATTTGAGGATAACGAGTCATCAACGCTTGTCGTTAAAACGTTTACGGGTGAGTTGCCTGACATTGATACGTTTGAGCCGCCACAAGGAAAAGGGAAGAAAACAGGGCGAGGAAAGCATCAAGTAGTAGCGCGGGAAGCGTTGCGCCATGTCGTTAAAACGCAAGGCGAGTACCGGATTATGCAAGGCGAAAGGCATCGGTGCGTGACGATTGATGCGTGGCGAGAAGAGGTCTACAAGCGACTCGGAAGCGATGTCGAGGAAAGCGATAAGCGCAAACGGTGGAAGGAATTGCGCGACACGCTGTCCGAAAATGGGTATGCCGCCATGAGAGATGAGTGGGTTTGGATAGCGTTAGCGTCCGAAATGAGTCGGAATGAATTTTAGCGTCCTAAATAACGGTGTCCGGAATAGGTTAAAACGTCCTAAAGTGTCCGGAATAGCGTCCGAAACAGTCCGGAATACGCCACGAACAAAAAGCGAACGCGTCCGAAATGTGTGTGTGTCTGAAAGACACACATTCGGACGCTTCAATGTTTCGGACGGTTAAGTAGGACGCTAGGGGTTTTGTGTTTTTCCCATGGCGGCTACAACGGAAAGCGGGAAGCTGGAAGTGGGAAGTGGAAAACGAAAAAGGAAGGAGTTGATGTCATGGCGGGTAAACAGCGAAGAGGGAAGGTTCATACGGATCTTCATGGCGGCTCACCGTTTGACGGATTGAAGCAACCGTTTGAAGAGAAGGATCAGATCCTTTTGGCGATGAACGCCGTGGCGGTGAACGTCATGGCGAGGAAGCGCAAGGCGGATGAGCGTTGGGGGCTGGATCGTTTGGCGGAACTAGTGAGTGAGGAAACGCGCTTAAGGTTTTGGAAACAGTTGTCGCGTTGTCGGTTGGCGTATCAAGCGCGTGACGTTGAAGGGTATCGCTCGGCTTGTGGCGGGATGATTAGAGCGTATGACGCGTTAGAGAAGGAAGCTGAATCGCTTGGCGCGGAACCGGTGACGGTTGATGTGATGGAGGGTCAGCGGGACGATGGGAGTGTTTTCGGTGTGGCGGCTAACGCTGACTCGGCTTGGGCGTATTCGTTGCAGCGTCCAAGTGTTGACGTGTGGACGTTGGAAGAGTTGGCGGTGATCCTGGCCGCGCCAGTGTTTACGCAAGCCGTGAGACTTAAGCGCGAGATCCCTGGTTGCGAAGTGATGTCGATCATTGTGCCGGATGATGTGACGCCAGTGTTTGGCGGTAAATCGGAAGGCGAGTACGCGTTGAGCGACAAAGAGATTTTGGCTATGCAAAAAGTTGGCGAGTTAAGTCGAAAGGGAAAAAAGTAAACCTCCGGTTTTTGTGTATTTATGGATACGGGGAATTGTGTGGTGTTCGCTTTTACGCTTGACCAGGTGATTGGTCCAACGAGAACGGTTCGCGTCAAGCGTAGTCGGCCGCGGCCGCTCTTGAAACGGCGAAGCATGGCAAGCGCGGAGTCGGCTCGGGTAGTGGCGAGCGATAACGTCGGCGCAAAAGGCCTTTAACTGGCCGCTGACGCGTTAAATTGATCGCTTGGCTACTACCCTACGCTGATTGATTGATCGTTGATTGTAGGCGCGTTAAATGGCTCCGGTTAAATGGTTAGGTTAACGGTTAGCGATTACAAAGGCCCATTGCGAAAAAACCGCCGATTGGCGGTTTTCGTTGGTGGGCGTTTGGTGGGTGAATTGATCCAAAACAAAAGGCGCCGATTGGCGCCTGGTTTAAGTTAATGGTTAGCGATCATGCAGCAATGGCCATTGGCTTTTGGATTGGATTGATCGCCCACAAAGGAGGGCTTTTGCTTTCGCTTTCGCCTGCAAATGAACGGAAGGGCATGACAACGCCAACAAAATCGGCGTTAACGTCTAAATGTACTAAGGCGGCTCCATTGCCATTGTGAGCGACGTGAATGAGTTGGTTTTTGCTGCCCAAAAGTTTAGCGGCCTTGGCGAATCGCTCCAAAAGCGCAGGCCTGAATTGAGCAACTTCGCCTGATACGCGATGGGGTATGACGCGCTGTATATCGGGAAACTTCCCATCGATCGCGCTAAAGTTGATAGTCGCGCCTGTAACTGCGGTGATGGTGCCCGTTAATCCGTCAGTGTCGATAATGACGCTATCAATATTTTTTGACGCTGGCTTGAGCAACTTGATAACGTCCAAAGGAAGGATAAATTCAGCGTAAACAATGTCCTCATTTTCTTGTTCGCTGCGGTGAATGCCAAGGACGTGTCCATCAGTAGCGGCCAATCTTGTTTCGCCTGCGCTTGCCGTTATATGAACGCCATTTAGGTAGTAGCGAAGATCGTTATCTGCTGCTAATACAGCAATGGCTTTTAATGCTGACAATGTGGTGTAGATTTTCATTGTAATGGTCCTATAAGTTAAAAAAAACGGCGAAGGCGAATGCGACGCCAAAAATAAAAGCGATGGTCCAGTCGATAAGGGCTTGTTTCATAGTTGCTAAACAGTTTGAGGGTAAACGGTGAAAACATAACCGAGATTGTCAAGAGTTGATCCAGCGCAACTCATGATTTCATTCAGCAGTGCCGGCGAATGCTTTTGGAGTACAGCTTTTGCTGCCAATGCGTGCCTGGCTTCGCAATCAAGTGCGTGGTCAAAAGGAATTGTTGCTGTCCAAAAGGTTTTGTTATCTCGGCGAATTGTCGCCTTAATACGCGCGCCTTTTACGTTGCTTGGTCCGAGATATTTCGTGTGAATGGCAATGGGCATTTTTTCTCTCCTGTTAATTGTTTCGCTTGATTGCGATGGACGAAACGATAGCATTGAAATGCTTTGATCGGTCCGCCGTTTGTCGGTAAAGTTTTGCCGTTTGTCAAATTTAAGGGGGAAGCATGGCGGGCCAACCACAAAAGCGGGCTGATATTGCGATTATTGAGTCGATTGGCGAAGAAGATATATTGGACCGGATCGCTAGCGGAAAAAGCGCAACGGCGATTGCTAAGGAGATTGGAGTTCGCGGGCCGCATTTAATACGCTGGTTAAAAGCTCCAGAGCGGGCCGCTCTCTACGCACGCGCACGCGAAGAGCGGGCCGCAGCGCTGGCGGAAGAAGCGCTGACGATCGCCGACGAAGCGAAAGACGATCATAGATTGCGCGTCGATACGCGCAAATGGTTCGCAGCTAGGCTCGATCCTCAATTATGGGCCGAGCAGCGCGGGCCGCTTGTGACTATCAGCATGGATACACACGCATGGTCGGCGATAAAAGACATTAGCCAATCAATTGACGCGCTGCAACATGACTGACGCTGTCTCGATCGCTTTACCATGCGCGACAATTGTCGCCAAATCGCGCAAAAGCTGACAATCTAGCCCGTTTGGTGCGGTTTCGACGGTTTGTTGAGAGCCATTCACATCCTCGATTGACTCGGGGTCGCGAATCATCCGCATTTGATAATCGTTTTGACCCCCCCGACGCGATTTAGGAGGGGCGGCTTTGCCGCGGTACCCCACACCCGCCAACTTATGCTTCGCATACCTGGCAGCTGTGCGTATCAACTTATTGCTTGCCCCCGCACCCGCCGCCCGTCGCCCCGACAAACGGACCCCAAAAAAATTTTCACAAGTAAACAAAACACTGTTACGCTTGCACCAAGCAAGCAAACACATGAGGGATGACATGGCGATTTATGGATATGCAAGGGTTAGCACGCAAGAGCAAGTGGATAACACGTCACTTGCCGAGCAGATAAGGAAGATTCAGGGTTTGGCGTTGATCCGCGGTGAGGATGTGGGCCAGGTGTTTATTGATGAAGGCGTGAGCGGTTCAGTGCAGCTGGCCAAGCGCAAAGCGGGTGGCGAGTTGGTTCAAGCGCTGCAATCGGGTGACGTGGTGGTGATTACGCAATTGGATCGCGCCTTCCGCGACACGGTTGACGCGTTGACGATGGCAGAGACTTGGAAAGCGCAGGGCGTGAAAATGATTGTGCTGGCGCTTGGTACAGATCCGGTGAATAACGGATCGAGCTGGTCAGAATTTTTCTTTACGCTTATGGCGGCAGTAGCGCGCCTTGAGCGCCGCCGCATAGCCGAGCGCATGGCCGACGGTCGTAAGAGCAAAGCGGAAGCTGGTGGATGGATTGGCGGCCATGTACCGTTTGGGTATCGCAAGGACGGAGATGGCAAGAGCGCAAAGCTAGTGCGCGACGAAAGCACCTATCCGGTGTTGGAATTCATGGTTGATATGGCGGATGAAAGAAAGAGTTACAGAAAGATTGCCGCCATGGTTAAGGAAGAGTTTGGGATGAATGTGACGCATACCCTTGTGCATCGTGCGGTGGTGAGTTATGGCGGACAATAACAACGAGATTTATCGCAAGTACCGTGAACTGGTTTTGCGGTACCGCAAGAACGCGCCATTGTTTGTGCGCGAAGTGATTGGCGTTGAGCCTGACGATTGGCAAGAGGAGTTTTTAGAGGCTATCTCGCGTGGCGAGAGAAAGATCAGCGTGCGATCGGGACACGGCGTGGGTAAATCTACGGCCGCGTCCTGGGCGATGATTTGGTTTATTTTGACGCGCGGTCCTGCAAAGGTTGTGGTGACAGCGCCAACGTCATCGCAGTTATACGACGCATTGTTTGCCGAGATTAAGCGGTGGATTAAGGAGCTTCCAAACGCTTGGGGCGATCGTCTTGAGATGAAGACAGATCGCATTGAGATGCGTGCCGCGCCTCAAGAGTCGTTTATATCGGCCAGGACATCGCGTGCAGAGCAGCCTGAAGCCTTGCAAGGTGTGCATAGCGATCATGTGATGCTTGTGGCGGATGAAGCCTCTGGTATTCCAGAGTCCGTGTTTGAAGCCGCCGCGGGTTCCATGTCAGGGCATAGCGCCGTGACGATCTTGCTTGGCAACCCAACGAAATCGAGTGGGTTTTTCTTTGACACGCACAATCGTTTGAAGGATGAATGGTGGACGCGTCGCGTGTCTTGCTATGACTCAAGGCGCGTGTCGAAGGATTACATCGCTGATATGGCGTCGCGCTATGGCGAGGAATCCAACGCGTTTCGGATTCGCGTTTTGGGTGAGTTTCCAAAAACGGATGACGACACACTGATTGGTTTTGATTTGGTGGACAGCGCTTTCCATCGTGACGTATCGGCATCAGAAGATGCGCCTATCGTGTGGGGATTGGATGTGGCGCGATTTGGTACTGACGCCACGGCATTGGCGAAAAGGAAGGGGAACGCTGTCAACGAGATTCGCAAGTGGAAGAATTTAGATTTGATGCAGACAACGGGTGCCGTGGTTGCGGAATACGAAGCCGTGAAATTGGAAGACAGGCCCATTGAAATCTTGGTCGATTCGATTGGTTTGGGTGCTGGTGTTGTTGATCGACTCAGGGAATTGGGTTTGCCAGCGCGCGGCATCAACGTTGCAGAATCCCCTGCCATGGGTACGATTTACGTCAACTTGCGCGCCGAGCTATGGGGCAAGATGAAAGCATGGCTTGAAAAGCGCGATTGCAAGTTGCCCAAGGACGATTCGTTATTGGCGGAACTTGTCGCACCGCGTTACACGTTTAACTCCAGCGGCAAGATGAAGCTAGAGAGCAAAGACGAGATGCGCAAGCGCGGGATTGGTTCGCCTGATATGGCCGATGCGTTGGCGTTGACCTTTGCTAGCGACGCAGGCATTGCGCTTTACGGCAAGTCCTACACATCGAAATGGAATAAGCCATTGAAAAGAAATTTGAAGGCAGTTGTTTAACAGGAGAAAAGTGCCATGAGCAAGCACATGAAAATGCTAAAGGAAGAGCGAAAGAAGTTGATCTTTGATTACCTGAAAGGGTTAAAGAACCCTGTCAATGCCTGTCACTTGGCGAAGAAGTTTGATATGACCAGCAAAAGGATTGATCAACTTATGACCGAATTGGCGCAAGAAGATCTTGTTGTGAAGTCAAAAGGGATCAAGAACATTCAGATCCCGTGGAAGAAAACCCTGGTGAACTATTTCGAGGTGAAAGAGGAATATAAAACCTTTAAGCCGCGTAAGCCTAAGGAGAAAGTGCTGTGGCATAACCCATTTGGTATAAGGGCGGCGTGAAAGACTACCTCGCGGGCCAGGCCGTATGGCGCACGCCCACTGATGATCCCCCACCGCTAGGCGTGAAAATGTTGCTGTTAACGCCTGGCGGTGTTTGCGTGATCGGAACATGGGAGACATGGGCGATTGCCTGGGCGCCATTGCCCAAGGTGCCTGAACATATAAAAGGTGCATTGAAATGAAAGACTTAACGATTGGCGATGTGATGGGTATTGCCAGAAACACGGGGTTTGATCAGCACGCAGAGAATTTATTTATCTTTGCGGCGCAGATCGAGTTTGTTGCAAGCGAAGGACGCTTAAACCATTGCATTGAGGTGCTGGAGAAAAACGGTTACATGGATGCCGCTGAACTATTGAAAGGACAAGGATGAACCTGGAGCAAATGGCGATCAAAGCCACAGTCAATAACTTAGTCGAGAACATTCCGATTGAAGTCAGAATGGAAGTGTGCAACGAAATGGCCAAAGAGCTGCTCGAAGAGTCCGACAAATTGCTTGATGAGTGCATTGAGTTGATCAAGAAGATCAGGGGCGATTAACACGCATCTTGATTTTTTTCAAGTCTTCAGATAGGGTTTGCGCATGAAAGCCAAACCCGTTTGGGACAAGCCACGTCCAAAAAGCCTTGGAAAGCCCGACAAGCTATCCAAGAAAGAGAAAGCGTCCGCCAAAGCCATGGCGAAGTCAGCAGGTCGGCCTTATCCGAATCTTGTTGACAACATGCGCGCTGCGAAATCCAAATGAGCAAGATTGTCCGTGACTCACAAGGTCAGTTGCTTCCGGCGATGGTGGGCAAATTTGGCACAACCACGATGCTCACTACGTCAGACGCAAGCCAGCAATCGCACGCAGCCGGTACCGGTGTGACGCTCATGCGAATCTCCAATGGCTCGGACGATGGCAAGCATTTGCACTTCACAACCGGCGCCAATCCCACGGCAACCACCGATCACCCGATTGTTCCTGCTTACTCGACCGAATACGTTGCCGTTAGTCCTGGCGATAAAGTGGCAATCATTTCTGGCCACAATCATTCATTTCACGTCACCATCACGGACATCATTCCATGAAAACTAAAGCCGAAAAGAAGATCAGCAAAGTGATGAAGGAATACAAAGCAGGGAAATTGCATTCGGGTAGCAAGGAAGGTCCGAAGGTCAAGAATCCCAAGCAAGCCGTGGCCATTGCACTGTCTGAAGCCGGCATCACACGAAAGCCTATGTGATGGAATGTCCGATTGAAACAAAAGATCCGCTTGCGAATCTTAAGAATCGCAATTGGG
>Ga0181352_1001075_pt1 | contig 10945 bp, 12 predicted proteins | sample Fa13VDMLBSN_FD_130103 | JGI IMG/M metagenome (GOLD analysis project Ga0181352, IMG submission 130103) | Freshwater viral communities from Lake Michigan, USA - Fa13.VD.MLB.S.N | ecosystem: Environmental > Aquatic > Freshwater > Lake | place: USA: Michigan | collected 2013-09-23 | reverse complement strand
TTTTATTCTGACAGACCATATTTAAAAACAGTTACAGTTAAGTCTGGACTTTCTTCTAAAGAAAAAAATGAAATGCAATCTAGAGGAGAAAATATATTTGATGTAAGACTTTACAAAAAAATGCCTGGTGGACTTGAATTTATTGAAGTTCCAATTAAAGGTAATGGAATGTATTTAAAAGATTACAGAAAAACTGATAATGTAGTAAAAAGAGAGCCAGCTTTATCTGTAAACAAAGGAGAAGGCAATGTTGGAGAAACATTTAGTTCTGCTATGAGTGTTGAAGATGCTTTTGATATGTTATTTGGAGGTGTTAAAAAAACAAATGTTCAACCAAAAGCTGCTGCTACTCAACAATCTACTAGTGTTAGTAATAAATTAACACAAGAAGAAGCTGATTGGTTAATGGATAATTTAAAATTAATTACTAATAAATACAATAGTAGCACTCTTGCAGGATCTAAAGATATTGAATTAAAAGAACCAATTATTATAGGGAAAACTAAAGTTACTCATATAGATCCTGAAGTTGGAGGAACTCCTTCTATTATATTTGAAAGACCTTCTGGAAGATGGATGATTAAAATAAGTGAAAGAAAAAATAAAATGTATTTAGAGTTGTTTCAATGGAGAGATGCAAATGTAAAAGGAGATTTTTCTTTCTATGTTACTAATGATTCTACAGGAAATGATCTAGAAAATATAAAAAAATCAGAATTATTTGATTTTGCTACTAAACTTTATAATGATACAAATATTAAAGATCCTGGAACTAGATTAGGTCAATTTGAAGCAGCCAACTCTTTACAACAAAAATATGGTCTAAAAAGAACATATAAAGATATAATTAATGAATTAAAACCTACTCAATCATCTACTAGTGTTAAAGAATCTACTGAAAAGTTGGAAGTTACAGGAAAAAAGATTATATTGTCTGAAGATGATTTAGTAAGTTTAAATATTGGAGTTCAAATGGCTGGGTACAGTAGCATGTACACAATGGAAAAATTTAATGCATTATCTGAAGAAAGTAAAAAGAAGTTAATTGAATGTTATTTATAATATAAAATATGAGTAGTTGTGTAAATTTAAGTCACCCAGATATTAAAAAATTAGTAGAGCAAACTGGATTTCATCCATTAGAGATTGCTACAATGGTATCTAGGTGGCAAGATGAGAATGATACTGATGAATTTCCTAGAGCTAGAGATATTAATGGGCCTGCAAAAATTCAGGATTATTACACTAAATATGGAACATCTAAATCTTGGGATTGGAATTCTAGGCAAGAAACTAAAAAAGCTCTTGAAAAAGAATTCCCTGGGTTAACTTTTCTTATTAATGGCCCTCATTATGGTATGGCAAAATTTCAACCTGAAATTAACAGACAATATCAAGAATCTAATCAAGGTCTAAAAAAAATAGACAAAAACATAGATGAAAAGATAAAGAAATTTCTTCAGTCTATTGGTGTAACTTATATTAATACAGATAACATATTAGATAGTAATGGTAATAAATTGAGTGCAGTTGCAGTTTCAGAGATGATGGCAAAAGTTATTCAAGTTATTGAAGGCAAAGCAGATATAACAACATTATCTGAAGAGGCTGCCCACTTTTTTGTTGCAATGTTAAAAGATAATCAATTTCTAGAGAAAATGATTTCTGATATTGACCAATATGATGTTTATAAAGAAGTATTAGCATCTGCATTTTATCAAGAACAATATAAAGGTGATGATAGAAAGATGAGAATTGAAGCTGTTGGTAAACAAATTGTAAAATCAATTATAAAGAAACAAGCTGAAGAAAATAAATTATTAGATTCTAAGTTTAATAGATTCTGGAATAATATCTGGGATAAAATAAAATCAGCATTTTCAAAAGCTGATCCAGAAGCTAAAAAAAGCTTATATGATATTGTTGGTGATGATATAATGTCTAACAATATAGAAAAATTAGATATTAATAAAGAATTAAAAGATGAATCATTTTACCAATCAAATGAAAAACAATCTGAAATTGTAAATAAACTTGATAATAAATTTTCTATTTCATATAATGAAAATTTAACAAATTCTAAAACTAATAAAAAGGGTGTTTATGAATTAGTTAAAGATGGAGTTGTAACTCCTATTTTAAATAGAGTTTCTGATGTTGTTGAGGCCATTAATAAAAAGAGAGGATTTGCTGAAAGAACTGAAAAACAAAAGGCTGAAGATGAGGTTAGAAGAGTTGTTGGTACAAAAGGTCACTCTGATATACAAAACATTATAAATAGAGCTGTTGAGAAGATAAATGGTGTTCAGCAGACAGCTAGAGTGTCTGAATTAGGTGACAATAATTATAATGAATTAGAAAAGTTTTTTAATGACTTTATTAAAGAGTTTCCAGTTGGTACAAAATTTTATTCTGAAAAAATAATTTATGATGAATTAAATAATGAGGCTGGAACATTAGATTTATTAGCAATATTACCAAATGGTAAAGCTGAAATTTATGACTGGAAATTTGTTGAATTTAAACAGAAAGACGCAAGTGGTAATATATTAAACAAATCAGTTGCTTGGTATAAGGAAGAAAACTATAATGTTCAGTTAACAAGATATAGACAAATACTAAGGAATAACTATGGAGTTGATTCATTTGGTAAAGCTAGGGTTATACCAATATCTGCAACATATAAATCAAACAAGCTTCAATCATTAGAAATTGGCAACAAAAAGATAGATGGTATTGATAGACCATACTTAGATCCAGTTCCACTTACTGGACTTGCAAAAGTTGAGCTTGGTGTTGAAGAAACTGGAGATAAGCAATTAGATGACTTAATTGAAGTTTTATTACAACAAAGAAAGAAGATATTAGACAAAGTTGAATATAGTGCAGAAGGTAAGATTAAAAAAACTGAAAGACTTGAAAGAATAAATAACTCAATTAAAAGACTTCAAATAGAAGGAGATGTTAAATCATTTCTTGATGATGCAATATTTGAATTAAATTATATAACAAATGTTGGTATTGAAAACTTAAATAATGATGATTTAGTAACTGCTAAGGCTCTTGTTGATTATTATTCAGGATTGATGAAATATGATATTATACCTAGTAGTCAGTCATTAAAATATTCAGAAACATTAGCAAGAGTAACACTAAATGCACAAAACATTTATTCAAAAGTTTCAAATGAATATGAAGCAAGAATTATAAGTGAAGCTAAAAAGGTTGGTGTAGAAGATCCATTTAAAATTCAGCCAGAAACTAATATGATGTCAAGATTGTTTAGAACAATAAGCCAATCTGAGCATCCAATGATAAAGTCTTTATATAAGCTTGTTAAAAATCAAAAAAACAAGATATATAATGATAATAAAACATTGCGTGAAAAAATACAAAAATCTTTAGTTGATCTTGAAAAATGGGGCAGCAGCAAAGGTCTAAAAAAAACTGATGTATTTAAAGGCATATTACAATTTGATGAAAATGGCAAGTGGAATGGTAAGCTTATAAATAGATGGGATCCTAAATACTATTCTGATAAAAAAGATGCTATATCAAATAAAGACTATAAATGGTTTGAGGAAAATGTTTCATTTGATGATAAAAAATATGAAGAGTTTTTTCAAAAGAATGTTAAGATTTGGAATGACATGTATAAAAATGACAAAGATTCAGAGCTTAAGATTGAAAGAAGAATTGAAGAATATAGATCAAAATATGATGTTAGACATAGTAATAGTGCTTTATTAAATGCAAATAATAGATTTATACATCCTAAAGAAATATGGAGATCAAAAGAATGGAATAAATTACAATCACCAGAAAATAAACAGTTAAAAGACTTCTATGATTTATTTGTAAGTACAATAAATGAATTTAGAGAATATCTTCCTCTTGATGTTAATGGTAATTTTATTCCAAATATTAAAAATGATTTAATTGATCAAATATCTGAGAATGGATTGTCAAGTATATCTGGCATGGGTAATTCAATTATAAATCATTTAGAAGCAAGTTCTGATGAATCAGTTGGAATGATTGATGAGATAACTGGAGAAAAAGTTAAGTCAATACCATTGCTATATACAAGAGAAATAGATTCTAAATCTAAATCAATGGATCTTGGTAAGGTTTTAATGATTTTTGGTGACATGGCATATAATTATAAATACATGTCTGAAATAGAAAGTACAACTGATATGTTAAGGGATGTATTATCTAGTCAAAAACAATTAATAACAACTAGTAATGGTAAAGTATTAAGATCTAAAGTTACTGGTAAAATAGCTTCTGCTTTAGGTTCAAGTGATACACTAGAAAATTTTAATGATTTTGCAAACTTCTATTTATATGGAATGAAGAAAAAAGGCAAAGACATGACATTTACATTTTTTGGTAAAGAATTATCTGCTCAAAAAACATTTTCAAGTGCAATGCAATATTATTCAACAAAATCTTTATCAGGTAATTTGTTGTCTGGTCTTGCAAATGGTATTGGTGGTAGTGCAAATGCATTTTTTGAAGGTGTAAAAGGTAGGTTTTATAATAACTCTCAGTATTCAAAATCTCTTGCATTAATTTCATCAAGAAATGAAAAAGCATTTAGTGCTATTGAGTTTTTTGATATAGATAGTACAGATACAAACTTTAAAAAAGCAAATAACTTAAGTGTATCTAAAGTTGTAAGAAATATGACTATGGATAAATTTTATTTTCTTCAAAGAGGGCCTGATTATCTTATTGAAAATAGTGTATTGCTAGCAATGATGCAATCACATACAATTAATTCTGATGGTAAAATTGTTAAAATAAAAAAAGATGAAAAATCTTTACTTGACATGGCTCAAGTTAAAGATGATAAATTTTCAATAGAAAACTTAAGCAATGAAGAATTCCATAAATTTAGAGATAAAGTTAAGTATTTATATGGAACTATAAAAGGTAATACAAACCCAGATGATATTAACTCAATTAAAATGACAGTTCTTGGTCAAGCAGTAATGCAATTTAGGGGATGGATTCCAAGAATGGCTGATGAAAGATTTGGTGAATTAAGATATACTGGTGATCTTGAGACATATGAAATGGGTAAATACAGATCATTTTGGCAAAATACAGTTGTTGGAAACTGGAATGAGGTTGGAGGTAAAAAAGGAATTCTTCCAGCAACTCAAGGAATGGTAACAAATTTATTAACAGGATTAATTAGTGGAGGTGTTCTTGGGATTGGAGCAAATTCAATTAATTCTAAATCTGTAACGCAAAAAGCTATACAATTATATAATGAGGCTAAAGCTAAAAATCCAGATTTAAAAATAACTCAAGATGAATTTGTTGAAATGCACAAGCAAAATCTAAGATCTACAGCACTTGAGCTTCAATTAATATTAGTTATAACTGGAATACTTATGTCATTAAAAGGAGGTGATGATGATGATGACAAAGATCCAATAAGAAAAGCTGCATATAAAATATTAAGAAGGAATTTATCAGAGATTAGTTTCTTTATGGATCCAGAATCAACTTCTTCAATATTAAAGAAGCCAATACCAATATTATCATTTGCAACAGATATAACTGGATTTATTGGAGATTTTGCTGGAGAAACAGTTGGGGTTATAACTGGAGATGAAAAACAAATGAAAAAAAATAGACCAGTCAGAAAATTTAATAAGATATTCCCAGTAACAAATGCATTGGAAGGTTTTTGGAGTTTATCTGATCCTGATTACAATAAAAGCTCAAAATAAAAGTCTAAAAAAAACGGGAGAATAATCTCCCGCTATTTTTTAGAATATAATTATATTTAAAAATAAAAGACTTAATGAAATTCCATTTTTTGTTAATGTAATTCCAATTAAACTTCTATCACTTTTTTTTAGACATAATAATCTAATTCCATATATTAATTGTTCACTATCAAAGCTAATACTTAAAATACTCATATAATATTATTAAAAAGGCCCTCTAGTTTAATTGCTAAAGGGCCTTATTTATTTACTTAATGCTATTGTAAAATTGAATAGCTTTTGTTTTGTTTGTAAAATAAGCTTCAAATTTCTTACCATTTGAAGTTTTTAAAACTCTATATGTATTCTTAGAGGTTAAAACCTTACCAGTTTTTGTTGTAGAGCTAATGTATTTGTATACACCTTTTGCAACTTTTTCATATCTTTTTCTTTGAAAACTATTAACTTGCTTCATATTATTTATTATTAAATTGTTAAATCAAAGACATTGCCATGACTTGTTGGACCATATTCAAATTTACCATCAGTTACACAAGATCCATTACTGAATATTGTCTGATATTTATTTAATTTAGTCCAACCAGCATTAATAATATCTTTGTGGTTATGAATGTGCCCAAAGCACATTAATTTTGGTTGTATTTCAAACATTCTATTCTTTAAGGCATTACATCCACAAAACTCAAGAACATTCATTCTATTATAAGACAAATCAAGGATTCCTTTTGGAGGCCCATGAATTATTACAATGTCAGAATTAAATGGTATTGTTTGCCATAAATTATGTAGCTTGTCTCTTGATCTCATAAATGCCCATTCACCAAATGTTGGTGTAAAAGGAGAACCATATATCTTAAACCCTCCAACTTCCTTAGATTCATTCTCTAGATATATGATTCCCTTACTTTCAATCTTTTCTCTTGTGACAAATTTTGCCTCAATAGATGTGTCATGATTACCAGCAATCATAATTTTATATGGTATTTTAAGACTTCCATACCATTCTATAAAATTAAGAACTTCTTGCTCATTAGAGTATTTATCTCTTGGATTTGAGCAATCTCCACTAAAAATAGCCATCTCAATTCCATCTGGAACCAATATTCTACTGTGGAGCATATGTGAATCACTAAAGTGCCAAATTTTCATATTATTTTACTCCCCTTTCTTTCTTATAAGTTGATTCTGAAACTGAATGCATTTTACCACAATCTCTGCAAGCCATTTGCTTTTTAACAATACCACTGGCTAAAACTCTTGTTTTATTACAATTTGTATTATTACTTCCACAAGATGAACAAGAACATTTCTCTCCACCTAATAAAACACCAGCATGAGTTTTTGCAAGAGTGTAATTATCAAGCTTCTTATAAACTTTCTCTAGTAAATCTATGTCTCCATGACAATAGTGAATCATTTTCTTCATTGCTTTAGGGCAATTATCAAATAATATACTATTCCAAGTTTGCATGCCTCCAGTATCTTTCTTACCTCCAAATCCTGAAACTTTGCCAAGATAATCAAGCTTGTTAGAATTAAAATAAAATCCAGATCTAGCTAATTTTAATGTGTCAACAGATTGATATGATGGAAACATTGGTATGCCATTAATATAGCACCTAGTTCTTAACCATTTAATGTCAAATCTATCACTATTATGACCACATATTTCATCTGCTTCACCTAAAACTTTTACAAAGTCTTTTAACAGCTGTTTATCATCACCCTTATCCCATTGCAAAGAATATTTCTTAGAACTACCTTCCCATTTCCAACAAACACATATAATAGCTCTTTCTCTGATTATGTTTTCTGGACCAATATTTAAATTGTAACCAACTCTCCATGATGTAACTATATTTGGACTTGTCTCTATGTCAAAGAATAACCTCTTAATCTTTTTAATAGGTGTTTTAGCTAGTTTAACAGAGCTTTTAGCTTTATTGGGACTAATTACACTAACTCCTAGTTTAATGTCAGATCTTGCTTGTTTTATGGCAATTCCAATATCTTTTAAAGAAGACTTAGTGTCAATCACTTTATTAATGACTTTAGCAGAACATTTTAAATATCCACGTCTTTCCATTAACCAATTGTAAACCACTTTTTGACTTTTAGTCATTGTTTTAATTTTAAATTTGCATTTTTTATTGTATTAAAAAGTAATGGTCAGCTTGCATCCCTTCTTTCTTTTCTTCTAGCATTATAAGCTGAACATTGAAAATAATTGCTGCAAGATGATCTTCTGACATATCACCATCAAGGTATTTAGCTAAATGTCTATCAAGGCTCTTGATTGAATCCTCTTTAGGCATTCCTTTAAGGAAATTACCATCACCATATTTATTTGCTCCCATTCTAGTTAGGTAACCAAACCTAAGTCTGGTATACCCTTGTAGATTGTGAACATATGGTTTACTGTCATCTCCATCACGCTTTGCACCTGAATCAAATACTCTTGTTTCATAGTCTTCATCATTAATAAAATCTGAATTAGCTACAAATTTACCAGAATACTCTCCATCAATAATTTTATAAAAACCTCTGTGACATTCCACCTCAATTTTAATTGGCAAAGAAATATTTGAATACCAGAATGTGTCACTTGAACATTTAACAATTTGTGCCTTCATGTTTTTTATATTTATCTCTAATTTTTTTAACAGTTGTATGAACTATTGTAATGCTTAAATGTATTTTTTCAGATATTTCTCTTTGACTATAACCATCAATTAAACCATTTAATATAAGAACTTCTCTGTCATCAAGCTCTTTTTTAAAAGAACTTGCACAATCAAAGAATTCTTGTGTTGGTTTATGGTGTTTTCTTATATCAATTTGTTTAAACTCTTCAGAATACATTTTATCAAAAACATCTTTCTTAAGCAATATATATTGAGCACCTCTTCTGTTTATGTCAACAAGATGTAAATATTCTCTATACACAACTCCAAATAAGAAATTTCTTAAATGAGTTTCAGTTACAAACTTACTTGTGCCCCAACTATGGAGCTGCAAATAAGTTTGTTGTACTAAATCTTCACCAAAACATTTTAATTCACCATCTTTTGCACAAAAACCTCTAGTTTTTAATAAACTACAAGCATATTTAAAAAGATCTTTCCTATAATTTTCAAAATCTTCTAGCTTACATTCAATCATATCTATTTTGTTTGTTTTTCATCTGGATTTATGTCCTTTAATGCTTGAGTTATCTCATCATCAGTCATTTCCAAATTACCGTTAGTTATTTGCTTAATTACATCACAAAATGTCATTGACTTCTTTTGCCATAAATGATCAAATTTCCTCAACACTGTGCCTACCCTGTCCTGTTTTGTCATATATAATATTTAATTCTTTTATTGTTTTGTAAATTTCATGCTCTATATCTGGACTTGAAATCAATTCTGATATTTTATCTAAATCAACTCCATATTTTTCAGCAATTTGTTTTTTCTTGTGTTCTTTAGGATAGATTGTATCCCACATTGTAACAAGTCCCCAGTCTTCACATGTAGACTTACCAAAGTATTGAACAAGTCTATTTTTGTAGACATCACTCATCTTTGAATAAGAACCAGTTAAAAACAATTCAAAATCACTCTTAAATTCTTTAGGAACATCAAAAAATAACACAACTTCCCTATCATCATCATCATATTCACAATCTAGAAACAAATAATCACTCTGAAGCTTATAAATAAGCATCTTAAGTGGTTCTTCATCTACATTATCAAATATAACAACAATCTTTGGAAACCCTTCTACAATTATATTGCAGTCAATTATATGAGGCTCAAATTGAGAAATTGGAAATCCTAACATAGGAAGAATAAAATTCTTTGATTTCTTTTTATATTGAATCAACTGGTTTATCTCTCTGCGCTTGCTCATTAACATTCTCTCTTTCAAATTTTATTGGTGATGGAATTTCAAATCCTTCACATGTCTCTTTAATCTTTAAGCATGAATAGTTCTTATGAAATTCTTTAATGCCTTCATATTCACCAAAATGCTTTATGTATTCATCAAAAACTCTAGTTCTAAATGGAATTTTTGTTTGTTCTAATAACATATTCTCAACATATTTAGCACCTTTCTTAGGAATGCCTTTAATGTTGTCACCAGATTGTCCAGTAATCATGTCTGACCAAAACTTAGTATATGCTTCTTCAAAACCAATTATATTCCATTCATCTTTTGACCAATTATAATGAGTGCCATGCAAATGCAACAAATCTTTATCCATAGCAACAATGTAGCTATCAGATAGTTTTAGTCTTGTTATATTTACAGCATCATCAACTTCCATATTATCTACAGAAATAGCACCCCATCTTTCAATCAAAGTTTTCTTAACAAATGCCCACCAGCTTGGAGATTCTTTATTCCTATTGGCTTTGTAATCAATGTTAATTTCCTTTCTTTCTGCTATGGTCTTGCTACCTTTAATAAATCCTATGTAGTGAGTGAAACCACCCTTCATAATAATTGCTGACATAACACTATCAGCTTCATCAATTAACTCTTCATCTGTTTTATCAATATAAAGAAACTTGCTGTCATCATCAGTTCTCATTGGATTACCATCACCATCTAATTGCTTATTTGGATGACCAATTGTAAATGCTATTGAGTCTAAATCTATTACAGCTATCTTCATTTATATTTATTTAGAGTTTGTTTTATTGTTTTTAAATTACATTTAAACTTCTTAATATCTTCATAACCAAGTGAATCCATTTTACCACCAAAATATTCAAATGTTTTTGCTGACATTAAAAATAAATTTCTATCTGTTTCACAAATAAATTGAAGTTTAAAGTCTTTATATTTAACTTTTTTTTCAAACCAATAACCAGATTTATCACTAAACCAGCATTTTTTAAAACCAAGCTTAGAAAGCTCTTTTTCTTTTTTTAAATCATATTCCATAATTTTCCTTTATTAATTCAATTAATTTAACATTTCTTTCTAAAGTTGAACTAACTTGATTCACATGAAGTTTACCCCCTTTATGTGCAACATCAAGCATTTCAGATGTTAGCTTAAGCTGATCTCTGAATATTTCTAAAACTTCTATTGGCACTTTATACATTTATCCTTATTTTTTTTAATGTGTTAACGTAATTTGTATCAGCAGCATATTTAAATTTATCTAAAAATAAATAATAATCACCTCCACCATAATG
>Ga0181352_1001074_pt1 | contig 10947 bp, 16 predicted proteins | sample Fa13VDMLBSN_FD_130103 | JGI IMG/M metagenome (GOLD analysis project Ga0181352, IMG submission 130103) | Freshwater viral communities from Lake Michigan, USA - Fa13.VD.MLB.S.N | ecosystem: Environmental > Aquatic > Freshwater > Lake | place: USA: Michigan | collected 2013-09-23 | reverse complement strand
TTCCTCAAAGACCATCACCACCTAACTATTAAAGTATTTATTGTATATGAAAATAATCATCACAGAACAGCAGTCATCTCTCATCTTGGGTAAATTGAAAAATGTAATCCAAATGGTTTTGTCTCAGCAGGGAATTGATATAAAAGACTTGGATATTGTTCCGTCTTTTTTCCCTAAAAGAGGTCTAAAAATTATATTGAAGTTGGAAGATAAATCTAAAAAGTCCATCGCTAAAGAACTAATTAACGACTTGCTTGGTAATGTTGCTAACTTCGGTGATGAGAGAAAGTTCAGTTTTACCGAATAACCATGGAATATATTCTTACAGAAAGACAATTTGAACTTATATCAAAAAAATTGATATATGAACAAAATGTAATTGCGGTTACTGAAAAACTTGGAGGAAAATCAGCAGAGAAAGTATTGGAAAAATTAGGTTTAGGTACTGCTGCAGTTGTCGGAAAAGGAGAACAACTTGCAAACAGACTTGAAAAAACTATTGAGCAAAATACAGACATTGCTGCTAAAGTTGAAAAAATTAATTCATATGTCGAAAAAGGTTTAGAAAAAGAATTCGAACAAGAATTTGAATCTCTCATGAAAATTCCAACCTTTGTTAACGCAATTGGTGAGGCAATTTCAATCCAATTTCCTGATGAAATCGCGAGATTATCTTCTGAATTGATTCAAAAATTGCCTGCAAACGTTCAAGAATTAGTGAACTTGGCATTTGAAAAAGGTGGAAGTGAGGAGGTTGAAAAAGCTTTGAAAGCTAATGGTATGTGGAAAGACAGTGAATCTTTCATTTGGAAAGGATATAAACCCTCAGTCAAAACAAAATTTGACCTAACAAAAAGAACATTTAAAACGCCAAAAAAACCAAGAGATTATGGCATAGTAAAAATTTCTGATAATTTGGAAATGGTTACAAAGCCAAGATTCAAAGATTACGTTGCAGAAATCAGAAATGTTAAAAATCCCCAACAGTACATGGACTTGAAAAAAGGGACAGACCAGTTCGGAGAATATTACTATTTGAGCACGAAAATGGAAAATCCAATAGATGCAGGTCGAGCCATGACTGAATTGATAAAATTAATTCCGAAGGGTGCTAGATTTGGTGAAAGGGCAACTGGAAGTTTGAGCACTGACTCATTTTACAATATGTTAAGAAGGATAAAAAGTTTCGAGCCGAAGGTAATTGGTAGAATCAGACTGAATAAAAGTGGTGTGAAAAGATTTCAAGAATATGTAAGAAATCCAGTTGAGTCTAACGAATATCCCCCAATTTTAAGGTTTTATAATTCCAAAGACGCAGAGCCTTTGGTTAATGCCCTAAACAATGAAATTAAGAAAACAGGTTTGAATTCTTTTGCTAGGGTGAGTAAAAATTCTGATGGTTTATTTGAAATCCTTATACCAAATATTGAGTTTAAGGTGAGATAATTACTTTTTTTCAGGTGGTGTCAATCTAAATGTAATTACTCTTTTCCCGTTTACCGTAGGCATACCGTGTTCATCTACACCAATTGTTTTTACTGTGGTTTTTTTATTCTTGAATCTCCCTGTGTAAATAATGTCCCCGACCTTCAGAGGTACATATATTCCGTCTTTTCTGTTTGTTTCCTTTGACATATTATACAAATACTGATGGTATTTCTGACCAAGAAGTTGTGAACTTTTGTGACATGTACTCTTGTCTCATCTCCCATTTATGTTCTACGTTTGCTGGCGGTTGTACCATTTGAATTGATGATGAGAATAGTGTACCCTGTTCTATTGATTCAGGCATAAGGTCATTGAATATAATTCCACACTTCTTATAATTTTTTGTTGTTTTATAAATTGATTTTAAGTGTGGATATACTTGGGACCAAATCTCGTTTACGTCTCTTGTTTGTTTATGGAAAGAGATTTGTTTGGATGAGTGATGTTTTTCTCCTTTGTGAACATTTCCACTTAAAAATATGGTTGCTCTGTTTGGAGATATTCCATTATCGGTTAACTTCTTTACGCCACTTTTAATGTATGAGTACATTGCTTCTGATATTTGGTCGAAGGAGTTTATATCTTGACCAAATGACCTTGTTGACGCAATGTTTCTTTTTAATTTTGGTATTGTTTTAACAGGGTGACAGTACATTCCGAGAAGTTCCATCTTTGTTTTTAGTCCGTTTACGTTCATCAGTTTCCTCACAGTTTGGTCTTGCATCATTACAAACTGTCCGACACTGTTTACCTCTAAAGACTTTAACTTTTTGGACCACTTTCTCCCTATTCCCCAAACTTCGTCTACAGGAATTTCATATAATAGGTTCCTGAAGTTATCTAATGACCAATAGGAACATATTCCATTATATGCTGGTCTTCTCTTCGCAATATAAGATGTGAGCTTGGCAAGGGTCTTATTGGGTCCTACACCTATTGATACAGGTATACCTGTTAATCGTTTTACTTCGTTTCTTATAAGGTGCAACCTATCTTCAAGTTCTTCTTCAGGTATATTAGAAAAATCAACAAAACATTCGTCTATTGAATATACCTCGACTTCGTTCGCATAACGTTTAATGATTGTCATAACTCTATCTGACATATCACCGTATAGGTTGTAGTTTGATGAGTACACACAAAACCTATGTTCGTCCATAAAATCCCTCTTCTGAAAAAATGGTTCCCCCATCTTAATTCCGAGGTCTTTGGCTTCTTGTGAGCGAGCAATTACACAACCGTCGTTATTAGATAAAACAACAGTAGGTCTACCGATTGAAATAGGATTGAAAACTCTTTCACAACTAACATAAAAATTGTTACAATCAACAATTCCAATTTTTTTGTTGCTATTCATCTTCTTTTGTTAAATTATAGTCGTAATAAAATTGGTTTGAATCACCACTAACCCATCTGTCAGATACAGTCTCAACTGAAATTAATTCATTATCTACTTTTATAGTTTTAATTAACTCCTCACTAAATGGTTTGGTTACCCAATTACTGTCCTTCCAAAAAATTCTGTTATTTGGCTGACACAAAAGATAACCACCATCTGAAACAAGAATATGACCACACTTGTAATCACTTGGTTCATCTGAATAACTGTTTCTATACCAATCAACGGTAAATAAATAAGTTGCCCATATTTTTGTTTTGTCTTTCAAAACAACCTGACATCTTTTTTCGTAAAGGTAATCATAAGTTATTACACTTACATTTTCAGAAAAACAATCCCACAGTTGTTTGTAGTCTGAAGGAATATCTTCATCAGATTCTCTCTTGAGAAATATTTCAGAAATTGGAACTCTTGACCTCATCATTCCATAATCTGTAATAATGTGAAAAGTTAAAATTTTTCCCGCAACGGATTGTACCCCAAAAGCGTAGGCATTATGATAAACATTTGAATCTTTTGGATTTTTTGTAAAATGACTCAACCTGACTAAACATTTTATGTTATCTATATTTGCGTTCAATATTCCCATATGTTATTTTCCGTGTGCTTTAGGTTTTCCGTTTTCATCTAATAATACGAATACTATTTTATCAATTCTAATAATTGATTGTTTGGTTATTTTATTTCTAACGTCACAAGCGATTGTAATTGATGTTGTACCTACACTAACCAAATCCATTCCAAATTCAATTATATCACCAAGCACTGCAGTTGAAACAAAGTTTACCTCTGACATAGCTTTGGTAACTATATTAGGACTTCCTAATTGACAAATTGCAAATATCGCAGCTTCCTCATCAATCCATTTTAAAACTTGTCCCCCAAAAAGGGTTTTCCTCGGATTTAAATCTCCTGGCTTAACTAATTTTCTTGTTCTGTATTTCATAATCTATTTAAAACCCAAGAAACTCTACCCCATAGATTTTCTTGACCTTCGTATTTTCTAATTTTAAAACATGTTTTATCTGTCAGTACCACAAGTTCACCATCTAAAGGTTCTTGTGACTTGTCAATTACAAGTATATTTCCTTTCTTGACACCAAGGGTATCAGGACCCATATACTTGAAATAAAAAGTTGTGTGAATATCGTTTACGATTAGTTCGTTTAGGTCTAATCTTTTGTCAACATAAGATTCTGCGGGTGACGCAAACCCTGTAGTCCTTGAACTTATGTTGAGTTTTTTTGTTGTTGTTGCCACCTTGCAAAGATAACAAAAGTTGTGGAAATCTCAAATTTAGTCTGTGATAAATGTTATTAACTCTTCAGGATATGATATATGTATGTTCAAATTTCTTGAAACCTTAAAAACTTCAGGTTGCTCTGACAATAAGCAACAATAGTACACATCGGTTTCTATTTTATCCATGTCTAATTCAGTATGTTCTTCCGTGTCAGTTAGTTTTATAGAATTTCTCCAAAATTTATCTGAAATCTCTTCCATAGCAGGCTGAACTTCTTTTTCTCTAATTTCAAGAATATTTTTCATTTCTTTGTCCCAAAAGCAAAGACCAACCAAACTATACTCCGTATCGTCAGTTTCTATTCCTCCATCACCATCACAATCATCACAACTTTCACTACCATCACCTCCACAACGTCTACAAGTATAATGCCCATCACCATCACATTCATTACAAGTAACCTCCCCACTTCCCTCACATTTATCACAACTCTCACCTTCAACTTCTCCTGTCCCATCACAATCATCACAATTAACTACCCCTGAACCATCACAGAAATCACATTCGAGACTTCCCTCGCTATCACAATTACCACAAGTTATATAACCATCACCTCCACATGTATCACAACTTTCTGTGTAATCATTTCCTTCAGTTGTGAATAGAACTGTAAAGTAAATTGAATTTATGATTTCTTCAATTTTGGAATTACTTAAACCATTTTTCTTGTAGTAAATTATAAAAATTATTTTACATAAATTTTTTATTCCAAAAAGGGTGAGATATTCTGACTGCATGGTACCTAACTTTCTCAAATGATTCAAAACGTCTGTAGGACTATCAAAATCTCCAAGAATCCCTTGTAGTTTTTCTGCAACTGAAATTAACTTTTGTTTTTCCATTGCAGGTTTACTATCTTCATTTATGAGTTGGAAAAACCTTTCGATATTTTTTTTCGGATTCATATTTATAAATACCATTTAGATAACAAATGAGTGAAAAAGAAAACACCCTAAAAATTTTGAAATCTTTCTTGGAGACCCTCGATATAGATGGTGTCTGCAAGTTTTGGATAGATGAAGAAACTGAATTACCTATCGTATATATTGTGATTGACACTGATTGGTTACAAGAAATTCCGACAAAACCCGAATTTGTTGCAAGAAGAATGAGAGCTTTTTTATCTGATGAAATCGAAAAGTTCACAGGACTCAAAGTTCACGTTGGTTCTTACGCCAGTAAATGTTAATACTCTTTTTCTAAATCCTCCAAAACAATTATTTCACCAAAATTATGGGCTGGTGTGTGGTAACTAAATTTGTGTTTATTCAGAATGTTTTGAGTCAAATTTCTCATTCTTTGAGAGTCACCAGTAATAATCCTAATCGGTAAATTTCGGGAATTTAATAAAACAAAATTTTCAACTTCGTCTCTAACCTGATGATGTAAAATTCCATGTAAATCGAGTTCGTTCATAATTTGAATTATAAAAAAACTCAAATAAAATTCAACTTTCCAATAAGAACTTTGGGAGTCATCCCTAAAGCCGCAGCGGTAGATAATCTAGTGTTGCCGGCAACCAAGTGATATCTATCTCCAAACTTGAGTATTAGAGGTCTTCTGTAATCTCCACTAGTAAGAGCCACTTTCAACTCTTTAGGGTTTTGTTTGTTGTATTTTTTAGCTAAATCCAAAACTCTCTTCATGTCCCCTTTTTTGATTTCGTTGGATTCTGTATTTTCTAATTTATTCCAAATATCGCGAGTCAAATCTATCTCTTTAGCATTGATAAATGAGTTGAATATATCCTCTGCGGATACATTAATTTTTTCGGTGTCACTTAAATAATTTGCAACTCTTTGGAATTCTGACATTTCATCAGAAAAGTATCTTTTTCTTCTTTTTAAAAAATACTCAACTTCGTTTCTTAATTCATCGAATTCGCTGTAATCTGCAGACTCAATGTAATCCAAAAGTTCTTTTCTACTGTGAAACTTCAAATGTTTCAACAATTCAGGCAAACTATCGATTAGCTCCAAAAATTCACTTACCCCTGCTGACTGCGGTGACAATTCAAAAAGTAGTTCTTTAATTCTGTAAACTTGTTCATTGAGATTCATCAAAGATAAATACTTTTATTTCTGATGTTCTTCGGCACTTTTATAAATGTATTTTTCATAACTTGGATTTTCCTTGTTGAATTTCTTTACCATGATTCCAGCAAGTGCATTAGCCATATTTTCAACAGGTCCACCTATATCTTGATGTTTTTTAGTATCATCCAAGTTCAGTTTCTGATATTGGAATTCGTGAGTCCATTCATGGGCTAATGTTCTAAAAACATCAATCAATAATCTACCATCGGCTAAAACATGAATCTTATGACCACGTTTTCTAACCCCTGTAGTCATGTTCACGTCTCTCTGGCCAACAAAAGTAATAGTAATACCTTTTTTCAATGGAACTTCTGACTGAAGAAATTGAAGAAATTTTTTTATTAAACTAATCTTCTTTTGGTCTAATCCACTCGAGTGATTTTTGATACGAATTGTCATCCTAAATAAATATACAATTAATCAAGGTTTTTGATTTTGCTGAGAGCCTGACCAATAACTTGATGCATGTCATAATAAACATATGAAGCAAGTCTACCACCAAAAATATGGTTGGGATAAGATTTGGTCATTTCATCATACATCTCGAATATTTTGGTGTTTTTTTCATCTCTAATTGGGTAATATGGCTCATTACTTCCATCATACTCTGCAGGGTATTCCCTTGAGATTATTGTGTTTTTTTGACCTTGATAGTCAAACCATTTATGTTCGAGAATTCTTGTAAATTCGGTTTCTGAATCAGTGTAGTTGACAACAGGATTTCCCTGATAACTTTCAATTTCTAATGACTTGGTTTCCCATCTCAAACTTCTGTACTCAAGTTTACCAAATCTATAATTGAAAAATCTATCAATTGGACCCGTATATATAATTTTGTTAGCTAAAGCATCGTGGTATTCTCTTTCCTCAAAATAATCAACTCCCAATTCAACATCTGATTTCGCAAGCATTCTTTCGAATATTTGGGTATAGCCACCGATTGGCATTCCCGTATATCTGTCGTTGAAATAATTACTATCCCAATTGAATCTTACAGGAATCCTTTTTATGATAGAGGAAGGTAGTTCTTTACAACTTTTATTCCATTGTTTTTCTGTGTAACCTTTGATGAGAATTTGATATATTTCTTCCCCCACCATTGAAATCGCTTGTTCTTCCAAATTTGTAACCTTTCCCTTGAATCTGATTTCTTCTAACTTTAGTTTCGCTAATTCAGGATTACTGATACCCCAAATCTGATTAAAAGTCCAAAGGTTAAAAGGTAATGTATAAATTTTACCGTGATAATTTGCAACAACGTTGTGATTATACTGTCTAAATTCCGCAAATTGGTTTATGTAATCCCAAATTTGTTTGTCGTTTGTGTGGAAGATATGAGCACCGTATTTGTGAACATGTATACCATCAACATTTTCAGTATAACAATTCCCTCCAACAACATCTCTTTTATCTATTACTAAACACCTTTTGCCTTTTTTGGATAATTCGTAAGCACAAGTAGAGCCGAATATACCGGCTCCAACTATCAAATAATCATATTGTGGTTTGTTGATAAACAACATTAGAAAGTAAATTTGAAACTCTCGTCACTGATTACATGTTCTGAAAGTCTTCTTTCGAGTATTTGTTTCCACTCTGACAATACGTTACTCGTATCCGAATAACAACGATTCTCAATCAGAAAAGATTGTTCAGGGAATGGATTTTTTCTTCCTGATGTCAAGAGAAAATCAACAACCTCTAACGCCTCTTGATACATTCCAATTTTTTCTAAATAAATTGCCTTATAGAAAAGAGCTTCATTTCTTCCTTCTGCAAACTTTTCAGCGTAGTCATAAAGTTCAAGAATTAATTCCAAAGGTGAACCAATGAATTGGTGATTCCAAGCCATACATATGAAAGTAAAATAACCCATCTCGTCCTTGACATATTTTACATCAGGAGTTCCCCAATTGTACGAAACTTCCAAAAATCTTTCGAAATACCAATTTGACCTTCTCGCGTATTCATCAGAATGTTTTTTTCCGAAAGGCATTTCCGAAATATTTCCATAACAATCCGCATAACTTTTTGCAATGTACCAAAGGTGATAGGTGTCTTGTAATACTGTATTTCCAACAACTTTATCTGATTCAAGTTCAAGAGCATCTTTCAAAAACTTTCTTGGTACTGCCCAAGTTTCTCCATCTTGAGAAACCAAGTGTCTAAAACCTTTAGGCATTGTTGCTCTTTGGAAATTTTCTCCAATTTCAGGTAGATGTATTGTCTCATGTCTTTTATCGTGTTGGAAGAACCAAGGCAATTTTGAATTCCAAAACCAAGTTCTGAAGTAGAGTGTGTCTGTCGCATCAGCAACAATATTGTAACTTTGAATGGAGGTATCATCAAGAATACTCCAATCAAAATCAGAATCAACATGTAGTCTTTCATCCGCATCCATCCTCAAAATCCAATCACAACCATGTTGTGCTTTCAAACACTCTTGTAAAGCGTGGTCTCTATTCCAACCAGGAAACTTCCATTCGACGTTATACGTATATCCTGGAATGTTACGGTTCCCAAAAAATTCCTCGATAATTTTTTGTGTATCATCGTTCCCGTTACATTGAATAACCCAGTAATCAATGTACGGTGCGACTGACTCCAACATTCTTGTTATGGTTGCTTGCTCGTTACCAACCATCGAGTTCATTACAATTTTTGATTTCTTATTCATAAATGTAGTTCATTACTTCTTCTTCCTCGAAATATTTTCTGATTGGGGTTTTATTTTGGAACTTTTGAGAGTGACCTAATTCGTCATCCCAATTCCAATCTTTGAATCCTAATTCTTGAATTCTTTCGTGGATTGCTTTGTCGTAGTAGTCTCTTATTAGACGTGCACGACGGTTTATATCGACAGCGTTGTTATCAACTGTACTATTTCTATTGTTGTATTGAAAATAAAGTACCTTTTTTACATGAATCATTCTTGTGTTAAGGAAACTTCTTATAATAATTTCCAAATCATCCGCCACTGGTGTGGATTTGTTGTGACCACCAATTTTATGATATAGTTGTCTTTCCCACATTCTTACGTGGTCTGGCATACTGATATTATATCTTATTGTAAGTGGATTGATGTCAGGGTACCAATGGGCAAGTATTTGTTTATCATCAACTTTAACCCAACTGTGTCCCGCGTAACCAAAATCAAAGAAATTGTCTTCCCTCGCATACCAATTACCTGTCCAATCGTGGTCATAATATTTTGGTTCTCCATCATCATACATCTCACAAACATCAGAATAAAGGAACCCTGCGTCAGGATATTTCAAAATGGCCGCGTTTGAGGTTGAAAGACACTCTGAAGTAAGGTAATCATCATGGTCAAGTTCAACTAACCAATCTCCATCACATAACATTGCCGCCCTATGTTTAGCCAAACCAACATTACCACCTGTTAAGGGATAAATTCTATGAGGTTTAACTCTAAAATCGGAATTGGATATCTCAATGATATACTTCCAAGTTTCCTCATCAGGAGAATCATCAACAATTACCCATTCCCAATTTGTCCACTTTTGATTTTTTAAACTCTCATAAGTTCTCAAAATTCTTTCACCTGTTTTATAGGTAGGAGTAAACACACTAAATCTTGGTCTTTGATACTTGCATGCCCTGAAAACTGTTTGACAAACAATTATGTTAGCCAAAACATTGTCATCCAAAGGTTCGTCGTGATGAATGTGAATTTGTTGTAATTGATAAGTTGGAACTTCAATTTTTTTTCCAATCGATATAATCAAATCAGGTCTATGTTCAGAATAGTCATCAAATACATTTTCTGTGTATGGTAAAGAGATTACTTGTACACTGTCATAAAGATGTTCTTCGAAATAAACATCTGAAACTAGTAATTCGATACCTTGTTTGTACCATCCATAGATAATCGCTGTGGGACATTTAGTCTTCATAATATTAATCTCCGTCAGATTGCCACTCAGACAATACAAATTCTAATTGTAGAGCCTCAACATGACCAAACCTGTTTTTCCAACCAGTTGCCTTGAGACCTCCACTCGATGAAAAATAATAATCCTTTGATGTAAGTCCATTATTTTTTCGAGATAATTCTTTGGCAACATCTTTTAATCTTTCTTTTGCAGATTCTTTGAGTCTTCTCATAGTAGGTACTCCACCAGGAAACCATTGCCAATTCAATTTTTGCATAACAAAATGGCATCTATCGAAGTCAAAATTTTCGATGATTTCGTCAATCATTTGTTCAACATGTAGTTCTTGTCTACGTAACATGTTGAAATAATAAAAAAAATAATTTGAAATGTGAAATTATTGGTAACTCTGTCTTAAAACTGCTGCAGGTTCTTGCCAATAATAGTAGGGTTTAATTTTCTCCCATTTTTTCTTAGCCAAAAATTCTCCCGCTTTGTTATATATTTTTACTTTATCAATAGGGCGCCCATGAGAGAAAATTGCTGTAAGTAAAAATTCTCCGTCTTTTGTTTTGATTAAATCATTCCACAAACCCTCTCTTTTTCCCCTCACATATTTTCCTTCAGATTTTATATTTCCCCTCACATCATAAAATTCCCAAGGTCCCAAAAACGCACCTGTCGAACCAATTCTACCAATTGCTTTCGGGTTTCCATTTTTATGGTAGAAAATTATATTTCCGAAAGGTTCCATTGGTGTTTGGT
>Ga0181352_1001071_pt1 | contig 10953 bp, 18 predicted proteins | sample Fa13VDMLBSN_FD_130103 | JGI IMG/M metagenome (GOLD analysis project Ga0181352, IMG submission 130103) | Freshwater viral communities from Lake Michigan, USA - Fa13.VD.MLB.S.N | ecosystem: Environmental > Aquatic > Freshwater > Lake | place: USA: Michigan | collected 2013-09-23 | reverse complement strand
TCTTGTTCTTGAAGTCATACTTATCACGCCAGCTAACAGGAACAATCACCTTAACACCATTGGGCTGATCTGTAGGAGTTTCATAGAGAAGGTCAATAGTGTTGACATCTTCTCCCTCGTACATCATATACTTGCGTTCCATTCCATTCTTACGAGCAACGAAATAGAAGCTGGATGTATATGCTAGTGGGGCCTTAAAACCAAGACCCATCATGCCCAGCTCTGTAGAGCTATTACGCTTGGTGCTCTTACCATACTTGCTGATGATATTCTTTACGTCTTCAGCATCTAGACCAATACCAAAATCCTCCACGGAGAACTCAAATCCTCCGTCTTTTGTAGCTTTCAAGGCTACAACAATAGGCTTATCTACGCCTGCTCTTCTGTGTGAATCTAATGCATTTGATGCACACTCACGAATAGTTGAGCCTATTGAGTCTGAATACAAATTCTTACTCAACATCTGCATCAACACCTGTGCAGAATCTAAGTCTAAGGACATACCTATAGACTCGGTTGCCTCACCATCTTGGTGAATCATGGCTTCTTTCTGTTTCTCTAAGATCATTTTACTGGGAATTTAATGCTGATTAATGCTTCTTTTGATTTTCTGTATCTGTCTAAATCTTCTTGTTCTGTAAATATGCTCTCTGGATCTGTCATCTTAACAACACGAGACCCATTTAAATTTATACCACCTCCATAGATGTAATCCTTGTAGAAGAGTTTAGAACTAAATCCGTGTTTTTTAAATTGTTCTCCAAGCCAGGTGTGGTTATCTAACTTACCATCTTCCCAGTCTTTGAACTCCTTAAATCTATCTCCTGGAACACCATAGTGATAGTATTGCACTGTGCCACTACCCTGTCCACAATACCACCCAAAGGATGTGTAATTGCTATTTGCCACCATAATGAAATCTCCTATCTGGAGATCACCTCCATATCTTACTTTCATTGCTTATGCTTTTTTAAGTAACCAGATGTTTCTGTAATTAAGATCTACATACTTCTCAACATTGTAATCTTCTGTTGCGCAGTATTCTCTTTTAACCCAGCTGCGTCCATTACTCCAACTGTATGTCTTTTCAACCATACACACCTTACATTTAACTGATTTGTAAAAAGGACGTCCTGATGGATGACCATAAGAAGGTTGCACCTTCTTCTGTTCTACGGGTCTAATCACCTTAGCTCTGGCAATAGTTCCCTGTACAGAGTAGAGGAACTCATCCCCCATCTGTAATTGTGTTACATCAATTTCCATAAATATTGGTTTAAAACGGTGGCTCTTCATAGAGCCAATAGATTTTGTGATTGTTGTTGTCTTTAATAATCTTGTTCACCTTGGTGAATACACCCTCTGTATCCCATTCAGTTTGCTTGTAAGAAGCACTGGCTGGATGACTGAGGACAAATGACCATGTGAACGGAGGAACGTAGCGCTCATATTTAGCAGCGTCCTTACCTAGAAATATAATAGGTACACCAGCTGTGTCAAGTACATGCTCAAATAAATACCTTGTAAAAGGTTCCCATAGAGCAATGTGTGAGCCTGCCTTGTTGATTTCTGTGGTGAGTGCTGCGTTGAACATGAGAACACCCTGGTGAGCTAGATAGGTGACATCTGGTGTCTTTTCATACTTAAGATTGAGCCCGTTGTACACGTCTCTCTCTATTCCACCATAGAATTGCTCTAGTGATGGCTGTAATGTTCTTGTAATAGAGCATCCCATAAGTAGACCGTCTGCCACATATACACCATTCTTAGCTGTGTGATAGGGACACATGCCCATAAGCACCACCTTTACATCATCCAGAGGAGTTTCTTTAAATGCTCTGAAAACATTAGAAGAAAGAGGGGCTATTTTCTTGCCCCTCTTTGATTCCTTCTTGAGAAACTCATAGATTTTGTCACATTCCTCACTCTCGATAAACGGTTGCATTTTTGTATGCCAGCTCTCATGAAACTGGTCTTTGAATTTCTCCCAAATCATTAAAATTCCATTTCTAGTTGACGTAATGTTGATGGTTCAGGCACTACAATCTCTGTAGGCGTAATCATAATCCCTGATGCATTCACAAAGAAGCTATGCGCATTGATATGATTTCTCATCCAGAGGGAGGGATGCACTTCCTTCATAGCATAAGTGGTGTGCTGATAGAGCTCCCACAGGCTACCTGGTGCACCATAATCAAAGGATGGATTGTCCATCTGGTTTCTGATGATGTTAAGTTGTGTGCTCTCGATGATGTTCTCTTCGATAATCATACGACCAATAAGCTCAGCAGCTGTACGCTTTGTAATCTCCATGTTCTTCATGGTCTCACGATCAGCTTGCATCTTTGCAAATGCTTCACCTGCTTGCTTAATATACTCTGTAATAGCGTTAGGTGTGAATGTTTGTATCTCACCCTGATGCTTCTTTCTGAATGCACCATAATCCCCTGATACACAACCATTTTGACAAATGAAGATGTGTGTACCAATGGCAAACTTCAAGCTCATGCTCTTGTCATAGCTATTCTGCCAGCCAATCTGGAGCTGCATCTCATTATCTGCTACATTCTTGATGGTATATCTGCCATTAGCAACATTACCATCTCTGGCTGCAGAATATGTTTCTTTTTCTAATTCAAACCCTGCACCCTGTATGCTTTCTAGTGTCAGGTCAATAAGCTGCTGATGTGTAACAGGCTTATATGTCTTTGTTTCTTGTGGGATTTCTGCTGTTAACAGAATGTCTTTTGCTGTAACGTAGGATTTTTTAGTTTCCATTATAATAGTTGTTTATGTTTTAAATACGACTCAATAGCTTCTAGTCCATGTTCTTTGGCTAGATCAGCCCAATCTTTAATACCCTCTGTCAGATACTTACGTGGGACGTTAGCATACTCAAAATCAAACAGCTTGGTTATCATTTGACTATTCTTCACACCCACCTCATCTGCATCAAAGGACAAGATTTGCCTATCAGAGTTGGCCTTCAGATATTCTACATTCTCATCAGAGAAACATGCTACGCCCTCATTCTGGACAGCACAGCAGCAAGGGAACACCTTTTTCATCACCATGTAGTCTTTCTTACTCTTGTTGATGAATGCCACGCTGCAATTAGCAATGTCCTCCTTACCATCCATGGTTGTAATAGGGACATTGTTGGGCACCCATTTGCTCTTCTTATCTCCAAAAGGACGATACACCTTCCAATGACCATCATAGAGATAGCCAAACCTAAGTTCTGTATCCTTAATAGGAAACTTCTTCCTGTTGAGATAGAGTTGTTTGATGGAATACACATTGTTTGCTCTGAGGTCATCCAAGCTTTGATAATACTGGTTCCAATAGGCTAGCTCCTCTTGTGTGAACTTGCGTGTCACCACTTGAATCAGGGAATAGCGCTTGCCCAGGTCTTCTGGTTGCTTATATTCCTTCTGAATAGCCTTGTATTTCTCTGTTGAGTTGCCTGGTAGGAATCCCAGCCCAAAGTCCTTATCAATCATCCTGAGCACATCATCTATAGAACTGAGGTTGAACAGCATCTTGACAAACGTGAAGCAATCTCCACGCTTGCTAGTGTCACCAAAGTCTATAAAGGATAGAAATCCTCTCTTGTTCCCTATGACAAACGAGGGATTGTTCTCACTTCTAAAAGGAGAGAGTGTTGCTTGGTTGATTTTCCAATTCTTGTCTGGCATGTAGAACCTGAATATATCATACTCTGATATCTTGTTAAGCACAGCTTGAGGTGTGAGCCTCACCTTGATGTCACCTTGAATCATTTGTAATCAATATACTGTTTTACTTCTTGAATGTCTGAATCTGTTAGGATGTTTATCTTGCTCTTCAGGCTGAAGCGTTCATCGTTTAGGTGATAGACAGCTCTGGCCAAAGAGATAAACTCTCCTTCAAACTTATGCTCCTTCTCCAATATTCTGAGTTTATCTTCTATGGTCCACAGCTGTGAATTAACCCCTATCAGATCCTCATACAGAACAGAAATGGAATCATTTACAAGGAATGGACCAGCCATCTTATACAAATGAGAGAGCTCTTTCTCCACCTTTGCAAGCTTAGTTTCATCTGTAATCTTTGTTTTCTTTATTTGCAGGATGCTGATTTTATCGATCAGCTCACCTACACTCACGGGGATTGTTACCATAATAAAAAATAAAGCCCCCACCATTTTACTGATGAGGGCTATTTGGAGGTTGAGGGAAATTAATAATCGTCACCATCATCAGAAAGTACAGCATCTGACGCCACAAGGTTATCATCTGCATTATACTCCTTCAGATCACGGAGAATATAGAAGTCACGACATCCATATTCACCTGTTACATTGAGCACGAAGCGCTCATGTGGTTTTAGTTCTTTCAGCTTCTTGCTGCGAAGACCACTCTGCACTGTAGCATCACCATAATTGATGAGACGGAAGTTCTTCAGAGCATAAGCTGGCATGAATGCCTTGTTATACACACCCTGATATTCTTTGTTCTCACCATCTTTCTCTTTCATGATGATTGTAGCAAGAGCACCGATGTTTGTGCAATAAGCACCATCCACCTGAGCCTTCAACTCGCTAACATTACCACGCATAAGCTTCTTCCAATCAGCTTGTAGAACAGCGTTCTCTTTCATAAAGTCAAGCTTACCTAACCAGGTGCGCAAGAATTCATAAAGTTCTTCTTCTCCTACATATGCAACACGGTAGTCACGCTTTGTGAACCAGTCTGCTAAATCATTAGGATCTGCAGCCCAAGCACATCTACCAACATTATTGATGTATTGTTTCTTAGAACCGTCTTTGTTTTCACGCTCTTTGTCTTCTAGGAAGAATGAAGCTTTGAACTTATCTCCGCTCTTGATATCCTTTAACCAGACATCAACACGCAGATATGTGTTCTTATCTCTGCTCTCTCCTAAATACTCTGTAGCTTTACTGTTGTCAGGAAGGTCAATTCCTAACACTTCTTTGTACTCTTCTGCTGTAGGATTGATGGCTACCACTTCAGCCTCAAATAATCCCACTTTCTTTGCGAATTCTTGTACCTGTTTCTGTTCTCTTTGATCACCTTGAATCATTGCTTTGAATTTTAATTGTTAATTAATATGTGCTTTATTTATAATACTCGTCTATTGTCTCTGCTACAAGCTTCAGATTGTTTGCCACCTTTATATCAGTGAACATACCGTCTGGACTCTTTGCAGGGTATTTTCTAAACCTGTTGGTTAGGAAACTATAAGTGGATGTACCATCTTTGCTCTCCTCAACAAATGTGTATAGACACACTGTCAACAGACCTTCTAAGACAATCTGGTTGTCAATCATCTTACCAGCTGTCTTAATCTTGTATCCTATAATCTCACCACCATCTTCAATAGTTTCAGGATGTGTGAAATAGAACACTTTAAGATCGTCACGAAGAGCACGGGCTGTTCTAAAAAGATCAACCATATCTCTAGCCATCAATGTAAACTTGGTGAAACCAGTTTCTGTGGCTTTTGCCATCATGTTAAAACCCATGATGTAATTACTGTCCTCAATAATAATATTCTTGATGTGAGGAGCATCGTTGGATAACTTGCGCAATCTCTGTGAAATCAGGTTTGCGTCATCTATCTCATCATAATTTCTTTTCTCTCTGTTGTACAATTTCTCTGCGCCTTTGAATGGTAATTCTTTCTTTGCTACGTTGATGATGTACGTTTCTTTCGGGTCCAGATGTTTGATTGAAGTGGACTTACCTGTACCAGTTGGGCCCACAATTCCGATTAATTTACTTGCCATGTGCTTTGATTTAAATATGTAGTTTGATGAGCTATAAAGATACAAAATCTCTGTCAACTAAGCAAATTTTATTTTGCTTTTATCAAAGAATTCTAGAGCTTTTTTTAGCCATTTTGCTTCTACGTCCTCTGTAGAACATACGATGTATATTTGGGCTTTTTTGTCTGGATTGTTGTATTCCATAGCCATACATCTGTTTATCTTCTGAGCCAGGTTCTCTGCATTGCTATCAAAATAATTGATGATTACACGGTTGAGTGGTTTGTATGTCACTCCTGTGTTTCCTATCTTTACAACAGCCATGTGATTACCCTCTCCTGAAGCAAAGTTTTCAAATATATCCTTCTCAGTCTTTTTACTGTGATAGGAAGGAATGCCTAGTTGGTCAGCTATCTTTGTCACACCACAGAACACTAACACGCGCTCATCTTTGTGCTTCTTGAGGAGCTCTCTAGTCTTTTCCATCTTTGCAATGCTGTTCTGTATAATGCGCATCCTTGCGAGTCTGAGAAACATTGTAGACTTACCCTGGTTCTCTAAGCTGTTAATCACCCATCCATAAGCGTCAAACTGGGCCTTTTCTGTTCTTATCTTGCCCTTGTAATTGTTCTTACGTTTGTTATCTAGAGGAACCTTTACCACTGTAATCTCATAATCCACAATAACACCTTCCTGAATAGCCTGTTCAATGGTGTATGTAGCAACAACACACATGTCTAAGTGATCACAGAGAGTGTCTTCTGTCCATCTAGATAGGGTGCCTGTCAGTCCTAACACAACATCATTGTTCTTTAGTAGGTCTTTGGTTGCAAATAGTTGATTATCAGAGAGTAGGTGTATCTCATCGATCACCACTAGGTCATATGCATTCTCTGTGTGTTTGTGCAGGGACAGATGTGTTGTGTATGTAACACCACTGTCATCATATCCACGTGTTTCAAAGTCTGTCTGCCAAGAGTCTTTGATTTTATTGTCTGGATAGGCAATAAGTATGCTTTTAGGCTTCAGCTTCTCAAGAATGTTAATGGTGGTGTATATCTTGCCAAACCTAGGACACAGATTTAGGATGCCAAATTTGCCAGCATTTATCCATGTCTCAGCAAATTCTTTCTGTCGTTGATCTCTTAGTGTCATAAAAGTTTTATAAGTTGTCCATTCCTATCAAATAGCTGTACAATACCAAACTTAGCATCTAGCTCCTCTATAATACCATCTATTATATCACGAGGATTACGCCACATTGGTAGAAATGTAAGAAGCTCCTGAGCAGACATAAGCCTTCCGTGTTTGGAAGGATTATGCCTCTCTTTATACCTCTCATATATTAGTATAGTAGGATTGCTTGTCCTTATCGCTATATACTCTTGTCTTGTCATTAAAGAAAATTGACACGCTCCAGAACAGCCACTCTAGATTGACAACAGTGTATCTGTTCTCAACTTCAGGGCTCCTGAGGATTGTAATTGTTGGTAATAAAATAATCTGCCAAAATGTTTCTTCCTTACAGGGAACTGTAGAGAAGGTTTTAATACTCATCATAGTTATTTATTTAAAAAATAGGTTTTGTTAATCACTGCCTCATAATCTGAATCAGTCATGTCATTTCTCTTCTTGAGTTCTTTGAACATACCAATCTGGCCCATAAAGCCTAGACCAATACGCACATCATCTTCACCATAGCTGTTCTTTATCAGCCTAAGGTTTCTGAAATACTTAGCACCATATTGATCTTTTAGCTTATCAAGAGTATAACCACTGGGGTCAGCCACCTTATAACGCATAGGATCAAACAGCGCTAACACCACATCAGCATCGTTCTGTGTCTGTGAACTCTCTGCAAAGTCTTCCAGCTGAGGCTCAACATCACCATTCTTTATCCTGATGGGGTTACTAATGTCACGATTGAACTGACTCACCACAACAGGCGTATACCCATAAAAGTCACGAGCATATCTTAGCTCATCTGACATTTTATCAATAGCCTGCTTCTTGGTAGTCTGGTCCTTTGTGGTCTTCAATAGACCAATGTGGTCAATGATAACAATAGTTATTTCATTCTCATTGTTAGGGAAATAACGCTTGTTATACTCATCCACTTGTTCAATGCGCCCATTTTGCAAAGCGTGCGCCTTTAATTCTTTGGCTACACCCACAGCATTCTCTGGACCATCGATAATAGTTATGACACCATCCATTCTTGCAACATATTCCTCATACATCAAAAACAGATCGTGCTCATCTTTGGTCATTTTCTCATTCCAGCCCAATAGCTTGCTTACGGGGATGATTATACCCTGGTCAATAAAAATCTTCCTGCTCACCCATTTAGCTAGCTTATATGTTCTAGAGCGCTCCATTGAGCGATACACAATGCGTAGCTTCACGCCTGGATCTGGTTGACTGATGTACCAATCAAATGGATTCAGGACAAACGCATCATCAATAAAACTTGTCTTACCAGAGCCTGTTAAACCACCTACCAGGAAGTACATGCTCTTACGAATACCAATATACCTGTTGAGCCTGTTAAAACCCATAGGTATACCGTTATTCCTCCCTGTCAGGCCAAGCTCCACTTCATGTTTAAGTAGTTCAAAACTCATATGTTTTCAATGTTTTTGTCTTCCATCTTGATTATAACCTTAGACAGCATGTCTTTCAAATCTGCGTCCTTCAAACTGCAGTATGCAAGTTTTAATACTGTTCTATCTGATATATCATAATTTTGTGCTTGGAAAACTTGTTTCTCTATTTGCTCTTCTAGCTCCATTTCTAGTATCCAATCTTTTAGCATGGCAACAGTTATGGTTTCCATATCTGTTCTGTTTGCCCAACTAATGATCTTCTCTGTTATTATACTCATATGTCTGTGCCTCCTACAGGTTTATCAGTTTCTTCAACCTTACCACCCTCTTTAATTAGTTCAATAAATGGCTCAAAGCTTCGTTGATTCAAATAGGTGAAACTATTCTGCATGAAGCTGAGTCTGTTTGTGCCAGTCTTGACAGAATTTTCTTTCTTCTGAAGGACGTCAAAATTCAGTGCTTCTATCATTTGAGCTGCTGTATATTCTCCCTCAAGAAGAATCTTATCAAATCTGAGTCTACACTCATCTTTGTTCTGTCTAAGTCCTCTGTTTCCTGTAAACTTCTTACCCTTGTGGGTGAATGTATCAGTGCCTGGATATGCTTTCCACCACTCTTCAAACTCTGTGGTGGCAGGCTTACGCTTAACAATCTTTGTTTCTTCTTTGCTTTCTATAAATCTAAGGAGCTCTGTCCCTTCTGTCGTTATCTTCTCATCACTAGTGGATATGAGTCCCTTTCTAATTAAAGTTTGATAGAGCGCAGCGATCTTCATGCTTCCTTCGCAGAGAGGCTGAACATCCATCTGCTGCTCTATCAACTTTAAGAGATAAATAACGTCCAAGGAATAACTCTTTTTAATGAGCTCTTCAAAATGGTAGGGCGTTATCTTTAAGTTCATCTGGTTGGGGTTGTTTTGTGTGATAAATCACTGTAATTCTAGCGGGAAGTCTATTCTCTTCCTCAATGATTTCCTGCATAATGTCTTCTTGCGTTCTAATCAAATCAGCCTGCAAATATACAACATCTTTCAGGTAATCCCGCTCAAAATCTTCAGAAAAATTAACAACTTGCCCATCCAAAGAATACGTATTTTCCTTCTTTTTCATTTGATGACTTTTTGTAGGAGATGTTAGCCACGACAGGCTTTCCCTTCTCCAAAGTTTTCTCCATCACAACTGTTGTGGGAGACTGATGTTTCTCTGTGTAAGCTCTTGCAGCTTTCACTGCATCTCCTTTCGTGTTATGTCTGCTTAATTCGCCTTCACGCTTATGCACAACATACTTGAGCACCCATTTCTTGGTGCCAGGAGTTACAACATGTTGCACCTGTGTCTTTATTTTATTACCGTTAGTCACAGGTTCTTCTAGACATATACACTCTGCACCCTGGAACTTAGTGAGGTCATTGATGCGCTTCTCAATGTAGTTATACAAAGGAAGCCCTGAAGCTTTATATTGCTTAGTGACATCTCTAAATCCTGGAGTGGCATTAATAGCACCACTATATCCTTGTTGGTGCCCATATTCTTCTTCAGCATCTTCTACAGCTCTACTGTATGCTTCTTGTGCAGATTTGCCTCTGCTGTTCACTGTAAATGATTGTGATCCCATAAATTGTTGATTTTAAAATGATTCATTTGGGTGATGGTCATCATCATGCCAACATGTAGTTGTTGGGTCATCTAATTCTTCTTTGTCTTTAATGAGAGGTGCTCTATGCATCTCATAGCATAGCCACGCGCTAGACACTAGCGCAATTGTGATGACAATAAGTAACATGGATTAGTCTTTTATGCGAAGCCCATATCCCAGGTCAAACCACTGGAATGTTTGTTCAGCTTTGCCTTTGTTAAACTTAAACACTTTCCTCAGGAGAGGAATAGCGTAACACTTGAACAGTTCGTGTTGTTGAGAGGTCATAGTGAAATTGTGAAACCACATCTCATCCTTTTTAGCATCTTCTATGGTTTTACCCACCATATTCAATTGATACTCAATCAGATGATCATTAATGTTTGTTCTATTGATGGTCACCTTGGGCTGTGGGAAGAATCTGTTGAGCTTTATCTGCTCTAAGAATTCTTGTTTGTCCCACACCTCTACATGTGGACGCTCTTCAATAAACGATAGTTTAACAATGTCTCCCTTAATGTAACTGATGAAACAAGGAGTGCCAATGTAATCCTTGTATCTATCTCCTTTTGATAGTTTCATTAGATGGCGGTTTTTCTATGTGAATATCTGTCTTTGTACTCCCAGCCAATAAAACTTTTAGAAGATGTATTAGTTCTTTGTTTCTCTTTCTTCTTAAGCATTATAGCCACCTTCTTTTGATTCTTGCTCAGCTCCTCTATTCTTTTTGGGGGAGGATTGTACTTTGGAAGGTCAAGCCCTTCCTGTTGTAACCTAGCAAGTTCATTCTGTATTAGTTCTCTAGGATGAGGAGTAGGAGGTAGCCTTCTTCTCTTCTTACGTTTCATATCAGAACAAGGTTAACTGATTAGGATTAACTACCACCTTGCGCTTCTTGCCTTCAGAACTAATCTTATAGATTATTTTCTCAGCACGCTCAAT
>Ga0181352_1001070_pt1 | contig 10958 bp, 6 predicted proteins | sample Fa13VDMLBSN_FD_130103 | JGI IMG/M metagenome (GOLD analysis project Ga0181352, IMG submission 130103) | Freshwater viral communities from Lake Michigan, USA - Fa13.VD.MLB.S.N | ecosystem: Environmental > Aquatic > Freshwater > Lake | place: USA: Michigan | collected 2013-09-23 | reverse complement strand
CACGGAAAACGACAATGTGTTTCCAGGGAATACAAGCCTGACCATTATGCTGGCTGATGCATCAGAAAGCAATAGCGTTCGTCAGACGTTTAACTTGTCGGATTTTGTCACGAGGAGAGTGCAGGCCCTGCATTACGGGATGCTGCTTTGCCAGCAGCGAAGGCTTTCAAGGCGAGCTGTTGAATTTAAAACCTTCCCCACTGAAAGCCCCATCGAGCCTGGCAGCTACATTTACGTGCAAACAGACCAGAATCAATGGGACGACTTCCGTAGTGGTATTGTCGAAGCAGACGGCAGACTAAACACGCCATTGGCCGAGGATCCAATCAACGGCTCCTACACAGCGCTTCTGTATAGCGGCAGCCCTAATGAAGGCATTGTGAAGCTTTCAGTGTCAGTGGCAGACAGTCAATCATCCTCCCTTGCTGCATACGAAGGATGGTTGTTTGTACTTGGCACTGCAGTAACTGCCAAGCGTGTTTTCCGCGTAACTGAAGTGTCAATGGAGGAAGAAGGTGAAATTACAGTGAGAGCCATTGAGCACCCATGCGAAGAAGAAGGCGGGCAAACGAAATCCAAAATTGTTCGCTTTAACCCATCGCTATATCGCATTGATTGACCATTCCCAAAAGTGCTAAGATTAAAACAAAAGCTTTAAGACGATGCCCTTTTATACTGGCCGCACTGGCAAATTGCGTCTTGGTGGCAGCGAAGTGTCGAAAGTGCGCAACTGGACGCTTGACACCTCCGTGAACATGCTGGATACCACGGCGCTTGGAGACACTGCCAATAGATTCACGCCTGGTCTATTTAGCGCCACTGGTAGCGCCACGCTGTCTTATTACAATGGCGATACTACTGACGTGACCAATCTTCTTGAGAAGATCACTAAAACTGGCGCCGTCACTGAAAGCGACCGCGTTAATCTCACTTTTGAAGTGGGGACAAGTCAGACATTTAATGCTGATGCTTACATTAACAGTGCAAGCATCACTTCCTCCACTGACGAGCTGACCACCGTTTCGTTTAACTTTACGGTTGATGGTCCCCTTGATGCAGTGGTTCTCACTGGCACCACTTGATAGAAAGCTTAATTTACAATTTGCATTGTTCGTACAATGGAAGAATAGTCGCTGAAGCGAAATGACATTTTTTGTTGGCCATACAGGCGCTATCAAGCTTCAGCGAGGAGGTGAAAACACTTTCACGACCACTGTCTCGCCTAGTGATGTAAACACTGCGTTGAATCGTTTTAGCTTTGAAGGAAGCGATGATAATTTAATCACCGGCGATCTTCTGGAGATTTCAACCGAAGATCCCAGAGGGCTTTTATTCATACCAGCTACGTTCTGGAGCATTCCAGGGCCAGACGTTGATGGCTATAGCGCAGCCGTGTTTTCTTCGGGAAGCACTGTCGCAATATCGGGATATTTAGATGATGATATTACGACTAGCAGCGACCTGCCTCCTGAAGGGTATGACGAATTCAGGCTGAGCGATTATATTGTTGCCGACAATATTAGAGCCTATGTCAATGTAAACAGCGTGGGCGGCATTCGTTTATTTGAAGATTTTGGCGATGCTATCAATAATGAAAGAGCGAACGAATATGCTTTGGCCGAATTCTACGGTGAGCCCATTGCAATTACAGTTGGAGTGAGAGATACAAGGTACAACACTCTCGGCTCCGTCACCTCGTTTGAAATCAATACTGACAGGGCTGCCATGGAAACGACAAGTCTGTCCGACCGATTCAAGCAGCAGTATTCGGCTGGATTATTAAGTGGCAATGGTAGCATTGAATGCTTATTTAGCTATGAAACAGTGGCAGATCAGGACGTGCCACTGTTCTTGTTGCAAGTGATTAATCGATTGGATGTGGGCAGTAGCTTCAAGGCATTGCTTGCACTGTCTTCAGTGGAACAATCGGCCACTTTCAGGGAAGAGGTCTATTACGACATTGAAGCAGTGGTGACAAGGGCGGGAGTAACAGTCACTTCTGATGCGCTGGTCGCTTGCTCTGTTGATTTTGTTACCACGGGCGAATTCAAGATTAGAGTGGGCGTTCCTCCTGAATACATTCTCAAGGAGGATAATGATGCCATTTATCTTGAGCAGGGCCTTGATTACCTGCTGAAAGAAGTGACTGATTAATAAAGCAAGGATGAGCAAGCGATAATAGCTATTATCGAGAGAGACTAGACTGTATTTAGCCCTGCCTTTTTGAGAGATGGCCGATCAAAGAATTACGGAACTCGTCGAACTTCCTCAGGGAGGCGTAGCTTCAAATGATGTGCTGCCTATTGCAGACATTAGCGCCAGTCAAACCAAGAAGGTGCAGGTAAAGAGCCTGATTCAGGCAGGCTTTAACATTGCCGACGCATCGACGTTAGATATTTCAAAGATTAATCAGGCGAGCGCCGCAAAACTCACTGGCACATCCATTGCCACCAATACTCTCACTTACGACAAGATCCAGCAAGTAAGTGCGAACAAGCTGCTTGGTCGCAGTGCTTCTACTGGCAATGTAGAAGAGATTGATTGCACTGTTTATATTCGTACACTTCTTGATGACGCTGACGCTGCTAGCGCTCGTTCCACATTGGGACTGGGAGTGGTTGCCACTGGCAACACTGTCAACACAAGCCTCCTTGAGGATTTAAGTGTTACCACTGGCAAGATTAATAACCTAGCTGTCACCGCTGGTAAGCTTGCTGCTGATGCAGTGGAGACGGCAAAAATCCTTGATGGTGCTGTCACTTCTGCAAAAATTCAAACCAGTGGCATCACTGGAAGCAATGTAAGTGCTGGTGCCATTGACACTGTGCATATTGCTGCTAGTGGCGTCACGCTCGCAAAGATGGCAGCGAGTTCAGTTGATACCACGCAGTTAGTCGATAGTGGTATCACGCAAGCAAAACTTGCCGCTTCATCCATTGCCACTGTCAACATCATTGATAGTGGAGTTACGCAAGCGAAGCTAGCCTCTGGAAGCGTAGCGACAATCAATATTGTTGATAGCGGAGTTACACAGGCCAAATTAGCAAGCGGCAGTGTTGAAACAATCAATATTATTGACAGCGCTGTTACTCTTGCGAAGATGGCAAGTGGCAGTGTTGGCACTGCGCAGTTCGTCGATAGCGGCATCACGCAAAGCAAGCTTGCTGCTGATGCAGTGGCCACTATTAATATCTTGGATAGTGGCGTTACGCAAACGAAGCTTGCTGCAAACGCTGTTGCCACTATCAACGTCATCGATAGCGGCATCACTCAAGCGAAGCTTGCAAGCGGATCTATCGCAACCATCAATATTCTTGATTCTGTGGTAACTCTTGCCAAGATGGCAAGCGGCAGTGTTGGAACTGGTCAATTAGTCGATAGCGGCATCACTCAAAGCAAGCTTGCAAGTGGTTCTATCGACACGATTAACATTGTCGATTCCGCCGTAACTCTCGCCAAGATGGCAAGCGGCAGCGTCAATACTGCACAGCTTGTTGACAGCGGAATTACCACTGCAAAGCTTGCATCTGGTGCTGTCACAATTAGCAAGCTTGGCCTTTCTTCTGGAGAGCTTTCTGGTGCGGTTATTACTGCCAGTTCCATCCCTTCTGGAAGCTATGCAAGCGGTTCTATTCCCACTGCTGCCATTGAAGACAATGCCGTTACATTTGCCAAAATCCAGCAAGTAGCAAGTGGCGTGCTTCTTGGTCGTGCTTCTGCTGGTAGCGGCAACGTAGAAAGCATCACGCTCACAGAAGCTGGTAGAGCGCTTCTAGACGATGCAGATGCTGCTGCTCAGCGCACAACGCTTGGCCTTGACACCATGGCAGTCCAAGCCGCTTCTGGCGTGGCGATTACTGGCGGCACAGCCGTACTCAGTAGTGGCACCATTTCTTATGCAACGATCAATGGGGGTGTCATCAGCGGCATCACTGATCTCGCGGTTGCAGATGGCGGTACAGGCTCTTCTACTGCTTCTGGCGCTCGCACCAATCTTGGCTTGGTCATTGGCACTGACGTGCAGGCTTATGATGATGCCCTGGCTTCAATTGCAGGACTTACCACTGCATCTGGTCAGCTCATTTATACCATTGCTTCTGACACTTACGCCACTAGTACGATCACTGCTGCTGGTCGTGCCATTCTTGATGATGCTGATGAAAGCGCACAACGTACAACGCTTGGCCTTGGTTCGCTAGCCGTAAAAAATACAGTGGGAAGTGGCGATTACGATTCGTCCTCCATTGTCACTGCCAATATTGCAGACAGTGCAATTACCACTGCAAAATTAGCTGACAGCGGCGTGACCACTGTGAAAATTGTTGATGCAAGCGTCACAGCAGATAAGCTCGCCAGCAATTCAGTTGCCACCGCCAAAATTATTGACGGCAATATTACAACTGCCAAAATTGCTGATGCAGCAGTTTCTTATAGCAAGATTCAAGCAACAAGTTCTAGCGATATTATTCTTGGTCGCTTATCTGCAAGTGGTGGCACGGTAGAGGAGATTCCTTGCACTTCCGCAGCTCGCTCCATTCTTGACGACGCCAGCGTTGCTGACATTCGCACTACGCTTGGACTTGGTACGCTTGCCACACAAAATGGAAGCTTCTCTGGTACTTCCACTGGCACCAATACTGGCGACCAAACCATCACTCTTTCGGGAGACGTTACGGGCACCGGCACTGCTGGATTCACTGCCACCATCGCTAATGATGCTGTCACAACTGTCAAGATTCTTAATAATGCAATTACCACGGCAAAGATTGTTGACAGCGGCGTAACCGCTGCAAAGCTGTCTGATAATTCCGCTGCTGTTGTTGCTGGCTCCACCCCCACTGGCGATGGCGATTTTATTGGTCAGCAATGGCTCAATACAAATACTGGTGTTGAATACACCTGGACAGGAAGCGAATGGCGCCGTCAAAGCGGCCTCGCCACCACTGTTATTTCGGGCGACACTGTTTACGCTTACACCACGTCTTACCCTGATGAATTCAGCGCTTCCATTGTCCCTTCGTTAAACACGCAAGTAGCAACACGCTTTTTTGCTGGCCCGGCAAGTGGCAATGCTGATGCTGCTCCAACTTTCCGGGCAATCACTGCAGACGATCTCCCGAAAGCAACTACTGCCGCATTGGGCGTGGCGCAAGCTGGCACAGGTTTGGTCACTGTTAGCGGCATTTTTAATCACGCAAATAGCGTGGCTTCTGGCACTTATTACAAAGTGACGGTAGATGAGCAGGGGCACGTTAGCGCTGGGGATGCTTCTCTCGTTGCTGATGACATTCCAAGCATTCCCGCAAGCAAAATTACCACTGGTACATTTGGCAGCGGCTTCATTGCAGACGAAGCAATTCTTGCCTCTAAGCTTGCCAATTATTCAGTGAGTCAATTTGGTGAAGCGCCACCAGTCGCTGATTTTATTGGACAGTTCTTCTTCAATCCATTGGAGAAAGATCTCTACTTGTGGGATGGAAACGTTTGGAACCCTGTTGGTATTTCAGTTGGTGAAATCATCTTTGGTGGCACGTATAACGCCAGTGGAAACACCATTGCTAGCACCAGTTCTGATGGCGCTGCAGTTGGATTGAGCATTGGTCAGCCACTCCCCACTCCGTCTGCCACGTTTAATCGGTATTACGTGGTTGTTGAGAGTGGTGGCACTGGCACTTCTCCTGCTCCTGCCACTAATTTACAGCCGCCTGATATTTTGCTTTGCAATGGCACCGCATGGGTGGAAGTGGACGTTAGCTCCACTTATACGGCGCAAGCTGCAGTGAACGTGGCCTTCACTCCTGCTGCAAATCTTGGTAGCACCAATGTACAAGCAGCACTGGAAGAAGTTAGCACTGAATGCAGGAATGTAAACAATGTGGCGAGTGGCATTCTTGCCACTGGTTATGGCGGCACCAGCTTCAATGCTTATACCAAAGGCGATATTCTTGTTGGTAGTGGCACCACGCTACTGAAGCAGGCAGTTGGTACTAATGGGCAAGTGTTGACGGCTGATTCTGCGTTTGGTACTGGCGTGAGGTGGGTGACGCCTGCAAGTGGCACTGTTCTGTCAGTGAGTGTGAACGCTCCTCTCACTGTTGTCAGTGGTTCCACTACGCCAGTTATTTCCATTCCTGACGCTACGACAAGCGTGCGTGGTACTGTCATTCTCACTGATAGCACGTCTACTACAAGTTCTACGCTTGCTGCTACTGCCACCGCAGTGAAAAGTGCGTTTGACTTGGCCAATGCTGCATTGCCCAGGGCTGGTGGCACTATCACTGGTGAAGTGATCATTGGCAGCGCTGGCACGTTGTTGTTTGAAGGCTCCACTGACAACACGTTTGAAATTCAACTTGCTGCTGCTGATGCCACTTCTGACAAAGTGGTGACGCTTCCAGATACTACTGGCACCATCATCACCACTGGCGACACTGGCACTATTACCAATACGATGCTTGCTGGCAGCATTGCTGATACTAAACTTTCGACTATTTCTACTGCAGGAAAAGTTAGCAACAGTGCTACCACTGCCACTAGCGCTAACACCCCCGACGCTATTGTTGCCCGCGATAGTAGTGGCAACTTCTCCGCTGGCACCATTGATGCCATTATTGACGAAGGAACGTTCTAATCACTAGAAAAGAAAGCCTTTTAGAATTGCAAAAGACTAATTAGTCTTCTGTAATTCCGAAAGGCTTTAATCATGGCTGGTGTTCTTCAGCATCTGCGTTCATCGACGCTTAACAAGCGTCCTAATCCTGCTTCCATGGTTGATGGGCAAGTTGCCATTAACTATGCAAGCGGCAGTCCTGGAATGTTTTTTAAGGACAGCAATGGAAGTCTGGTAAAAGTGGGGCCTGTGCATGTTGGCAGCGACGCTCCGAACGTCAGCCCTGCAAGTGGCGGCACTGCTGGCAATAGCCTTGGCGAGCAATGGCTTGATACCAGTGGTGGCACTTACGTCTTCAAAATTTGGGATGGTGGTGCATGGCGTAGTGAAGCTGGCGAGTTTGTAAACACGACTGGCGACACAATGACTGGTTCTCTAACCATGGGACCATCGGCAAGTGTTATTTTTGAAGGCAGTACAGATGATGGCTTTGAAACCACGCTAACTGTCATTGATCCCACTGCAGATCATACTATCAGGCTGCCAAACGTTAGCGGCACAATTATTACTAGCGGCGATACTGGCACTGTCACTAGTACAATGATTGCCAACAATACAATTGTTGATGCCGATATTAATAGTGCCGCTGCGATTGCTGGTACAAAAATTAGCCCTAATTTTGGCGGGCAAAATATTGTTACTAGCGGCACTTTCATTCATGCTTTAGCTTCATCTGGAGCGCCAAGTATTACATTTACTGGCGACACCGACACCGGCGTCTACTCTCCTGGCGCAGACCAAGTAGCCATCTCAACTGGTGGGACCGAACGCGCCCGCATCGACAGCTCCGGCAAGCTCTTAGTTGGTACGTCTACTGCAGAGACGGCTTCATTAGGCGCCCGTTTTCAGGTTCAAGGAACAGGCAGTACAGCCTCGGCTTTAATAAAAAGAAACGATAATGGGCCTCTTGCTTCTTATCTTTATCTTGGTAAATCAAGGGGAGCAACGGTAAATAGCACTACGATAGTTCAAAATGGAGACAAGTTAGGGGAAATACGTTTTGCCGGAGCTGACGGCTCAACTGAAATTGGATCCATTGCTGCGTCTATTACTGCAGCCGTAGACGGCATCCCTGGCGATAATGACATGCCAGGCCGCCTGGTGTTCTCCACTACTGCGGATGGGGCAAGTTCTCCGACGGAGCAAATGAGGATCACTAATGATGGGCGTGTGCTTATTGGGCATACATCTACCGCTTCCAGTGCTACAAGTAGCCCTCTTCTTACTGCAGGATCTAGCCTAATTACAGGGGCCGGATGGGAAAGTTACGTTACCAATACGGCAACTCGATATCACGCCGTTTTCAGTATTAATGGGACTGCTGTCGGATCAATTACCACGGCAAGCACTTCAACTGCCTACAACACTTCCTCCGACTACCGCCTTAAAGAAAACATCCTCCCTGTCACTGACGGCATCACCCGCCTGCAGCAACTGAAGCCTTGTCGCTTTAACTTCATTGATTCCCCTAACGCCACGGTTGACGGCTTCCTGGCGCATGAGGTGCAGACCATTGTTCCTGAGGCCATCACTGGCGAAAAGGATGCAGTGGACGATGAGGGCAATCCTCAGTACCAAGGTATTGACCAGTCCAAACTGGTGCCTCTGCTGACGTCTGCGTTGCAGGAAGCCATCGGACGAATCGAAACCTTGGAAGCTGAAGTAGCAGCTCTCAAAGCCTCGTAGTCCCCTTCACCTCTTGATCTAGGCGGTTTCCCGAAGAAGCCGCCTTTTCTTTTCATTGCTAAACTGACAAAGACCATTTTGATGGCCATGGCAATCATTTACACTTAGGGCACTGCATGCTAGAATCGCCTTGTCCGACTACAGGCACTGGACTACCTTGGGTCTAATAAATGGCAGCAAAATCAAAAGTCGGTATTAGTGGGCAAAAGCTTCATTCTCCTAATCGACGCAAGAAGACTAGGCAGGGTAATGGAGCGAATAGCAAGGCCTCTCACGGACGAAAACTTTCGAGAGGGCAAGGTAAATAACAACGGGGCCGAAAGGCCCCTTTTCTTTTAACATTACAATGGAAAGAAAGCATTATTTCTCATGGGTCAAATTATTGCCGGCGGCGAACAGTTTGAAACGCACATTCAAGCTGATTATCGCGGACAAATTCTGAAAACTGGTCCCGATAGTGGAGCCGTTGATGCTTTTGGTCGTGCTCGCACTAGCGCTCCTTATACGCTTTTTGATAGCACAATGCGTTATGACAAACGTAGTGATCAATGGTTTGATCGCATTGTCGGCGGCGGTACAGTCACGTATTTAACTAATCAAAGCAGTGTTGCGATGACGACTACCACTGCATCGGGTGATACAGTGCTGCGTAGAACTAAGCAATACTTCCCATACCAACCAGGAAAGAGCATGATGATCATGCAAAGCTTTGCTGGTACCACGCCAACGGCAGGCTTCATTCAAGAGGTGGGCTTTTTTGATGACCAGAATGGAGTGATGTTTAGGGCAAGTGGTACTACTTTGCAAATGGTCATCAGAAGCTTTACGTCTGGTGCTGTTGTTGAAAACGTAGTTGATCAATCTGCATGGAACATTAATACTCTTGATTCGCTAGATATTTCTAAGGCCCAAATTTTTACCGCCGATCTTGAATGGCTTGGCGTGGGGCGGGTGAGAGCTGGCTTTGTAGTTAATGGCGAGATTATCTATTGCCATGAATTTAATCATTACAACACATTGATTAGTGCATATATGACAACGGCTATTTTGCCATTGTCTTATCGCATTCGTAATGCTTCTACTCAAGATTCAGGGAGAACTATGAAGCAAATTTGCAGCAGCATTCTTAGCGAAGGAGGATACGAGCCAGATGGCGCTGTGTATTCAGTGAATCACGATTTAAACACTGTTCCAAATACATCTGGGGAGCGTATCACTGCTGGTATTCGCATGGCAAGTGGTCGCACTGGCAATGTTATTCTTCCCGTGAGGATTTCGACTGCCACTGCTTCTAGTGATGTGGTGCTGTGGCGTTTGCGTTTAAATCCAACGCTTAGTGGAGTGACGTGGAGTGCTGCGGACAATCAAAGAGGCAATGTACAAGTGACAACTAGTGGCACAGCTACAGGCGGCACAGTAGTCGATGCGGGTTTTGTCAGCCAAGGCAGTGCGAACAATTACGACATTGCAGTGGCCATTCGTCTTGCCTTAGGACAAAATGCTTCTGGCGAAAGCGACACTCTCATCTTGACCGTCGACAGTGCAGTCAGCGCTAAAGCACTTGGCATGATCGGCTGGGTGGAAATCACCTAAGCTATGGGGGCAATATGCCCCTTCCCATGGCTTTTCCTTTTGTTGCAGAGAGCGAATGGTACAAGCAGCAACTTGAGCAGCTCTCCGACATTTTTGTAGAGCTGCTAACGGACGATGATCCGGCGATGGCTTGCAAAGCACTGAGTGAAACCATTGCTTCGTGGGAAGACTACCACGAGAAGGAGCTTGCTAAATGGAAGCGCCTTAGGGCGCTTCTTGGCTTAACTGCTTAGCCTTCTTGATAAACGCTGATAAACACAGCGCCGGTCATAGCAAGTGGAATAATTTTGTCGCGCAGATCAATGTTATGACAGCGGACGCAACCATGAGTGGGAACAAGAGGCTGTTTAGGAGACCATGCTCCAGGCCAGCCGTTTGCGCTTCCGCCACCGTGGGTCATAATTCCGGCTCTACCATTGCCAGCTTCTTGATTCTCTAGTTCAACCATGTCAAAGCTATACCAGCCGTAAGACATGAGCGTGCGATCATATGCAGGCTTGTCACCCACTCGCTCATAGTCTTTATAAATGGTGCCAATTTTGTAAAGACCAGGCGGCGTGTCAGAATTTGTGATTTTCCATTCAAAATCACTATATTGCCCACGAGCAAGACAAGGGATTTCCCATAAGAGTTTCCCTTCAAATGAGAAAGCCTTCATGGTTTCCACTGCATCGTTCACAATCAAATGCGAATCGCCTTTCTTGAAGCCGAAATCTTGCGGACGTTTCTTGGGACCAATCATGGTAACAACGGTGCTCTCAGGAGCATATTCCTTCATGAGCTTAGACAATTTCGTTGGATAACCGGGATCAGTGGCGTATGATTGCTCCTTGAGCATTCGTGCCGCTGCATAGCGATTTGGGGCATGATTAATGCCCTTGAAATGACGATAGTCCTTATACCAACGAGTGATTAAATATTCAATACAAGCAGCAAGGCTAGGAAAATCAATAAACCCAGCTTTGATGGTCACCCATTGACCATCGTAAAATTCTTGAGTGGTTGTAGT
>Ga0181352_1001068_pt1 | contig 10973 bp, 12 predicted proteins | sample Fa13VDMLBSN_FD_130103 | JGI IMG/M metagenome (GOLD analysis project Ga0181352, IMG submission 130103) | Freshwater viral communities from Lake Michigan, USA - Fa13.VD.MLB.S.N | ecosystem: Environmental > Aquatic > Freshwater > Lake | place: USA: Michigan | collected 2013-09-23 | reverse complement strand
TCGTTTGCAGTCGTTATTCTTCCTCTTACGACTCTTGTTTTCCCTGCGTTTTTTCCTCTTTTGATTACGTTGAATGAAACTTCTCTCCCGGTTGCGCCAAGCTTCCTAGCTAGCTCTTCTGCATTCGCCTTTTTAGTTTGCCTAACCGACTCAATAGACACTTTCAAAGCCTGACCGTTAGTGAAGTCAACGCACGTCCTAGAGCTTGTCTGAAACAGCTCTTGCGCGGAACGTTGCCATCCGCTGGCGTCTATTCTAATTGTCGGCTTCACTTCGCAATATTCTCCAAAAGGAACCTAATAGGCGATTGCGGATGGTCGTGAAAGACTTCACCGACTCGATAGGTAATGGTCCGAAACGTAACCGAGTCGCCCGTTTCCGGTATCTGACTGGCGAGTATCGCACTGCGCTCAATTGCAATTTCAATCTGTGGAGTTTCAGAGAATCCGCCTAGTTGCACTTCGTTGTTAGCCCGTGCGCCAAAGCAAAGGCAATCGAAGTCTTCGCCGTTGATTTGAATCGTTTCTTTCGGCAAATCACGAAACAGCCAGCGTTGATCGTTTAGTAGTTGTTGCGGTGTCATAAACAAAAACCCGCGCAAGGAACCAAGGAACCTTGCGCGGGCGCGGGTGTTGCGGGATGCGGGTTACGGAAGATTATCGCGTCACGGGCTTCTCAACTCGCGTCTGCTTGGCGCTAGGTTCAGTCGGTTCGCTAGGCTTGTCAACAATCTTGTCCAAGCCAAGCTTTTTGACCAGATACTCAGGAATCAACTGACCCTTCGCGGCCAACAAACTTGATGCTTCCTTGTCGCCTTCCTTGACGACTCGGCCATCAGTAGTCAGATACAGCCGCTCGTTGGCGACAATATCAACGCGGGAGATCCGCTTGATGTCGATTTTGTCGCTCATAGTTAGCGCGTCGAGATGGTCAAGTTGGTGATATACAACGTGCCCGTGTTCGTATTCTGGATCGAACGCAACCTAACCAAAGCCAGATTGCCGACATTGGCGGCAGTGCTGAGAATGTTGGTATAGGTCGGAGTGTATCCAGTGCCAGCGGGCGCTGCAGTCACAGTGATTGCATCAGTCACCCAATTGACACCGTCGCCGCTTACGTCAAAGCGGAACGTGCAGTTGGTAGTCGTGCCAGCGACGGCACCTGCCATGTTGAACGCGACACCAAACCCATCAGGACCGACGCCAATCGGGAACGTCTGGCCGGCGGTGACAAGGTTTGAAGTCGTGATGCCGTTAATCGCAATCGTGATGTTAGTGATTGCAGACTTAACAGTCGGAGGCGCAATGAACTGAGCAGATGCGCTCAATGTCATCGCGGCTACCGCGAGAAGTGTAAGAAACTTTTTCATTTCAGTTTGTCCTTTCGGTTTCAAATTGTTCAGGTCGGGATTCCGGTGACCGTGCAGAACTTATTCGGCTGATAGATGGTCAACGCCATCCGCTGTTCAGCGCGAATCGTGATGAGATTCTTCTGGAAGTCATCATTGTCGCTGTTAGTCGAATCAATGGTGAGACCCATGCGACGCCAGATTTGACCGGCGTTACGGAAGGCACCAACGAGAGCAGTGCCGCGAGTCATGCTGGTTGTAGAAACAACCGGCAATCCCCACATTGTGCTAACATTGGAGTAACCGCCAACGCCATACGGAGCGTAAGCAGGACCGCCAAAAAGATACTGACCGTTGCTATCTTTCGACAGCTTGACGTTCAGCCAATCCAGCGGGTGCATCACAATCGCGTCAGGCTGAGCGAAGCCGGAACCGTTCGCACCGCGAACGTATTCAATCGCCTTGCCTACAGCGTCAATCGGAGCGGCATTCGCGGCGAGCGTCTGCAAACCGGAGAAGTTCAGCACGCCCTTGATCTGATTCGTTCCAGAACCAGAGAGCAACTGAACATCTTCGAGTGCCTGCACCATGTAGCCGAGACGGTTATTGATGAAGGACTGCATCTGCTGGAAGTCCGACAGCATTTCGTCGGTGACCTTGAGCCAGACTGCTGTCTTCTCAACGGTCGCGTTCACGATTCCGACATCGAGCGAAGCCTCAGGCTTGGCGGAACCTTCCGCGACGCGAGTCGCAGAGTTAGTGAACGTCTGTTCCTGAATGTAGCGGATGGTATCCGCGCCAGTCGCGCCCTGTGCGAACAAGTCCGCAATGTAGAGCGGTTGCTGATTCAGAAGCCCGGTGATACCCGGCAACGTCTGAATGTTAGCGCCGGACGTTCCATTGATGGACTCGGTCGTAGCGCTAAAGGTTGTGCGCGTTTGCATTCCGGCCATGTGATCCATGCAACGGAACGAATACTCGTCAGGAATCTCGATGCTAATCGAGCGACGGGCACTCTGGCTGTTGGACTTGATGGCGCGTTTGTAGTTTTCGCTTTCAACGAAACGCTGGCCAGTGGAACGCAGCCCACGGAAGGCGGGTGCCTGACCGTTGCCAATCGCAGGCGCGGAGATGTTTTCGGCGGGCTTCGTCGAAATCAGTTCCATGACGCTGCGCTGAAACTTTGCCAGCGGAGTCCGGTCTTTGATGGCTTTTTCGACCATCTCGGCAACTTGCGGATGTGTGCGCTGAAACTGTGCGCCAACCGCAAGAATCTCGCGGGCCTCGTCTAGTTCTCGGCTGAAATCCGCCTGAGTAACTACAGCCGGGGCCGCAGGCGTCGCGGAACCATTGCCGCCGGTCGGAGCCGGGTCGAGGAGTGGAGTGTTGCGTTTGTGCATAACTTCAATTTCGTGTTCTTCTTCTTTGGCACCGCGAAACACGCGGGCATTTGTATCGGCTGGAATCGCGACAAATGAAACTTCAAGCGGTTCCCAAGAGACCGCTCGATATGTTTCCTCGTTTTCATCAACCAAAAACTTGTTCACCTTGTAACCAACAGAGATCCATCGCAGTGTCCCATCTTCCACCTCCGCCATCGCTTGTTCGCCAAGCGTATTGCGGGCAAATCGAATCTCAGCTTCGCCGGTCTTGTCCGACATGATTTCAGCAGACTCAGTAATTCCAATGCGCTGATTTATGTCGTGCTCTAACAATACCGCTGCACCGCTTTTCATCCGCGTCATGTCAACGGAGCTAGGCGAGTGGTCGAGAATCTCTTCTCCAAACCATCGCTTCGCAGGAGCCTCGCTGGAAAACCGAACGCGAACCGTGCGCTTTTCCTTGTTGAACGTGCTGCGATTAAGCTCAAAACTCCTGTGAAGCGTTCCGAGTTTTGCGCCCGTCGTTAGTTTGTTGTCTGCTTTCGCTGACATCGAATGGTGAAATCGAACAGAATTCCAGTTTCGTCAACTGTCTTTTTCAACAGTGTCATCGTCTTCAGAATCTGGCTTCTCTTTCTCCGTTTGCTTTTCCTCAGTCTTGCCGTTAGCGCCGGCAAAAGTAAGTCCATTTTCCTTGGCGATTTCCTTCTCCGCTTTTTGAGTCCGGCAAATATCCTCGTAATCGTCGCCAGATTCTTCGGTCCATTTCGTGCGCGTGGAAAGTCCACCGTCGATTTCCATCAACGCGGCGCGAATGTCCTTTTCAGGATCTACCCAAGGCCAACGCCGCCCGGTAAACTTCGGCTTGTTGAATATATCAAACTTGGACAACGGCAGATTGATTGCGCCGTTGAGCAGCGACGTGCGAAGCCATTCCTCGAAAATATCCATGCACAAATGCTGAATCATGTGGCACTGGATTTTCTTGTAACCTTCCTGCTCTTCAATCTTTCCGGCTCGCATACTGGAATAGTTAGCCATGCTCAAGTCGCCCGTGAGCGTCGCATAGCTGATATTCAATCCAGCCGAAATTCCGAAGAGCGCGTTCTTCACGAAATCGCCATACTGTTGCATCGGATGTTGAGGATCGTAAGGCGTGAACGTCATGCCGGGAGGAAGCACGTCCTTTTGTCCGGTCTCGAAATCGTTGTAGGTTCCGCTCGTTTGCGTCGTGCCGTCCGCGCCTACGCTCAATTCATCCTCGCCCGCGTAACTGTCGCCTCGGTCGCTTGTGAAGTATCCGCCCTTAACGGCGGCTTCGCGTGCGGCAACGAGTTCCGCTAGTTCGTATTCTTTCAAGTGTTGCAATCGCAACATCGACGGAGCAATCCAAGGCACGCCCATGCACTGCGTAACGCGTTCCTTGACAAAATAGTGAATGAACTCGCTGGCGCTGTATCGCGTCGTTCCCCATCGACCGCGTTGACCGCCAAAAAGTAAATCGCCGGGATGCCGGTCGAGAATGTGAAAGTGCGTTGTCTTTCCGTAAGCGTTCTTTTCAACGCCCATCGTGATTCGATTTCCGCCGGGAGTTTGTTGCGCTTCGGTCTTGTTGACATCGATCATGTCAACTTCCATGAGCTGCAAAGCGAATCCGAACTTGTTGATATTCGGGTCTACCACCTTGCGAAACAGAATGCCGCCATCAGTCGGAACCTGTCGCACTGCCAACCGAGTCACGTCGTAGAAAGAATCTTCGCCGGTTACGGTGCAATTCGCTTTCTTGCTCCACTCGCGCCAAGCGTCTTCAATCTTCGCATTGGCTACCTTGTCCAACTGCTCAAACGTCGGCGGCCTCATCGCTTTCATTTGGAGCGAGAAACCTACATCGTCTTTGAGCACGTTGTTCGTTAGCGCGTTGAGAAATCGAGCAACGTAATCGGATTCGCGGGCAAGGTGACGGGCGCGATTGCGCAACGATACGATGTCGTATTGAATCTCGGAATCAGCCGTGCGCGTGGACAATGCCGACAGGTCAGCAGTCAATCGGTTGTGCGCTGCCGCTTCGTAGCCGCGTTTGAAGACTGGCTTCATCTGACGGCGTCCGATGCCGTGCCGATTCTTAAATGCGCTCACGCGCTGTTCGTATGTTGTCATCGCGGTCTAACGAAACGAGTTAATACCTTCTGCATCTTGCCGGCGTTTTGTTCCTGTTTCACTTTCGACTCTGCGTAGGCTAACGCATTGAAAGCATCCTTCATCGTGACAACCTCAGTCGATACGCCGTTGAATGAATAGCGGATGACTTCACGAATGACGCCAGCTTGAATGACTTCGCGGAGTTGATCCCTGATTTTCTCCCAATACGTGCGCGTATCGAGATAGCCTAACTCTTCACTTTGAATGTTAGGAGTGACGGTGATTTGCCCTCGATAAATCTCATAACGAATCGTCGCGTCAGAAACAAAACCAACGATTGTGTAGGTGCCGGGAGTCCATTCGGCAGTGGTCGCAGCCGTAGCAGAGACAAGGAAATCAGTGCCCGAAGTAGTGGCAACGATGCTGATTTTCTGAACGGCTGGAAGGCTGGAAATGAGGACGTAGGTAAGCGTGTAATCCGCCGATGAGTAATCGGCTAGAGTCTTGGTAAAGCGGAGCGTATCCCCGGCTTGGATTATCGTCGGCTCATAAGTCGGAACGTTCGCAGACATGGCAAACCGCGAACTATTACCGAATTCTCAAAAGGTCAATCGGATATCACTTCCCAAATCTACTCCCGAACTTCGGTCGAAACATCTGCGGACGTTGCAACTTATAGGTCTTTCTTGGCGGTTGCGGAATGGGCATTGCCGGCGCTTCGATCTTCTCTTCGTCGTCCGGTGTCTTGTCCAAAGCTTTCATCTTGGCCGCTATCAGTTGCAAGTCTGGATTCAAGATTTCCAGTGCGGCCAACGAGTAAACCTCAAGATCCAATGCCTCATTGCGTGCGCGTATCTTGTGCCATTCGATGATTGTGTAACCTCGACGCTTGACCGGCTTCGGAGCTTCCGCGCCTAGCTGCGCAAAATATTCTTCATCGAAACCGTAGCCGACCGGATAGTGCATGAATCGAGGTCCGGGTTGCTCAAGCTTCAATCGACCATGAACGGTTTGCTTCGCGAGGTTTGTTCCAACGATTTTTAGCGAGATACCTTTCTTTGGTTTACGCTGCGAGACAAGCGGAGCGGACGGCGTCGAGCTACCCTTGAGCGCGTAGACACCCGGGCCTTGTTCTCCGGGTTGCCTTGGTCTTACAAATCGATAAACCGGGTCTGCAAATCCTTGGTCGTTGGCTTGCCCACCCGAGTCAATGAGCGTAATCGGAATCGTCATCTTGCCAAGAATCGGATGCTCGTATTCCCGATTTATTATCGCGTCCAATCCTTTCCACACGTCTAGCTTGAACGGGTCTCCGAACAGCACGCCGGTTTCAATGCCCCATGATTCACCGCCGAGACCGTGGCCTTTAACAAGCCACTGCAATCGGTCGCCTTGTGTGTCCACGGTCATCGTCAGGACGAGACACTTTTTAGGAACGCTAGGACCGTAAGTCTCGCGCCGGTTGTAAATCGGATTGATGTCGATCTTCTCGAAATCTTCCTCATAGCACTCAGCGAGAAACGTGTTAATCCAGACACGCATCTGTTCCGGTCCGCCTGCTTTCGCTTCGAGAAACTTGACGACGAATTCATGGAGATAGGACTTATACGCCCGCTTCTTACCCATGATGCGGTAAAGCCCGCTGAGATGATAACCGCGACGAATCGAACCGGGGCGTGTCGCAATCCACCTGCCCGCCATTACCATCCGCACGCGCTCAAAGTCGCTTAGTTCCGCGTTGCATCCTTCGCAAACGTAAACAGCCTCTTCTGGCTTGGATACGCTCTTGCCTTCAGCGTCTATCCAAGTCCATTTCACGTTCGCCCATTTGAGCGTTTGTAGATGTCCGCACCTTGGACAGTTGCAATGCCAGTAACGACGGTCGGAATCGTCGAATAGGATTTGAATGCGAGATCCTATCCATCCGCCTTTACCGTCTGGAATCGGCTTAATCGTCGGCGTGCTGGATTTGATTTTGACCGCATCGTGAAAGTTTTCAGCGCGTCCGTCTGCTTGTTCTACCGGGTCGCCTTCGCTGTTAGGCTGGTCCGAATCAATCTCGTCTTGGATGACGACTCGGCATGAAATCGCACGCGTGCCAGCGGCAGAGTTCGCGCCAATCATCGTGATGCTTCCGCCCGGAAACATCTTGTTGTAAATAGTGTTTCCGCTGTCGCGTTGGCGCGGGTCTTTGACTTTGCACTTTAGCCGTGGCGTCTCGCGAATGACTGGCGCGAGTTTCTTCTGAGAGAATTTCTTTGCGGAATCTAGCGTTGGATATTTGAAGAGGACATTGCACGGGTCGACGTCGATAAAGTAGCAAACTCCGTTGATGAGTGTTTCAGTGTTGTGCGTTGGTATGAAAGTTTTACCGCATAGAAATGTTTCACTTTTACTGGAAACGGTTATGCACCTAACGGGAACTGAATCGACCTCTTCTATGCTTTTTATCTCATGTGAATTGCAAAATGTTTTCCTCTTGGATTCAACGACTTTAGATTGTTTTCGCTTCAATCTGAAAATGTTTTTCCCGTTTGGATGAAACGTAATCCTGTATTTATCAGATACTACCCTTCCGTAGAGTGTTGCTTTTGATTTTTTGCATCTAGGTTTAAGCCCTAACGACGACGCAAGCTCAATAAATCCATCAGCTATCTTTTCGCTTGTTGTAGTGAACTCACAAGAAAACCTGTCCACATATCCATCTGTATCCATCATTCCCTGAAGCAAGCTCATCCTGTCCGACTCGGAGGATCTCAAGTATTCAATCGGGATGTGTTTGTTTTTCAGAACGCCGAGCTTCTTTAAAATTGAATGCGCAGAGTTAAGCTTTAATCGCCTTTTGATCCCGTCCTTTCTTTCGTGATGACTTATTCTAGCGCAATCAATACACACTCCGTGTTTGTTTTTGTTTGCGTGACCGTATGCGCATTGTTCCTTTTTCTTATCAAACCATTCTCTCGTTTCAAAAGCGGTCGTTATTGTGTTTTCACGCTTTAGCTTTGTAGTTGTTACATAACCATCGTTTTCAATATGTGAAACAATCTCAGAGTCGGATTCGTGATGATATATGTTTGGTGAATAGGAAGCTCCATCACCAAGCCAAACTCCAAATGTGTAAGGTTTAATTGGAAGCTGTTTTGGTTCGCATTTTACAGCATCGGTTTTTGGAATCCTGCCGTATAACAACGATTTGATTTTGTCTGTTGTTACAACCGACTCGGTTCTTTTCTTCTTTTGCCTGCGTCCAACAGTATGCTCGATTACCCATTGATGATCGACATCGCAAATAATCGAATCTCCGCTACCTGTCGTTAATTTAAAGCATCTCCTTTCGCGCATTACGTCAGTTGCAAAAGTAACAAAGCACTTGTTTCCATAACGGTCGAAAAGCTCGTCTCCAATTTTCAAATCTCCCATTGTTGTCCAGCCGTCTGGAGTTGGAATAGGAGTGTCCAACGCGAGAGCTTTTCCAACCTGCCGCGCCATCAGGATAACCGTCTCGCTTACTTCCGAGTCAGTAAACGAAACCATCACTTCGGTGAGATACGGCAAGCGCGAGTTGCGCCATCGTCCCGGTTCAGCCGATGTGCCGCGCGGAATCTCGCGATATTGTTCCGCCCATTCCGCGACGTTCAGCCGCAAAGGAGGAGCAAAATATGCGCGAACTTTGGAAACCAGTTTATCGACTGGAGTCATTTATCGGAACGCTCAATAAACGCTTTTGATTCCGACTCGCTACCGATAAACAAAAGCTCAAAGCATCCGCGAGCATCCCACCATCCATTATCAAGCATAAATGTTCCGTGCGTGCATTTAACAACTTTCGGAACAAATTCAGGATAGCATCTGATTACATGAGACAGTTCAAGTCCCGATTTGGTTTTGATTACAGCTTTCATTTCGCATCCTGTTGTTCAATTTTCTCCGCTTCGTAATCCGGGTCGCGGCTCAATTCGTGCAACGACTCGTCAATTTCTTTCTGGATCTCCGCTTCGATTTCCCTCTCGTTTTTACAGAAAGGAATACGGGGCGCGAGCTTGTTAGGAATCCTAAGAAGTCTACACTTACAAAGCTGAACGATGTTAGCCCATGCCCTTTCGACTTCCACAGCTTCGAGCGTGACGCCTTTGGCTTTGTCGAGTTGGATTTGTAAAAGCTCTTTTTCAATCCTGAGTTTTTCTTTTTTGTCATCGAGGTCTGTCGTTTTCTTCCGCGCCTTGTCTTGCAACCAGCGCACAATCTTCATCGTGATTTCTTCGCGTGGCAGGTTGCCTTTCTTGTCCACCGAGAAAACACCTTCGCGCATGACGTGCGTGACGTTGGCGTTCGTGCATCCTAACAACGCGGCAATCTCACCTTGCGAATCGAAATACTCGATACGCTCATGTAACCGCTTCACAAGCCCGCGTAACACTTCAACCTCGTCGTAGTTGCCGGCAGCATCGGCCACGATGCCGAGTTTCTTCAAGTCGTTCAGCCGGCCAACTTCAATCCCGAACTCAGTGGCGACTTGTTCGCGTGTTAATGTCGGGCGCATTTCCTTTGTAGTAACCTTTTCGCTCAAATGGATTGAAGATAATCAACGCGAGCACATGAAAGCCTAACCAGCCGATGTTCGTTAGCGCGACGCCGATTGATTCAATGATTCGTTTCATTTGAAGAATTCCGAACCGCATTTGCGACAGTGATACATGCTCTCGTTGTTGAAATGCACCGGGAACCTGTCTTGATGTTTTTTGTGAAACTGCCGGCACCAAAGAGCGCGGGCAATCCTGATCAGTTCGTGAATCATTTGGTTTTTCTTTCAAAGGCAAAGTGATAGACCGCTCCGATGATAACCATCGGGATAAATGTCACCGCAAAAACTATCAGGACAATTGTCCCTATAACTGCGCCTTGAGCTATCTCAGTCCAATGAACTTCTCTGATGTTTTTTCCGAATAGAATCATTTCTAGACAGGTTTGCAGTTATCGCAGAAGTGTCTTTGTTTTTGGTAATCAGTTTCTAGCGTTACGACTGCCGGCTGGCGGCATACACAGCAACTCCTTTTCTTCCCACAGCCACCAAGGGCCAAGAGTTCCGATATAGATAAGCCAGCCGCATGCTTCAATCCTGCTAATTTCATGAAACCAAGCATTATCAATCGAAGCAAAATATATCCACCCAAAACGGGCAGCAGCACCAATAGCGCACACCCGAAGCCAAAAAAGAGCCAAGGGTCCAGCCATAAAGGAATCGCTTTGTGAAGCGTCGTCCGAATGTCTTGAGATGTCGAGTTCATTGACGTATGCGATGAGTGATAAAAAGACGATGAGCACTGCAAAGGTTATCGGAACACGCCACCAAAGCTCCGCTAGTTCCGATTCTATTTTTACAAATTCATTTTGGATCATTAAACCCATTCCCAAAAGTGAACTTGCCCCACTTTCGTTTCGGTTGCGGCATTCCAAGTTTCTCCATTTGTCTTTGGTGCGCGGCGGCGACTAACCGCTTGACCTCAGCCAATGGCATTTCTTTGCGTGGTTTGTATTTTCGAAGAGTTGGTTTCACGTTTTCGCAATCGTCGATTTTGAGGGGGAAGTCAAGAGTTCACTGTATTCGCCGTCCGTGTAGTAAAGGAACCAATACCGAAATGCGGCATCAAGGCAAAGATCCTTCGACCCGCCTTCGACTGACCAAAGCCCAAGCTTGCAAGTGATTTGCTTTCCACCACGCCGGATTTTGATGCACTTCTTGAAAAGCGGACAGTCCAGTAGTTCGGATGAGGTTTTCATAGGTTTGCAGCCTTACCGTTAGTCATTTTCTGAATCCAGATATGCGGAGTTTCCGAATCGTCTAGGTTGCTTGACTCAAGGTCACCTTCGATAACGGGAAGATCCGTAAGATCCACGTAGCCTTCCACGTAATCGTTAGCCAGCTTGCGTGCAACTTCGATGTCGGTCGCGGCTCCGATGTTCTCTTGAAACCGATACCAGTCGTAATTCACAAAAACGACAACGAATATCAACTGGTTAAGTGTAGTTTTGTCAGTGGTTTGCATAAGTGTCTCCAATTAAAGGCATTGTAAAAATTCTGGCGGTGGAAAGAGTCTGACTCTTCT
>Ga0181352_1001066_pt1 | contig 10982 bp, 8 predicted proteins | sample Fa13VDMLBSN_FD_130103 | JGI IMG/M metagenome (GOLD analysis project Ga0181352, IMG submission 130103) | Freshwater viral communities from Lake Michigan, USA - Fa13.VD.MLB.S.N | ecosystem: Environmental > Aquatic > Freshwater > Lake | place: USA: Michigan | collected 2013-09-23 | reverse complement strand
TGCTCAATATTTAACCGCAACGCAAATAGGTAACAGGACATTCTTAGCAGATAGAACAACCAATAACTCTTATGCCACTATTCCAACGGCAGCAGGAACGATTGTTTTGCCGAATGCACCTAAGCAACCTACCACAGGAACAGGCTATGATACCACAACTGGATTGTTCGCAATACCAGAAGATGGCTATTATAGGTTTATAATGACAGGCGAGATTTATATTAAATATAATGATTCCGCAAGTAATTATATAAGAAACTTTCCTGTAACTGTTAACATTTGGAAATACGATGGCACTAACTATACCACGTTAGCAACTGTAACAACATTCAGAGGCGACCCATTATTTGGGGGCGATTTTTTTGATTGGGCAATCTCAATCGAGATGACAACTCCTGTTTTCTTAAAAACAACAGATGCGGTTTACCTTGAAATTGATACCCCGATAAATACATTCAGAGGCGGTTTGGGTACATTAGAATGGAGGTTTAACACAACCAATGTTCCGATTCAGTTTTACAATGTGCCAAGCGCACAGAAATACGATGGGGCAAACATTGAGTTAAAAAACTTTGTGCCACAAGATATGACTCAAGTTGAGTTTATGACCAACTTGAAGAACATGTTTAATCTTTATTTTGAGCCTGACCCAAATGTACCTAACAAGATTAAGATTGAGCCGAGAGATGACTACTATACTGACACAGTTGTTGATATTACCAACAAAGTAGACACAAGCAAAGAGATTAAAATTACTCCTCTTGAATTGGCTAAGTATAAAACTTATATATACCAGTATGAAAAAGATGATGATGAGTACAATCAGAAGTATAATCAAATTTCCCCATACACTTATGGATTTAGGAAGTTTGATATATCTAATCAGTTTATAAAAGAAACCAAAGACATAAAGGTAACATTTGCGCCAAGTCCATTGAGTGATACTCCTGGTTGGCACGATAGGATATTCAGCAAAGTAAGATATAAGAACAAAGACAATACCTATACACAGAAGGTTTCAAAGGGCAGGGTTTTATATGCCAATGTTTTGGAATCTGGGTTTACAAATGTTGTAACATTAGATGACAGGTCAGGAGGTGGCATTGTTCCTGTAAATGGAAGCAGCGTTCCTGTTTTCCAATATGCAGGACATTTGGATAACCCTAACAATGCGACATTTGATTTATCGTGGGGTGTTCCCGAAATTGTTTACTATTCAGCAAGTGGGTATACAACTAATAACTTATTTAATAAATATTGGCGAAAGAACATTCAAGAGATAACCGACCCAGATAGCAAAGTTATTGAATTGAGTTTAAAGCTAAATGAATTTGAAGTAAGGGATTTGACCTTTGACAAAAAGTATTTAATTGACCGCAGCTATTATAGGCTTATTGAGATTAATTACAATGTGGCAGGATATGACACTGTTCAATGCAAGTTCTTCAAGTTGTTGCCATATAGTAAGTGGCAAGACATTGGTGCTGAAACAATGAATGGTGGCAGCGAAATATGGACAGATGAGGAGGGCAAATTTGCAGGTGATTCTCCTGTTTTTTATAATGACCAAACAAAAGGCGATAATGGTTTCAATGGCAACTCAAATAACATGAGTTATGGGGATGGCAATGTACAAGGTAGCGAAACCGACAATGCGATTGTAAATAGTCAGGGCAATGCTTATGCAGGTGAGTATATTAATATTCTTGGAGGGGCAAACAATCAGGTTGCAGCATCAAATGTAAACTTGCTAAATTGTTCTGGATATACGGCAGGGGTTTATGGTGAGCAGGTTATTAACAATATTCAATATCCATTTTATGCAGCAAGTGGATTCACGCAATACGATGTGTCAGGGATATATACAACTCCTGTTTGCATCATTCCTAAATTTGATGGCTATTATACGGAGATTACAGACATATATGGGCAGGTTATATATGACCCACTTGTTTCGCCAAGTGCTTACAATGCAACGAAGATTCAGTTAAAATACGAGAATGATTCGACAACCATTGCAGAATTACCGAGTGCGTTAACGAGTTCAGCAGTTGACACAAGATACAAAGGGACAGTTATAGCTAATTTGGCTCAATTTGAAGATGCGGTGTTTATAACATCAAAAGAGGAAATGACAGGTGGCAATAGTGCTATCAATGTTGAAGTTTATTACAGATTAAAACCTATAAAATAATGGCACAGACCGAAGAAATAATTTTAAAAACCACGATTGACACGGGTAGTAGTACCGAGAGTATTAAATCTGTAAAATCAGAATTAAGGCAATTAACCAACGAACTTGCAAAGTTAGAGCCGGGAAGTGCAAAGTTTGTTGAGGTATCTCAAAGAGCAGGTAAATTAAAAGACCAAATCGAAGATGCAAATAATGCCGTAAAGGCATTTAATCCAGAGGCAAAGTTCCAATCATTTGCGACTGTACTTGGTGGAGTTGTGAATGGGTTTACTGCCATACAAGGTGCAATGACAATCTTTGGTGACAAGAACAAAGACATTGAACAGGTAATTGCTAAAACACAAGGTGCGATTGCTCTTGCCACAGGTATAAATGGATTAATGGGAATGAAGGATGGTTTTATTAATTTGGGTAGCCAGTTGATAAAAATGATTCCTGCATTAAAGTCATTTGGTGCTGCTGCGGTTGGTGCATTGACAGGTGGTATTGCAACTGCCATTATTTTAATTATCTCATATTGGGATGACTTAAAAGCAATGGTAACAGGAACTGTTGAAGAAGTTAAATTAGGTGAGAAAGAAATTGCAGAGGCAAGGGATAAAGGACATGAGGCATTTAAAAAGGCATCACAGGAAAGAGCAGATATTGCCAAACGTGAGGCACAAACTAAAAAAGAAGGCAGAGCATTAGATTTAGAACTTGCTGCAATAGATAGAAAATTAAAACTTGAACAAGCAGTTGCAGATGGAAAACTTGCAGAACAACGAGCATTAATTGAGGCTGAATATCGCAAATCTGTTTCAGATATCAACAAGAAATATGATAAAGAGGAAGCTGATAGATTAAAAGCAAAGCAAGAAAAAGAGGATAAGGCACTATTAGATAAAATACAAAAAAGATTTGACCAAGAAGATAAGGCTGACGATGAAAGATTAAAAAAGATTATTGAAGGTAGAGAAACGGCATTTAAACAAGAGGTCAAACAAATTGAAGAACAAGATAGGTTAAGGAGATTAATTCTTGCTAAAAAATTAACCGCTGATGAAATAACTAAACAAGAATATGATGCAAGATTAGTTGAATCAGAAAATCAAAAAAACGCATTAATAATTGAATCAGGCGAAAAATATTATCAAGATGTAACTGCCCAACAAAATGCACTAAAAGAAGCGGAAGTAACGGCAGCTTTAGTAAAAAAAGAAACTAAAGAGCAGTTGCGAATGAAGGAACTTGAGAATGAGCAATTTTATGCTAACTCTTATATGTCTATATTAAATGACGTAGCAAATGCAACAGGTGCGAATGCTGAAACTATGAAAAGCATTGCTATTGCTCAAACTACTATTGACACATATTTTGCAGCACAAAAAGCATATTTATCTCAAATAATACCTGCCGACCCAACATCAGTTGTGAGGGGTTATATAGCAGCAGCAGTTTCTATTGCAGGAGGTTTAGCAAGGGTAGCAGCTATTGCAAGAACAAATCCAAGAGGGTCAGGAGGAGGAAGCATACCATCAGGAGGCGGAAGTTCAGCACCACCACCACCAATGATTGCACCTGCAAGCAATGCAACCAGATTAACCAACGGAAATGAGCCAGTAATTACAAGGTCATTGGATGTGAAAGAGAATCGGGTATATGTATTGGAAAAGGACATCACATCCACACAAGGCAGGGTTGACAATATCCGCAATCAGGCAACAGTACAATAACAATTTTAACAAATTAATCTATTTATAAGAGATGGAAAAATTACCCATTTACAGATTTAAAGTTGGCGAGGATGATGAGGCCGAAGTAACCGCAGTTGCTTTGGTTGATATGCCTGCCATCGAAATGAACTGGCAAGCCTTCAATAATCAGTTTATAGTTGAGCCAAAAGAAGGCGAGAGCAAAGATGAATTTGTTTCTCGCTGCATAGGGGTTGAAGTTGGCAATGGTTATGAGCAAGACCAAGCAGCAGCAATGTGTTATGCCAAGTGGGAGAAAAAAGGTTTTGCAGAAGGTATGCCACACTATACTGCCGATGGCAAGTTATGGACAGGCCCAACACATAAAGATGCGGATGGCAGATTGATGACAGGCGCAACACACACAGAAGATAGTGAGTATTTATACCACGAAGATGAGTTGCAAAAGTTTGAAAGCTATACAGACTATCCAGAGGCAGCCAAAGAAAATGCAAAGATTGCTTTAAGATGGGCAGAGGAAAACGGATGGGGTGATTGTGGAACGGATGTGGGCAAGGCAAGAGCCAATCAGTTAGCAAATGGTGAGGCAATTAGCCGTGATACCATTGCAAGGATGGCAGCATTTGAAAGGCACAGGCAGAACTCAAATAAGAAGTTAGGTGATGGTTGTGGAAGATTAATGTGGTTAGCTTGGGGTGGTGATGAGGGCATAGAATGGGCGCAAAGGAAACTTGAGCAAATAGACAAAAAGCAATTCAAATTTGCAGCCGACAAAGAAAAAAGAATCATATCTGGACCGCTAATGGTGGCGGATTTGCCAATCTATCGTTCAGATGAGAATGGCGAATATTACGGACTGTTTACGGCAGATGACATTTATAACATCCGCAATAAGTTCTTTAAAAAGTCATATACCAAAGAAGTCAATGCAATGCACGATTCAAACCAAATGATTGAGGGTGTATATATGATTGAGTCCTTTTTGATTGATAGCAAAAGAGGCATCCACTCCCCTGCTGGGTTTAAGTTAACCGATGGCAGTTGGTTTGGCTCATATAAAGTGGACAATGATGAGGTGTGGAATGAATTTATAAAGACAGGCAAATTCAAAGGATTCTCGGTTGAGGGTGTGTTCAATATGGTCAAGATAGACAAGAAACCGCAAACAACTATTGAGAAAATTATCGAGATAGTGAAACAAATCGAAGATTAAAAAGCAACAAAAAAATAAATATCTATTTAATAAAAAAGAACATGACACGCAAAGAAGCATTTGAGAAAATCCAGAAGTTACTTTTTGGAGAGCAAAAAATGGCAGAAGCTAAATTAGCTGATGGAACAATAGTTCAATGGGAAGGCGAACTTGTAGAAGGTGTAGCCATTAACGTAATTGCAGAAGATGGAAACACCACTCCTGCACCTGATGGAACTCACGAACTTGAAGATGGAACTAAAATCACAACCGTTGGTGGTTTAGTAACTGGCATTGAAAAACCAGAAATGGAAATCGAAGTTGAAGTTGAGGACAAGAAAGAAGAAAAGATGGCAAGTGAGTTTGAAACCGCATTCGCTAAATATGCAGAAGATTTCGCAGGTGTTGTTAGCCGTGTTGAGGCTATTGAAACTGCAATGAAATCTTACGAAGAAAAACTTGCAGCAATCAGCAAAGAGATGGAAAGCAAAGACAAATCAATGGGTGAGAAATTTGCTGCCGTTACTGAAATCGTAAAAGAGATTGCTGAAACTCCTGCTGAACCTTCAGAGAAAAACAAACCAAATGGTGCAGTAAAATTCTTATCTGAAAAGAAAGAAAAAGCACTAACCGCAGATGACAAAATAAACGCTTTCTTACAATGGAAAGCAGCAAGAAAATAATTTATAACTAATTTAATTTAAACAAAAAAATGGCTGGATTTCAAGTTGGTAGTTTAAGTAACTACACCAAAACAAACGAGCAAATGCTCATCATCAAGTCTTACTTCGAACCTAAGACTGCATCTGTAATGCAAAAATTAACAGGTGTAAAATCATCAATTCAAGTACCTTCTTTATCTAATGACCTGTATTGGCAAGCAGGTGGAACTTGTGGATTAATCAACGCATCAGGCGACACCACAATTTCTGCTCGTGTTCTTACAGTAGGTAAAGTAAAAGCAGAGCAAGCATTCTGCGTGGCTACACTTGAGGCAAAATACACCCAGTTGTTACTTGCACCAGGTTCACAATACGAATCACTACCAGGCGGTATCGATGAGGCTTTTATGAATACCGTTATCGGTGATGTAAAAGACAAAATCGAGTTAGCTATCTGGCAAGGTGATACTGCTAAATGGCAAGATTACTTGAACAAATTTGATGGTCTTGTAAAGATTATCGGTGCTGCTTCAGGCCCAGTTCAAGCTAACGCTGCTGCTTACATTACTCCTGTAACTGCCGTAACTGCTGCTAATGTAATTGACGTAATGCAAGCTATTTACGCTGCTATCCCTGTGGATATTATCAACAAGCCTGACTTGAAGATATTTATCGGTGAGGACATCAGCCGTTTGTACATAACTGCATTAACTAATGCTAACCTGTTCCACTTCATGCCTACTGATAATTCACTTGGTGAATACAAATTACACGGAACTAATGTAGGTGTAATTCCAGTACCAGGATTGAATGGTCAAAAAGCAGCATACGCTTTGAGAACTTCAAATATGTTCTTAGGTGTTGATTTGGAAGGTGAAGATGAAGAAGTGAAAGCATGGTACTCTGAAGATTATGACCAAGTGATGATTCGCTTGAAATTCAAAATGGGTGTTCAGATTTCACAAACTTCTGAAATAGTTAAATTTACTTGGTAATCATTTGGGGAGGGTAACACCTCCCCTTTAATAATTTTAAAAACATGGCATGTGCAATAGTATCAGGATATAGCCTCGACTGTAAAGATACAGTTGGTGGTATTAAAAAAATCTATGTAACCGAACTGGCAAACGTAACTGCCGTAACTGAGAATGCAAGTGGTTTTGTAACAAGCATAACTAAGGCAGCAGGTAAGAAATTCTTTGTTTATGAGTTAGAACCTCGTGGACAGAACAACTTTACCCAAGCAATACAAAGTGATGCCACAGTTGGAACAGTTGCTTATGAGCAAACTCTGACTGCTAACTTTGTGAAGTTAAAATACGAAACTCAGGCTACATTACAGAACCTGATTAAAAACAGATTGTCTGTAATTGTTGAAACAAAAGACGGCAGCTATTGGTTATTCGGTAAAGATAATGGCTTAGAGGTAACAGGCGGAAACGCTAACTCTGGACAAGCCATGAATGAGTTTCAAGGTTACACTTTGACACTCTCTGGCATGGAGAAAAACCTTGCTAACGAGGTGAGCAGCTCAATAATAAGCGGATTGCTTTCATAAATATAAGGGGTTGTTGAGAAAGAGGGAGGCTTCGGCCTCCTTTTTTTATGCAATAAATTGTACTTTTGCTATTTATAATTGATGATTCAGTTCACAAAAGGCCAAAGCAATACACTAACATTGACTTTGACAGAGAATAGCACGTTAACAAACCCTATTTATCTGTTCCAGTTCAATAATCAGCAGACCAATGTTGACTATTATTTCATTGCTAATGATACGAGCCAATATAAAGAACGCTACAATCGGTTTGTTATAGCGTCAGGAACGAATACATTGAATGCCGAAATAGAGTTAGGCAATGAGGGGTTTTATAATTACTATGTTTACGAAACAAACCTTGCCAATACATCGGGCTTATCCAATGCAGAGGAGGCAGTTCCTTACATTGTAGGTCAAGTTGAGAATGGTTTGGTTTGGGTATTACCAGAGGCAGATGCAATAATCAACTATGAGCCAGATGATGACACGGCAGTTGCATACGAGCCTGTTGAATTTGATTATTTAGTACAAGAAGATGATGCGTACATCTTACAAGAAGATGGATATTTAATACAACTATGAGCAGCGATAAAAGAATAAGCGAATTAACATTAGTTGCAGCCAATGCAAGCGGAGATATGTTTCCGATGGTGCAAGGCTCGACAACATTCAAGACAACACTTGCCAAGATTTCAACTTTTTTGCAGGGTTATTTGACGGCATCCACAAGTGCAAAAGGAGTTGTTGAGTTAGCAACTAATGCAGAAACACAAACAGGAAGCGATACAACGAGAGCAGTAACACCTGCTGGACTTGCTTCAGTTGTTGCAAGTGAATCATTGGCAGGACTTGCTGAGATAGCCACACAAGGTGAAGCGGATGCAGGCACAGATGATGCGAGAATCATAACTCCATTAAAGTTAGAGAACTTTCATAAATGGGCAACAAAGGAAAATATATTAAATACTGCTAATACTGCGAGTGGTGTAAGTTCAGTTACATTGAACACGACAAGTGGAGTTTGCACATTTACTCAATCTGTTGTGAAAAATAGCCTTGCTAATTTTACTCTTAACAATACTAATATAACTAACAATTCTGTTATAGATTTTGAGATTAAATACTCAGGCTCAGGCGCACCTGTTGTTATGTATTATCAAACAACTGCAAATCAAGTTACATTCCATATAGCAAACCTTCAACTCACTGGACATAATGCAGATACTGATGCTGACATTACAATCTGGTTTAAAATAGTAGGATAATGAACCTAATAAAAATAGAATTTGAAAACAATAAAGTTCCTGCATTTGTAGAGCCACGCAAAGGCTCGCAACAAAAGTGGGTGTTTTATGGCGAGAATAATGACTATCCGCAATTCCTTACAACCTTGTTTAATAGGTCGGCAAAGCATAACGCTATATGCACAGATAAGCAGCTATATATAACAGGGCAAGGTTGGGTATTTGATTCAACAGGAATCGAAGGTGAAGCAGAGGCACAATTAAGAGCATTTATTGACAACCCTAATCCTTATGAAACACTCAATGATTTGCTTTCTAAAACTGCATTGGATGAACTTCTTTATGGTGGATTTTATCTTAAAGGTGTATGCGATAAAACAGGGCAGTTAGCTGAACTATATCATGTGGATTATAGCAGGGTGCGAAGCAACGAGCATAACTCGGAATTTTACATTTCCGATTTTTGGGTAAATACGGATGGAACATACAAGGCAAATCTTAAACCTGATGAGTATGAAACATTGCCTGCGTATGACCCAAGCAAAAAGCAGAAAGTTTACATATTTTATTACAAGTCTTACAGGCCGGGTTTAAAGACTTACACTTTGCCCGAATATATTGGTGCAGTTCCTGCAATTATAACCGATGCGGAAATTGCAAACTTCCATAGAGCCGAAATTCAGAATGGGTTTAAGGGTTCTAAGATGATTGTATTTAAGAACGGAGTGCCTTCGGATGAGGAGATGAAGAAAACCGAAAGGCAATTAAAAGCCAAGTTTACAAATACAGATTCGGCAGGTAGTATGGTTGTTGACTTTGTGGATGACCCTAACAGAGTGCCAGATGTGTTGACTTTAAATGGAGATGACTTTGATAAACGATATGAGGCATTAAACAAAACCATTCAAGAGGAAATATTTGTAGGTCATAAGGTGGTATCACCTATGCTTTTTGGTGTAAGAGTTGAAGGTCAGTTGGGTGGTAGGAATGAAATGATTGATGCTTTTCATTTATTTCAAAACAAATATATTTCGCCAAAACAGGAAATACAGGAAAAGATTTATAACATTTTTGCACCTGTTAAAGGCAAGTTACAGATTAAGAAAGTTGAGCCAGTAATGCCTTCATTTAATGAAACAGTATTAAGTGAAATCTTAACCAAAGATGAAATGCGTGAGATTATAGGTCGCAAACCTTTGGATATATCTACTAATGTAAACAAAGACATAACAGATTCATTGAACTCATTGAGTCCGATTGTAGCGAATAAGGTGTTGACTTCACTCACAGTTAATGATATAAGGGCAATCGTAAATAAACCACCACTTGCAGGGGGTGATGTGTTACCAAATAGCGCACCTGCACCATCTGGATTTTCTAATTCAGAACCAAAGAAGCAAAATGATGAGTTGGACTATTCTGTATTTTCCAAGTATGGTGAGCCTATTGAAAACTTTGTATCAGTAAAGACAAAAAAGTTTATTGCATCAAGGCAAGAATTTTTATCTAAGTTGGAAGAAGGTGTTTTGGATATTATCAAAAAGACTCCAGATGTAACGGCAGAAGATTTGGTTAAGATATTTGACACGGATAAAACAAAGATTGATGATGCACTTGAAACCCTGACTGCTGAAGGTTTAATAAAGCTATCAGACAAGGGCATAAGCCTGACCAACAAAGGCGATAAAAAAAAAGTTCCTGACTTTGAGCAGTTGTTTATTAGATACAGATATGAATTAAGACCAGATGCACCTGCATTGAAACCAGGTGGAAAGTCAAGGGATTTTTGCAGAGCAATGATAAGCAACCCACGTTATTTTAGCAGGGAGGACATTGATAATATTAGCAGGGATTTGGGGCAGTTATACGATATACCAAATTATGATGCGTTTAAAATGAGGGGCGGTTGGTATCATGACCCGAATATGGATGTAAATGTGCCTTATTGCAGGCATATCTGGAAACAAGAATTAGTTAAAAGAGCAAGATAATGGCAGTAAAAGTAATGCTTCTAAGTGAAGCGACATTAAAAGAAAATAGTGTATTGCAGGACAACGTGGATATGAAGGTTGTTACACCAACTATCTATCACGTTCAGAACTTCTATATTTTACCTATATTAGGCACATCTCTATTCAATGAGATAATAGACCAAGTGAGGGTAAATAATGTGTCAGCATTGAATAAAACATTGCTTGACCTATACATCACTCCTTGCATGATTTGGTACACAAGGGCAGAGTTGCTTATTCACATGACATATAAGATGTTTAACAAGGCAGTTGGGGTGCAGAATGCAGACAATATGAATCCTGCCTCTTTGGATGAGTTGATATACATTAAGAACGAGGCAACAAACAACGCACAGGAATATGCCCAGAGGTTAACGAAATATTTGTTAGCTAACGAAGACCAATATCCTTTATTCTTAAATCAGCCGAATGTGGAGATTGATA
>Ga0181352_1001065_pt1 | contig 10994 bp, 25 predicted proteins | sample Fa13VDMLBSN_FD_130103 | JGI IMG/M metagenome (GOLD analysis project Ga0181352, IMG submission 130103) | Freshwater viral communities from Lake Michigan, USA - Fa13.VD.MLB.S.N | ecosystem: Environmental > Aquatic > Freshwater > Lake | place: USA: Michigan | collected 2013-09-23 | reverse complement strand
TCAGCGCCTCGAGGATCATGTCCTTCAGCTCGCGCGTGATGCGGTTTTGAGAGCCTTTTGGGCGCCCTGGCCCCGGCGGCAGCTTGGGTCGTGGCATCGTTTTTGAGTGGTTTTTGAAACCTGGGACGCCTAGTGCGTGCGCCCCGCGTCGGTCGGCAGCGGACGAGCCGTCCACGCCTTGCGTTTCGCACCAGGCATGCTGTTGTAGGCTGCGTAGCTGGCCGCAAACGCCTCGACGCCAGCAATGAACCCGGCCGCGTAATCGGCAGACACGCCCTCGGTGTCGGCAAGCCTCCGTTCCGCGCAAGTCACGCACAGCGTCACGAATTCATCAGCGGTCATAGGCGGGTGTCCTCTGTGCCAACAAACGCCGGCTCAGGCGCAGACCTGTCCACTTTTCTTTCTTGTCTGCTCGCTTCGCTGGTTCGCTCTGTCGCTGCGATGTCGCTGTCAGCGTAGAGCGCGCAGCAATGATAGCAAACGGTGCGGTAACTGACAACAGGCCGTTAGCGGGCAGCTACTCGTCGCGCGGCGGGCCGATGACCGGCTCGCGCGACGTCACCAGCGGTCACTGACAACAGGCACTTAGCGGGCGGCTACTTGTCAGGAGTCTGTTTTAAGGCCCAATTAATGATCGCCCATTCGCGTGGCAAATCATCCTTCGGCGTCACCAGCCGACACACCGGGTCCAGCCGGTAGCGCGTGGCGCGGGTCGGCTCGATGAAGCAATTGCCCGCCCAGTTGTCCTGGCCGTTCCACAGCTCGCCGGTCTTGTCGCGGCCAGCCTGACGCCAGTAGGTGCATGATTCGCAGGTCATCGGATTGGGCGCTGTGCGCGTGCCGTCTTTTGGCAGAAACAGAGTGTCGCAGCCGTGCGAGGTGTTCATTTAGTCCTCTTCTCAAACTTCGCATCATGGAGCCGCAGCGCGTCCTGCAAGCAACCGCTTGCAGCCCTCGTGCTGACAGACGTCCCAGGTGCGCCCGCGTGTATCGCCGTGAATCGCGTGCAGCACCATCACGGTCTTTCGCAGCACGACGGTCCGCGGCGGCGGGTCTGAGGGATAACGGAGCACATGGGAACCTCGCGGGGGTGGCTACGCCTTGGGTGACTGGGGCGGGGTAAACGACGCGGCTATACGCAGCCACGACTCCTGAGCCTCTGCGGACACCTGTAGCGCCTCAACAACCGTAGAACCGTGGGCGATACATCCCTTGAACGGGCGCACCTCCACGAACACGTCTCCATCCTCATCTCGTGTCAGCAGCACTGTGCGACCAGATGCGACCGCCGCGTCAGCTTCCGCCAGCATCTCACGCAGCTTCGCTTCCCGCGCCTGCGCCTCTGCGAGCTGCCCGCGGAGGGTGGCGATCTCAGCCATTAGACCTTCGAGGTGGTTGAACGCTTCGTGTATGACCACGTCCGAATCGTCTGGACGTGCCGGTATCGACATACGTAACGGCGTGCGTTCCAGACCTCTCTGCCTAATCAGAATGGCGTCGAATTCGCCGCGTGCCGCCCTGATTGCCTCCACGCTCGTGTCCACCGTGGCGTCCTTCTCCTGCTCGCTCATCGTCATGTCTCCTCTCCCGGCCACTCCCGCACCCGGAGGTCGGCGGAGCCGACGCCTCCAGAAAAGCCAACAATGTGCTTCACTTTGACTCCCAACTGTAGACCCGCGCGCCCCGCTGCATCCTCGGAGTCTCGGCGTCCACGGTCTGCTGCCACCCCTCGCGCGGCGCGTGCTGCCACCAAGACGTCAGCGGCTTCGCGGCTGCCATCTCCTTCGCCGTCGCGCGCCGGATGACCGTCTGCTTGTTCCACTGCCGATTGACCGTCACGAGTCACGCTCAGTCAATGACATCGCGTACCACGCAAGCGAACATGCGTTTAGAGCCTGGGCCATCTCGCTATTACCCTTAATGCCCCACTGGTACAGAGCCATCGCCATTGACACCGCTGACAACGCGCGCCATATCTTCGTCATCGCCAGACTCCCACCGTTTCCACTGCGACCACCGTCATCGCAGCCCCGCCATGCGCTCAGCCTTCATCCGCGCCAACTGCGCCGCGATAATCGCCTCGATGCGCTCAGGCGACAGGTCGCGGATCGGCTGCGGCTGCGGCTTCCGACGCTCCGGTTCCGCCTCCCGTCTGATGCCCTCCAGCTCGCGCTTTCTCGCCGTCCGCTGCCGCTCGTAGATTTCGCGGCACTCGACGCACCAGCGCGACCGCCGTCCGGGCAGCAGCGCGATGTGCTGGCCACAGCCACCCTGGCACGGCTTCGGCTTGCGGCTATCGACTCGCCGCTGGCAGTTGCAGCACAACGCGCCAAGTCGCGTGCCACGACCGCAGTGCTCACACGGCGTTACGTCACGCCTCATCGTCAGCCCTCCAGCCTCTACTGAAGCCACCACGACGCCGTAATAAACAGAGTCACGTAATGCAGCATCTGGTCCGCGCCGATGCCGACGAAGAACCAGTGTCTGGTGTTCCTGTGCTCTACGTATGAGAATGGCACCCACCGGGATCCACCGCCCGCGCCACCGAACCAAACCTGCCCGGTTTCACCAGTCGGCGTCTCTCGAATGAACCACAGCAGCGCGTTAATCCTGCTCGTGATGGCGTCCTGCGCGAAGTGCGTAACGGCGTTCGCGGCACCCCAGAGCGCCAGATTCACCAACGACCCTGACAGCCCAACGAGGGCCGTGACCACCAGCGAGTAGACTGAGACATGCACCGCGAGCGCGTCCCACCGCTTCGACTTGTTCATCGCCTGCCAGTCGGTCTGCGCGACGAAATCGGCCACGAAATGCGCGACCACCAACACTAGCACCATCCTCAACGTCACCGCCCCTCCTCCTCTCGGCGCAGACTGCCGCACAGGTCCACAAAATCACCGTAGCGCAGCACCACCAGCGCGTCTTTCTGCTCCTGCCCAGGCTTCATCAGGACAAGGATGCCGACCTTCTCTATCGGAGTAGAGCCGACTATCCCGGACATCCATTGCCACAGCCACACAGGCAAAGACTTACGTAATTTGGCCTGCACACAAAATAGCGGTGTCACGACGTCTGGCTCATCTTTTCGCTTGCCGCTAACAGGAATGCGGTCGCCGCCAAGATCGCCAGCAATCTTCCGCTCCCGCGCTTTCCATGTGCTCCGCACAGTCATTTCACGTTCGCCCACGTTTTACGATGGAGCACGCTGCGGACAGTCTCCACATGGATGCCATACTCTACGCCTAGGCGCTCTTGCGACACCCCACCAGCTGAATACCTCGACCTCATCTCTGCGACACTAGCGGCGCTGAGCTTGGCCTTTGCCCCACGCTGTTGGTTCACTGCATTCGTGACAGGCTCAAGGTGGTCCGGGTTCACGCACGCTCTATTGCGACACGTATGGTCCAACTGAAGTCCAACCGCAATTGGGCCTACGTGTCGTTCGTATATCACTCGATGCGCTTTCATATTTGTTGCGCGTTCACTAACCCAGACTATCCCGTATCCCTTCCGGTCTATCTGCCCTGCCCACAGCCAACACCCGCTATTAGGCTCAGGTATATACAGATCCTCCGGCTTTGCTGCACGGCTCGGATTCGTTAAGACACCGTGGCGTCGAAGCACGCGCCTAATCAAACATGGCCCAACGCCGAAATCTTTCGCTAGCGATTCCGCTGATACACCGCCGGTGAATCTAGCGATGATGTAATCAGCGGGCAACTGGTCCCACACACGCTGAGTCACATACCTGCGAGTCACAGGGATGCGCTGCCCTTGCAGATCGGCCGCTACCCGTCGCTCGGCGGCTTTCCATGTCGCGCGGGCGGTCATGCTTTCGGCTCGGCTGGGGTGAGCAGGGACTGACCAACCTCCAGACACATTCTGGCGGTCGGCGCGCCATCCCGACAGGCGCACGATGCATCACCGCACTGCACAATCGCCTTCTGGCCATGTAGCCAACTGAGGATGTTTCGCATCTCAACCTCGCGCGCCTGCGCCTCGGCGAGAGTCTGCTCCTGCGCCTGCACCTTCGCCAGCAAGCAGCGCAGAAGGCGGGGAGCAGCGGCGACCAGCTTGGACGCCGCAAGAGTCCCACCCGCCCACGGCGACTCCTCTACGTGCCTGACCGCTTCTACGTCGCGCAGTAGCGCCCGCTCTGCCACCCACGCAGTCGGCCACTTGTCACCGGGAAACACCGCGATGCCCTCCAACAGCCGCCGCGCCTCGTCCGCAACTGCGTCCGCAATCACTGCGCTCGTGTCCACCGTGGCGTCCTTCTCCTGCTCGCTCATCTCCGCTTCTCCTGCGCTGCCGCCTGCCGTTGCGCCGCCATCCGCGCTTGCGCCTCACGCTTCCGCAGCACTGACGGGTTGCTCTCCCGGCACTGGCACTCGGTCGTCCACTCATGCCCCGCATGGTCGGCGTCCCGCTGGCACCGCCCGCGCTCCTGCCACGGCTTCGGCGACTCCTCGCCGCACCACCACGACTTCCACCCGGTGTCGCTGCACGCCTCGCAGTGATACCGCCACTCACGCGTGATCGGGATGCGCTGGCCGCTGCCCGGCACCTGCACTTCGAGCGGCGCGGACAGCAGCAGCGACTGCTCGACTACCTTCGGCAACGGCAGCGCCCGCCGTGCCACGTCGCACGCCTCACGCAGCTCCGCGACAGTCGGGAACCACACCGAGGTCTTGAGCAGCGTATCCACGGCCGTTGTCAGCAGCGGCAGCGGGATATCCACCGTTTCCGCCTCGTAAACCCGCATGTCGAAATCGGACAGCGCGTCCCGCCGCTTCATGGTGGTGAGCGCCGCCATGAGCCGCCCGAATCGCTCAACCTCGTGCTGTGGGCGCGTGCGGGGCATCTACGGCTCCGGTGGCGCAGGCAGCGGCATCCAGTGCGTGATCAGCCACGGTTCTTCAACGGCGCGTTCCACGGCATGCCCTATGGTCATCCACCAAGGACCGTTGCCCATGTCGATTCGCACCGCGCGAAACACACCTGCGCCGTAGTTGTGACACTTCGGAATGTAAATCAGCACCGATTCGTTCACAGGCGCCGTCTCAATCGGTTGCCACCCGCTCACACCGCCCTCCGTTCCTTCATCCACAGCACCACGCCAGCGAGCGCCTTGGGCGCCGCCGGCGCCACCGCCACCGGCTCATCCTCCCACCGCATCGCCCGCAGCCACGTCGCCGGATACGGGATGAACGCCCCGCCGTCCCGCGTCCACTGGTCCTGGTCTCGCTGCCACGACAGCGCGAGCAGCATGTCGGCCACAAGCGCGGCGTCAGGCTTCAGCGCCCGCCACGCCTTCAGCGCATCCCCTTTGGCGCACTTGCGCGGGTAGGCAGACCAGAATTTGTCGAAGTCGGCGTCTCCGGATGTCCGCATCACTTCGGCTCCTTCGGCCCCAGCATGTCGTCAAGGCCGCAGGTGCACTCCGGGCGTGACGGCCACGCCATTGTGACAAGACAAAAATCGCGATGAGTCACGAACTCCATCAGCCGCTCCTGCCGCTCCTGTGCCTCTACAAGACGCGCCCTGAGCGCGTCAATCTCAGCACCCTTAGCGTCACGTTCGGCCGCAAGCTGGCTACGCCGCTTCCCAGTGTCTGGATGCTTACATGCCCCACCATCGACCACACAATGACTTGAGAGGCACAGGTCGTGGGCATGAACAATAGCGACTTCCCTGTCAATGAAATCCCAATATGCTCGCGCTTCCGGTGTGTCGCGGCGCCGAATGCTCATGCTCCTTGCTCCTCTGCTGCACTCCTCTGAACACACGTGCCCTTCCGCCCTCTCCGCCTCCTCCGATCCGCCCGTCCCGCAGGGTGGCCTTCGATGCCGCTCTACTCAGGTCAGGTGCCGTGTCCCTCAGGTACTCGCCCCGCTGAAAACGTCAGCGGTCGTGGCTCTGCGGTCCGGTTCGGTCGTCTGGCGCGCGTATGAGTGCGTCTCGTCAGCCTGCGCGCACTACTTCGCGACCCGCTGGTCGCGCCCACCTGGGGGCCGATCGTGCCCCACCCCATGCGCGTGGACTGCTCAGGACGTTCAACCGGCTTAACCCGGCCTTCGGCCTGAGAAAGACGTCGACCTTGCCCCGTTTGGACTGTGATGGTAGGATGGCGGAAGTTTCCGCGCACCGCTGCAGCCACAGCGTTGGCGAGACGAGGGGCACATGGGTCGCTTTCGCGGCTCATGTGTTCCACCTATCCTGCGACAGCCCAGCCGCGTTGTCAAGCGCCAATCTCACTCCCACCGCACATACACCGCGCCGTTCGACCCGATGACGCCGTGCGGGCCGTCGTGCCCGAGCAGTAGGGTGCAGACCAGCGGCGGACGGCCGTCGACCGGATGCACCGCGCCGCAGGTCTGCTTCATATCGCGTCCACCAGCGCGATCCGTTCACCGATCCAGCGCATCACCGGCACAGCCATGCTGTTGCCGAGCGCCTTGTATTTCGGGCCGTCTGCTGCGGGCTTGCCGCGATACGTGATGTCCAAGTAGTCGTCTGGGAAGCCTTGGAGGCGCTCGCATTCGCGTGGTGTCAGGCGACGCACGCGCATTCCAGGCCGCATCACATTGCCGGGATCGCCGTGGCGTCCGGTGATGGGCGGTGCCTGTTCCTCTCGATAGCCGAGGTCGGTATCACCGGCCGTATTCGCAAAGGCTACCGCCGGCATACAGCCGCCGTTCGCGTGGCTTCCGTCGTGCGTTCCAGCCCTGAGCGTCGGGGCGAGCTTGCCAGCATCTGCGCCGTAGTCCTTAACGCTGAAGGCAATCGCCGGAGCGTGCGCGCCAGCCGCCAAAGGATGACATGGATCGCCCGGCTTCGGATGTGATCGGTTCGCTAGGCTCGTCATCTGCGTGGTGTCAAACGCGATAGGCACCAGCGGCGTGCCCCGCCCTGTGCCATCCTCGCTGGCGTCAAAGCCGTCAGCACGCAAACTGTGCGAGATCAACGTCTCCGTCTCGTAGTCGTTGCGTCCCATCCCGCCGGCGTTTAGGCAGTGGCTGATGTCTCCGGTTGAGGGAATGAGGCTGAGCACGCTATCGGCGTCGGTTCTGTATGTGCGGCCACCGCTGACAGGGCCAGCGCCAAGGGTGGTGGTAGCACTTTCCCCCGTTTCGCGGCGCGGCGCAGGATGCCCCGACAGGCTCTCGCGCTCAAATAGAACCGCCGCGGCACGTCGCCAGTCTCCAAGATGTCCGACAACAAACACACGCGCGCGTCGTTGGGCCAGGCCGAAGTACTGAGCGTCAAGAACGCGGTAGGCGAACCCGTACCCGAGTTCTGCCAGCCCTCCGAGCAGGGAGCCAAACGCCAGTCCTCTGTCACTCGACAGGACGCCGGGGACGTTCTCCCAGACCAGCCAGCGGGGCCGATAGCGGCGAGCAATGGCAAGGTAGGTAAGGAGGAGTGAACCACGCGGGTCATCCAGTCCCTTGCGGAGTCCGGCGACGGAGAAGGACTGACAGGGGGTTCCACCAACGAGAAGATCGACGTCTGCATCCGGCCACTCCTGGAACCGCGTCATGTCGCCCCAATTCGGGACGGTCGGGTAGTGATGCGCCAGCACCGCGGACGGAAAGCGGTCGACCTCCGAGAATGCGACCGGCTGCCACCCGAGCGGATGCCACGCAACCGTCGCGGCCTCGATGCCGCTGCACACGCTCAAATAGCGCACCGAGCCGCACGCGCTCATGCCCGCTCCATGTCGGCCTCGATGGCCTCGATGACGCGCTTGATGAAGGCGATGCGCGGCTTCCAGCAGCCGTATTCCCACCACCACCGGGTGTTCAGCCACATCCGCTTAGGGCGCATTTTCCTGGCGCGAACCATCCATCTGTGACTCGATGTGATGCCGAAATCTAGCGCCGCAAGCCCACACAACCCTAGCCGCCTCGGTCCACGCTCCGCCTCAGCTAGCATGCCGTGCCAGAAATTCAGCTCCTCCCACAGCGCAAACTGTCGCTCCGTCAGCTTGTCGCTCATGCCCGCTCCATCTGCCGCGCCACGTCCACCGCGCGCACGACATCCCGATACGCCGCCCGCGCCGCCTGAATCACCGCATCCGGCCGACCAGCCGCGATAACGTAGGCCAGCCGCGCTGCCGCCTCGCCGAGCCAGTGCAGCTCCGTCGTATCCGCCTCCGAGACGATTCCCCAGTCGTCCATCGCCTGCTCCTTTCGTTATGACCGCGCGGCCGGTGATCTCTCCTCACCCAGGTCCGCGAACAGCGACAGCCGTCCGCCAAATGGTTAGGCACCGACCGCACGGTCAACCCCTACGCCGTGCGTGTCACCGTTCTACGGTGAGCATCGACGTGAAACGTTCAAACGCCTCCACCGCCACGTCGTCAGGAACTGACGGCCTGTCATCAGTGGCGTGGCTATCTGGCGACCGTCTTGACCACCGCGATACCTCCCGCCACTTGTGCCGTCGCGACGGGCGCTCATATGTGGTCACGACGTCGAGCCGCAAGGTGTGCTCGCGTTCGTCGTAGCGATACCTCCACACCGTGAGGATTGCCGCTGTTTCTCTCCGAATGAAAAAGCCAGACATCGGACCCATCGCTATACGCCCCTACGTTGTTCGTATCTCCGCTCGGCGTGCAATCTCGCGCTCGACACATTCCCGCGCGATGCGCTCGGCGTCAGCCTTCGGCAGCTTGCCGTCGTGCTCGATGATGGCCGCGCGCTCCTCGTAGTCCGCGATGTCGGCAGCCGTCCAGTGGCTCGGGTAGGTCATCCCTGCCGCTGCTGCGCGATCGGCTCGTCGCGCTCGGCCTTGGTCACTACGTCAATGGGACGACCTACGCCAACATAGCCCCAAAGAAACCACGCTGACGTCACGCTATCCGTCGCGCCTTGGCCCTTGAAGTCATGCCGAGGAAGCACAATCAGCTTGTCTGGAGGCGCGCACCGCAAGAACTCCTGCCGCCCATTGGTCGGTTCCAGCCAGGACAAGCGAAGAATCGTGGCGAACAGCCGCACGGACTGCACAGCAAGCGGCACAATGGCATCCGCCTGATTGAACGGCAGGTTCGTGATCGCCACGTCCGGACGGTTGTGCGTGCGCTGCGTCAGCGACAGCCAGTACTCCGGCCGCGAGGCGTCCTCGTGCGAATCGCACGGCGTCGACGGGTCGAGATCGTTCGTCTCGACGTGTAGGACGTTCGGCTGCTGGCGCAGCACGTCAGCGATCGCGCCTTGCCCGGCGCACGGCTCCAGCACGTAGGACGGCCGGAACGTCAACCGACGCAACAGCGCCCGCGTCATCCATGCCGGGGTGCTATAGAAGTCGAGCGGATGCCTCGCGCTCACCGACATGCGATGCACCCCGCTTCTGGATTCGTGCTAAACACTTCGCGCTTGCAGCACAGCCAGCACAGGTGCTTAGCGGCGATGCGCCATTCGTCATAGGTCGGCTTCTCGCGCCGCGCCTGCTGTGTGCTCATGCCGCCCGCCCTTCTCTCGTCTCGAAGAAGCCGCGCAGCTCGGGCACATCGCGCATGATCCAGCGCGCGTAGTAGGCCCGGTGGCTGTTGTTCAACTTGTAGGGCGTGCCAGTCGTTCGGAGCGCCGCGTTGTAGCGCACGACCTCGAAGGCCGCGTTGATGCTCCACCGCGTGTAGCCCGCCGCCCGCATCCCGAGGCACGCCTGTACGATCTCGCGCAGCACGTGCGGGTTGGCCCGATGGAAGTCCAGCGCAGCCTGCTCCAGGTGGTCGACCGGCCCGCCAGGACGCGGGTCGAAGTCAAGATACTGCTGGCCGTGGCACGCGGCGTGAACGACATCGGTCCGCACGTCCGATTCGCGGTAGTAGACCGGCGCGCCCTCGGCAATCGGCTCGCCGCACTCGACGCACAGGCGCGACCGGAAGTCGTCGCCCGCGGCTTGTCTGAAGTCCATCGGCTCACTCAACATGACGCTAGCGTAATGCTCAACTGACGCATGGTCAACAGGTTTATCCATAGAATGTGCGGATAGATGGCTGCTGACCTATGCGCTGGCGTCAGGCTTACGGCGCACTATCAGTCCACGTCTACGTAGGTCCGCACGCCGGTTTCCTGCCGCCACACGTACCACCGCTCGCCGTCGCGTCGGTGAATCGTCAGCCACGGCGCCTCGTCGCCGTCGCCTTCGATGCGCAGCTTGTGTTTGTGCTCGCCGTCATGGCACAGGGCACAGAGCAGAATCACGTTGCTCGCCGACGTCTCCCCACCGGCCGAGCGATAGACGATGTGGTGATGGTGTCCGCGCTTCAGCAGCCCGACGGCCTCCGGCGCGCAGTAGGCACCACACACGCGGCAGCGGTTCGCTTCGCGCTTCGTCACGGCCGCGTAGACCGAGCGTTCAGTCGCCTGTGCGCGCTTGGCCGCGTCGGCGGCCTCGTCAACCCGAGACGGCAGGTCGTGCTTGAACATCGGGCGTGTCCAGCGGGCGAAGCTCACGCGGCCACCTCACCCGGTTCCGGGATAACGACGCCGTGTTCCGCTGCCAGCCGAATGCAGGCGTCCACGTAGTCCGCAAACTCCTGTGTGTCGCACTTCGGCGTGCGCTTCCGGCGAGGCGCGCCCGTCAATGGGCAGTCCTCTATGCGTAGGAATTTCATCGCCAGCGTCTCGTGCATCTCGTCCTTATCGTAGCCGCAGAACTCCGCGAGCATCGGAACCACCACCCCGAAGTAGTAACGATTCGCCCGGTCACTGCGGTTCGCGCGATGCTGCTTGACCTTGATGGACACCGGCCGACCAGCGAAGGTCCGCAGGTAGTCCGCCACCTGCACACGCACATCGGTAGCCAAGTGCCCGCGCTGGTCGACCATGCCCACGAACTCCATCAGAACGGCGGCTCCTCGCCGGTAGCAGCGCCGGCGCGCGGACGCGGCACCCAGGTATCGAGCGTCACGCTGTGCGTGTCGCCATACTTTCCGACCTCGCGGCGCTTCGAGATGGTCAAGTTGACGTAGCCGCGCTCGTTCG
>Ga0181352_1001064_pt1 | contig 11003 bp, 14 predicted proteins | sample Fa13VDMLBSN_FD_130103 | JGI IMG/M metagenome (GOLD analysis project Ga0181352, IMG submission 130103) | Freshwater viral communities from Lake Michigan, USA - Fa13.VD.MLB.S.N | ecosystem: Environmental > Aquatic > Freshwater > Lake | place: USA: Michigan | collected 2013-09-23 | reverse complement strand
TTTCAAAATCGCTTTGTACCTCTCCTCTGCCACCCTCGGTGCAGATACAACCGTTTACTCATCCGCTGGGGAAGTATCGACGAGTGGAACCAATTACACTGCTGGCGGGATTGCACTCACAAACATCACACCAACAACAAGCGGAACCACCGCTTACTGGTCATTTCAGACAGCTACTTTTAGCAGCGTTACCCTTTCCTGTGCCGGAGCATTGATCTACAATTACACTAATGGAAACCGTGCAGTATGTGTTCTGAATTTCGGTAGTACGATTACCAAAGTTGCACAGGACTTGGTGATTACATTCCCAGCCGCATCAGCCACTGATGCGATTCTTCGCATTGAGTAGAGGTTAATCATGAAAGACGTTTCAGCCAAATCTGATAATTTTCAAACATCCTTAATCATGAATCAGGCTGAACAGTCTTTGATTCAGGTCGGGGGCGTTTTCACGGTCGAATGTATCGACGCTTCTGGTAATCTGAAGTGGACTGAAGAGTTTCGCAACCTTGTTGTGAACCAAGGTCTAAACAGCATGAACAACGTGTACTTCTATTACAGCAGTACGTCACAGATTACGACGTGGTACATGGGTCTTATGAGTTCTGTTACCACTGGTGTTGCAGCTACTGATACGCTTGCTTCACATTCAGGTTGGTCTGAATTTTCCAGTTATTCAGGTAGCAGACCATCAATTTCTTGGGCGAGTTCTACGACTGCCAATCCTTCTGTCATCACTTCAAGTGCACGTTCTTTTAGTATTACAGGCACTGGCACAGTTGAAGGTGCGTTTGTTTGTAGCGTTGCCAGTGGTACTAGCGGCGTTTTGTTCTCTGCAAAAACATTCTCGGCAAGTCGTAATGTTGTCAATGGTGACACGTTGAATGTAACTTACAGCCTGTCTAATGCTGCTGCTTAATAGGGGCTTTTCATGGCCTTCGTTGTCGCTGATCGTGTTAAGGAAACAACCACCACCGCCGGTACAGGGACTATAACCCTTGCCGGTGCTTCCACCGGCTTTCAATCTTTTGCTGCAATTGGTAACGGTAACACCACGTTTTATACCATTGCAGGGCAAGGTACTTCCGAGTGGGAAGTTGGGATCGGTACCTATACATCTAGCGGCACAACGCTTAGCCGAGATACAGTTCTTTCTTCAAGTAATAGTGGGTCTAAAGTAACTTTTAGTGCCGGTACTAAAGACGTTTTCGTTACTTATCCGGCAAGTGCAAACGTTATAAGCACTATTAACGAAACTGACCAAGTTATTTCTACTAACTATACGATACAGTCAAGTAGAAACGGAATGAGTGTTGGACCCGTCACTATCAATTCTGGGGTTAGTGTTACTGTGCCAACAAATCAACGTTGGTTAATTTTTGGCTAGGAATTTGTTATGAGTAATTTAAAGATTCAGGGTAATTCTAGCGGATCGGGCACTACCACGCTACAAAGTGCAAATACTGCTAGTACTACAACATTTACATTACCGGGGGTAGATGGTACAGCAAACCAATTCGTGCAAACAGATGGTTCTGGCAATCTTACGTTTGCGACAGCAGCTATACCGGGGGCTGCAAATATTTTTACCGTAGCGCAAACATTCAGAGCTACTAATGCAGTTAGATCAGAAGCGGCTTCTACTCAAGATGCCGTAGTTTTAGCTGGTAGAACTGGGGGCACAAATAGTTACGCGGTAACTTTAACACCAACGACACTTTCTGCTAATAGAACTGTTACATTTCCAGATGCAGACACTGCAATTCCTGTAGCAACACAATTTATAACTTTCAGTGGTCCGTCTGCGGCGCGGACTTATACACTACCAGACGCAGCGGTAACACTTGCAGGTTTGTCAACAGCTCAGAGTTTTACCGCACTTCAAACTTTTAGCGGTTCTACTAGTGTTGCTGCTATGACGCTAACGAACTCTAAAGAGGTTTGCACAATTAGTGCAACTGCTGCAACAGGCACTATTGCTTACGATGTAACTACGCAATCCGTTCTGTATTACACCTCAAATGCTTCAGCTAACTGGACAGTAAATTTTCGTGGTTCAAGCGGCACCAGCCTCAATACTCTAATGTCCACCGGTGAATCTATAACTGTGGCTTTTCTTGTAACTCAAGGTGCAACCGCATACTACAATTCTGCGGTGCAGGTCGATGGTTCTTCAGTAACACCAAAATGGCAGGGTGGCGCAGCACCAACGTCAGGCAATGTAAGCTCAATAGATGTATACAGTTACACAATTGTTAAAACCGGTAGCGCAGCATTCACGGTGTTTGCATCGCAAACACAATTTAAATAGGGGAGTAAATAATGCCTTTACTTAGTAGGCGTGGAGCTGCCTCAGCTAAAGGATTTGGTTTTGGAGGGGGGGCTAATATACCTTCAAATTTTGAGGTTTTGATTGTTGCAGGTGGGGGTGGGGCTGGAGGTGGGGGTGGGGGTGGTGCCCCAGGCGGTGCGGGTGGTGTAAGAATTATAACGTATTCCGGTCTTTCTGCTGGTGTAGCCTATACAGCTACTGTTGGTGCGGGCGGCGCTGGTGGATCTTGTGATCAAGGTTCAAACGGGTCTAATTCATCTTTTGGAAGAACAGGAAATTTATATACAGCTACTGGCGGGGGTGGTGGTGTAGGCACTTACAGTGGTAATCCGGGCGCTATAGTAGGATCATCTAAAAGTGGGGGCAGCGGTGCTGGTGGTTTCGCAGGAAATGGTGGAGGTGGAGCTGGTCAAGGATCGGGTAATACGGGTGGTTATTCGCCTGTTGAAGGTTATGCGGGTGGTAGCTCATCAGGTGCATGGAGGCAGGGTGGAGGGGGTGGTGCTGCTGAGGTAGGTAATACAGATGGGGCTAGTTATGGTGGAGATGGGGTTGAATGGCCTACAGCTTCTGGCACTTATTACGGTGGCGGCGGTGCAGGTGTAAATAATGAGAATTGGGATTGTAATCCCGGTGTTGGTGGACTTGGTGGCGGTGGCACAAACGGCGGTAGCGGCACGGCTAATACTGGCGGGGGAGCAGGAGCACGATATACTCCAGGGGGAACAGGAGGTAGTGGAGTTGTTATTGTAAGGTATGTAGATTCAAAACCAGCCGCGACTTCTACAACGGGTTCCCCGACAATTACAGTAACAGGTGGTTATCGGTATTACAAATTTACTGGCACTGGGACTATTACTCTTTAGGTTTAAATCATGGCACATTTTGCAAAACTAAATAACGAAAATATAGTTATAGAAGTTATTGTAGTTAGCAACCAAACAATGCTTGATGAAAATGGACAAGAACAGGAAAGTCTTGGTATTGCGTTTTTAAAGCAACATTTTGGTGAAGAATTTAATTTTGTTCAGTGTAGTTACAACGCTTCTTTTAGGTGGCATTTTCCTGGGATTGGGGCAGTTTATTTGTTAGAACATGATGCGTTTATGCCGCCAAAACTGTATCCTTCGTTTGTATTAGATATTGGAAGAAAAAAGTGGGTACCCCCTATTCCTTACCCCGGCAATCCAGATACACTCAAACCAATAAATAATAATAATATTGTTTTACAATGGGAACCCCCCATTCCTTGCGTAAGTGAGCCAGACGATAAAAAATACAGATGGGATGAAGCAACTATTTCTTGGGTTTTAGTATAGTGATTAATGATAAGACATTAGATTCGGTTGGAGAAATAGTAAATACAACGAATCTTGCTGTAAAAGATTTTTTTACTTGCCCAATTTATCTTGTTGAGCGACCAGATTTTTTGGAAAGTGTCAGTGCAGTTTCTGAAGAATATTTGTCAGTAAGGCGTGAACAACCTGTAGATGAAATTTATCCGGTATTAATGAGTGATAGCTACTCTAAAGACTCCCGAATTGCTGAATTTACTGAGTTTGTTGGTGTAACTGCTTGGAAAATTTTGGCTGACCAAGGTTACGCTATGCACCAATTTGAAATGGTGTTTACCGGAATGTGGACGCAAGAACATCACAGACATTCTGCTATGGAGCAGCATGTTCATGGATATGGCGAGCAAATCGTCGGGTTTTATTTTCTTGAGGTGCCAGATAATTCATCGCGTGTTGTTTTTCACGATCCACGCGCCGGTAAAGTACAAATAGATTTACCTCAAACTGATGTAACTCAAGCGACCCCGGCAAGTAGTATGGTTAATTTTGTCCCGACACCTGGGTTAATGATATTCACTAATTCGTGGTTAGCGCATTCTTTCACCCGACATGCGGCCGAAAAACCAATAAAATTTGTGCATTTTAACTTAGCAGTACAGCATGCGACATCTAACATACTATCCTGCTCAACGGCTGAAGTTATATGAACAAATACAGCATTCGGTTTAACAAAACAAGGGGTCAACCCGGACGCGGGACTGTAGATCACGTTTGGAGAGTTTTTGAAGGCGAAAAAGAATATCTATTTAAACATCTTGATATTACGGTTCCTATTAAAAGCGAAAAAGATATAAACGGCGTTGACTACAATATTTGCTGCGAAGGATTACTTGAAATTGACAGGGAAACTTCAACAGCAAGAATTAAAGATAACCCCACGCAAATTAATTTAGCTAATAACGAATTATTTACAACTACTTAAATGTTCGGCATAACCCCCTTTGCTACAGCACCCTTTGCAAGCTTAGGGGCGAACGTCTTTAATGACGTTTTAGCTGAAAGTATCAGTGTTACTGATGCGACTGCTGAAGAACTTGTAGTCGGTCTAACTATTGCCGAAACTGTTTCTCTCACAGATTCAGTAACTTCAACCGCAACTCAGTTTCTTTCTTTCTCAGATACGGTATCCCTCACTGATTCTGTTGCAACAACGGCAGTACAATATATATCACTTGGTGATACGGTATCTTTCACTGATTCTACGAGTGGGGGGTATATAGTTAATGCGTTGCTTGCTGAATCTGTTTCTCTGTCTGACGTAGTATTTAACAACTACGATATTTTATTTACGATTGCTGAGTCAATATCAGTCACTGATTCAATAAGTGACAATGCGTTTCATGGTTTGGTTCTGGCTGAGACAATTTCTGTTTCTGATTCACTTTCGTCTACAGCAAACTACCAAGGTATAACCATAACAGAAACCCTTTCGCTGGCGGATTCTCTCGCGTCAAACGCCAACTATCAAGCAATAAGCATCTCAGATGTCATAACCCTAACTGATCTAGTAGCCGATCCCACAGGCGTTTACGGCGATACAATCGCAGATACTTTAACTTTAACTGACCTAACTTTAGCCAGTATATCGTTTGATCTCCTTATTGCTGACACTATTGCACTATCTGATGCGTTGGCAGATACAGCAAACTATCAAGGACTTTCAATATCAGAGCTTATAAGTGTTGCCGATTCGCTTAGCACAGCAGGTAGCACGCTTAACCCGTCAGTGGCAGAATTTATCTCGTTGGTAGAAACTTTAACGTCAAACGCCATCTACCAAGGTATCACGATTGCAGATACTATTAGTTTGACTGATTTGTTTACTCGTAGACTTTTGTGGGAACCGATTGCTGATACTCAGATTGCTAACTGGGCACAGATCGCTAACACCCAATCAGCGCAATGGACTTTAATTAATACGGACTAAAAACATGAGTACGTACTCAACCAACCTAAAAGTTCAACTCATCGGTACCGGCGAAGAAAACGGTACATGGGGACCAATTACAAACAACGCGTTTTCCAACGTTTTTGAGCAAGCAATTGTTGGTTCCGCGACAATTACATTTTCGGATGCAAACTACACACTAACGCTTACGAACGGCAACTCAAGTCAAGAAGCGCGTAACCTGTACTTAAACCTTACATCATCTGGAAATCTAACTGCTACACGGGATCTTATTCTTCCCAATAACCAAGCAGGGTCAGCTCCTATAAAGAAGTTGTACATAGTTAAAAACGGTACACAAAATGGGCAATCGATTCGGGTAATTGGTGCATCAGGTACAGGGGTTACGATACCTAACGGCGTGACCATGATGGTCTATAGTGATGGGACTAATGTTGTTGACGCTATTACCTATCTATCGTTACTGACGGCGAGTTCTATACGTCTTTTAGGATCGAGTGCTGGATACTCGACTTTCTCTAGCGCCAACTCAAGCGCAACTAACTACACGATAACTTTTCCCGCTGAAACTATGACGACGGGGTTTAGAAATATCCCCAATACAGGAACTAAAACATCAAGTTATACGCTTGCTGCTGGCGATGTCGGAAAGTATGTACAGATAGGTTCAGGTGGTTCTATCGTTGTACCTAACAATACTTATTCAGGTGGTGGGTCTATTGCTGACGGGGATGTAATTTCCCTTATAAATACAAATACCACAGGGATTACTATAACTTTTAACACTACAACTGCCAATATTTCTGGGTCTACGGTAGCGAAAGGTGGCGGGACTGTAACGCTCGGTCCTAAAGGTGTAGCTTCTATTATTTTTGTTTCTTCTACTGCCTGCATTATTTCTGGAGCTGTAACATGACAGGTGCAGTACAAGTCCTTGCAACTTCTGGGGCGGGCATACCGCCAGGGGAGCAGTCTTACACAACCGCTGGAACTTACTCTTGGACTGCACCATTCGGTGTCACTTCAGTTTCTGTTGTTGCTATAGGTGCTGGTGGCGGTGGCGGTAGAGCATGGGCTGGTGGTGGAGGCGGTTTAGGCTATAAAAATAACATCACTGTAGTTCCTGGAAACACTTATACAGTTGTTGTAGGTGCTGCTGGTATAGGTAGCTATTACTCTTTCGGCTCCTTTACTTGGGGTAGTAATGGTGGTGACAGCTATTTTATTGACACATCAACCGTAAAAGGTGGCGGTGGGGGCGGTGGTGGTGTAGATGGGGTTGGATATGTTCAAGGTATAGGCGGAACATATACAGGTGATGGCGGTGGTAATGGCGGAACGCATTCCACAGCAGATCCTCCAGAGTCTTCTGCGGGAGGTGGTGGAGCAGGTGGATATTCAGGTACGGGTGGCACAGGCGGGATAGGGGGTACTTTTAGTCCTGGGGTAGTAAGTGCCACAGCAGGTTCTGGAGGAGGTGGCGGTGGTGGCGGTGGTGGAGCTGGTAGCAGCGGATACGCAGCCGGAGGTGGTGGGGGTACAGGATTATTAGGTAGCGGTTCTAACGGTACAGCAGGCTCTACAGGTGGTGGTTCAAGTGCTGGGAACGGCGGTGGTGGCGGATCATCAGGTAGTTCTGGTACTAATGGATCTGGTGCTGTAGGTGGTGCAGGTGGGTTGTATGGTGGTGGCGGAGGTGCGGGTAGCGTTACTCTAGGAAATGCTGGAGCTAATGGGGCTTCTGGGGGAGTAAGAATTATTTGGGCAGGTACAAGATCATCAGACGTTGCACGTTCATTCCCTTCTACTAATGCAGGAACATTGTAATGGCTTGGTCAGACGTTCTCAAAGCAGTCATCCCTATCGTAGTGGCTGCACTCGCTTGGCTACTCGGTCAGGTTGCATCTTTCTCTGAGCGGCTGACCAAAATCGAGGGGCAGATGCCTGCGCTGATTACCAAAGAAGGCATACCCACTGATAGTCCAATCAGCGCCGAACGACGCGCTATTCTGAAAGAGCAGTTGTTGGTGCAGATCAACGAACTTCAGGTCAAGGTCAAACTGCTTGAAGAGCGTGAGCGTATCGCCAAAGGAGGTAAGTAATGTTTGAGTTGCTAGGTGGCGGTCTCCTTGGTTCAATATTCGGTGGCCTGTTCAGGCTTGCCCCTGAAGTCTTAAAGTTCTTAGACAAAAAGAATGAGCGTCAGCACGAGCTATCCATGTTCCAACTCCAGACCGACCTTGAGAAGATGCGAGGCGAGTTCAAGATGGAGGAGAAGTATGTTGACTACAGCATCCAGCAAATGGATACGATTAAGGAGGCATTTAAGGAACAGGCCCAGACCGCAAAAGAGGCTGGCTGGTTCGCTTCTTTTATCACTGCTGTTACCCGCCCCGGTCTTACTTGGATTGCATTTGGCGTATACGTGGCTGTCAAAGCTGCTGGTTTAACAATTGCTTTTCAGACCAATGCAAACTGGGCTGAGGTCTTGACCAAGAGTTATGACGAAGATGATTTCGCCATGTTGAACATGATGTTAACGTTCTGGTTTGTAGGACGGTCGATTGAGAAGTACAACAAATCGTGAATGAAGCTAAGCAGCTTTGTAAAGATGTACTGATAAAGCCCTTTGAGGGGCTTGCAAAGCGTCTGCCTGACGGTCGTGTGACCGCTTATCCCGATCCTGGCACTCGTGGATATCCTTGGACGATTGGGTGGGGAGCCACTGGCCCTGAGATTCAGCCAGGAACCGTCTGGACTATTGAACAGTGTGAGGATGCGCTTGACCACCATGTCGAGTATTTTGTCCGAGGGCTCTTTAAGTTTTCGCCCAAACTAGCTGGCGCTTTGCCTCGACGCATTGCTGCTGTGACTAGCTGGGCATACAATTGCGGTTTAGGGAACTATAGGGTTTCCACGTTCAAGAAACGTATTGATGCGGGGGACTGGGATGGTGCAGCAGAGGAATGCCTCAAGTGGAACAAAGCTGCTGGTCGTGTGCTCCCAGGACTTACTCGCCGCCGTGCGGCTGAAGCTGCATTGATGAGGTAATAATGGCCCTACGTAAACTTCTTTTTAAGAGCGGAGTTAACCGCGAAAACACGAGATACACCAACGAAGGTGGTTGGTATGTGTCCGACAAAGTACGTTTCCGTCAGGGTACACCAGAGAAGATTGGTGGTTGGGTTAAGTATTCGGTTAATCAGTTTAACGGCGTTTGTCGTAATTTGTGGAACTGGGTCGCAAATACTGGAGCTAACCTATTAGGTGTCGGAACAAACACTAAGTATTACGTTGAATATAACGGCGTGTACCATGACATTACGCCTATTGCAGATACAGTTTCGTTAATCGACCCGTTTTACGCTACTTCTGGGTCAAATACTGTTGTTGTTGCAGATTCCGCGCATGGTGCAGAAAGTGGCGATTACGTTATTTTTTCCGGCGCAACTATAAGTTTTGTTGGCGGTAGTATCACAGCCGATGATTTAAATGATGAATTTGAAATAACGTATATAAATGCAGATTCGTACAGTATTGAACTGGGCGTTGCAGCAAACTCAGTCGATGCTTCTAACTCCCCATTTGGCGACACTGTACTCGCCTCTTATGAATTACCAATCGGGGCAGAAATAACAACACCGTCTTCTGGATGGAGTGTGGGTGCATGGGGAGCTGGTAGTTGGGGATTTGGTGGCGGGTCTACCACTGAAGCACGAGTTTGGAGTGCTATGAATTGGGGTGAAGATCTCGTCTTTGCGCCACGAGGTGGGTCTGTTTACTACTGGGATTACACATTAGGCTTAAGTAGTCGCGCAATAAATATTAATACTTTATCTGGTTCTACACACGCCCCTACACAAGTTAATTATATTTATGTGTCAGATATATCGCGCTTTTTGTTAGCGTTTGGTGCTAATGATCCGGCTGATTCAGTGTCTGGCGCGTTTGACCCCATGATTGTTCGATGGGCAGATCAAGAAAGTTTGACTGATTGGTACCCACAAATTACTAACCAAGCAGGTAGTTTGAGGTTGTCTCACGGGTCTGAATTGGTTACTTCAGTACAAACACGTCAAGAAATTTTTACACTTACTGATTCTGCTGCTTATTCTTTGCAATATATAGGTGCACCGTTAGTTTGGGGTGCTCAGTTACTTGGTGACAACATTTCTATTATTGGTCCAAACGCAATTATTATCGCTTCAGGCGTTGTGTATTGGATGGGCGTTGATAAGTTTTATGCTTATGATGGACGTGTTCAAACCTTACCCTGCGATTTACGTCGATACGTATTTAGCGACTTAAATATAAATCAAAAATATCAAATTTTTGCTGGCACTAATGAGGGTTTTAACGAAGTCTGGTGGTTTTATTGCTCTGCTGACAATACAACGGTTGATCGTTACGTCACGTTCAACTACCTTGAAAAAGTCTGGTACTACGGCACTATGGCACGAACGGCATGGAGTGATTCCGGCTTAAGAGATTACCCGCAGTCCGCTGACTATAATCATCGTATATTGAACCAAGAGTACGGGGTTGATGACCAAGCTGGTGATACTGTAGCCGCTATTGACGCTTATATTGAATCGGCTGAATTTGATCTCGAAGATGGCGACCGTTTTATGTACGTCTACCGTACAGTGCCTGATCTGACTTTTACAGGATCAACTGACGACTCAGAACCCGAAGTAACTTTTAGTATTTACCCCAAGCGTAGTTCTGGTTCACCTGCGGGCACCCCTGCGGCAGATTCAGTTGTTGCTGCTGACTACCCCATAGACGAATTTACGTCTCAGATCTATACACGCTTCCGTGCGCGTCAGGCATACCTCAAAGTACGTTCTAATAAAGTTGGTACAACATGGCAACTTGGTGCGCCAAGGATTGATATGAAACCTGACGGTCGTGCAACAGGAGGCGGCGCATGACTTATGTTGTCACTACTGACTATGAAATTGAACGGGTGGTCCCACCCAACCTACCTCTTGCACCACTGCAATATGATTCACGGTATCAGGAGGGATTTAACAACGTCTTACGTCTGTACTTTAATCGACTCGACAATCTTTTGGCGCGGCTTATGGCAACGACATCATCCTTACCGGTAACGTTTCCTGGTACTTATTTTGATGCGTTTGGTCGTCAACGCGTCAGTGAACCCTATACGCTCTTTGATAGCCAGAATCGTTACGCAGCGGATAACCAGTTTAGTGAGTCCACGGCTAATGGTGCGTCTATAACTTATAGCTCAAATGAGGCAGCGGTCCTCTTAGCCGCTGATACCACATCAGGCTCAAAGGCAATAAGGCAAACCTATCGAGTCTTTCCTTACCAACCTGGAAAAGGATTGCTGGTACTTGCGACCTTTGTCATGGCGGCAGCGCAGACAAACTTAAGACAG
>Ga0181352_1001060_pt1 | contig 11039 bp, 7 predicted proteins | sample Fa13VDMLBSN_FD_130103 | JGI IMG/M metagenome (GOLD analysis project Ga0181352, IMG submission 130103) | Freshwater viral communities from Lake Michigan, USA - Fa13.VD.MLB.S.N | ecosystem: Environmental > Aquatic > Freshwater > Lake | place: USA: Michigan | collected 2013-09-23 | reverse complement strand
GGTAACTGATATTGTTAAAACTTGGTATTCACACTCAGTAGGAATAACTGGTAGTAATCTCCCAAACCAAGGTTTCTTAATCAAATGGGAAGACAATATTGAGTTTAATACAAATAAATTAGTACAACCTGTAATGCAATATTACAGTGTTGATACTAATACAATATATCCTCCTCAACTTGAAATTAGATGGGATGATTTTGTATGGGAAACCGGATCTGTAGTAAATGGATTTTTTACAGCTTCAGGTATTGAAGTATTAAATCAACCTAACCTAAAAATTTCGTTAGCAGAGAACCCAGGTATTTTCTACCCAGAAAGTATCAATAGATTTAGATTAAATGTTACTCAGATGTATCCTCCTGTAGTATGGTCTACATCTTCTTTATATACAGTTCAGCACTATTTACCTTCTGGTTCATCTTATTATGCTGTAAAAGATTTAGATACTAACGAATACGTAGTTGAATTTTCTCCTTATACTAAAATTAGTGCTGACGCTACTTCAAGTTATTTTGATATTTACATGGATGGTCTAGAACCAGAAAGATATTATAAAATATTAGTACAAGTAACCGCAGGTGGTAGTACAACAGTTTATGACGATAAATACTATTTTAAAGTAGTTAATGGATAATGGAAAAAGTTAATTTATTAAAAGAAACTTTTGCTTCAAAAATTCAATACCAGGAGGTAATTGATACTTCTTTTACTGAATTATCAATCCCTACCCCAGTAATAGATGATATTTTAAATGTTCCTACTGTAGACGAATTTTTTCAAAACTACGAGCAGTTATTTTTTGAGATACCTAAATTTGGAGAAACCAATTCTCATGAGTATCTTATTAAAACAAGTCAAGCATATATCGGTTCTACAGTTATAAACGATGAAATTGTTCTTCTTCAACAAGAAATTACTCAATTAAGAAGACAATTAATCGAAATTCAAAGAGAACCAGTACAGCTTATATCACAAACTCTCCAAACATCAGGTTTAAATTTACCACAGTTAAATATCCCACAGTTACCTCCTTTACCATCGTTTGAAAGTCCTGATACAGCTAATGCTGCTTTAGATCCTAATAGTACTTTAAGTGCTAAAGACTTAAGAAAGAAACAAAGAGAAGAAAGAAGAGCAGCTCGTAGAGCACGTAGAGCACAAAATAATAGTTAATATATAGAATGGCTACATTATTAAGCATAAACCCCGTTAATCCAACAACATTTTTAACTGAAACATATTCCCCTTCAGATGAAAACTTGTTGTCGGTTAATATTACGCCTACTGTTTTCAATCCCGAAACAGATTATATAGAATTTTATATATATAATGCTAATAATAGTCTTTTAATTGGGTCTGAAAATTATGTTAATTATTCTATATTAGATAATCAATTATACATTGACCCTAATACTGATGTTGTAGATGCAGGTTATGATGATGGTATAGTAAATGTTTTATACAATTTTTATACTAATATCTTAGCTTCTTCTCCTAGTGTAGATAATCAATACTACATTAAAGAAATTAGTTCTAATAGAACTGAATTAAGATTAGCCTCTACAACAATAATCCCACTAGTAATTAGTGCTTCAGTTACTGAATTTATCTCAGCAAGTAATGCCCAACCTACATTCCAGGATTTTTATCTTAATTTAGGGAATAATATTACACTTATAGCTAATAATATTTTATTAGATCAAACAGGAGGTGAAACCACAGTTTTAGTTAAACTTTATGAACCTTTACCAGCTCGTATCCCAGTTAAAACTCCATTATGGGCTGTTACTAAACTTTCAGATAGTATAGCTTATAAACTAGAATACGTAAATGAAGTAGCCCCTGTTAATTTAGGTATTCCTATCAGTGGTCCTAACTTTAATATACCAGCTACTAATCAACTTAATAACTCTACAGAATTTGCTAGCTTAGAGAATTATACAAGCGCTTCAGTATCCCAATCACAGTATCAGGTAAATAGCTACTTTAATAAACCAGGTGTTGAAATCAATATTGATTATTCTGAATTTAATAATTTTGTTAATTTTTCATCAGCATATTCTAGAGTAGAGAATTTCTTTTATAAGGTAGTTTTAATCCAATCAGCTAGTGCTACATTGGATACTCTTAACTCTATATCAGCTTCAGTATCTTCTACCCAAGAAATTAACTCATTAAACAATTTTATTAATTTAACTATTACTAATTTTGATGGATATGAGTATTATTTATATTTTGAATCGGGTTCTACTACATTCCCTAAAGTAAATAATGAAGCTCCTTTTACAAACGTATCCTATTCATCTTCAGCTGCCCAAACTTGGGTAACTGCTAGTTTAATAGATGCGGCTGAATACGATGAATTTAATAATAATTACTTAAAATACGCTATTCCTGAATATATAAGAAGTGATGTTCAAAACGAAAGCTATATGACTTTCGTTGATATGATAGGTCAATTCTTTGATGATAATGTTTGGGTATATGTTAAGGATATTACAAACAAATACGATGCTGATAACCGTTTAAATTATGGTGTATCAAAAGATTTAGTAGCTCAAATTTTAAGAGATTTTGGTGTTAAACTTTACCAAAACAACTACAGTGATTTTGATCTTTATTCAGCATTTATAGGTACAACTGCTTCAGGTAGCTTGTTCCCATTCCCTTACATGACTAGCTCTTTACCTACTCCTACAGGATATGAGTATGTAAATACCGCTATCTCAGCTTCAAACGCTGCAGTTCCCATTGATGATGTTAATAAACGTATTTACAAACGTTTATACAATAACTTACCATATCTTTTAAAGAAAAAAGGTACATTAGCTGGTTTAAGAGCACTTATAAATGTTTATGGTGTTCCTGATACTATTTTACGTATTAGTGAATTTGGTGGTAAAGATAAAATCAACTCTAACGATTGGGATCTTTGGTACGATCAATTTGATTATAAATTTGCTACAAACAATGATGGTTGGATTAATTCTGAATGGCAGTTAAATAGTGATTGGAATGCTACTAATAACACTCCCGCTACTTTACAATTCAGATTCCAAACCCCAGGCTTAAACTCAGCTATATCTTACCCAAGCCAATCTCTTTGGAGTTTAGATGATGGCAATCCCGCTAAAATTGTTCTAGAATACACTGGTTCAGGATTTACTTCAGGCTCATTTAGTGGTTCAGCTGCTAATCCTTATAATGAATTTGCTACTTTAAAACTTATAGTAGGATCTGATTCAGCAAGTGTTTATTTACCATTTTATGATAGTGGTTGGTGGTCAGTAGCAGTTACAGTAGATACTGATAACGATCCTTCTAATTTTACTTTATACGCAGCTAATAATCTATATGATGGTTGGGATGGTTCTACTATAGGATTTATATCCTCTTCTTCAGTAAATACTAGTATTGGTAACTGGATTGGAGGAAATGCTTCTTATTTCCCTTCTGATAGTAGAAACCAAATAGGTAACTATAGACCATTTACAGGTTCATACCAAGAAATTAGATATTTTACCTCTTCACTTTCAGTTGGAGTATTTGAAGATTATGTAATGAACCCTCAATCAATTGAAGGTACTGGAGTTAATAGTGGATCTGAAGAATTAGCATTTAGAGCATCTTTAGGAGGTGAATTGTATACAGGTTCAGTTTCAATCCATCCAAAAGTAACTGGATCTTGGATTGCTACTTCTTCATTTGCTTCTGATAGTAATTTTGGAATTAACGATGGTGAATTCTCTACAAATAGAGGCACTATCTATTATGATTCATTCCCTGCAGGTATCAGAAACCGTAACACTGATAAAATTAAGCGTTACGAGACTATTTTAGCTCCCTCACAATACGGAAACAATACCCAACAAGATTTACCAGATTCAAATGTACTTTCAAGTCAAATCTCGGTTCAACAATCTTCATTTATAAGTGAAAGTTACACTAATAATATTAATTATTTAGAAGTAGCTTTTTCACCCCAAAACGAAATTAACGACGATATAATCAATTCTATCGGTTTCTTTGACTATGGTGATTACATAGGTGACCCGCGTTTAATCCCGTCAAGAAACGTGGAATACCCGTCGTTAGTACAACTACGTGACCAATACTTCTTAAAGTATATTCAAAACTATGATTTAACAGATTTTGTTAGATTAATTAAGTTCTTTGATAATTCACTCTTTAAGATGGTTAAAGATTATGTACCTGCTAGAACAAGTATTGCTACAGGTATTGTAATTAAACAGCACATGCTTGAAAGGCAGAAGTATCCACTTCCACAAGCAACAATTGAAACTCCACAAGGTGCGTACAGTAGCTCTGCTGGATTATTAACCCCAATCCTATTCCAAGATTTAACATTAACAGGTTCAATTGGTCAGGTATCTGAACTTTTAGATGGTCAACAAATTTATAGAGCATCAAGTGATTTTGAATCATTCCCACTTGAAAGTTTTACAGGTTCAGATGGTGGAACTTTACCAAATCTTATAACAGATTTTGACGAAGATTTTGGTTATACAGTTAATCAAGTAATTAACGTAACCCAGAGTTGGGATGGTATAAATGTAACTCCATTTAAGTTAATTCCATTCACTGATAATACAGCTCAAGAATTTTTTAATGGTGAATTTAGTGGTTCATCTATTGTAGCCACAGATGGTGAACTTAACCCAGAATGTGAACCTTTTAAAGTAGCAGATACAACTATTGTAACTTACGATATACTTCATTTTACTAATAATAGTAACGGACAAGAAGACACTGGTTTAGGAGCTACTCAAATTTCTTTAGATACTTTTGTTAATACCCCATTATCAAGTGGTAGAATGTCTTTATGGTGGAATGCCGGTAGAATATCTGACAGATCAGTTTCCCCAATAAGTTATGCTGATACTTATAAAGTACAAGCTGTTTTAATTCGTAAAGTATCTGATAATGGTTTAGACCTTACTAGTTACATCCCAAGTGCTAAAAAAATATTAATTCCTTCTATAAGTTTAGACCCTACAATAAGTAGTACAGGTTTTTCTCCTGGTACTTATGTTAGTGTAACTAATAATAGTGAAAACTTTATTGAGTTAGATATTCTTAGCATTCAAGAACAAATTAGTTATTATGTACTTTTAGTAAACCAATCTGATGGTTATGAATTTACTTTAAATAGTACAGGAACAGGATTTCTTGATCTTTCTCAACCATATCCTATTAATATAAGTGCTGATTTAAATACACAAACTCTTTTAGAACCATTTGTTCCTTTAAGTTTTGAAAATAGTGATTGTAATGCAGTTTACGGAAATGCTTTATTAGCTAGAGTAAACGATACATTTATGGATATTGACTACCCAGATAGTGCTACTATCCCTGTTAACCAACAAGCTATTATAAATGGAGATGCTACTCCTTCTACAGTTCAAACCTTTAATTATAATGCAAGAAGAAGTACTCTTCCTCGTTACATAGGTAGTAGAAACTCAGATGAACAAGGTACAGACGATCCAGGATATTACTATGGTTCTGTAAATCCTAATATTGATAGCCCATTCTTCCCAGCACAAGATAGAAGTAATACTTTATTAGAATTTAATGGAGGTGGGGGTTCATATCCTGAAATTGAAAAAGGAGGAGCAGTATTTGTTACTCAAATGATTAGCACAACTGGTCCTGATACTGTATTTTATACCAAACAAAAAGACCAGGGGTATACTGATATTTTAAATTACGATTATAGAGGATACGATTTTGAAAATACTGTAATTGTAAACCAATATGAAGGATCAAACGCTACAATGCCTCCTTCTGCATCACAGATTATATTAACTGATGCAAGTATTCCTGCTACTTCTAGCTTTATAGTTCCAGCTACATCTAACGTTGTAGGTACAGGTTCTATAGTATTTAATACAACAGACCAATATATTCTTTGGAATAAAGTATCAGCGGGTACTAGTGCTATTTATAGTGTAGCTTTAAATAGTAATGGAGCTGAATGTACTGGTAGCCAAGTAGCTACTAATACAATGTTAAATGAAATTTACTCAGGTAGTGTTTCTGGAAGTGAATATTATATTTCACTTTACCAAAGTTTAGGAGATACTGCTTCAGGTACATTAAATCAAGTACTTAACTGGCCTATCAGAATTACAGGAGTAAATATAGGTAGTGGTATTACTTATTTAGCAGCAGGTATTAAAGAAACTGATTTTAGAACTTACTCTATTAATAACGATAAAGTAGGTGGTAATCAAAACGTAGGACAACCTGGTATTATATCTGGGGTATCATATGGTGCTTTAATTTGGGCAGCAGATAAGTCAAAAAGAGCAATTGTAACGCAAGCTCCTCAAGTAACTAATTTCTCAGGAATTGGAAAAGGATGTTTATCTAAACCGACTAATACTGTTTTGGTTCAACAAAACCAAGAATATATTTCAAGACGATTTGGCAATGACCCAAATCCGAATGTACCTTTATTCCAAACTGAGGAAAAACCGCAATCTGCGCCTAAATCCTAAATAAAATTTTAACTTAATATATTTATAATAAATCAAACATTAAACAATGGGATATTTAAATAACTCAGTAGTAACCGTAGATGCTATCCTTACAGATAAGGGCCGCCAGCTATTAGCTCAAAACGACGGTTCCTTCCAAATCACACAGTTTGCCTTAGCTGATGACGAGATCGATTATACACTTTATAATCCAAATCATCCTTCAGGTTCAGCTTATTATGGTCAAGCAATCGAAAACATGCCTTTATTAGAGGCGTTTCCTCAAAGTACTCAAATCATGAAGTACTTACTTACTACTTTACCACGTGGTACTGCTAAACTACCTATCCTAGATTTGGGTTACACTTCAATTGTAATTAAACAAGGAGCTTCATTAGCAATTACTCCACAAACCCTAAACTACTTAGGTGGAAACCAAAGCGAAGCAGCAGGTTACACAGCTACTATCTCTGATGTTAGATTATTTAGCCAATTCAATGGTGTTGGTATTAACACAACAGATGCAGTTGCACTAAACGCTTCAACTACACTAGGTACTTCAGTATCTAAAACAGTTGTAGGTACAACTATTAACTTAAAAGCAACTACTGTTAACACATTATTTGGTACTAACTCAACTCTATACGCTACATTAACTGTAATTGGTAGAGATTCAGGAGCACGTATTCAAATCCCAGTTCAAGTAACTCAAGTATCTTAATTTATAGAATATGTCATTTAAAGCATTCGAACCAGATGATTTTGTAGTATCAGTAGATTCAATTACTGCTGGTATTTGGACAGGCGAAACTGCAAGTCTTTTTACATTTTTCACTTCATCTACTCAAGCTGCATCTTCTGCAGGTAATTATTACTTAAACGCATACAATACTGCAGTTACTAATTCTATCCAATTTGCAGTTACTTATGGTAACTTATATGCTAGTGGTAGTGAATTATATAACCCAGCAGTAGATGGATACTCATACTCAGGTACTATTTGGGGTCAATATCAAATCCTAGTTTTAGGAGATGAAAACGCTAACTTCTCTTGGGGTGGTATTACAGGATCTGATTTCTGGGCAATCTCCGTTGAAAGAGATAGATATAAAGAAGCATTATTCCCAGGTTCATTATCATTAACTCTTAGAACAGGTTCAACTAACTTAACTATTACTGATGATTCTCAAGTAGCATCCTCACAAATTTTCTGTGATGCCGGTAGAGTATTCCAATTAGTTTCAGGTTCAGCTGGTGTAGTTTACTCAGGTTCAGGAACAGATGGTATTAATGGTTATTCACCAAGCTCAGGTTCATATGGTTGGTTATTACCAGATATCGGAACTATTCTATTAAACCCATTAGCTATCTCTCAGTCTATTAACTTAGTACCTACAAGAACTTCAAATACTAATGGTTTAAATCCATTTAGATTATTTACTGCTATTTCAGCTTCAGGTCAAAACGGCAGTCCCTTTACTTTAAATTCTCAAGAAAATATAGCTTCAGATTACGTTTTTGTAAGACCAAGAAGTTCAGAATTTAACTACTCAGAAAACCCATCATTTATCTCAGGTTCAACTGGTGAAGTATTGTATAGTTCATTTATTAACAATCCACAGGTATACATTACAACTGTAGGTTTGTATAATGATGCTAGTGAATTATTAGCTGTAGCTAAATTATCTAGACCATTATTAAAAGACTTTACTAAAGAAGCACTTGTTAGAGTTAAATTAGATTTCTAAAATGAATGGGTGCTTGGAAACAATTTTTAGCTTCTGATATAATCATAACCCCGTTTGAGGTTAATAAGGGTTTTACTTTCTCTTATAGTGATTTTACAGATAGCGATGTCCAAATAGATACGTTCCTGGGTACTAATTACCCGGGAACTTTCTATCCTGCTACTGCTCCAACTACAGGAATTAACAATACTCAATACCAAACTTTAGTTTATAGTTCAATTCAAGAACTATATTACTCAAACTTTTTAACAGCTAGTTATGGTGATAATGCTACAACATCAAGTATCCTCCCAGGTGCAGATGAGGCAGGCAACGTTATAACTGGTTCTTCAAACCCAACAGGTAGATTTGATAATTATCTTCAATCTACACTTACTCCCTATAGATATTTCCCAACCTCTTCAGGCGAACAAATAGCTGTATTTTCTATTCCTTCTTTTTTGTTTGGAGATTATATTCAACCAAATTCTTTTATTTGGGACGATACAGGTGATACTGGGGTAATCTTTACAGATGATGGTGAAGGAAATATTTTAGCCTCAGGAAGTATTTTAGGGAATGGTCAAGTAGTTGGAAATATAATTTATACTCATGGTATTGTAGTTTTAACTAATGGTACAGGTTTAGATCCTCTTAACATGGAAGATTTTGTAAATTCCACAGAAGCTACTTGTTCATTCTCTTCATCATATACTATCTACGAGACACAGTATAAAGCTACTATAAACGAAAACGAATTTAATTTTTCCCAAAACCCCTCCTTGATTTCTGGTTCAACTGAGGGTACATTATATGGATTCGTAACTAGTTCTTACTTTCAACCCTATGTTACAACAGTAGGGATGTATAACGAAGCACAAGAACTTTTAGCTGTAGGGAAACTATCACAACCCCTACCTTTATCCAGAACAACAGACACAACAATTCTTATCAATTTAGACCGATAATAAAATGTGGTTATATCAAAATAAAGAGGTCCTCTCTCTAGAGGATCTCCCTCAAGACACATATGGTTTTATCTATATAGTTACTCACTTACCCTCAGGTAAATCCTATATTGGTAAAAAATCGTTATTCCATAATGTAAAGAAAAAACTCACTAAAAAGCAACTCGCTGAACAAACTGGTAGAGGTAGAAAACCAACCACTGAAGTAATTCAAAAAGAAAGTGATTGGAAAACCTATTATGGCTCAGCTAAACCTATCTTAGATTTGGTAAAAGAAGGTAAACAAGAAGAGTTCACTCGTGAGATTTTACAGTTGGTTACCAACAAAAAGTTATTAACTTACTACGAATGTAAATTTTTGTTTATGTTAGGGGTCATAGAACAACAAGACGGATACTTTAACGACAATATTCTTGGTAAGTTCTTTAGAAAAGACTTTGCTGAGTAAAATAGATTTCGTATATTTACCCCTATGGTAAATAATCTACTAGTTAATATAGTAAATTCGGTTTTGGGAGTTGGTAAACCAACCGCTCGGGGTAACCAAGCATATCACTGCCCGTTTTGCCACCACACTAAACCAAAACTAGAGATTAATTTTGACGATGCTGTAAAAGGTAATCCTTGGCATTGCTGGGTTTGTAATAAAAAAGGGACTAATCTAGTAACCTTACTTAAACAAGCTAATGCCCCAGACGATAAAATCTTTGAGTTAAAAAAACATGTCTCCTTTAAGGAGGTTAAAATTAAAGATCAAATAACTCTAGCTTTAGAGTTACCTAAAGAATTTAAACCACTATCCGAAATTAGTTCTTCTGATATAATAGGCAGACAAGCCTTAAAATATCTAAAACAAAGAGGTTTAACTAAAGCGGATATACTGCGATACAATATTGGTTATTGCGAGGGCGGTGTTTATGATCAAATGATTATAATTCCGTCGTATTCTCACGAAGGATCACTAAATTATTTTGTGGCTCGTAACTTTAATCCTCACTCTCCGGTTAAATATAAAAATCCACCATTGAGTAAGGATATTGTACCTTTTGAATTGTTTATCAATTGGTCTTCTCCTTTAATTCTATGTGAGGGACCATTTGATGCTTTAGCAATTAAACGTAACGCTATTCCTCTTTTAGGAAAACACATCCAGAAAGAACTAATGAAAAAAATAGTTACTTCTGAGGTTAAAAAAATCTACATAGCTTTAGATAAAGATGCTCAACAAGATGCTGTCCGCTTTTGTGAGCAACTAATGAATGAAGGTAAAGAAGTTTACCTGGTTGATTTAAATGAAAAAGACCCATCTGAGATGGGATTTGAATCAGTTACTAATATCATTCAAAACACTCACCCTCTCTCAGAATATGAGTTGATGGAGAGAAAACTTCAACTAATATGAGTAAAAGAAACATCAAGCAATCTTATAACCGAATCCTAGAGATCTCTGAAGATGCTAAACAAATTACAATGCCAGACTCACGTTACTACAGACGTAACGGGAAATACTATCCTTCTATCACTTACGTGTTGTCGGCATACCCTAAAGGAAAGTTCTTTGAGGATTGGTTGAAAAAAGTAGGATATTCTTCAGAATATATTGTTAAAAAAGCAGGTGAGGAAGGTACAGCCACTCACGAGCTAATCGAGGACTATCTAAACGGTAAAGAGCTCCATTTCCTAAACGAGTGGGGTAACCCACAACACAATCCAGATGTGTGGCAAATGTTTCTTCGTTTTGTAGACTTTTGGGAAACCTACAAACCTAAATTGATCGAGACCGAAGTTCATTTATTTTCTGATGCATACGAGATTGCTGGTACCTGTGACTTGGTTTG
>Ga0181352_1001059_pt1 | contig 11056 bp, 24 predicted proteins | sample Fa13VDMLBSN_FD_130103 | JGI IMG/M metagenome (GOLD analysis project Ga0181352, IMG submission 130103) | Freshwater viral communities from Lake Michigan, USA - Fa13.VD.MLB.S.N | ecosystem: Environmental > Aquatic > Freshwater > Lake | place: USA: Michigan | collected 2013-09-23 | reverse complement strand
CCCTCGCGGATGGCGCGCATCCACAGACGCGGCGCGTCCGCACTTTCCCCTTTCCCCGTTGATTGATCGGGCATCTTGGCCTCCGGTGGCATCTTACACTTCCTCGCGGGTTGCCGTCTGCCCGGTCAGGGTTTCCCACCTCTTGACGATGACATCGCAGTACGCGGGGCTGATCTCCATGCCGTAGCAAACGCGGCCGAGCTGCTCGGCGGCGATCAGGGTCGTGCCGCTGCCGAGGAACGGGTCGGCGACCAAGTCATCCGCCCGAGAATGCGCGGACACCAGTTTGGAAATAAGCGGAACGGGTTTTGGCGTTGGATGTCCGTGCCGTTCCTCTCCGTGTGGCGCTGACATTTCCCACACATCGGTGAGATTGTCCGATGTTTCCGCGTCGAACTCCCTGCGCTGCGCGTCGAACTCCATGCGCTGCGCGTCGAACTCCATGCGCTGCGCGTCGAACTTGCCAATGTCAACGCCCCTATCCAAGAACAGCGGGCGCATCCTATCCCATGCTTCTCGAGTTGGCAGCGTCCATTGCGACCGACCAAAGTAGTGGCCCGCCATGCCGTTTGTTCCCAAGCATCGGTCGATGTCCTTGTTCGTAAGTTTGGCCTGCTTCTGCCATCCCATCATTCGGTCAATGATTGACGAGTACGCCGAGCGAGCCGCAATGTGCGCTGTCTTGGCATTAAACGATGCCAACAAAACATCCGGTGAATGCTGCTTTTCGCAAAGCAACAGCCGCTCCGACCGAGGTCGCCACCTTCGCATCTCCTCCACCGATGCCATTGTCCCAAGGCTCTTTCCCTTGCTCCAGACGATGTGGTTAAACATGGCGGCGTGTTTCCGCAAGCGTTCCTCAATATGCCACGCAAAGTCCGGGGCGCACCACCATCCGCTTGTTCCTCGGTCGATCATCTTGGGAATCCACAGACTGAATACGCCATCAAGGAACTCAAGAAACCCTTCGTATCCGTTGAAGTCGTTGTCCCAATCAGCGTCAACCTTCCCGAAATATGGGGGATCGGCAAGGATGAGCGCGGGCTGTTCCCCGTTCATCAACCGCTCCACATCCTCGGCCTTGGTGCTGTCGCCGCAGAGCAGGCGGTGCTTGCCCAGCAGCCATAGGTCGCCGGGTTGCGTGATGGGTTCGGCGGGCGGCTCGGGTACATCGTCCTCGGTCACTTCAGGCGCGTTGGCGGCGGCGAGCTTGGCGAGTTCCTTCTCGTCAAAGCCTGTGGCGGCAAGGAGTTCCTCGTCATCAATGGCGATGGCGACGAGCTGCTGCTGGAGGGCAGCATCGTCCCATTCGGCCAGTTCGGCGGTCCGGTTGTCCGCGATGGCAAAGGCGGTCGCCTCGCTGCCAGCGAGGTTGGTGCGAACGGCCTTGATGGTCTGCCACCCCAGGGCGCGGGCGGCCATCAGGGTTCCGTTTCCGGCGATCACCACCCCGTCCTGATTGACCACGATGGGCTTCTGCTGGCCGAATCGGGCGAGACTGGCCTTGATGGCGGCCAGGTTCTGCTCCCCGTGCTTGCGGACGTTGGCCGGGTCGTTGTGCAGCTCGGCGCAGGGGATGTCCACGATGCCCATGTCCACGCCGCTGGGGGTCTTGGCCTTGCTCACTTGTGCTTCCTTTCCATCAGGATGAGGTCAAACCCGGCGGCGTTCGCCACCTTCAGGATGGAGTCGAAGGTGGGCTTGCGCTTCCCGATGACCGTGCCGGGTGTGCCGAGGAGGCATCGGACGGTATGGGCGCGCAGGATGCCGTTGGCTTCCATCTCGCGTGCAAGGCCGGATCGCGTGCCGCCAGCGGCGGCCACGGCTTCGGTGATGGTGGCCTTGAATTGGTCGTAGGTCGTGATTACTGCCATACGCGGAAGCATATCACGCCAACGTAGCCCATGATGGCGGCGGCGACGAAACCGATGCAGATGACCACGGCATTGATGATGCGGTCCTGGGATCGGTACTGGCGGCAGATTTCGCATTCGCAGCGGTCATTGTTCACGGGCTTCATGCTCCTGGAGTCGGGAAAGGTACAGGGTGTTGCGGGCCTTCGCATCCTTCAGCTCGGTGCGGAGGCGTTCGATCTCATGAGCGGCCGTGGTTGCTTGCTTGTTGCGTTCGTTGCACAAGTCATCTTTCGACACGCCATAATCGTCGCTGTACCACGGTATCCGCAGTAGGGTCAGAATGTCACTTTTCATGGGTCGTCCTCTCATAGCAATCCCAGCCCATTTCTTTCGCAAACCCGCGTTCTCCCTGCTTGCTACCGGGCGGGCGCGTCAACACCAACACTTGACAAAGTGTGCGCCTTGCCCTGTCGCGCTCGGCGCGGAGGCGTTCGATCTCCTGGGCGGCTTCGCGCAATATCTTCGGCTGCAAGATCGTCAAATAACCGTCCGAATCTGCGTCCGGTTGGCTGCATCCGCATGAGCAGCGAAAGTATGAACCTTTGTCCTGGAGCGGTTCGCCGCATTGCCATCCAAATCCCGGGGTTTCAAGCAGGCGGGTCACGATATTGTGGTCAGGCATTCGGCTTTCCTTGGTGAGATGATTGTTTGGCAGCGGCACGTTCAAAGTCCCAATACAGTTCGGCGTTGCATCGGTCGCATTCCTCGGGCTTGCCGTGGGAATGCGGAGGCAGTTCCTTCAGGGTTGACTTCACCCACTTGCCGTTGCGCCACAGCATGATGTCCTTCACTTGTCGTCCTCCTGTGGAAAGCAATCCCAACCGTGGTTCTTCGCAATATCAAACGCATCAGGTTGCACATCGCGGGATACCCGCCCGCAATACATCCGCCTCGCCTCGTCGCGCTCGGCGCGGAGGCGAACGATTTCAGCAGCGGCTTCGTGCGCTGTCTTTGACGGATACCAATACCACTCGCGCAGCCTAGTTACGATGTCGGGCTTGTTCATCGGGAATCCTCCACCACGGTGTGGATGCCGTGCTGCACCATGATGCCGCGGGGTTCGCCCTCAAGGCCGCGACGGTCGAACCCGCCTCCCAGGCGCGCGATGATGTTGCCGAGTCGTTCGCGTTCCTTATGGTGTTCGTTGAGCAGTTTGGTGATGTGTTCGCGGTCGGCGATGAATTTCGCCACTAGTTGCTCCACGGCGTAGAAGGTCTTGAAGCCTGCGGCCTTGGCAAGTCGCTGGGCTTCGCGGACGGCTGCCGCGTCTACCGGGTGGAAGTGTTCGGGTACTTCGATCATGCGCGCTCCTTGAGGGCGGTGAGGTTGAGGACACCGGGGCTGACGAGTTCGTAGCCTCGGTTGTATTCGGTCACGGAGCGCACGCGCACTCCGTAGGTGTGCTTGGCGTGGTCCACGAGGTGGGAGACCGCCCTTGGGCTGCATCCCCAAATCGCGGCAAGTTCGCGGCGCGTGTAGTACGTGTTTCGGTCAGCCTGGACAACAAGGAAGACGACGCGGTCGAAGAGGTCGGCGTACCCGCGCCGGCGGCCTGTGCGCTTGTGCTTCATTGCGCGTACTCCTTGACGAGCTGCGTGTAGCGGTCGAAGGCTGCCAGCGTGTTGGGGGCAAGCATGGCGCGCAGGACGGCGTTGGCCTCCTCGAGTTCCTTGAGGCGAGCGCGGACGGCTTCGATGTCGCCGGAGTGCTGCCCACCCCACCACAGTCCTGCGGAGCGCAGGAGACGGTCGAATTCGGCCAGGGTGACCGCGCCGCAAGATCGCCACTTGCCAGCGGTGGCTCGGTCAACAACGGCGAGTTCGCCTACGGTCTTGATGTCGGCGACCAGCATCAGAACATGCATGGCGCGGGTGGAGAGCATCTGCATCACGGGGTCGGAGTCGATGGGTGTTTGTGCTGTGATCATGGGTAGGTGGGAAAGGGGCGGTCGCATCGCCCCGGTTAGTGGTTACAGGGCGGCAATCTTCACACCGAGTGCGCGGTAGAACGCGCGCTTTTCGGCCATCATGGAGGCCAGGTCGGCTGCCTCCGCGATTTCAATCAAGCGGTCGTGCAGCTTGCGAAGGTCTTCGGTGGCCTTGGCGTATGCCTCACTCGCGGCGGCATCCGTGGTTTCGTATTCGCGGCGGGCGATTTCCGTTGCACCAATCATCGCGCTGATTTGATTGCAAGCAGCGGAGGCTGCGTTGAAAGCGTTACGGGCGGCGATTTCGCGGCGGGCGGCGGGCTTGCGGTTGTCGGTCTTGGTCTTAATGGTCATGGCTGTCTCCTCGTTGTGTCGCGCTCCCGCAACGTGCGTTCCTGCGACACGGTGAATGTTAGCCTCGCGTATACGCCCGTCAAGGGGGTAGCACGGATATTTCGTAGAATTATTTGATGCCGTAGGATGGCCCCTACGGGGCAGGGGGCGCGGGATGCCCTTCCGGCCGTCCGAGCGGGGCGGGCGCGTCCTGGGGCAACCTAGGCCGCTTGCGGGGGTGCTGGGGGATCTTCGGCCACCCCGAAGTCGTTGGCGGTGGCCGCCCACACGATCCGGGGCGTGCCGGCCCCAAGCCACTCCTGCTCAATCTGATCGGCAACGAACGCCTTCGCATCGCGGTGGCTCATGCCGTCATTGTCCCGGAGCCGAGCTGCGATCATGTCCGCCGAGTAGACGGCGACCGGGATGCCGCGCTCCCCGCTGCGGGGGTAGGACACCCCGAGGAGGCAGTCATCGAAGCCCGACAGGAGGATGGCGGCTACGCGCCGGCGCTTGCCCATGTGCATGAGTCTACCTCCGTGGTGCGGGGTTCTTGCGGCAATAGTCCAGCGCGACCGCCAGTACGCGGTGCGTGTCGGGGCTGATGCCCAGGCGCTCTTGCGCCGCTTCGATCTCCTGGCGGGTCGCGGTCGATAGCACCCCCTTGGCCCACGCATCCCAATCCGCGTAGTCCGCCGGGGTCGGGCCTTGCACGGCGCTGGCATCGCGGCGAGTCTGCACGACTTCCCCACGCGCAAGGACATCGGCCTGCGGCACAATCGCGCAGTACGCCTTGTGAATCGCCGCCACATCCGGCTTCGTGTCGCGCTCAAGGCGGTGCTGGCGAATGCAATCGCGCAGCTTGTCCTGGTGCAGCGACCCCCACCGCTCGTTCAAGAGCCGCGACAATTCAGGCTCAAGCGTCCACTTCGGCCACAGTTCCCCCATCAGATTCCGATTGTCCATCCAGGTGATCGTTTGCATACGCGGGAGTATATGGTCAGGCACTCCCGGCTGTCAACGTGGGGAAGGACGTTCGGAAGAGAACGAGCGGATGTATCTACAAGGAAGTGAATCCGATCCGGCCTTTCGCGCCGCCGCTCTGCTGCGCTCCGCAGTTGCTCCGCTCCGCGGCGGCTGATCGCAGGGGCCGTTCGGGCTGTATCAGTTCGCATGGTGAGCGCGAGGGAAGCATGACCCCACAAAGGGGGCCACGTTCAACCAGCCCGCACGGAGCCGCGCATCGGTCGAAGCCACGAATTTCACCATTTCGCTGGAGGATTGCCAGCCGCTACCTTCGTGGGGGAGCGCACCTTTCGGTGGCGCGGGGTAGGGTCAGACACCCGCGACTACTTCCATGCTCCCCTACCGCGCCGGGAGCCACTTGCGGCATTGTTGACCCTGGGGTCAGGTACGGTACAATGCAACCGCGCAGGAATTAGACGCCCGCATGATAGCACTTTCGTGCCACCATGCAAGCGCAAGAAACGGCGTGGGTTTCGGCCCACGCCGTTTCCATTTGACATCGCAATACGCCGCGCTATCCTGCGCTCGTCGGGCGATTGTTTTTGCGATAGTCTGCGCGTGCAGCCTATGCCCGACAATTTAACCCCCGGAAGCGCGGCGCGTTGAACTTCGGTTCCGCGCCGTGTTCTTTTCCGGTCCCGGAAAACCGCGTGTACGCGGAATCGACACATCCGAATGCCGTGTACGAAAGTGCTACATATTTGAACATCTGTGACGCATTCGATGCAGCGGACAGCAGCGCGTGCTTTCAGCTTCGCGCCCTGCCCTGGCGGTAGGTTTCATTACCCCATTGCTGTATACGCCGGCGGTCGTGCCTTACGGTCTTGTGCGCCGGCACAAGTGGGAATCGCGCCTTGGCCTTCGGCCTACTACACCCACATCACCGCAGTTTGAGTATACGCAATCCTATCTATACTTCGGCGTATGAACCCCTACAGAATCGAACCGCCGTTCTACATCTCGTTCAGCGGTGGACGAACAAGCGGCTACTTGTTGCGCCATGTCCTTGATGCGTGGGAAGGCGCGTTGCCCCAGGGCGGTCACGTTCTGTTCGCCAACACGGGACGGGAGCATGATGCCACCTATGACTTCGTGCAACGGGTTGAACGGGAATGGTGTCCGGTGACTTGGATTGAATGGTCGCCGGCTGGGTACGAAGTTCGCACCTCGAAAACGGCAAGCCGCAAAGGAGAGCCGTTCTCCTACCTGATTGCCAAGCGCAAATACCTTCCCAACCCCATTGCTCGTTTCTGCACAAGCGACCTGAAGGTGATTCCCATGAAGAAATTTATGGAGGCGCAGGGCTACGAGGACTTCACGACCATTATCGGTTTGCGTGCCGACGAGCCGCGCCGCGTTGCAAAGTTGCGGTCTGACCCCACCCGCGAAATCGCCCTGCCATTGGCCGATGCCAACGTGACTAGCCCGGATGTCATCTCGTGGTGGAAGTCACAACCGTTCGACCTGGAGCTGCCGAACAACGATCCGGCATTTGGAAATTGCGACCTCTGCTTCCTCAAGGGTGCAGCGCGTGTGGAGCGAGTCATCCGCGCAGAACCGCATCGGGCAGAATGGTGGGCCGCGCAAGAAGAAAGCCGTGGAGCGCGATTCCGAAAGGACCGCCCGACCTACCGTCAGTTGCTCACGCAGATCACCGTACAGGGCGAGTTGTTCCAACACATGGATGACACGACGATTCCGTGCGACTGCACGGAGTAGCCCTACTCAACGGGCTTGCCGTTAACAACCCGGCGATACCCAAGCCGCCACAGAAGGTGCGCGATGTCTGTGGCGGACTTCGTCACGCACTCTTCGTCTGCAAACGGCAGCAGGGCGTGCAGGGCTTCATGGATCGTGGTGTCTAAACGATCCTTCTCACACGGCCAAGTCGCCACGCGAATGAGGCGGCCAGCGGCCTTGCCGGGGTCGATCATGTCCCCGAAGTCCCTCATGTTCGACGCGAAGCGCAGCGTCCAGTACTTGCCACCAAGTCGAACTCGCATGGGATGCCTCCTATTGCGCGTCCATCACATCCCACGCCATGCGCGGATGACCGCGTGCCTTGCCGCCGTCCTTGTCATCCTGGGTGTCCCATCGGATGAACAGGCGCACCCACTTGGCGCGGAGCGGCGTTGGGCCTGGACCCTTCTCCACGATCCATCCGCCCGAGCCGTCCCCCCAGTCCTGCTTGTACGTCCCGCACCGGACGAAGTCGCAATGACGATGCCGCACCTCGTACACGCCGTTGCGGGTCTCGAGGTACTCGCGGGCAATGCCCACGATGTTGGAATGGTGGTTGTGTCCCACGGCGATGCAGTCCACGCCTTCAAGCCACGAGAGCATTCGCCGGCTGTCTAGTACGCCCATCGACATGGGCGCGCCGCCGCCGCTGCCGTGGTGATAGCGCATCGTCCAGGTGAGGTTCGTGTTGTTGATATTGACGCGAACCTTCATCCATCCGCCGTAGCCGCCTGCGCCCATCTGCGATTTCGGATTGATCGACTTAATGGCACGAACAAGGTTTGCCGTGGGGCAGGTCTCGTGGTGCTTGAGCCACGCGCTCTCATGGTTGCCTTGCCCCAACACCGCCCACCACGGCGCGTAGGGTGCGTAGCGTTCCGCTGCTTCCTCAATCACGCTGTCGAAGTACGCGGCCGCGAGTTGCGAGGAGCGGAGCTGCGACTTGCATTGCCGGCGGTCGCTGGCCCCTTGCATCAGGTCCAAGCAGTCGCCGAGGTCGCAGATGATGGCGTTGCGTTCCTTGGCTTGACGAAGGTGCTTCTCCTCAAGCGCACGGTCGCACTTCTTGTTGTCGCTGTGCGCGTCAGAGCGAAGCAAAATCCATTGCTCCCACTCGCGGAACGAAGTCCCGGTGCAGTCCACGATGTGGATGTTCTTCCCGTGGTGCGTGACTTGGAACGGGGGCGCGGCTGGTCGTTTCGCCATGCCCCGCCACGCTATCGGGGTCTGATTGCCTCGCCGCAAAAAAGAAAAAAGTGTCCGGATTTCTTACAGTTGGGGGCTTGCGCCTGCCGATACCGATGCGTATAACACCCCCAAGCGGTGGACGCACGTTGCGGAAGCCGCGAAATCACGAGGAGATTGCAATGAAGATCAAGGTCACCGTCGAAGATGCCCTGAACAACCACCCCACCCTTGGCCGGATCTACGGGGATGTGCTGCTCGCCTGCGCTCGGGAATTGTCCGATGCGGTCAGCCAAGAAGTCCTCCGCACCCACGCCGACTTCCACCACATCGACCCGGACAACGAGGCCGCGTGGCAGGATGCGCTTGACCGCCGCGACACCGCCGACCGGATGTTCCTCACCGTCCATGCCAAGACGGAGGTGATCCTGTGAGCGCACGACGAACCGACCCGTGGACTTCCCACGCCGCCGCCGACAGCATGGTGGTCCCCGCCAAGGGGATGCAGGCCAAGTTGCTTGAGGCTTACCGCGCCAGCCCGAACGGCCTGACCGATGAGGAGGCGGCGACAGCGGCGGGCCTCCCGCTAGGTGCGTGGAAGCGATGCAGCGAGCTGCGTACCAAGGGTCTGATTACTTGGACCGGGGCTACCCGCGTAGCCTCAAGCGGTCGCCATGCACAGGTGTGCGTCCTGTCGCGGCCCAACCCCACAACCCTCTTCCCCATGCCGGAGGAATACCGATGGTGAGCAACGAAGATAGCCGCGGGATCTTCACCCGCATCCATGCCGTGACGATGTCCGCCGACCTGTTCCCCGCGGGCGATTCCGCGGGCGAATACGTTGCCTCCAAGACCGTGGAGGTCACGATGCTGGCGCGCTGGCAGCGCACGCCCACCGATCCGCGCCTGCTGGATTGGAGCCTGATTGCCATGTCGCTTGACGGCGTGGCGCTGTCCGAGGAGGTCGGCATCCCATCCGACTTCCCCATGCAGCAGCTCGTGAACGCGGCCACGGTCTCTAGCAAGATGCGGCGCATCCTTGAAGGCAACGGGCCGGGGGTGATCGCATGACTACCGAAAACCGTTGGGCCACGCCCACCATCTTGGAAGTGCAATGGCGGTTGGACGGACTGCCGAACTACGTTGACGAGGATTCCATCGCGGCCACGCTTGCCATGCCAGCGACCAACAAGGATGGCGTTCCCGCCATTGCTGCCATCGGGTGCGCTCCGCTGGACAACCTCACCAGCACTCAAGAGGACTATTTCCCGGTGCGGTATTGGCTTTGTCACGCGCTGCTTGTGGACATCGGGGAGAGCAAGCGCCGGGATGCCGTGATTGCCACGCGCATCTCGAGCGTAGCAATGTGGGAACCAGGCGACACCGCCGACAGCGTCCGCACGGAGTACCTCGGCCGCGTGGTGTCGTTTGTGGCCGACAGCCTTAAGGCGATGGAGGTGGGCGATGGTTGACATTGCCCGTCAGAAGCTGTTGGCGATCACGGTGAGGCCATCCACGCAAGTGGTGTTTAGCGATGCGACCGGGCGCGATATTGCCGCCATTGTCATCAACGACAAGCACCCGCACATTGCCCGGCTGGTGTTCAAGGTATCGGCAGACATCAAGATCCGGCGGGAAACCGCAACATGACCTTCTGCGCGGATAGCACAAGGGTAGTGCGTCCTCTGTTCCATGAGGAAGGTGGCGGTTCGACTCCGACCTCCGCGCTTCACGCCCGTGATCTGATGTTTGAGCCATGCCCCAAACTTCACGCGGTGCAACTAGTGCGCGCATGGCATTCACGGTTGCCGAATTGCCAGCGTGGTCCGTGGAGTCATGCTTTCCACGGACACAAAGATGGCGTGACCTATGTGGTTGCCCTGTGGAACAACCCAAGCGCCCGATGCTTGCCCAACCATTGGCGGGAGCTTCGGCGCATGGCTTGCGCTCCTGATTCTCCACGGAACACCGCCAGCAGATTCTTGGCATGGATGGTGCGGTGGTTTCAGTCGAATGAGCCACACCACGAACGGTTGATTTCCTACCAGGACACCAGCGTGCATACCGGGTGCATCTACAAGGCGGCTGGATGGATTGCAGAAGCAACGACCGTAGAACGAATTCGTGACAGGTCCGTCAATCGTCGTGGAACGGATCGCAAATACCGAACCAACATCAACGGCACGGATGCCGACATGGTCAGCAAAGTTCGATGGGCAATAAACTTGAGGAGCAAGAAAACATGAGAAGGACCGCAGAATCCGTCCGCGCCGGCATCGTCGCCGACGAGGCCGCTGGGATGCAGCCCAAGGCCATCGCCATCAAGTGGGGGGTGCATCCTTCCACGGTCAGCCGCCTTGTCGGAACCAAGCGCAAGGTGACATTGCAACAGGCCGCGTCCGTCTTGTCGGCGCACCGCCGGGGGGTCAGCACGGCCATCATCGCTGGGGAACTTGGCGTGTCCGTCACGGCCATTCACCGCATCCTCAAGGGCAAGACCGCCGCCGCACGAAAAGCGGCAGGAGGATTCCATGATTAGCGCACCCGCTCGGGTAGGTTTGCGCCCAAAGGAGGACGGCGCGATGGAAGATCCGTGTGTGGATTGGAGAGCGCGGGCGGTTGCCGCGGAGGCCATGCTTGCACGCATGGAGCTGCTGGTTTACAGCGACCGCCCCACGGTGCAGAATCCCAACGGCACGACCTGGCGCGACCGGGCCATCAGAGCCGAGGATGAAGCACAGAAGTGCCGCAACGTCCTGCCCACGCACATTGAGCGCATCCTGTATGCGGGTGAGGGGTGACCAATGCCGCGCCAGGAGGAGGACGAGGACATCGTGGACCGTATCAAGGGCAGCGCGACTACCGACCCCCTCACCATTGAGGCGATGCACGAGGTGATTCGCATCCGCCGGGAGATGGCGCGGATCAT
>Ga0181352_1001057_pt1 | contig 11069 bp, 18 predicted proteins | sample Fa13VDMLBSN_FD_130103 | JGI IMG/M metagenome (GOLD analysis project Ga0181352, IMG submission 130103) | Freshwater viral communities from Lake Michigan, USA - Fa13.VD.MLB.S.N | ecosystem: Environmental > Aquatic > Freshwater > Lake | place: USA: Michigan | collected 2013-09-23 | reverse complement strand
GCGAAGCTACATGCGGGGTATGCGCCGCCTGACACATCCTTAGAGGTGTCGTCCATGCCAAACATCTTTGCGGCACTCAGATCGGCAACTGGAGTACCCAGGCAGGCAACGATGGTTTCCAGAGAAACTGGGGTTCCCACGGTCGCAATGTGTACCGGGCGGGGAATGTCTTGCTTGTAGTTGTTCGTGCCAGGCACCCGCAGGATGCGGGAGATGTCTGCCGTGACTGCCGGGTCGGCATGCAGTTTGTGTTCTTTGCACAGGAGTTTCAGCATCCTGGCATGGGAACTCCACACCGCAACAGGTACATCCTCAGTGAGAGGCCAGTACACATGCAGACCACCGCCTGAGTTGACGATGGTGGGGGCGGGAAGCCCAGTGTCTTTGATGAACTGCGATAGCGCCACAGCCGCATCAGTCTGGGCGTGGTACGGCTTGCCAGGACCGCAGTCGAGGTCGAGAAAGAACGAGCGCATGAACGCCGCGTTCTCTGCCTTGCGGCTGGAGTTGTCTTTGAACGAGGCCAGCGCGAAGTATGCGTCAGCGCCTGCGGTATCCAAACTGGATGCGGCCTGGTCAACTTCTGCTGTAGTTGTATAGAAGGATGGTGAGGCTATCTTTGATTTGATACCTACCACGCAATAGACGCCCTGTGTGGGCAGGATGGAGTCGAGGAAGACGGTCACGGTGCTACCTACTGGATGGGGTGAGCGCGGGTCCACCGCGCCGTTATTTTTCTTATCTGCGCAAGCTGAAGGCGGCGGGGCTTGGCCTTGCCGGTGAACCAGTTGTAAACGGACGCCCGTGTTACGTCCAGCCGGGAGGCGATAGCGGCAATGGGGATACCACGCCGTATGCACTCCTCAGCAAACTGTCTCACCAGCGGGTCAAGCCCCGCTTCCTCAATCGCGCTAAGAAAGAGGGTGGAGTACCCTCTTGCCTTCTTAGTCGTCACCGTCGTCGGCCCACTGGTCGAGAATGGCGCTTACATCTTTAGCCGCCGCAGTAGGTGCGGCCTCAGCCTTCTTGGGGCGCTTGGTCGGTTCCGGGGTAGCGGGTGCTTCCACTGCCGCAACGGGGGCTTCCTTGAACGCCTGGGGCAGTGCCGGGGGCGTACCCGTCTCAGCCTTAGATGGCACCATCTTGAAGTCGATGGCGTTCTTGGCATCCTCGGTCACGCTCTGTGCCTTGGCCAGTGCCCACTCCTCCTGAGACAGGGGACGGATAGCACGGAACTTCATGACGGGCACAGCCTCGCTGGTGTCGAAACGCGCCTCGGTCACGATGCCGGTGATGGGGATACCATGACCTGCCAGGAACTTACCAAACGCTTGCAGGGGCATCTTCTCGCCTTCAGCCTTACCGAAGTAAGACTTAGCCGGGACAGACAGGCGGTAGATGTTGCCACCGATGTCATGCTCCAGGGCCACAGCCAGACGCTTGCTATAACGGCAGGCGCGCGCTTTGCCTTCGCCAGAGCCCTCAATGTTCTGGGGGCAGGTAGCGCATGCAGAGCTTTGCGGGTTGACCACTTCGGCTTCGGGCTTAACGCCTTCAGCAGACCAGCAGGCAGGCTTGATGTCTTTGCCTTCTTCGTACTTCTCAGCGTAGTAGGTGCGGGAGACACCCTTACCACTTGCCACGATAACGAAGTTCATTGCGCGGTCTTCATTCTTCGCAACCTCTTCGCCGCCTACAACCATACGCCACACACCACCCTTGATGGAGATTTGCTTGCCGCCGGAACTGCCTGCAATGTCTTTGGTGGTCGCGTCAGGTTGAGCGCGGAGATAGTCGGGAATAACGGAACCGGATTGAAAAAGTGCAATGTTACTCATGATGATTTCCTTGGTTGATTAACGGGCGCGGGTCACAGTAATTGCGTACCGTGAGTCCACATTCATACCCTCTGGCATCTTGTCAGGATTAGAGGCTAAGAACTCTTTGAATGCCGTCTGCGCTACTCGACGTTCGAGCAGTTCAGGTGCGTCATTGTCTTTGATGAACTGGTACATCTTATCCCAGTCGGAAGTCCAGTAACGGGTCTTGACCGAGCGCCGGAATGAGCCGTGCTGTGTCTTGCCGCCGTCCTGTCCAGTAGATTTGCAAAGCTCCAGCAACTCAGCTTCGATCAGACCCAACTGTTCTTCAAGTTGTGCGACCTCATTCTCTAGTTGCTTTTCCTTTGCGGCTTTGGCGTCACGGATCTTGATGTAGACCCTGACGAGTTTGTCTGCGTCTGCCATGTTGGGGGCTCCTCAGTATATGTTGGCCATCTTTGAGCCAATCTTTTTTGTGATTGCTGAAATGAATATTTCGTCATTGAAAAGGTTTGCCCGCAGTGCGTTATGCAGTGAATAGGCATCTAAGGTAACTGGAAGGGTCCCCGGCTCAAACTCGTTGCCCACAGCCGCCATATAAATCTGCTCGCGGATGCGGCGGGTGATCTTCTCTTCCAACTCCAGCATCATTGCTACGTTCGCTTCTTCTGATGTCATAACTAACTCCTGTTTGATTTACGTTGAACTAGGTGTGGGCAGTGAGGTTCGCATGAAGCAGCGTCACTTTGAGAGAAGGTCTACCTGGCACGGCGCTAACCCGTACCCCTCACTGCCCACGAAACAAATTATACAGTGTCAAATTTTAACGTCAAGCGATTTCTTGTTTGTACAGTTCGACTAGGCTTAGGTGCATGTCCACTTTGTTTTGAAGCAGGCCGTACATTCTGCGCTCAACCGGACTGCCCTGCAAGTGGGTGATAGTGACATTGTGCCTCTGCCCCGCGCGGTGCGCCCGGGAGTTAGCCTGGATGTAAAGTTCTGTGGATGCTATTGGCCCCCACCAGACCACCTGGTCTGCGCGGGTTAGGGTAATCCCGTGGGCGGTTGCTTGTGGAACCAAAAGTAGTATTCGCGGGTCGTCCTCAGTCTGGAACTGTTTGATGATCTCGCCGCGCTTGCCAGCCGCCACATCGCCATGGATTGCATCGACTGTGTACCCGTCCTTGAGCAGGGCCTCCTGCAACATCAGGAGCGAGTGACGGAACGGCATGAACACCAGCACCTTCTGGTCAGTCCCATCGATCACTTCTTTGAGCGCCGCATAGCGACTGCTGATGTCGAACTCCACTACGTCCCGGTCGTCCGTGTAGACAGCGCCCTGAGAGATTTGCAGTAGCTTGTTGAGCATGGCCGCCGCGTTGGTCGCAGTGATCTCAGCCCCTGCCGCAATGGTCATCATCTGCTTGCGGATAGCGCCGTAGTACTTCTCCTGTTGCGCGGTAAGCGGCACCTCCCGGGCGGCAAACAGCAGGTCGGGCAAGTCCAGGCACTCAGCCTTGGTAAAGCGTATCGCTGGCTGTAAGACCTTATGCACAGTGTCCTGGGCATCCCGCTTGGGCGCCCACTTGTACTGGGTCAGCTTGGTCATGACCTTATCCCGGAAGGCACCGAAGAAGCGGGGCACCGAGTCGGGGTTGACGATCTTAGCCAGCCCATAGGCGTCCAGGGGTGACTGCGAGGCGGGGGTACCCGTCATGAGCCACAGCCGGGTGTTAGGCTTGACCAGGGTAGCCAGGGCTTTCCAGCGCTCTGTCTGTACGCTCTTGATTGCGTTGGCCTCATCGACAATAATGAGATCGAAGCCCCCTGCTTGCAGTTCGGGAGTAACTACCTTTACGCCGTCAAAATTGATGATGATGAATTCGTAGTTGCCCTTGACGATCTCCTGCCGCCGAGTGCGTGACCCCTGGGCAATAGCCACAGTGCGGTGCATCACAGTACGGAACAGGTCAGAGCGCCATGCAGTCTCCATGATGGACACCGGTCACACAATCAGCACACGCTTAACGCGCCCCTGCCGCATGAGGTAGTCAGCCGCCCATGCCGCCGCACTGGTCTTGCCGGTGCCAGCCTCGTTGAACACGAAGCACCTTGGGTGCAGAGTCAGGAACTCAGCGGTCGTGCGCTGATGCTCAAACGGGGTGTAGACCCCAGGCCAATCGTATCGTCCCAGGATGGGACTAGGCACATCTTTGATACCCAGGTTGCGCAGGAGTTGCACCTCATCAAACCCCCAGTTCACGAGCACTTGGTCATCTAAGACCTTGCTCTTGGGGATGAGTGCAGTGATCTGCGCCGGGTTAGGCGCGCTGAATAAAAGCGCTTTGTCTTGAATGATTTGCATGATGAATAGAAGTTGAACGAACGAAAAAAGCTGGGTAGTAGAAACTACCCAGCAACCCAACAAACAGGAGAACCTGGCAACTACTCCAGGCCCACCCATATTACTTTATTTCTTGCGCTCCCGCTTAGAGATTTGCGACTTCATGCCGTTGTCTTTTTGCCGCGCGAAGCTACGATTAGCGTTATCCGTAGTAGCCCGTAGGTTCGACAGTCTCAGGGCGTCCCCGCCCTTGGACAATGCTTTCCTATGATCTACATCCATGTCGGACGGCAGGTCGCCTTTGGCCTTCTCGTAGGCACGGCGCGCTTGGTTTCGCAGTGAGCGCTTCTTGATCTGCTCAGGGGTGCCCTGATACAGGGCGTATTCGCGTTTGTAGTCGCGAGGTTTGGTTGCCATGATGACTCCTAGCGGTAGTGGTCACAGGTAGTTACAGGACAGAACTTACAGAGAGGCCCAGAGCGTGGGTTCCATACGTTCAGGTTCAGTGCGTTCTCAATAGCCCCAGCGCGGCCTGCCCAGCGAGAGTAGATGTCTGCCAAATGGTCGCGCGTGAACTCTGCACGAATGATGTCACCTGCCACGACAAATAGCAAGACACCCTTGACGGTATCGACCTCAGGGTAGTGGGACATAATCATTGCGGCCATGAGTTCAAGCTGGCCCTTGTCGGCAAAGCGGCTTGACTTGCCGGTCTTGTAATCGGCTACCCGCGCAACCCGCTTGAGGCCGTTGATTGCCATGAAGTCCGGGACGCCCCGGAACCATACGTCTTTATCAAAAAATCCACACGGGCTAAAGTCAGATCGGATACCCATTTTTTCCTCACACCGGACATCGCCTTCAATGGCGGCAAGAGGTTCGATGTATCGCTGGAATTGAGCGAACTGTGCGGGGAGTGGGGTGCGGTCTTTGATGTAGTTTTCAAATGCTTTATGGACTGCTGTTCCATACAGTGTTGCCTCTGTGTCTGCTTGTTTGAACTTTTTTAGGATACGAACTTCGTTGTACTGGCGGGGGCAGTTTTCAAATTGCTTGATGGACGAGTACGAGTGCGCGAGTGACATGGTAGAAGCCATCTAAGCCTTAGATGGTGGGTTGGTTTGAGTCCTTATAGTGTACTGTGTATTTGCCCAGCCTGGCGTACAGGACGAGGTACCAGTACAACTCGGTGCCGCTAACGCCGAACCCTTCGGCTAGGTCGGGAACCTTTGCCCCCGCCTTCCACATGACGTAGGCCGCATCCAGTTCCTCCCGCGTCATGGAAAGCTCAAGAGTTTTCTCCCAAGGTTTCTCGGCTTTAACAGTCCCCATAACTCGGCCCCATGCCAGACTCACATGCCAATGGCAGGTCGGGTGCCCACTTGGGACGCCACGACATGCACTCCTCAACGTAACGCTGAGCCTCATGGGCTTCGCCCTCAGGGGCGATACATGCGATAGCGTCATGCACAGTTAGCACCACCGGGTACCGCTTATGCACCTTTAGCATCTGCTCCCCGATGACACACCGGGCAATAGCCTGGCAGATGTTCTCCGTCACCAGGCCGCCGTAGACCTTGGTGGGTAGCCCCTTGGCGGTGTAGACCCAGCCCTGCCGCGCATCCCCCACAGTGCGCTCCTCAAGCACCCGGCGTAGTTCAGGGTACTGGATATGCAAACCACTTGGTAGGGTAATCCCTATGGCGTCCGTCTTGCACAGGCCCGGAATGTCGATCGTCATCTGGTTGCCGTAGTGCAGGGCGTCAAGCGCCTTGTTAGCCCGATCCCACAACTCCGGGATGCGGTTGTACGTTTGGCGGTACGCCATGATGATGGACTTGGCTTCCTCCTCGGATACCTCCACCCCGGCTTGTAGCTTCAGGAAGGCTCGTAGCTTGACATGCCCTACCCCATAGCCTGCGCCCAGAATGACTACCTTGCCAACCTGTCGCTGAGTCTTGTCTACCTGGTCTGACGGAACGCCGTAGATGCGGCTTGCCATGATCTTATAGACATCCTGCTTGTCCTCAAAGGCTTGCACCAGGTCGTACTGCCCAGCCAGCCACGCCAGGGTTCGCGCCTCGATCTGCGAGGAGTCGCAGTCAATGACCATGTACCCCTCGGGTGCCTTGATAGCCTTCTTTAGCCTGCCGCCGTAGATGCCACGAGCCGGGATGTTCTGCAAGTTGACCTTATCCTGGCCTGACCAACGCCCGGAGTGAGCGCCGTAGTACCGCAGGGGTACCGGGAAGTCGCCACGGGATGACATCTCAATGAAGCGCCAGGTACGGGTTTCCTCTAGGGTAGTTTTGTGCCCCAGGCGCGCGGCCACAATCGCCTGTACCTGCTCGTCCGGGTGCTCAGCCAGGGTCTTCATGGCTTCGTCCGTCTTGGCAAAGGCATAGGTCATCTTGCCTGTGGTGGGGCTCAGCTTCATGGGGGGATCGACCCCCAACGTGCGAAGCATGTCAGCAAATTTCTCGTTGGACATGAGCAGTTTCTTTATGCCGTCCGTACCTTCTGAAAAGATCATGTGGACAAAGTCAGGGTTGGCCCCCTCCAGCATCTTGTCCCGCATAGTTTCAAGCAGGGTTTCCTTGCGGGAGCGCACATCGTCCAGGTGGTCAGACAACAGGTCTGCATCCAACACCAAGCGCGGCTCGATAAAGAGGCGCAGGGTGAGGTCTAGCAGTTTCAGTTCCTTCAGCGGGAACCCAAGCGCCATGTACTTCTGGAATAGCGTGTAGGTCAAGTCCACATCGTTGATGCAGTACTCGCCGTACTCAGCCAACTCTACCGGGTGAAAGTCTTTGTATCGCTTACCCAGGGCACGGATAACTGCATCGCCCTTCTGCCCAATACCTGCGCGCTCAGCCTGGGATGCCAAGCTGTGTGATTTCTCATGCGGGTACAGGGCGCGTGACATACCCATGATGTCCGTCCAGGCCATTGGGTTGATGCCATAGCGCCATGCCATGATCGCCCCATCGAACGCAGTGTTCTGCGCCACGACCATCTTGTCAGACCAGTCGATTGCTTTCAGCGCCGCCTCTACCTCAGGATGCGGGTACCACACAGCAGGCTCGTCACCATTCTTGATAGCCACGCCGATCGTCTCGTACTGATACGACCGAACGTATTCTTCTGTGGTGATTTTGCTGAGACTGTAGTCGGCAGAGTAGTACGTCTCGAAGTCAACAGTGATTATGTTCATTTAATTCCAATACCCGCCTGCATTAGTTTGGCTCTTAGTTCTTCACCATGGCTCACGAGCGCGCCTTCCGCTTTCACGATTGCCTTGCCATACCCTGCGCCTAGCACCGCTGTCTTAGCCGTGACTCTTACCTGGGGTTTTGTCTCAGGGTCAAACACCTGCGAGATCACACTGGCAGTGAACGCTTGTCGCATCATCTTACGATAGGCTACCAACAACGCTACCTTTTCATCAGAAGTCAGGTGAATGAACGGATCGCGCCCGTCCTCAATCCCACGCACAATGCCGTCTAATGCGGCAGTAATATGGGCAAAGCGGGGAGAAGGTGAATCGTATTCGAAGTCAGGGGTAGGGGGCCTCAGGAAGTCCTCGGGGTTAGACTCCATGCGCTCGATGAGGATTTGCACCCCCTCAAGTAATTCCGTGGGTGTCGAAGTCTCGGTAGTTTGAGTGGGCGTTGTCGATGTCATGGAGGCACTCCGCAAGATAGGTTAAGTTGTCTTCGTTGATGACCAATGCCAGCCCGCCTGTGCGTTCAATCTGCCGCAAGGCATGAATTTGCAGGGCTGTTGGTTTATTCTTTCCCGCCTTCACCTCAATGCCAACAAAGCGGCCTTCGATACAGGCAAGGATGTCAGGGGTACCAGCCTTTGCGTACTGGCCCCCGATGTAGTTAACCGCATAGGCTTCTGCCGCCTTGAGGATGCGGTGTACCTTGTCTTTGACTTTACTTTCCGGCGTTGCCACGTTCCAGATGCTCCGTCAGTCGCTCAAGGTAGTGCCGTGCTTTGTAGACATCTTTGAGGCCGTCCTTATCTTTGTACCGGGCAATGTACTTGATGACGTTGCCGCGCAGGTAGCCTTCGAATTCCTCTGGGGTCATCCATGATTCCATGGCAGTCCAGGGTTGAATAGTCTTTGACCTGTAATGGTCGCCGCCTACCTGGTGGTCACTTGCCAGGGCTTTGTCTGCCCGTGCTTGCAGTTGTTGTGCAAGGTCTTCCATCGCTTCTCTCTCTTCCTCTGTGAAGTCTGGGTACACCAGAAGGGTTGCTTTGTTCATATCGGGGACTCCTCTACGTCATCCAAAGGGTCGGTTTGTCTTTGTGCTTTTGGGAACAGGCTCGGGTCGAGCCGGGTAAACGGCCACCATGCCTCTAGCTGTTGCTGAGTTAGCCTTTGCGTCTTCTTTCCTTCGCTCAACGATGTCGCGGAGGTAGGCGTGGAGCCATCGGCCCCCGCCAAGTTTTTTGTAGACTTCATATTCTTCCTTAGTCACCCGCAACCCAATGACTGGGCCGCCGGTGATTTCAGACTTTGCTCTAGGCATAGAACCTCACGCACCAAAAAGGGCGTTGAGTTTATCCCGTAAAGCGCGCGCTTGCCCGATGGTCAGCGACTCAACATCAATATCGTTGATGTCGAGCACCCGGGCGGGAGCAGGGAACGGCTTAAACACCGGCTCAGGCATAACAACAGGATCTACCTGCTGTGCCTCTACCACTTCTGGAATGGTGTGCTCCACTTGCTTCGCGCGTTTGGTGTACTTACGCTTAGCTTTTTTGGACAGCCGCTTACCGCGCCCTAAGCCCAGTTGCTCAGACGGAGACATGTACGACTCTACGCACACCTCGAACGTGCCGTTGAATTGCCGTGTACCCTTGCCGCCTACCTTGCGGATCAGATGCCGCTTGAGCAGGCTCGACAGGACCGATGACACAGATGCCCGGTTAATACTTGGCATAGCCAGTTCCAGTTCAGTTGCGGTCTTGCCAGGATTTGCCTTGACGTATTCAAACAAAGTAACAATGTGGCTGTTGGCAGGGGTAGGGGTAGGGTTGGTAGTTGTGGCCATTTTGATTTCCGGTTGTGGTTGGGTGGGTTGCTCCCAAGCGTTGATTACTTTTTCCAGTTCTGATTTGAGGTCTGGCATGTCACTCTCCGTAGTGTTCAAGCTGATCTTCGAGGCATTGCACCTCATCTTGCAGGTCTTTGATTTCCCGCAACCGCATCTCTAGCCTTTCGGCTAGGGAGTAAACGAGATCGCCCCCCAGATGTTCTGTGTGGACGAGCCGCAGTAGTTCGGTGTCTGTCAGAAAGTCGTAGTTCATATCTCTACATATTCCTTCAGGTTGTATTCTTTATCGGTTCTAAACCACAGTATGAAGTCAGGCGGTGGGTTCTCCGCCCGGCTTACTGCACCCGCTACCAGTGCCACATCAACGATGTTGGTTAGCCATGCAGGGCGGTCGTCTAGGCCCCCATGCGATGAACGCCTGGCGTCTTGTGCGCTAAGTGCGCCATAGAACCCTTGTAGTCTGTACTCGTCATCGGTCTGCTCGTACCGAAACTCGTATCCGTCTTTCACCATGTTGCGCTCCTCCTCGAAGCCTAATGCCATCTGGTGCATGGCGTCTCGAATCTTAAACAGGCTGGTCGGCTGTGCTGTCTGCATCTTCAATCCCCCAGTCAAACGCCGCCAAAATCTCGTCAACCTTGCGCTTGGTATCCAAGCGGGTGCCGTCCTCCTCCCGCAATTCTTTGGGAGTTACCCCAGACAATACCTCCTCTAGCTTACGCCGAGCTTTCTCCAGTGACGGGTCTTTCAACACGTTCATGTGGGTCAGAAGTTCACACATCTCCAGGGCGCCGGTCACGATGGTGTCGTGGAAGATACGCTTCTTGCCGTCCTCCTCAATCACCAGGCGGTCACTGAGGCGCTTCAGGGAGTTGTACAGACGAGTCCAGGAGTCTTGGGTAGCGGCAGTCACCTGCGCCACAGCGCGCTTCTCGTACTGGTCGATCAGGTCACGTTGCACCTCGGCCTCGATGTCCAGACGGAAGTCACCCGAGGTAGGCAGGGGGCAGAACGATATGTGCATGCGGAACTTGTTAGCCACTTGGTTGCGTGACGGGTACTCGTTGCGGTCGAACAAAGTGCCCAACTGGAACGCCGCCGATGCAACTAGGGTGTCGTACTTGTCCAGAAACTTATCGACCAGTAGGTCGAACTCAGCCTCCAGGCGGTTCATGGTCTGCTTGTAGTCCTGCAACAGGCTAGTGGGCAAAAGCCTTGCGCCGTAGTCATTCCATGGTTGCGTCATGCGGTAGTGCTCAGCACGAACCCGCGCCTGGAACTTGTTGATGTCGTCCAGTTCCTTGCACTCTGCGAACAGAGACTTGTACACCGAGGCGGCGCGTTTGGACGCCGCACCTTTAGACTGAGTGACCTCAGCCTGTGTGCGCTTGTCTTGCTTACGTCCCGAATAGATCGAGATCTCCAGGTCAACGAGCAATGCGGCTCGTGCGATTCCAGCTACTGTACTCATGATTTAACTCCTTATGGTTGATGATGGTTTGTTTGACTTGCGATAGAAATTGATTAGGAAATCCACAAGCTGAGCGTAGCTGTACTCCACGCCGTGCTCCTCTTGCAGTTGCTTCTTTATGGCTTCGATGTTGCCGCTGATACCCAGCGTGATGCGTTTTATTTTCATGCGTTTTTCCTCACTTAAACGGTTTTCCTGTTATCCAACAAACTAAGCTATACCGGGTGCCCTTGGTCACCGGCTTGACTTCATGCAACACGTAGCTTGGAAATATGACCAGCTTGCCTTGGTGCATTGGCGGTTCGGTGGGTTTGTTACCCTCGTACAAGGACAAGTTGCCGCCCTCAAAGTCTGCGCTGTCG
>Ga0181352_1001056_pt1 | contig 11069 bp, 13 predicted proteins | sample Fa13VDMLBSN_FD_130103 | JGI IMG/M metagenome (GOLD analysis project Ga0181352, IMG submission 130103) | Freshwater viral communities from Lake Michigan, USA - Fa13.VD.MLB.S.N | ecosystem: Environmental > Aquatic > Freshwater > Lake | place: USA: Michigan | collected 2013-09-23 | reverse complement strand
GCCCATTACAGGACGATTGACAATTTAAAAGATGTATGGCCCAAAGATGTGCCATTTCCGATAGAATGGGATGGCAGTAGCCATTAGGGGGGCTGTGTCCCCCCTCTTTTTTAGGGGTAGCTATGGCAGTTGAAGACAAAGATGTAGCGGATTTCGTAAGTACGCTATTGCACAGCGGTACAGTTGCCCACTTTATGCACCTTGGCACAGACAGCCTTGGGGTGCATTTGGCGACTGGCGACTACTACACCACAATCATTGACTTGGTAGACCAGTTTGCCGAGGCATACATGGGTTGTTATGGGAAAAAGATAAAGAACTTCCCAGAGAACTTTCACAATGCCAAAGACCCCATGAAATACTTTGAAAGCCTATCAAAGTACGTGGAGACTAACCGCAAAGCCATGCCTGATGACACTCAATTGCAAAACATCATTGATGAAATTGCCCAATTGATTGATTCAACCCTATTCCGCTTGACGCTGAAATGATCAGGATATTTGCTGGTTATGACCCGAGAGAGGCTATTGGCTATCACGTTTTTTGCCAAAGTCTAATTGAAAGATCAACCGATGGGGTGGCAATAACCCCCCTATTTGGCAAGCAAAGGGACGGGACAAATGCCTTTACCTACCAAAGATTTTTAATTCCTTATTTTATGAAGTTTCAAGGACGGGCCATATTCCTAGACGGCGCTGATATGCTGATGCTGGGGGACATTGCCGAATTGGCCAAGCTGTATGACCCCACTAAGGCGGTGCAAGTGGTCAAACACGACTATCAGACCAAGCATCCGAGGAAATATATCGGCACACCGATGGAATCGGCAAATCGGGATTATCCGCGCAAAAACTGGTCAAGTTTAATACTTTGGAACTGCGCTCACCCCCGAAACGTGGTGTTAACCCCTGAGTTTATTGAGGAAAACAGCGGAGCAGACCTACACCGATTCGGTTGGTTGCCTGATTCACTTATCGGTGAAGTGCCGAGAGAATGGAACGTGCTGGTGGGTGAGCAAGACCATCTGCGAATCAAGATTGCCCACTACACGCTGGGAATCCCAGAATTTGAGTATTATGAAGATTGTGATTATGCTGAGGAATGGAAACGCACCAAAGGCAGAATGATCAACGGCCTAATAAAAATGAAGGATACTCAAGATGCCTAGCACTTCAAAGAAACAAGAGAAATTCATGGCGGCGGCGGCGCATAACCCTAAATTTGCAAAGATGGCGGGTATTCCTGTAAAAGTTGCCAAGGAATACAACAAAGCCGATCAAGCTAAAGCGCCGCCCAAAAAGTGAAAATTGTACAAAAAAAGGTTGACAGCCTTATTCCATACATAAAGAACAGTCGCACCCATTCTGCCGAACAGGTGGCACAAATTGCGGCAAGCATAAAAGAATTTGGCTGGACTAACCCGATTCTGGTAGACGGGACAAACGGCATCATTGCAGGGCATGGAAGGCTATTAGCCGCCCGTAAGCTGGGCTACAAGGACGTGCCTACCATTGAACTGTCGGAACTGACAGAAACCCAAAAGAAAGCCTACATCATTGCCGACAACAGGCTGGCGCTAAACGCTGGCTGGGACAATGAAATGCTGACCATTGAGCTTAACGACTTGCTGGCAGACGGGTTTGCTTTGGAAATGCTGGGTTTTGACCCCAAAGAGTTAAGCGCATTGCTTGAGCCAGAGGTCATTGAGGGCTTAACGGACGAGGACGCTGTGCCTGATGTGCCTGACGAGCCGACCACTAAGCTGGGCGACATTTACCAGTTGGGCAAGCATCGATTGATGTGTGGCGATTCGTGCAGTCTTACCGACATGGAAAAACTGTGCGATGGTCAGCCTGTAGATATGTGGCTAACAGACCCTCCATACAATGTCGCCTATGAAGGCAAGACCAAAGAAGCACTCAAAATTCAAAATGACAGCATGGGTGACGATCAGTTCCGTCAGTTCTTACGGGATGCGTATGTAACGGCTGATCTAGTAATGAAGGCTGGTGCAGTTTTCTATATCTGGCATGCCGATTCAGAAGGTTATAACTTTCGGGGCGCAGCACACGATGCTGGGTGGAAAGTACGCCAATGCTTAATTTGGAAAAAGTCCACTATGGTCATGGGTCGACAAGATTATCATTGGAAGCATGAACCTTGCCTTTATGGGTGGAAGGAAGGCGCAGGACACCTTTGGGCGACAGACCGAAAACAAACTACCATTTTGGAGTTTGATAAGCCTAGCCGTAATGGGGAACATCCAACCATGAAACCCGTTGCTTTATTTGAATACCAAATGCTCAATAACACCAAAGGTGGCGACATTGTGCTGGATTCATTTGGTGGAAGCGGGACAACAATGCTGGCCGCTGAAAAGCATGGACGCTACGCCCGTCTGATGGAGTTAGACCCTAAATATTGCGATGTGATCGTAAAGCGATGGGAAGACTTCACAGGCAAAAAGGCCGTGCTATTGACAGAAGTAACCGAAATTGCATAAGATTTGGTTAAATTCCCCTTTATAAAATGAATATCACTCATAAGCCAACCGCCGAAACCTGTAGATTGGTTGAATCCAGTAGCGGGTTGGGCTTGCCGCATGAATCAATAGCGGTGCTTATAGGCATAGATGACAAGACCTTACGCAAGCATTACCGCCATGAGTTAGACATGGGCAAGGCTAAAGCCAATGGACAGATTGCCAAGACGCTGTTTAGCAAAGCCACCGCCGGAGACACCACGGCACTTATTTGGTGGACTAAAACACAAATGCGGTGGGCCGAGACAGTTAAGCAAGAGGTTACAGGCGCAGACGGCAAGGACTTGGTGATCAAGTGGGCAGCAGAGAAATAATCCTCCCTTACGCGCCCCGTAATGCGTTTATGCCCTTTCACTTGAGGACAGAGCGCTGGTCATGCTTGGTGGCACATAGACGGGCTGGGAAGACAGTAGCCGCCATAAACGACTTGATCAAACGGGCCATAACTGAGGGCAACAGGCAAGCCCAGTATGCTTACATTGCCCCATTCAGAAGTCAGGCCAAGCGGGTGGCATGGGATTACATCAAGTATTACGCTGCACCGATAACCAAATCCACTAATGAAAGCGACCTGATGGTGGAACTGGTCAATGGGGCAAAGATCATGCTATTTGGGTCAGATAATGCCGATGCCATGCGGGGATTAGGATTTAACGGGGTTTATCTTGACGAATATGGCGACTTTAAACCTAGCGTTTGGGGTAATGTCATACGGCCTACGCTGTCAGACCGATTGGGCTGGGCGGTGTTTGGAGGCACTCCCAAGGGTAAAAACCAGTTTCATGACATATACAGGGTCAGTCAGGCAACGCCAGATTGGTTTTTGCTGAGACTACCGGCATCAGTTTCTAAGCTATTGCCGGACACAGAACTAAGAGCCGCCCGAGAGCAATTAAGCCAAGACCAGTACGATCAAGAATATGAATGCTCATTTGATGCCGCCATTTTGGGGGCGTTCTACGGGTTGGAGATGCGCCGAGTAGATGAAGAGGGGCGTATCAAAGAGTTGCCATTTGAGCCAGAAAGCCCGGTTTACAGCGCTTGGGACTTGGGTTACCGAGATGACACCGCAATTTGGTTCTACCAAGTGGTCAGGGGCGAAATCAGGGTTATGGACTATTATTCGGTCAGCGGCGCCAGCATCGAGGAAATATGCCAAGCCGTGATTGACAAAGGGTATATCTACACCCGGCATTGGTTGCCCCATGACGCACGGGCCAAGACCTTGGCAAGCGGTGGAAAGTCAATCATTGAGCAGTTAGCCGAGCATTTGGGCATGAGCAAGCTGGCAATCGTTCCCGAGATTGGGGTGCAAGACGGCATCCAAGCGGTGCGGATGGTGCTACCCCGGTGCTGGTTTGATCCAAGCTGTGACGAGGGGCTTGAGGCGCTGAGACAATATCAGCGGGAATATGATGAGGACAAGAAGGCTTTTCGACAAAATCCCCGCCATGACTGGTGTTCTCACCCAGCAGATGCCTTTAGAATGCTTGCAGTAGCCTATAAAGTTGAGGCTAAAGACGAAAGACCGCCCAAGGGCAAGACCCTACAAACCATCACACTTGATGAACTGTGGGATTATGAGACCGAATACAGACAGGAGCAGCGAATATGAGCCAACCAGTAGCCGAAGTCGGTGGGTACAAAAACATCACAGAAACGGGCGCGGTCACTCCCGGCCCATGTCAGTTGATTGGGTTTTACGTTAACAGCACCACGAGTGGCACTCTGGTGCTACGCAACGGCGGCGCAAGCGGTGAGGTCATGTCTGGCACGATTACCCCGGCAATTGGTTTTCACCGATTCCCCGCGAATGTGGGTGTTAGTTTGTATGCCACGATTGCTGGCACGGCTTTAAATGTGACCTTCTTCTTTGCAGCGGGTAGCTGATGGCCTCCTACGAAGACGCATATCAGGGGGAAGACCCCGGCCCGTTTTGGCATGACCAGATCGAAAAAGCTACTAAGATTTTCGACAAATGGGAAAAGCGCGGACACAAGGTAGTTAAACGCTTTAGGGATGAGCGAGATGCGGTAGAAATGCCGCGCATGAAGTTCAACATCCTTTGGTCAAACATCCAAGTGCTTTTTCCCGCGCTGTATGGCAGACAAGCCAAGCCCGAGGTTTCCCGGCGCTACATGGATCAAGACCCCGTAGGCCGTTTGGCCTCAACCATGCTTGAGCGCGTCATGGAGTACGAGGTTACCCAATTTGGGGACTTTGACGCTGCTATGCAGGGCGCGGTGCAAGACCGATTGCTACCGGGACGGGGCACGGCGTGGATTCGCTACGAACCGATCATTACCGGGCCAGAGCCTACAGAGTACATGGGTGAAGTTGAGGCCGATGAAGGCGCAACCATTAGCAATGCGGAGGAAATAGAACAGATTGATGCGGCGCACAGTCCCATTGATTACGTCTATTGGTGCGACTTTATCCACAGCCCAGCCCGTACATGGGATGAGGTCTGGTGGGTGGCCCGTGCGGTCTACATGACCAAAGAAGAGGGCACAGAGCGCTTTGGGGATGTGTTTAAAAACGTGGGGATGACCTCCGAAAACACAGACATGGACGGCAAGAATCCTCAGACTGCCAAACAGGGTTACGACAAAAAGGCCAAGGTTTACGAGATTTGGAACAAGCGCACCATGAAAGTGTGCTGGGTTGCCAAAGGTTATCCACAGGCTTTAGATGAGCGTGATGACCCGTTGGAATTGGAAGAATTCTTCCCATGCCCTCGGCCTTTGCTGGCAACCACCACCACCGGGACAATGATTCCCGTGCCGGACTACTGCCAGTATGAAGACCAAGCCCAAGAACTTGATAACCTGACTCAGCGCATATTCTTGCTTACAAAAGCCTGTAAAGCTGTAGGTGTGTTTAATGCCGAATTTAAGGAATTGGGCCGACTGTTTACCGAAGGGGTGGACAACAAGCTATTCCCCGTGACGGGTTGGGCCGCAATGAGCGAAAAGGGCGGTTTGAAGGGTGCTATCAATATGATGGACACCAGCCAGATCGTTGCAACGCTGGCGCAGTTGTACGGGGCGCGGGAACAGGTCAAGCAGATCATTTATGAGATTTGCGGTATTAGCGACATTTTGCGGGGCGCAAGCAAAGCACAGGAAACTCTGGGTGCTCAACAGCTAAAAGCCAACTTTGGCAGCTTAAGACTGAAAAGCAGTCAGGGCGATGTGGCCCGGTTTGCGTCCGACATATTCAAACTCAAAGCGCAGATTATCTGTAAGTTTTATCCGCCTGAGTTGATTGTGGAAATGTCTGGGGTGATGAATACCCCAGAGGGCCAAGACCCGCAATTGTTGCAAGCCGCCATCCAGATGCTGTCCAGCGGGACGATTCGGGATTACCACATAGCTGTGGAGAGCGATTCCCTAGCCCAGATTGATGACCAAGCTGAAAAGCAAAACGCACAAGAAGCAATTGGCGCTATTGGTGGGTTCTTGCAAAACACTTTGCCGATGGTGCAAGGTGCGCCCGAATTGTTGCCGATGGCCTCAGAGATGCTTTTGTTTATGGTTCGCCGATACCGCGCAGGGCGTGGGTTGGAAAGCGCTATTGAACAGGCTATGAAACAGCTACAGGTTAAGGCGCAACAGGCTATGGCACAGCCCCCGCAAAATCCTGAGATGATGAAGATGCAAGCCGAGCAACAGGCCGAGCAAATGCGGATGCAAGCCCAAGCGCAAGGTGAGCAGATGAAAATGCAAGCCGAGATGCAATTGGCACAGGCTAACGCCCAGCTTGAGATGCAAATGCAACAGGCCAAAACTCAAGCGGATATGCAATTGGAGCAGATGAAAGAGCAATTCCAGCAGGCTATGGCTAACCAAGAATTGCAAATCAAAGCCCGAGAGATGCAAGGCCGCGAGGAATATGACCGCTGGAAAGCTGAACTAGATGCGGCAACCAGAATCATGGTGGCCCAGATTGGCGCTAAAGCAGGGCTTGATCAAGCGGCATTGAGCGCACAATTGGCGGCGGCAGAGGAAATTGATGCAACCCTTGGGGATGGCATGAGCGAGGCAATCAACCGCCTAGCCGATATGCACGGGCAGACGCTGGGACAGATCACCGGGGTCATGCAAGCTATATCTGCACCTAAGCGGATTGTCCGAGGCCCAGATGGTAGAGCAGCGGGTGTTGAGTTGATCACATGAGTTTGGTTCTTCTTGACCGGGTGCGGGAAACCACAACCACAACAGGATCAGGCACATTAACGCTGGATGGGGCGGTTACGGGGTTTCAAGGCTTTTCAGCGCTTGGCAACGGCAACACCACTTATTACACAATCCAAGGCACTACCCAATGGGAGGTAGGCATTGGCACTTATACGGCGGGGACACTTAGCCGGGATACTGTCATCAGTTCGAGCGCTGGCGGGTCAAAGCTGACCCTAACAGACGGGACAAAAGACGTATTTGTAACCCTGCCTGCTGAAAAATTGGTAATTTCGGTAGCTGGGCGCACGGGTGAGGTCTCGTTAAGCAATACTGATATTAGCGGTTTGGGAACAATGTCAACGCAAAATGCCAATGCGGTGGCTATTGCTGGGGGAACGGCAAGCCTAACAAGCCTAACAACAGCAACCATACAAGCTACAAATTCGGCTGGTTTATCCCTTAAAAATTCAGCGGGGACAACCCAGATCAACATGGGGGCTGGCGGCGGCGACAATCTTTCGTTAAATGTTTCAACAAACATTAACGGCATAAATGCCCAAGTAGACATAAGTCCAACGGGTACGGGCCATGTACACATGAAACCATCTGGAACGGGATCGGTAGAGATTGCGCCTACAAATGCCGGGACGATTGACAACATTACCATTGGTGCAACAACCCCAAAAAATGGCAGTTTTGTTGATTTGAGTGTTACGGGCATAACCAGTTTTGATGGCAGTCAGGGCACATCTGGGCAAGTTTTAACCTCTGCTGGCGCTGGCGCTACGCCTACTTGGACTACACCGACATCGGGCACAGTCACATCGGTATCTGGAACTTCCCCGGTTGCATCATCTGGTGGCGCTACCCCTGCCATTAGCTTATCGTCAGCTTACGGCGACACGCTAAACCCTTACGCTGTCAAAACAGCAAAGTATTTTTTAGCCGCACCCAATGGCGCAGATGGTGTGCCTGTATTTCGATTGATCGTAGCCTCAGACATTCCAACCCTAAACCAAAACACCACGGGCACGGCATCTAATGTCACCGGGACTGTGGCGGTGGCTAATGGCGGTACGGGCGGCACAACCGCAGCAGATGCCAGAACTAACCTTACGGCGGCAAAAAGTGGGGCAAACACAGATATAACCTCAATAGGCTTGACCACGGGCACAATATCCACAGCCCCAAGCGCCGCGACTGATATTGTCAATAAAACATACGCCGATGGACTGACTGCCAAATGGGGTGCATAAGTGTTTGGATATGCGGCCTTTGCTGAATTACCCTTTGCCACGATAGGCGCGGCGATAGAGCCGCCACCCCAAGAGGTGATGCTGGGTGGGCACTTTGGCTTTGATGAGCGCGACAAGGACACTAAAAAGGTCAGGGAAGAAGAGGAAAAGCGCCGGGTAAAGATCAAACCGGCACTCTTTGGCCTTCCCCCCGAGGAACGGGAACTCATTACCACCGCCCCCGAGCAAACAATCATGCTTGCGGCGCAGACAGAAATAAACTACGATAGAGTCATGCAGGAGATCGCGCAAATATCCGCAAGGATAGAATTTGAGCGTGACGAGCAAGATATTGAGGATTTATTGGAGTTTCTTTGAGAACTACTTGGGTTTATCCATCTGACGGCACAGAGCCGTATGAAAAGCACAATGCGCCCATGAACGAGGGTTTAATGGTCTATGGGGACTTTAAGCCATTTCGATCCCCAGATGGGGCAATGATCATGGGCAAGGCCCAATGGCGCGAGCATCTTAAAAAGACAGATTCCATCGAGATGGGCCATTCGGATGTGAAATATGCACAGCAAGAATGGAACAAGAAAAAGGAACAGCACCGAGACCGATTAAAGGGCCAAGTGGCTATGGTTCAAGAATTTGACCGCCCCGGTGCGCTTATTCCTCCGCATAAAATGTCCAACTTGAATGTGGAAATGGCAAATCGGTTGCATAATCGGCCTATGCCAGAGCGCAAAGAAATGATTAAAATGACCCTAGACCAAATGAAAAGGATGAGGTAAATGGAAAACGAAGTTGTCGCACCCGACACAGTAGAAACACCAACACCCGAAACCCCGTCAGTAGAGACCCAAGCGGTAGAAGAACCGCAAAGCCGTGCGGACACTATCCGCGAGGCATTATCTAAAAACCCCACCAATCGGGGTAAACACGCAGCAAGCCAGCCCCGTGAATCGGGCAAGTTTGCGCCTAAAGAACCCAAATTCCCAACCGCTGATGCGCCAACCCGCGCAGAAATGCCCAAGTCATTGCGGCTTGAGTTAAAAGATCATTGGGAAAAAGCCCCGCCCGAACTCCAACAAGCCATTGCCCAGCGTGAGGCCGACTTTGAGCGCGGTATTAATACCTATAAAAGCCGGGATGCCGAGGCCAAGGCAATAACTGAGTTATTCCAGCCCTATGAGTGGATGCTGAGAAACGAGAATGCAACCCCAGCAACGGCAATTGGGCCATTGCTCCAAACGGCGGCATTGCTGAGAACGGGCACTCCACAGCAGAAAAGCCAAGCTGTAGCCCAGATGATCCAGCAGTTTCAGATTCCTTTGGATCAAGTGGCATCCTATTTTGGCGGTGAGCAACCACAGCCCCAAGATAATCAATATAATCAGTTAGCGCAACAGGTACAACAGCTTACGCAACACATCACGCAAAGCCAGTACCAAGCGCAGAAACAGAATGAAAGCCGGGCACTCTCGGTAATCCAGCAGTTTGCGAGCGACCCCGCAAACGTGCATTTTGAGGCAGTCTCTGACCGAATGTTGCAGCTTCTCCAAGCGCCACAAGTGTTAGGTGACACAAGTCAAATGTCAGAACGCGAGAAATTGCAACTGGCTTATGACACGGCGGTAAGGCTTGATCCAACCACGGCGCAACAGATATATGCTCAACAGCAACAATCTATGCAAGCGGCAAATCAAGTCCAAAGAGCAAAAACGGCGGCAGTACAAGTGAGGGGCGCACCGAGCGCATCTCCGAGTTTTGTCACAAATCAATCTGACAGACGAGCCGTGATAGCCAATGCGCTCCGGCAAGTCGGTTAAAAAGGAGTAAAGTTATGGCATACGCCAATAGTAATTACTCAGACGTTTTGGCAACCACCATTGAATCACGCTCCGGCATCGTTGCCGACAACGTGACCAAAAACAATGCGTTGCTGACCCGTCTGCGCGAGAAAGGCCGTTACAAGCCCTTCTCTGGTGGTTCGACAATCTTGCAAGAGTTGTCATTCCAAGCAAACAGCACAGCCATGTATTACTCGGGCGCTGAAACGTTGAACATTTCCCCTGCGGATGTGATCAGCGCGGCACAGTTCCCGATTAAACAGGCAGCGGTTGCGGTCACGATCAATGGCCTTGAAATGTTGCAAAACAGCGGCGAAGAGCAAATTATTGATTTGTTTGATGCCCGTTTGGACGTTGCAGAGGCATCCATTGAGAACTTGATCTCGACTGGTATCTACTCGGACGGCACAGCCAACAACGGCAAGCAGATTACTGGTCTGCAAGCTATGGTGGTTGCAAGCCCAAGCACGGGTGTGGTTGGCGGTATTGACCGGGCTACTTGGTCATTCTGGCAAAACCAGACTTTTGACTTTTCCGGCGACCTCGGCGCAAGCGCATCTAGTTCCAACATCCAGACTGGTTTTAACCGCCTGTATGCCAAAACTAGTCGCGGCAGCGATGTTGTTGACTTGATCCTGTTGGATAACAACTTGTGGGGATTCTTTATGTCTTCCCTGCAAAACATCCAGCGTTTCCCCGGTTCATCGAAGATGGCAGAACTTGGTTTTGTTGCATCAAAGTACATGAACGCTGATGTGGTCTTGGACGGCGGTATTGGCGGCAACATTCCGACCTCTACTGGTTATTTCCTTAACACGAAATACATTTTCTTCCGACCCCACCAGAACCGCAATTTCGTCCCAATCGGCGATGAGCGTATGAGTACCAACCAAGATGCCATCGTGCGCTTGATTGGCTGGGCTGGCAATATGACTGCCTCGGGACTTCAGTTCCAAGGCATCATGACCGAATAAGGAGTAATCAAAATGGCAGATTACGTAACAGACGGCAAAATTGGCATTGACTTGACGGCAACCTATGCGTCAACCTCTGCTGGTTCTACGACTCTTTTCCCGGTTACTCCGGGAACTCGGGTTACCACCTCCAACAACGGCGTTTATATTTTCGCCCGTGCGGAATCCGACATTGCGGCTTATGACGCTGTGATTATGAGCACATACGCAGATTCAGCGAGTTCTACTCCTGTTCTCCGCGCTGTGCCTGTCACAACGACAAACGCTAAAGATTTGGGTTT
>Ga0181352_1001054_pt1 | contig 11096 bp, 10 predicted proteins | sample Fa13VDMLBSN_FD_130103 | JGI IMG/M metagenome (GOLD analysis project Ga0181352, IMG submission 130103) | Freshwater viral communities from Lake Michigan, USA - Fa13.VD.MLB.S.N | ecosystem: Environmental > Aquatic > Freshwater > Lake | place: USA: Michigan | collected 2013-09-23 | reverse complement strand
TTGCGGCACTTTCATAGCAATTGAAATTCAGGCTTGTTGAGCCGTTTGCTTGCTCATTCAAAGACGCATAGCCCGTTTGTCCCAACTGCAATGCTCTTGCGCCGCTTCTCCACGCACTCGGCGCCACCCCAAGGCCGAGGTTGCCGGAGGAGGTGAGGCGCATGCGTTCGGAGCTGTTTGTAACAAACGCAAGATCAGCACCGTTTGCAATAATCTGAGTGCTTCCAAAACTTGCAGTTGCATTACCAAAAGCAATTCGTGTCAGTGTTCCTGAACTTGCGTTCAAGCCCAGAAGTTCGCCTCCGGCTTTTTGTATGAATGCTTTGTAGTCGCCCGTTGTTGCAGAAGCGCCAACCGTGAAATACGTCCCATCAAACGTCAGCGCACTACCACTCGTCGCTACCTTGCTGCCGTTCAGATACACCACCCCGTTGGCAGTGCCGCCGGAGAGGGTGACTGTGCCGTTGAATGTCGCACTCCCATCGGCCACAACCGTGCCTGTAAAATAACTTGCCCCAGCCCGTAAAGCATAAGCATTAGTTATAGTGGCGTTGGTTCCTTGTACCGGCGTAGCGATATCAACGTTTACCGCTGTGGTTAGTGTTGATGCACCTACAAAACTATATGTAGGGGCCGCAAAAACACGCTCTCTTTGAAGCGTTAATGCCCCAGTCGACCATTGACGTGTAGCCGCCGTATAGTTTGCACCTATAACTTCAGTGCTAGCAGTCTGCCCGGTATCCGCAGGTGTCGTTACCGTAAAGTAAGATGCCGCTCCTGATGTCCTCGCGGCAGGTGTAAAGGTATTGATACCCGTAAATGTTTGCGTGGTTCCAAGACCTGCAACCGTTGTAGAAGCCGCCGGGAATGTCATCGTGGTTGAGTCAGTACCTGCTAGCGTCAACGAATTGTTAACACCAAAGGTCTTGCTTGACGCAATCGTTAACCCAGCGCCAAATGCTGCGGTTGTGCCGTCCGTTCCAGTGAGAGTTAAGGTATTACTTGCAGTAAATGTCTTCCCATTAGCAATCGTCAACGTGCCAGTCGATGTTGTGATTGTCAGACCGTTGTACTTACCGCCTGTGATGTCCCCTGTAGTATCGGCAATCGTTACTGCGGAGTTTTGTATGATTTTCCCAGAGGTGCCGTCAAACCTGGCAATAGCATTGTCCGTGGCGCTTGCTGGGCCCACCACATCACCACCACCTAGCGGAACATCCCAAACATAAGTCGTTCCATTCCACTTAAGGAAAGATCCAGATGTTGTAGGAGCTGTGACAAACGTTGTTGCACCAACACCGCTTTGGTACGGGATCTGGGTCGCCGTTCCACCAGCTATATTGGTTGCCGTCGTTGCGGTTGTGGCGCTTGTTGCAGATGTTGCGGTTGTTGCAGATGCGGCACTACCTGTAATATTAATATTCCAGTTGCCTGTTGCACCACCCCCTGTTGTTGATGGTGCGCCAATCGTGTTATAGCTGATTGTTACAGCAGAACTGCCATCAAATGTAGCGCCTGATGAGGCCCCGCCGCCTGTGTTGTTAAACGTAACCGGGTTCGTTGTTGTACCACCCCCGCCACCTGAAACCGTATCCCATCCTAATGACGTGCCATTCCATTTAAGGAATGTATTGCTTGTTGTTGGTGCGGTTATAAACGCTGTCGTATCAGATCCTGTCTGATAAGCAATTTGATTGGCCGCCCCGCCCGCCAAGTTCGTTGATGTCGTTGCAGACGCTGCACTGCCAGTGACAGAAATACTCCAAGTGCCAGAAGCGCCTGATCCCGTGGTCGGTACAAATGCGCCGCCGGAACCAACATTAATAGCTAATGCAGTCGCTACACCGGTACCTAGTCCTGCAATGCTACCAAGCGGCAGATTCGTAGCATTAGCCAGATTTATAGTACTTGGCGTACCCAAAGCTGGCGTTACAAGCGTCGGTGATGTAGCCCGAACAACACTGCCCGTACCTGTACTTGATACCCACTCAGGCGCTGTACCACTAGAATTAACTTGTAATACCTGAGCAGCACTACCAATACCAAGAAATGTTGTGGTGCTTGCACCAGATTGATAAGGAACCGATCCAGCCGCTCCGCCTTGGATATTGGTCGCCGTGCCAATAACAACAGATGCAGGGGCGGACCACTGAGGCGCACTACCACTCGATGTCAATACATAATCGGTTGTGCCAATACCAAGCTTGGTCATGGCCGTGCCAGTGGCGTAATACACCATGTCACCGGCGGTATAAGTCGTCTGCCCTGTGCCGCCCTGATCCGTACCAACCGATCCCGACGATACAAGCGCTTTTGATGAATCCGTAAATACCAGCTTGTCTGCTGTTAGCGCAGAAATAATAGGCGACGATGAAAACGTCTGTACACCAGTAAATGTTTGAGCGGCATCCGTACGCGCTACAGAAGCATTCGTACCTGGGAACGTCATGGTTGTACCATCCGTCCCGGCCAATGTAATCGTATTACTTGCCGTGAGCGTTTTTCCGTTGGCAACAGTCAACGTGCCCGTGGTCGTACTGATCGTTAATCCGTTGTACTTACCACCAGTAATATCACCAGTCGTGTCTGCAATTGTGACCGCAGAATTCTGTAAGATCTTCCCCGTGGTGCCATCAAACCTTGCCACCGCATTGTCTGTAGCTACCGACGGCCCGGCAATAGAGGCAATCTCATAATCACTGCCATTCCAAAATACAAATACCTCTTCGCCGGCAGGTATGGTTACCCCTGTGGTCGATGCCCCTTTGATAACAACTGATCCATCGGAGCTGTTCTTAACAAGATATATCTTGCTAGTACCCGGGGCAATAACGTTCCTTGTAACCCCGGGCGTACCAGTGACCAACAAAATGGCATAACGCGACTGGTTAGATGCAGACCCATCACCATTAGTGAGCGTTACATTGCCTGATGTAACATCAATCGTAGCCGCACCGGCAATCGCTATTTCGACCGGCGAGGTAAGCGACTCATTGACTACCGTACCCCATGCTCCGTCCTCACTGCCGTTAACGGGTTGGGCTAGCTTTAAAAGCGATGTGTAATTTACAGTCATGATGTACTCACTTGCGTCCAAGTCGTGGTAACGCCAGGGCTAATCGTTGTCCAACCAGCCGTCTGTGTTGTTGAGATCTGAGTCCACATATCAGGCAATCCTTAAGACTGCGTTAGTTGCATTAGCCGGGGGGAAGGTAATGACTAGATTAGAAGCTGTCTTACTAATGTTTGTGCCAAAATTAAGCACACAAACAGACCTGTTTCCATTGGTGCTGTTGTAAATTAAAGCGCCATTGGTTGTTAACGTGACGTTAGTGAAGGTTGCGTCGTCAAAGGTCCAGTAAGAAGTAGTTCCTTGAAAGGTCGGGGTAATGTTTGTGAGCGCAATGCCTCCAGCCGAATAATTGGTTCCACTGGAGGACACCTCCCCGGATGACGTGTACGTAGTGGTTGAGGCACCGAGATCCGCATTGGCGGTGTATAAGGCCAGTTTAAAGACATCGCCCGTCCCCGCGGTAAAGTTGTGAAGTGCTTGAACTACCTCTACCTTGAAGGATGTGGTTAATGTTTGAATGATTGCCATTACACCACCTTATCCCTCACCTGACCGGATCGATATGCGTCCTCTCTTTCTAGCCCGTCGCCAAGTCGTTTGGCAAGTATGAGCGCTTCTTTGTACTTTGAGTTAATCAAATTAACCATGTCAGGCTCACCCTTCAAGAAAGTATAAGCCTCTATTAAGCATCCATACAGTAAAACAGAATCAAAGTTATCGCCTAGCCATGTTGTATTTGCATCTGTATCCGTTGCAGCTATCGAGGTTGGGTAATAAAAATAGTGCAACTCTACGCCATAAGCATAATTTGGCGTGGGCCCAAGCATAAACACAAGCTCTTTTGTATTGGTCGGATAGTCCGTACCAAACAAGGCGTAACAATAGGGCCTTCCTGTATTCCCAGTGCCCGTTGGTATAGGGAATGACTCTCTAATAAAGTTCACATCTTTGTTGAGAAGATAGTGGTAAGAGCCATCTGTATCAATAACCGCCAACGAGTAGGGCGCTAAAAAATCATCTGGGGCTTGCAGATATTTATTGTCTAACGTACAGACGCCAGTCACGTTTTTCCTAAGCGACGGAAACTGAATGGTATTAAATATCCGCTGCTCTGCCTGCTTCGCAAACGTTTGCAGCGTTGCTGTCTCAAACGTCGTTTCGCAATAATCTTGTATTGCGGTTTTGAGATCCCCCCAGTTCATAGCAACTCCTTATGCCATTGGCCCTCGGCACATTACGCCCTTAGTCGCCGCGCCGGCACCACGCATTTTAATCCCCGTGGTTTTTACTTGGCTGTTGGGATTCATCGCAACACCAGCAGTTGGTTGCCAGTCTTTAACCATGTTGTAAGGCATTTGCTTACCAGGCTGTGGAGAGGCAACAACTTTGGCGCCATCCATCGTATGGGGCTCTGCGTAAACAGCGGCCGAACCAACTTCCTTGCCACCCATTTTCATGGAATACTTGGCCATCATTTGCCCCTTTGGTTGGTTACCCGAGCCATGTTGCGACCTTCACGGCGCATCATTTCAGAAGTCGGTCCGCCCTTTCTCATCTTCTTAACATCCGAATCAGGGTGGGCTCCTTTACCTTTGGCCATGTGTTTTTTGAGTGCTTCCATCGTTTTCATGTCTGCTCCTATGAGGCTGTGACACTGTTTAAAAGGGCTTGACCAACTAAATGATTGGGGGTCAAGTTGTAGTCGTAAGATCTTGAACCTCCTACCGGATTGAAACCCCATTCAATAATGCGGCTTCCTTCAAGCGGGACTCCCGTATAAAGCGGATTTGTCCCTACGGTATTGTTGGTCTGCATCCCGTTGTAGCCTGACTGGTAATACGAGTTGGAATCGGGACGTGGATTCCTAACGGCCTGCGGATCGTCCACGGGCCACATTCCTAATTGTAGCTGTGGTTGATCTTCCTCCCAGCATTCCTGACATACCATTATATTGACATTTTTTGTCTTGATTGTCAGCGGTTTAAGCTGTTTTAATTTATACCGAAAGTTACACCTATCGCACTGGGCGATAGCAAACTTACCGGATGCAAATTGATTAGGCATGTTAGAAGTTCACGCCTAAAAATGATTGCCTTGGTACAAACCTAATAGGCGCTTTTTCCCGATCCTCGGTTGATGCAAGCTCCCAAGCCTGATCATATTGGGCCTTCAGAAACTGCATGCGCTCTAGGCCGCCCTCTACCTTCATGGAAAGCTTATATGCAAGACCTGCTACCAATGCCTCTTGGAAACGGAATGGTATGTCTTCCACATTAATACCGTTACCTGCATCTTGCATCCTTCTCAGGCGCCAGTACACAAGGGTGTAATACGGGTTGCTGATAGATCCTTGATCCGGCGCAGGCCATACCGTCACGTTTGGAAACTTTGTATTGCTTACCTGAGCGCCTGATGTATGACTTGCAGCCGTCGTATTGTTTTGCCCACGCACCACGTTATTAAGCGTTGCATAGGCCGAAACACCCGTCGCCACATTTTCGGCTTGGGTGCTAGTACCGTAGTAATAAACCGTCTCCGCTCCAATGTTTGCATATCCTGCATATGGAACCCCTGAGAGGGATGACATGGGGATGGTCGTGACTGTTGCATTGATATTAGCCGCCAAGGTACCTGTGAATGTGTATGTCTGGCCACCCTGCCTATCAATATAAATTTGAATCGGCCTGCCAGTTGCTAGCTTGTTAGGTATTGTCGAGTACGTACTTACCGAGATTCGGCTGATGTTGATATCCGTCTGATTCTGATCTACCCCTGTACGAATGATCGTCTCAACAAGATCAACTGTATTGATGGGCAAGGGATAAGTAATTTGATCTGTATAAAGCGGGATTGCACCCTGTTCAATAGTCCAAAGATTGATACCCTGGTTAGCCCACTCGGTAACTAATAGGTTAAGGCTGCGTCGAGCTGTACGCAAATCATAGCCGGAGCGCAACTCTCTGCCGCATCGCTCAAATGCCTCTTCAACAAGCTCATTTAAGTTTGGGTTAAAACTTGTTGTTCCTGTGGTGCTCATGTTTAGCCTCTAATTCTCGGAGATCCATTGCCACATCGGCAACGCCGTGCCAGTCTTGAAGCGCAACCATAACTTGTAAATACTCCATCAGTATTTCTTTTTGCACCTCAAACTTAGTGTAATCCTTCACTTTCCTATCTTCCTAAAAGGGGCCACCTTTTTTGCAATTGATTTTGGTTGAGCAACAAATTGCTTTCCTTTGGCTTTTCCTGCGCGTTTTGCTCTTGTTGTTGCTGCATATTCTGCTGGTGAAAGAGATTTGATCACCGCCTCTGGCAGATAACGTTCGCCAGTATCTGATGACCTTTTACCACTTCGTGTTCGCCACTTTTGGTCTCCCCAGGCTTTCAAAGATTGCTGCGGAGCTTTAATCACCATCCCCGTAACTCCCAAAGGCTTCAAGATATTCTACGGCGTTTCGTAAAATATTTGGGCTATCTTTAAACATACCTAGCGCTCGATTGCATTGTTTACACAATACACCGCGAAACTCTCCGGTGTCATGGTTATGATCAATAGCACTATCTATTAGAGCTACCTCCGTCTTGCATATTGCGCAACACTCTTCTTGGCGTTCGTAACGGTCAATCAATTGTTCTGGCGTTATGCCTCGACGCGCACATCGTTTTGCAAGCGTCCAGCTATCTTTATTGCGATACTCTTGAACACGATCTGAGTTTTTTTCTGTCCAAGTTCGGTGAGCTTCATATAAGCACTTGTTGCATACACTTTTCAAAAGGTGCGCATTTGATCCGCCGCGACTTCTAAACAATTCGACCGGCTTCATGGTAAAACACTTTGTGCATAGTTTTGCATTGCCATTAGCTAGCAAATTCATTTCGCGCTTCTTTGCCTCTGCGGCTCGCCGTTTTTCATTTGTAGCGTATGGCATTTTAGTCCCTATAGCCGCCTCCGGCAGCTTTATATCGTTTGGCTAACAATTGACTTTTTCTCGCGGACCATTTTCCTGCCCCTGTGCCTTGAACCGCCGCGCTTTTAATCTGGTTAAACAAGTTCTTACGCATGGTTGGCTTGGTGTAATTACCTGCTTCATTGACCTTAGACACCTTACCACCTTCTTTGTATTGCATGAAGTCCGTGTTGTCACGTCGGGAACGTAAAGATCCCTTCGGCATTTTGGAAGGGTTGATTACTCCCATACCTCGGCTGCGTAACATAATTTTCTCCCAAGAGGGCCGCTAAACCTAGTGGCATATAAGGCGTCAGTGGCCTCAGATAATTTGGATAAGGTATTCCATAGTAATCACCTAGCTCTGGTGGCAAAACATCTGGATACGTTATTTTGTCACCCGTCGGTGCCGGTGTCACTAGGGGTGGTGTAATTATCGGTGGCGTAATCGGCGGTGGAATAATAACCGGTGGAGGAATAATCACAGGTGGTGGCGTAACCGGTGCCGGCGTACCAACCGGGGTCGGCGTTACTACCGGGGCCGGGGTAACTGTTGGCGGTGTTACCGTAGGCGGTGTCACAGGCGCTGGCGTGACTACTGGTGGTGGCGTAATTACCGGCGGAGGAGTAACTACTGGTGCAGTTGTAGGTCCTGTTATAGGAGTTTCTGAACCAGGCGGTGTCGTTACCACTTCTGTTCCTGGGCCGGCAACTATTCCAGTGCCAGGTCCTGTTCCAGGGACGGCTCCCGGTTCAGCGCCGGGGCCAGAGCCAGGTCCGGTGCCAGGGCCAGTGGTTGGTCCGGTAGTAGGTCCAGTTGCTGGTCCTGTAGTCGGACCTGTGGACGGTATGGTCACAGGGCCGGCAGTAGGCCCAGTGGTTGGACCCGTTGAAGGCACGGAAGTTGGGCCTGTAGCGGGACCGGTAGTCGGCACTGTAGGCGCTAACGAGGTTGGGCCAGTCGTTGCAGGCGTCATCGTTTCAGTTACTGGTCCAGGAATACCCGTGGCCGGTGGCGTTGTGGTTTCCACAAGCTTTTTAACTGGTACACCAATCTCATCAGTGATATCAAGCGGATCTATTGCGCCTTTCACACCATAAACGGTTAACTGAGCCGGACCTGTTTGAACAACAGCTTCGGCGCCCTCTCCATCTGACCATTTAACGGAGCTCAGTACATCGCCAACCTCCGCTACATCCGTACCTTTTGACGGATCTATTGTTGAACCAGGGTATATCAACCCACCTGCGTCTGACAGATATTTTGTTTGCGTGTTATCAAGCGCACTTAAATTAATTGGGTTTGTTGTTTTTGTTGGGTTTACACCAGAGGCTATTTCGTCAATAAGGCCCTTGTTCTGCTGAACAAAGTTCAAAACTGCTAGTGGATTGCTAGCCATTGCCGTGATGTTATTGCCGCCACTAAACACTGTTTGCGCCAAGAACTTGGCTTGATTTTCTGTTACCGCACCATTTGTGGCATCAACAATAGCCTTAGTTACCGTGGGCATGGCTGCGGTAGTAAGAGCTTGCGCTACATTAATTTCGCCTTTTGCAACCAATTGTCCAACGGCGCTTCCGGCAGCACGCGCTACAGCAATCGCTGCCGTCTTATCCATCGTTCCAAGTAAGTTGTCGTAAACGATGTTTGTGACTTGTTGACCTACAGCAGGTGCAACACCGCCAGCAATAAATCCTTTATTGAAATCACCACCCGTAGCTTCTGCTACAAGCCCGTTATAAATACCCTTCGCCATGGTCGATGCAGTCAGCGAAGCGGCAGGCGCCGACATGCCGGCAGACATGAGCATCCCTGTAAGACCGGTGCCCGCAGCCATTTCCCCGCCTAGAGCGGCTAACTCAACACCACCAACTGCCGTTCCAATAAGCTCAGGAAGTAAATAAGGCGCAGCAATCGCTGCAACGATAGCCACTGGCAGTGCGTACTCTTGCACCCCATACTTCTCACGCCATGAGCTGGTTATACCCGCACCACCACCTTGTACCGGACCAAGGAAATAGCCTGTGCTTCCAGAGCCCTCGCCTTCTGACCCAAACTCCCACATGCCATTATTCTGGGTCGTTGGTACGGCTTGTAACTCTTTTCCGGTCAGCTTGTCGTAGTAAACAATAACGTTGGTTGCTTCTTCACCTTCAACAGCACGGAAATCATTACCATCCTGAACGGTGGTTGTTTTTGGTAACGATCGAACTTCTTGGCGCGTTCCAACCTGAGACAAATCCTTGATCCCATAATTGGCAAGATAATCTGCCATCTTGGTTGAGTGATGCTCCCAGCCCTGGTTCTTGTCCCATGTACCGCTCTTGCTTCCGTTTTCCGTAATCGTATTAAGCTGGCTAAGCAATCTCTCTTGCGGCGTTAGTTTCGCATCAGCCTCTTTGGCCGAAACGTAATCATTAATACCTTTTAGTAAATCGGTTCTTGTTTCTTCGGTCCCGATGTAATTGACCAGATCAGACAGATTGATTTTATTGTCTGAAGCAAACTTCAGTATTTCATCGTAACTAAGCTGCTTATCTTCTCCTGAAGCAAGATCCAACCCGGATCTTATCTTCTGATCATCTTGGTACTTTGTTAGCTTGTCTGTAGTAATACCGAGATATTTTGCCAAATCATCCAAGCTCATCTCTTGGCTTGTGGCGTAATTAATAGCCTTATCAAAAGGTATTGCACCAGAACTATCCGCAAGCTTGTTAAGGTCAGCTTGTATGCGCTGGCTTGTTTGGAAGTTATTAATAACCGTAGGCTCTATGCCAAGTAACTCTGCCAATCTGTTATTTGACAGACTATTTTCCTGTGCATAAATAAGAGCCTTATCAAGAGGTATCTGGCCTGATGTATTGGCTAACTTATTTAATCCTGTTTGCAGATCCGCCGTCTTCAAAACTTCCGTGGTTCCGCTCTTATCAATACCAGCTAAGTCATACAAGCTATTTTCTGGGTTGATATTTGCATCACGTAAAGCCACTGCAACCGGGCCAAGGTTGGCCCTGAGCATGTCTGTAAATTCTGTCGTTGTCTTGCCAAAGAATTTGGAAAGATTCTGTATCTCTACACCTTCTTTAATGGCTTGCGTTACAGCCGGGATAAAGCCTATCTGTCCCTTGTCATCCGCAATTTTGCTAAGAACTTGCCGGTCGTTTTCATAAACCAGCATGTCCAGCGTCAACGATGGCAGCGTACTTTTTAAATCATTGATGACGTTTGTATAGGGCAGCTTGTTTTGATTGGCGTAATTAACAATCTTGCCTACATCAATATTGTATTCACCAGGTTTCCCTGCGATCTCTGTTTTAAAACCAAGGATATCTGTTACTAACTGCTCTGGCGTCTTGGTGCCAACTACATTCGCTAGCACCTTATCCACAATATTAGGATCGATCTTAAGATCATCGATGGCCATGGCCCTTAATTCATCGACGCCAACACCATTTTGTAAAAGCTTTCCGGCCGCCTCTTGGAGCTGTTTTTGGAATGCTTCAGTCCCCTGCGCCACAGCAAGAGCTTGGGCCTCTTCTACTCTTTTTGCTTCTTCTGCGGCTAGCTTTTGCTGTTCTTCGTAATATGCCGCTAGGCGCTCAGCCTCTTGTTTAGCAGCAAGATCTTTTGCAGCCTGTGCTTCAGCCTCTGCTTTTGCAGCGGCTTCGGCGGCAGCCTTTTGCATCTCTAAAAGAGCAGCAGCCTGAGCAGCGGCGACAGCAGCAGCTTCTTGTTCAAGCCTTATTCTCTCTGCCTCAGCGGCGGCAGCTTGCTCCTCGGCTATCCTTTGAGCTTCTGCAATCCTTCGTTGTTCTTCTTGCGTCTGAGCATAACGCTCTGCTTCAGCAAGTCTTTCTAACTCCCTGATCCTTTCGGCCTCTTCCTCTGCCGCAGCAGCAGCCCTTCTTGCAGCTTCTTCAGCAGCAAGTCTTTGCCTTTCCGCTTCGTAATACGCCGCTTCTGCTGCCTGTTCTGCGGCTATGCGCTCAGCCTCTGCAATTTGCTCAGCCGTTGGTCCGGGCGGCGGAGGGGGTGGTGCAGGCGGCGGTGGGGGTGGAGGTGGTGGCGGTGGAGG
>Ga0181352_1001053_pt1 | contig 11101 bp, 10 predicted proteins | sample Fa13VDMLBSN_FD_130103 | JGI IMG/M metagenome (GOLD analysis project Ga0181352, IMG submission 130103) | Freshwater viral communities from Lake Michigan, USA - Fa13.VD.MLB.S.N | ecosystem: Environmental > Aquatic > Freshwater > Lake | place: USA: Michigan | collected 2013-09-23 | reverse complement strand
TGAGCTATCAGTAGCTACAAATAATGATAGATTGTATTGGGAGGTTCAGATCAATCCTACTCTTAGTGCGACTATTAGTTATGCTCAAATTGATGCTCAATCTACTACTTTATTTGGAGTAGGCAATGGTACTATAACAGTTACTAGTCCTGGGCGTGTAATAGCATCAGGATATTTATCTACAGGTCAATCAATTAGAGCTGTAAACTTTGAAGACAATTTCTTAGCTACTTTAGGAGGAACTAGTCCAGGTGCTACATTTGTATCGGATAGTTATGTCCTTGTAGTTAGACCAATAACAACACCTATAAACGTACTTGCTACTATGCAAGTTAAAGAATTATAATGATATGGGATCAGCAGAAGCATGGATGTTTAGCACCAAAGATGTAATCTGGATAGTGATGACGATAGGCTCAGGGTTATCAGCGTACTACGCACTTAAACAAGAGCTGGGAAAGTTAAGAGGAAAGGTGGATAAACTTACCGGTGATATGGTATCTCTAGAGACTGACCTTATGGCTAAAGAAACAAGCATCTATAACAGAATGGAAATACTAAAAGAAGATCAAAAAGCTGCTCATGAGAAGCTTGATCTAAAGATGGACAACCTTACTACGCATATGACTCAGTTGAGTACTAACATTGCGGAGCTTACAGGATATATAAAAGCTAAGAGAGAAGAAGACGGTAAACGTGCTTAACTCTCATGTAGTTAATTTGATTTAGGTTAAGTACCTGGGCAAACGTGCCCGGGTATTTTTTTGCCTAAACATTTGGAGTTTAAACTTTTTATCATATATTTGTTTAAACCTAAATAAGTTAGATCATGGAAAACCAACAAAAAGAAATGTCTAAAGAAGAGATGGCTGAAAGAAAAGCTAAGCTCTCCCAGTTCTACCACGAACAAGCAGAGTTTCTTAAAGTACAATTAGTATATGAAACTCTTGTTGCTGATATTGAAGAACAAAGAGCGCGTGCAACATTTGCACAAGCTAAGATTGCTCAGATATTAGCAGGCCCTCCTAAAGAAGAACCATCTAATACTGAGGAATAATGGCTATAGTAAATCAGGTACGCAAAACTGTTAAGATGGACTTATGGAGTATAGTTAAGTTCCAACTTGCTGTACACTCACATCTTAAGACAATGAATGTATCAGATTTAGATCTTAACTGTTTGACTTTCTTAGCATTATCAGGGGAGACAGAGCTTACTGAGTTCTGTGAGAATGCCACTAAGAATAAGATTTTTAGTAGTGCACAGTCTGTAAGAAACGCTGTAACTAAGGCAGAAAAGAAAAGTCTTATTATAAAGAATGGTAAGAATAGAAAGACTATAGTTCTAAATCCAGAACTAAACATTCAGATACAAGGTAACATATTATTGGACTATAAATTTGTAAGAGTTGAGACCAAAGAAGTTGAAAGAGCTCCTGAAAGATTTCAGTCAGAAGTTTGATGATCCAGCTTTGACAGAAGACATAGTTCAGTATTACTGGCTATATCTTAGAAAAGCAATGGCCAACAAAGAACACTTTAATTTTTCATTAAAGGGTTTGGGTAACTTCATGATAAATGAAAAGAAGTTAGACCGTGTATTAGCAAAGAGTCATGTGCATCTTAAAAGTTTAAACCCAAAGGAGTTTAAATCTTTTGCCAGGTATGATGCTGTTTCGCATAATCATCAACAGCTTGCAAAAATCAAAGACATGATAGTTCAAGAGAATAGAAAGGGTATAACATTAAAAGTAAACAGAGTCAATGCTCAAAAAAATAAAGAAAATCTGGGAGAATAAGTGGCTTATCCTTGAGGGGATGTTTAACTATTACTTCACTAGAAAAAAGATTAAGCGTGTTGCTTACTGGCGCAATGAGATATGTAAACGATGTCCTCTTATAGATCTAGAAGGATCTAAGTGTGAGGTACCTGGAACACAGCCTTGTTGTGGTGATTGCGGCTGCTCCCTTAAGTATAAAACTTATAGCATGTCATCATCGTGTCCACAAGGAAGATGGTTTGCTGTAATGACTGAAGAGGAAGAAGATAATATGAATGCTAAACTGGAAAATCATGGCAATAGTATTTAAACCTGAGACCCATAGTTATACAAGCATAGATCCTAATGAGAATATCACATGGACTAGTGTAACGGGTATCATATCTAAGTATAAGAAACCATTTGATGCTGATGCAATAGCTTCTAAGTCTATTAAGAATAAGAAGAGTAAATGGTATGGTATGTCTGTGGAAGATGTTAAAGAAGCTTGGAAGAATGAATCACAGAAGGCTGTTAATCTTGGTACATGGTATCATAACCAAAGAGAACTTGCTTATACATCTTGCAGTACAATAGAAAAAGAAGGTTGTGTTATACCAATTTTTAAACCTATTGAGATAGATGGAATTAAAAATGCACCAGATCAAAAACTTGGAGAAGGTATATATCCGGAGCATATGACGTATCTTAAGAGTGCGGGCTTATGTGGTCAAGCGGATAGAATAGAGGTAATTAAAGGAAAGGTAAACATATATGATTACAAAACTAATAAAGAAATTAAGACTGAGTCTTATGTTAACTGGGAAGGAATTAGTGATAGAATGCTTGCTCCACTCAATCATTTGGATGATTGTAATCTTAACCATTATGCGTTACAGCTAAGTTTCTACATGTACATGATTCTTAAACATAACCCTAAGCTTAAACCTGGGAAAATGGTTATAGAACATATTATATTTGAAGAAGCTGGTAAGGATGCTTATGATAACAGAGTTGTATTATATGATGAGTTTGGTGAGCCTGTTGTAAACTCTATTGTAGAATATGAAGTACCTTACCTTAAGAACGAAGTCATTGCAATAATTAATTATTTGAAGGATGCTAGTAAAACTGTTTGATATTGAGAATGGTACACTGATACCTAGTGAGAGTTGCTATTCATTGCCTACATTAAGAAGAATTATGGATGAGTACCCTGAGAATTATCTCAAGGTTTATCAGTATCTATTCTACATGAGTTGTCCGAACCCAGATATTAATCCTTTCTTTCATATAGCTGATGATGATAAAGAAGATCTTATATTAGCAGAAATAGATGCAGACTTTAGTTCTGAAGATGATTACATCCCGGGAGCATTGGAGTTCTGTAAGAAACTATATGAGACACCAACATCCAGAGCTTATAATGGTATTAAGCAAATGCTTGATAGACTAGGTAGATATATGGAGACAACTAACATAACTGACGGTAGAGATGGTAACCTTACAGCACTTGTAAATGCTGCATCAAAGTACCAACAAATCCGTGAGGCTTATAAAGGTGCTTACAAAGATCTTCAAGAAGAACAAGCGGGACGCGCGCGCGGGGGTGCAGGACTAGCTTATGACCAAATGTAATTAAATGCTACAACAAACTAATATAGAAATTCCTACATGGGAAAATGGAGAGTGGTCAATAACCACCTTTTCTACCCGTGATGAGTTTAAAGACTTTGTGTTTAGTATATTTAAAGAACCGGGCCAGTATGAGTTTGATGAAACTAGTTTAATGTTTAATGAACAAGCTAGACAATTTAACGCACAGGGTTTTTATTGCAAAGCTCCCCAGGGAACTAAAGACTTTATAGTATACTGGAATGATCAGAAGAATAAGTGCCGTGTAGGTGCTATCTATAAAAGTAATGGTAATACTTGGTTTATTCCACGTGACTATTACATGTGGTTAAACTTCTTACCTATCTTTAATAAGGAGATTCAGAAGTTTGGTTTTGCTGATGTCAGAGATGCTCAATATCACTTAGCCCTATATGAATGTTTAGCAGAGTTAAACTATAGACATGCTGCTATCCTAAAGAAACGTCAGATTGCATCATCATACTACCATGCTGGTAAGTTAATTAATCAGATATGGTTTGAAGAAGGGGTTACCCTCAAGATGGGCGCTAGTCTTAAAGACTATATTAATGAGAAAGGTACCTGGAAATTCTTAAATGAATATGAGGCTTTCTTAAATCAACACACTGCTTGGTACCGGCCAATGAACCCTAATAAGGTTATGATGTGGCAACAAAAGATTGAGACTACTACAGGTATTCAAAAACGTAAGTCTGAGATAGGTCTTAAAGGAGTTATGCAAGGAATGTCCTTTGAGAAGGATCCTACTAACGGGGTAGGGGGACCATGTAAGTACTTCTTCCATGAGGAAGCAGGTATTGCTCCAAAGATGGATACAACATTTGAGTACATCCGCCCTGCTATGAAATCAGGTTTCATGACTACAGGTATGTTCATTGCTGCAGGATCTGTGGGTGACCTGTCTCAGTGTGATCCTCTGAAGAAGATGATCACTAGACCTGATGCCAATGATATTTATTCAGTAGAATCTAACTTAATAGATGAGACGGGTGTTACAGGTAGAACAGGTTTGTTTATTCCTGAGCAATGGTCAATGCCTCCTTATATAGATAACTTTGGTAACTCTAAAGTAGAGGAAGCTCTTGTTGCACTAGATGAACAATTTGCTGAATGGAAGAGAGAACTGGCTCCACAAGAATATCAACTCCGTATATCTCAGCACCCTAGAAATATTAAAGAAGCATTTGACTTTAGAACAGTGTCAATGTTTCCTCAGCATTTGGTTACAGCTCAGATCCGTAGAATTGAGGATAAAGCATATTCATATGAATATTTAGATATATTCAGAAATGAAAAAGGAGATGTGGGTATAGCAGATACAAATAAGTTACCTATAACAGAATTTCCTATTACAAAAACTACTGAAGATAAAACAGGAGTGCTTGTAGTATATGAACGTCCTGTAAAAGATCCTGAGTTTGGGATGTACTATGCCAGCGTTGACCCCGTGGGTGAAGGAAAAACCACTACCTCAGAATCCCTATGTTCTATTTATGTATATAAAACTCCAGTAGAGGTAACTAAAAATGATGGTGATTCTGTTGAGACTTACATAGAACAAGATAAGATTGTAGCTGCTTGGTGTGGGCGCTTTGATGATATTAATAAAACACATGAAAGATTAGAGCTTATCATAGAATGGTATAACGCATGGACTATTGTTGAAAATAACATTAGTCAGTTTATCAATTATATGATGTTTAGAAAAAAACAGAAGTATCTTGTACCCAGATCTCAGATCTTATTCTTAAAAGACATTGGTGCTAATGCTAATGTATTCCAAGAATACGGTTGGAGAAATACAGGAACTTTATTTAAAAGTCATATGTTAAGTTACACCATTGAATTCTTAAAAGAAGAATTACATGAGGAAACTACTAAAGATGGTAAAGTAGTTAAAACAACATATGGTATAGAGCGTATCCCAGACATCATGCTGCTTAAAGAAATGATGGCATATAGAGATGGTGTCAACGTGGATAGACTTGTATCCTTTGCTGCTTTAGTAGCTTTTGCTAAAGTGCAACAAGCAAACAGAGGTTATAAAAAACGCTATGAGGAAACTGGAGCTGGAAAAAACTTGGATAACCGCAAGAATTTCAGTAAATTAAATAAGAGCCCGTTCCGTCACATGGGTGGTGGTGGGCATAAATTTGATAATATGGCAATGCCACGTTCAGCATTTAAAAATTTAAGATAGTATGCAGATATATAACGCAATGCAATTAAAGAATGGGGCCAAGGGCGAGTACAACCGTATGGGTACTCTGAACCAGCCTATTCAATTTTTGCCAAAATCTAAGAAGGATCAAGAGTGGGCAGCATGGAATCTTGACTGGTTAGAGTGGGAAGGTCTTAAGCATGTGCGCAGAAATGCTCGCAGACTTATGAAAAACTATAAACTTGCAAAAGGTATTATAGATAAAACTGACTACATAGTAGAAGAAGACAATGAGTATGCTGATCTTATTGATACTCTAACTAAGGAAGATGCATCTGCTCTAGAACTTAAGTTCTACCCTATTGTACCTAATGTAATCAATACATTAGTTGCTGAGTTTGCAAAAAGAAACACTCGTGTATCTTATACAGCTGTAGATGAGAACTCATATAATGAGATGCTTGAGCTTAAAAGAAGTAAAGTAGAAGAAGCTCTTCTTTTTGAAGCTGAACAAAAGATGGCTATGAAGTTGGCTGAGATGAATGCTGATCCAACATCAGATGATTTTAAACAACAGATGAGTCCTAATAACTTAAAGTCTCTTCCTGAGATTCAACAGTTTTTTAATAAGGACTATAGAAGTATGGTGGAGCAGTGGTCAGAACACCAACACCGTGTGGATGTTGAGCGCTTTAAAATGGATGAGTTAGAAGAGCGCGGGTTCCGTGACATGCTTGTTACTGACCGTGAGTTCTGGCACTTCCGTATGCTTGAGGATGATTATGATGTAGAATTATGGAATCCGGTTCTTACTTTTTATCACAAGTCTCCAGACAACCGTTACATATCTCAATCACAATGGGTTGGTAAATTTGATATGATGACTGTTGCAGATGTTATTGACCGTTATGGTTGGTTAATGACAGAGGATCAGATGAAAGCATTAGAGCTTATCTATCCTGTACGTTCTGCTGGTTATCCTATTCAAGGTTATCAGAATGATGGTAGCTACTATGATGCTACTAAGTCTCATGACTGGAACACCAAGATGCCTTCATTAGGTTACCGTCAGTTTACATCTATGTGGGATAATGCTCACTACGGTGGAGATATCGTTAACTGGATCATGATGAGTAGTGAAGACTACTTTGATATGGGTATGAGTAACATGTTGCGTGTAACATCTGTATATTGGAAGTCACAACGTAGAGTTGGTCATCTTACCCGCATATCAGATAACGGTACAATTGATCAGGATATTATTGATGAGACATATAAGGTTACAGATAAACCTATATATGATACCAACATTATTAAGAATAAGACTAAGGATAACCTAGTATTTGGTGAGCATATTGATTGGATCTGGATCAATGAGGTATGGGGTGGTGTTAAGATTGGACCTAACCGTCCTACATTCTGGGGAAGTAATAACCCAGGTGGTATTAACCCTATCTACTTAGGTGTAAACCAAAATCTAATTGGCGCACTTAAGTTTCAGTTTAAAGGTGACAACTCAATGTATGGTTGTAAGTTACCTGTAGAAGGATCTGTATTTACAGACCGTAATACAAGATCTACTTCTCTTGTAGACTTAATGAAGCCATTCCAGATTGGATACAATATTGTAAATAACCAGATTGCTGATATCCTTGTAGATGAATTAGGAACTGTTATCTTACTGGATCAAAATGCTTTACCAAGACACTCACTAGGGGAAGATTGGGGAAAGAATAACTTGGCCAAGGCTTATGTGGCAATGAAGAACTTCCAGATGTTACCATTGGATACTTCTATTACTAATACAGAAAATGCTCTAGCTTTTCAGCACTATCAGAAACTTGACCTTGAACAGACAAACCGTTTAATGTCACGTATCCAGCTGGCTAATTACTTTAAGCAGCAAGCATTTGAGGTAATTGGTATTACACCACAGCGCCTAGGTCAGCAGATTGGACAACAGACTGCTACAGGAGTTGAACAATCAGTTAATGCTAGTTATGCTCAGACTGAGACATACTTTATACAACACTGTGATTATTTGATGCCTCGCGTGCACCAGATGCGCACAGACCTAGCTCAGTATTACCAATCTACCAAACCATCTACAAGATTACAGTACGTTACTTCTATGGATGAACGTAAGAACTTTGAGATCAATGGTACTGATTTGTTACTAAGAGACCTTAATATATTCTGTACTACTAAGGCAAATCACAGAGCTATTTTAGAACAACTTAAGCAAGTAGCTATTCAGAACAATACAACAGGTGCATCTATATTTGATATAGGTAATGTTATTAAGTCTGAGTCTATTGCTGAAGTAACTAACATTCTTAAAGAAGCTGAGAAGAAGCAACAAGCTCAGAAACAAGCTGAAATGCAGCAAGCTCAACAACTGCAAGATCAACAACTTCAAGCTAAAGCTCAAGAGGCTAAGATGAAGATGGAGTTTGAAGCTGCTGAGAATCAGAAAGATAGAGAAGCTGGAATCATGGAAGCTCAAATCAAAGCTGCCGGGTACAGCGCTATGCAAGATACTAATCAAAATGAACAGAATGATTACATGGACTACATGAATAATCTACAGAAAACTGAACAGTATCAAGAAACTATGAATCTGAATCAACAGAAAGAAGCATCTAAAGAGAATGCTCATAGAGATAAGATGAACCTTGAACAACAAAAGTTAAACACTCAACGTGAAATTGCACAGACTCAAATGGAGATTGCACGTGAGAATAAGAACAAGTATGACAAGGAATCTCAAAAGAAAAAGAAGGAGAAATAAACTTTAGCGATATAATGCAGACTAATAAATTATTCATGCTAATTTATAAAGTTTAAACCCTTATTTTTGTGTATATTGTTATTGTAGACTAAAAACCAACACATATGGCTACTGAAGAAAAAACCAACCAAGAGACCACCTCTATTGAACAAGTGGAAATGAACCTAGATGAAATTCTAGGTACACCGGGTGCAGAAAACGTTATGCTCCCTGAGGCAGAAAAGAAACCTAGTATGTTTACTAAGAACACTACTGACCTCTCATTCCTTGACAAAGATTCTGAAGAAGAAGACTCAGAATCAGATGAAAAAAAGAAACCTGCAGAAGATCCAGCAGAAGTAATCAAAGAACTTGATAAAGAGTTCTTAGGTGGAAATGAGGATGAAGAAGAAGAGGAGACTCAAGCAAAACCAGGACGCCCTAAAGTAGATAAGAGTGGCTTAAGCAAATTGTTTAACAAGCTTATTGAGAAGGGACAGATTATACCATTTGAAGATGACAAGTCTTTAGATGAGTATACTGAGAAAGACTTTGAGGAACTTTTAGAAGCAAACATTGCTGATAAAGAGAACCAGATCCGTCAATCTACGCCTGTTGAATTTTTTGACTCACTTCCAGAGGAACTACAGGTGGCTGCTAAATATGTAGCAGATGGTGGGGAAGATCTTAAAGGATTGTTCCGCATCTTATCTGAGGTAGAAGAACACCGTCAACTTGATCCAAAGGATAACAAGGATCAAGAACAGATTGTGCGTGAATACCTTAGAGCTACCCAGTTTGGTAATGAAGAAGAGATTGATGAAGAGATCTACGGTTGGAAAGACCGTGGAGACCTAGAAGCAAAAGCTCTTAAGTTCAAACCAAAGTTGGACAAAATGCAGGAGCAAGTTGTAGCACAGAAACTTGCACAGCAAGAGAACATGCGTAAGCAACAACAGCAAGCAGCAAATGCTTATATGCAAAATGTATATAATACATTAAATGCAGGTGAGGTTAATGGGATTAAAATGGATAAGAAGATTCAGGGTATGTTATACACTGGTCTTGTACAACCTAACTACCCATCAATGTCAGGTAAGCAAACTAACATGCTAGGTCACTTATTGGAGAAATATCAATACGTTGAACCAAGACATGATTTAATTGCTGAAGCTCTTTGGTTACTAGCTGATCCAGATGGATATAAAGCTAAGATCAAAGATCAAGGTAAAAATGCACAAGTGGAGAAAACAGTACGTCAGCTTAAGACTGAACAAGCTAAGATGGCAAGCAGTACTCCAGTTGTAGAACAAGAAGAAACAACTCAAAGAAGAATCCCACGTACTGGTAACTTCTTTAAGCGATAAGTAAATTAACCCTTAAATAAATAAATAAAAATGCCAACTCCAGTTTTAAACAATGGTATATTTCTACGAGATACCAACTACGCAGCTAGTTCACACGTAGATTCTTACCACTTAGTTAACATGCTAAAGAATGCTGAGCCTATGGATTTAGGACCAGTAGATCTTTGGGCTATGGCTCAAAAGGTAGAGATGCCTTTGTACCAAATGTCTAGCTTCGGTGGAAAGAACGTAATTAATGTTGACAATGCAAGAGGTGAGTACAAGTGGCAGACGCCAATTGTAATGGATCTTCCTTACATTGTTGATGATGTTGAATTGAATGGTGCTACTTCTGTAGGTGCTGACGGTTCTACATTTAGAATAAAAATGTCTCGCAGAGAATTTGGACATGGTGATATCATCACTTATGACAAGTACAACGGGGCTGAAATGTACATCACTGCTGATGATATCTATCCAGTAGGTGATGGTTTCGTGTATACTGTGCAATTAGTTAACAATGACACTTTGTTTGCATTGTCTTCAGCTTACCTTGCACCAGGTACTAAGATCTTCCGTAAAGGTTCTGCTCGTGGTGAGTACGGAGAGCGTTTCTCTGACATCACTACTGCTACTGGTTTCCGTGAATTCTACAACTTCGTAGGAGGAACTGAAGCACACGTACACTATTCTATCTCTTCTCGCGCTGACCTTATGCTTAAGGGTGGTATGAAAGCTGATGGTACTGTACCAGTAGTAGAGATCTGGCGTAACTTTGACAAAACAACTGATCCAGCTGTAACTAGTCTTGAGACTATGGTTTCACGCATGGGTAAGGATTATGTTAAGCGTGCAATGGATAATGGTTCATTATCTCGTACATTCTTAACTGCAATGGAAGCAGCTCACTTGACTAAAGTAGCTAGTGACATTGAGACTTACTTAATGTGGGGACAAGGTGGACGTGTACGTCAAGATGGTCCAGATGACTTGCGTTTATCTGTGGGTCTTTGGAAGCAATTGGATAACTCATTCAAGCGCGTATACAACAAGTCTGGTTTCAACTTGGATTTGTTCCGTTCTGAATTGTATAACTTCTACGCTGGTAAGGTTGACTTCCAAGGTCCAGATCCTAAGCGTCAGTTGATTGTACAAACTGGTATGGGTGGTATGCGTATGGTTAATGAAGCAATCAAGCGTGAAGCAATGTCTTCAGGATTGTTGATTCAGGCTGCTGATATCGGAGCAATCACTGGTAAAGGTATGGACTTGAACTTTGGATTTGCTTACACTTCTTATGTTATTCCATTCTTGGCTAACGTTAAGTTTGTGTTGAACCCAGCGTTTGATAACCTACACACCAATGACATTGAAAACCCAATCATTGATGGTTTCCCATTGTCTTCTTA
>Ga0181352_1001052_pt1 | contig 11102 bp, 26 predicted proteins | sample Fa13VDMLBSN_FD_130103 | JGI IMG/M metagenome (GOLD analysis project Ga0181352, IMG submission 130103) | Freshwater viral communities from Lake Michigan, USA - Fa13.VD.MLB.S.N | ecosystem: Environmental > Aquatic > Freshwater > Lake | place: USA: Michigan | collected 2013-09-23 | reverse complement strand
CTCTTCTTCTGTAAAGTCTAGGCGTGTCTTGTTGATTGCTTTGACAACCTCATCGCCCTTCTCCCCAATCTCATAACGCTTTGCAAGTGCGGCAAGTGAACCCCCAGCATCCACGCCATGTATCGCTCTTGCCATTGACAATGTATCCAACAATGCCATCGGCTTGATATTGAAAATCCAACTTAGGATAGCGCCGTCAAATAGCGTGTTGTGCGCCAAGACAGCACTACCTTTCCAGTCAAATTGTTTTAGAGATTTGCGTAGCTGTTCATGTGTCCCTGAAAACCAAACTGGGTCTCCATCGTCTACTTGAACCGCCACGCCAATCACCTCAAACCTAGGGTCTCGCACGTACTCTTCAGTCGTCTGCTTTTTAAACCCTAGGTCTGTATCGGTGTAATAAGTCTCAAAATCAATTGTTATTAGGGACATTGTTTGTTATTTCTCTTCGTAGATACCAAATGGCTTTCGCCAAGTCTTGCGCCTTGCTTCCCTTATAGTCTGCTCGGGTAATGTACTTTATTGCGTTACCTAAGTTGTAGTTCAACCCCTTGGCTTCAATAAAGTCTATTGTCTCAATGCCTCCTACTTTGTAGTGCAATGGCTGATTCACTGGGTCATGCGCCTTGTCAATGTCAATGCCAAAATGTTTCTCCACAATACTGGACAACTTAACAGTCGGGGTCAACGCAGTTTGTGGCAGTTCTTTCTTCTTCAAGAGTTCCTTGCCTACTTTACGCATGTTGTGACGAATCACATATACATGTTGCTTTGTCGTGTTGAATTTAATCGCAATGTCCTCTGCTTTCGCTTCAGGGTGAAGTGAAATGTAATTACGGACTCTTGATGCAGTTGATATCTTTGATTTTTTGGCTGTAGCCATTTGCTTCTCTCCAGTTGTTTAAGAATTGTTTGCTCGTTTGTTTTTGCTATCTCTACTGTCTTGTAAAAGTTTTCTAATCCATTTACCTCCTCCTAGTTGCATGTACTCCTCATACTCACTCTGCGTTACGCGGATACCGATGGTCTTACCGCTCTTGGTTAACTCACTCTTCGGTCTTGGCACTTTCTTTTCCTTTGCTGTAAACAAGTACTTGTCTTTTCTCATTAAGTTTTTCTGCGGCTTTTTGACTTACAATCTGCCCAGCCCTAGCCCCGCTCGCCATCTGTTTCATCTTCACATCAAGCGAAAACACACTTGGACCTCGCCAATCAAATACGTTCTTGTTCTGCATCTATAGCCCCCTGATGAAATGGTCCGTGTTCGTCTAAGTAGTCCTTGAGTAACTTCAAAAATCCAACCTCAACGCAAGCACGTATCTCTGCCTGCGTAAAGTCACAAGTGATGGTCGTCGTGCCATCATCATTCTCAACAACGGTTTTCACTATCATGCTTCTCTCCTTCTTTCTTGTTTAAGAAAATTAAGCCACACTTGGTGCATTTCCAAAGTAAGCCTTCCTCTACTATCACTTTGCGTTGCCCATGCAAGCCACGCAACTTACCGAAAAATGTTTTGATTTGTTCAATCATGCGCTCTCCTTCATGCGTTGTATTCTTTCTAATCTTTTGTGATGCGCTGTTGTGTAAACAACGTACTCCATGTCTGAACGCACAACATCCCAATAAGTACCTTGCGCCCTTGCTGGCTTGTCCATGATTCCACTATCAGCATCCTGTCGTGCCTTGGCTTCAATCGTTCGCATACGTGCATCGCCCACAATCTCTTTGGCGGTGTCAATGTCAAAACTTTTAGGTGTCATTGTGTTTCCTCCATCTTCTACACAAATCTTTTGCTGTCTTGCTCTTTGGCTTCCTGTCGCACATGGCGCTGATAGATTTCTCCTTAGCTTTTTGTTGTAACTGCCAAGGTGTAATGGGCTGTGGCGGCTCGGGGAACATGCCATGCCATCCTGAAACGCTAAGTATTGCGCTTAGGATGAGTCGGTCAATCATTCTTCCTCCTTTGCGTGTTCAAACAAGCGTTGCTTCAACCTTTCGATTCGGCGATTGTTGTATTCGATAGTGGCATCCGCATACTCAGCCGCAGTCTCAGCTTCCAGCTTGCGTAGGTATGCCTCTTGCAGTTCTGCATAAACAACTTCGTAGATAGTCTTTGGTCTAAGAATATCCTTGATGTATTTGATTGTGGTTTGTCTGAACGTCATTTGAATATCCTCTCCTTAGCGCCGTTCAATACATCTTGTTGGTATTCCAATTGCCTTTTTGCCGACGCCCAAAAATCAAGCAGAGCGTAGTGGTTCACAAGCCATGCAAACTTGCGTAGCTCAGGAGTCATTTCTATCTCTGCTTCTTTGGCAATATCTTCAAACGGTTTCATAGTCCCTCCCACTGCGTGTACCCAAGAATCTTCATCACCATTGTTTCGTGGATGGCATCCCACCAAAACCTAACGCCTGATGCTGTTTCAACAAACCGCCATAGCGTCCCATAGTCATCGGTTGTGTACCAAACTTTGCGTGTCATTCAGCATCCTTCCTTGTCCATGCAAGGACGGTATAAATCATTGACCAAGGTAAGAACTTAGTGCAGCTACAACACCACACCCATTGCTTGTCTTTACCCAAGCGCCACAGTGCGTGGTTCTCAAGTAGCCAAATCATGCTTCCCTCGCTTTCAGCATTGCGTCTGCGATTTCGTAAGCCGTCTTTGCAAGCTGTTCGTAGGATGAACCCACGCTTGTTCTTAGCATAGCCTTTGCCGCAAAGTAGTCGCGCAAGGTCATGCCTGTATCAAACCCTGATGGGCTTATTCCATTGGCGTATTGGTTTGTTGGAAATGCTGGTTGGTTGTTCATTGTTTTCCCCTTGTTTATCGTTGCTCTCACAGCTTCCTTGCGTTGCTTGGCTTGTCGTTCAATCTCGTTGAACGCTTCGTCCTCGGGGTCTAGGTATCTTGATTCAGTCATCATCGCCTCCGTTCTGTGTTGTGAAAATCATCCAACCAATCATGGCGCATATAAAGACAAACAGTATCGCGCCCAGTGCCAGCATTGCTGTCATCACAAGAATCCCTGCAATCATTTCCAACATATCAACCCCCTGATACCAGTTTTAACAAGTCAGCTCCCAGTGAACTGATATTTGTTTCATCAACAATAAGTGCAACGCCCCCTGCCTGTGCTATGGCAGTAAGGTTTGAGTCCTGCAACCTTGTGGTCTTACCGCCATTCGCTTTGCACTCGATTGCAACGAACCGTCCGTGAAGACAACATAGAATGTCAGGTACCCCTGAACGCCCGAATACGCCAGCCACAGGCATGGTGTAGTACGCACCCAATGATTCAAGGACAGCCTTCACTTTCTTCTTTACTTTTGCTTCAGGTGTATCTGCCATTTGCTAAATTCTCCAAGTAGTCAGTAGGTAACACAAGCATGTACATGCTCCGATTGATACGCCAACCAATCTCGTCAAGCGCTGGGTCTTGATGGTTGATGTATACATTGATGGGATTGATTTCCCAATCCGCATAGTCCCTCGTTGGGTATGCGTTAATCATGGATATGGCGGTCTTGATGCGAGTCGGTAGTGTTTCATTGGTGAACATTCTGTAATTGTTTTGTCCAACACTCACTTCGTAGTCATCGTCAGCCGCCCACATTGGCACACGATAGGTATGGTCTAAATAACTATGTGTGATGGGGTGATAGCTTTCTCTCATGGGGCGGTCTTAGGAATGAGAATCCACAGCTCGTTGCTCGCATACCCAGTAGCCACATCAATGTCTGCGTAATAAGTATCACGGCGTGACAGACCAAACTCATTACTATCGTCATAGTCACCCCTGCCCTGCATATATGCATTAATCATCGCTACATCAGCAGAAAACTGGGGAACATTTTTCAGACTATCATAACGTTTCAGGTCACCGTGAATGGTTACTCCCTCGTTACCATGTAAGCTAACATCGAATGAGGCTTCGCCAACAAGATAATATCTATTATCTCGGTCACCACTTATGCCAATAAGTTTAGCGCCCTGATTAAATCTAATGCCGTTAGATTCTGCTTTTTCGTATGACTTCATTTTGAACAGATAGTCTCTGTACGCTGATTCAATAGATTGATTTTGTTCGTGCGTTATTGGTTTGTCAAGTAACACTTTCTCAATTAAAGCTATCGTCGTGTCGTCTCCGATAGAGATTTCAGGTTCTCTATTTTTAGATACTTGCTGAAACGAATATCTAATGCCACCAACGAATGCCTTATACATAGATTTGACATTAGGAATTTCGTTGTTCTTCTTAATCACTGCCAAAAGACTTTTAATTTTGTTAGCGTCCCTTGTCTGACTATCAGACCTCGCTGTGCCTTTAGCTTTTGAAACAATGTTTGGTGAATTGTAAAAATACACCGTCTCGCTTTTACCATCAGACCCACGGCATGTCTGAGTATATAAACTACCAAGAGGTATACCGTCTGTTGATAGGATATTGAATGTGACCCCTTCGCCCATTGACCCTTTTTTCTTGGTAACTTGCACATTGAATTCTGTGCAGAACTCATACGCAAACTTCGCTATTGGTGTTGACTGAGTCAACGCTGTTGTTGTTTCTATCGTGTCACCGTAGGGTGAAACTATTTCTGCCATGTTACTCATTGCATTCTCCTGTTGATTAAATTAAAGACGCTCTACACCCTGCCCGTTTGAGGTCACGCGAATCCTCCATTTAGAAGACGTGATGCGCCCCCCTGCGGGTATTTCTCTGTAATCAAATACGTGTTCACCTCCATGCTTGTATATAACTGTCTTGAGATTGTTCTGCGCAAACTTACACACTTGGTCTTTGAAGTTATCAACGTCTCGGTCTACGGCATACTTAATCCACCAAAACCCCCTGTCAACTACGTTCAGATACACCACCGCATCTACATGGCGTTTGCTCTCCACCATCTCATTAAATTTGTTTATGTCCCATCTATGTTGATGTTCCCAATGTTCGCCAATCTCTTTATGGAAGTCATCAAATATTCCTTCGATACCTTCTTTATTCATAGGGTCGAGAAACACCTTGTGAAGCTTCAAGAACTCAGCGTACTTGTCCATAGTCTCTTTTGCTCTTTTACGATTCACCTTGGGGTGATGCCATTCGTAAGGAGTCAGGCACTCACATGCACTTAATGAAAATCTTGCTCCCTTGAATACAGGATGAATGCCTTGTGAGTTTGAGATTATCGTGCCACCGTACTTCATATCATGTCTTACCCAATACCCAGTCAGTTTGGATAAGAACCCCACATCACTAGAGCGGTTGAACTCTACTGTGTTGTCAGGATGAATGTATAGAAGTGGAGTAATCGGATTACCTTCTTCCTCTTTTTGTTTCTTGTAAGGGAGTCCAATGTAATAAACCTCCACCACGCCGTTGTCTTTCATAACAAAGTGCCTAGCGGAGTAGCGTCTATCGCCTACTGGATACGCGTTAGTCCCACGATAAGGCTTGTAAGTTTTCACTCGCTTTTCGTAGTCCTTGTATTCCATCTTGCTTACATCATAGAAAGTCATTGCATATCTCCTATTTGTTAACGAAAACCATCTTGCCAGTTGGCGGTGTCCAGTGCTTGTTCTCAGTCACCAACCACAGAGTTGGGCTGTCGATGTTCCACACCACATCATTCTCCAAGTAGCCATCGGTGAACACCACAACGCACTCTGCTTTTATCTTCTTCTTGTTTATGTATTCAGAGACACATGAAACTCTAGTTCCACCCCCACCCTTGGGCTTGAGCATCGAACCGATTTGGGCGTAGTTATCTGTGAAGAGTTGTTCACCGTGTACCTTGGTGTCCCACCAGATAATGCGAATCGCTTCGGGCTGAACAAGCTCGGCGATTGAGACCAGTTCTGAGGCGAACTCATTAAGTTCCTTCTGCCCAATCGAACCCGATGTATCAATGGGTACAACAATCTCCCCGATAGTCTCGTCCTCCACAGTTGGTAGAAACAAGTCATTGGGCAACATACGGCGATTGAACTTGCGCCATGTGTACTCATCCTTGCCCTTACACGCCGCCGACACATAGTCTGCGAACTCTCTGCGCCAATCAATATGTGGCTCAAGCATCTCTGTGATGGCTCGTGGCAAGTCAACGCCCAACCGCCCCGCTAGGATTGCGCCCTCTCGGATGGCTCGGTCAATCTTGTTGTCCATCTCTTTGGCTTCTTCGTCAGTCATGTTGCCGTCAAAGTCATGCTCGTCGAATTGGTATTCACCCCCTCCTGAACCACTACCATTAATTGGGTCGCCGTTCGGGTCGGGTTGACCACCTCCGCCACCTTTCTCCTGCTCATCCTTGAGAATGTTATAGACCTGACGCATGTTCATGTTGTCAAAGCGTGGGTCGTACAAACCACCCTCGGGTAGCTTGACCAGCTTCTTGTCTTTGATTGCCATGATGATGCCATTGACGACATAGTCTGCGGCGTAGTTGGCTAGCTGTTTGTTCTCCATGAACATATCTTTGCCATAGATATGATGACGCAATACGATGTGCAAGTTCTCGTGCAAGATAAGTGCGTTGACCTCTGCGTCCTCTTCGCACATTTCCGCAAGAAAGGCTCTGCCGTAACGCTTGTTGTAGCCATCGGTGTATGCCGTAATCTTTGAATCCTCGACTGACGATTCGCCCATCATCATCACACCTGAGTACAACGCTGTCTCGGGATGCTTCATCATGGCAATGTGCCCACGCTTGACGCGTACCTCTTCTGTCATTTCCATTACATTCTCCAAATAAATAAATCTAACAACAAAACAACCATCGCCAAGACATAGACGATGGTCAACCCAATACTTTCTTTACTCATCCTCTGTTACCTCGTCATAAGTTACTGACTCAGTCAATACATATCCTTGCGCCTTAGCCTTTTCTTCAAGTGCGGGTACACACGCCATGTACAACACTTCATCGTAGAACTCGGCTATCTCGTGTGCGCCTGCTGGCGCTTCAAAATAAACTTTAATTTTCATCACATCAGCCCATGTAGATGTGGTTAGCCGCCGCCCAAGTACTCAGCTGTTGGTTGTAACGCGCAACGCGAGGCTTGGTACGCATCATCATCGTGAAGAAGATTGTCTGAATCTCGCTGTGCTTGATACGGTTGACAAACTCCATATAGCTGTTCAGGGCATCCTGAGTCTCTATGTTGTCAATGGCTTCAAACAACATCTGAACAAGTACTGCCACCTCGTCGGGGACTGCCACCTTGGTCGGGTCTTTGAGAACATCCTCATACTTCAAGAGCTTGTCCTCTACCGCAATGAACGCCGCCATGCTCTTAGCCGCCGCTTCACCAACGATGCCTGACAACGCAACCATCATGCCGTTCTCCGTGTACTTGTGCTTGCGCTCAATGACCACAGATGATTTCGCCAATGACCGAGGAGATACGAACTGCTTGTTCGTGGACGCTGGCTTGAAGATGTATGGATTGTCTTGCTGGTCTGAATCAAGATAGGACTTGAATGCTCGTGGGTTCATAGCCGCCCATGCCCGAGTCAAGCGAGAGATGCCATTCTTGTTTGCCCAACGCAACCATTCCTCATGGCTTGGCTTGCTCATGTTCAAGATACACACACGATTGCCCACATGACTGAGCAAGTTGTCGCCTACGCCGTCCGATGCGTTGTTACTTGTACCGAACACGATAGACCCAGCAGGCAACGGTGTATCGCCGACTGTTCTCTCCAAGTACATCCGAGTGTAGATAATCTGCATGAGCTTGGGCGCTTTGAACGCCTCGTCTGCCATGATGACCTTGGGCTTGCCATTGTCGAGCTTGAACAACGACGACACATAGTACTCAAGAGACTTGCTCTGATGATTGGGGATTGATGCCGCAATGTCCATCATGTCCTTCACAGGGCAGTCGATGTAGATGTAGTCATACTTGTCTGTGGGAAAGTCGTCCCCAACCTTACGCCATTGGTCGCCGTTCATTTCAGCCAACCCTGAAAGGATGGATGACTTGCCAACACCTGGCTCAGACACCAAGATACATGTAACTTCATTACCGATAGCACCGATAATGGACTTGGCTTCGTCGATGGAAACCATTGGGGTGAAATTGATTTTGCTCATTGCATTCTCCAGTTAGTTGTTCAGGGTAAGGTGATTTCTTCAAAAGCCGCTTTGATGCCAGCCTCTGTGGGTTTGATAGTGAACTTGTCATCGCTAATCTTCACTACCATCGCATGTCCTTTGCCGATGCGCTCAATCAACATGTGCATCGTTTTCGCAAAGAACTCTGCGTCTGTACGCTTGTCGTGTTCTCTGTGCCAAACGAATAGCAGTATGCCGTTCAGAATGGCTAAGAAGATTTCTAAATCAGTCATTGAAAGTCCTCAGTGGTTTGAATTTACTCAGCATGTCGTCCACGCTGTCCTTGACCTTGCGTCTCTCGTATGCGCTCTCACGCAAGTCCTCTGTGGTAACGCCGTCAAGCGCCGCCTCAAGTTGCTGCCGTGCGTCCTCCAATGCACTGTTGTTTGTTAAGTTGAAGTGTTTCAAAGTCTCGCAAATCTCTTTGGCTTGACTTACAGTTGTGTCGTAAATCTTCTTGCGCTTGCTCTTGCCATCGTCCTTGTATTCGGGTTCAGCACACGCTGAACTGATGCGCTCGGCGATAGCCAGCAACCTCCCGCTTGCGTCTGCCATTACATCGTTGACGATGTTCTTGGTCTGCATGGTGAAGTGTTGTTGCAAGTCGTCTGCAATCGCAGAGGCGATACCGCCTGTACGAAAGTCGTTTTTGGGTACATCAGAGATGAACTCCTTGATTTGGAACCGTCTAAGAATATCTTTGGGGTCAGGGTAGAGCATACGGTCGAACATGTCGCCCTGCTTGAACGCCGCATCCGACACGATGGAGGGATACTTCGTTATGAAGTCGTTCAGGAGTGCCTGAAACGCTGTCTTGTGTTCACCCAACTCTTTCATAAACTTCTCAATCTGAAAGGTGGGCAACAACCGCGCCGACCCAGCCCAATCGTAGGTGCATCGCTGAAGCCAGTTATACACGGTCTGCCGATAGTTCAACAGCGACTTGTGTTCGGGCGAGTTGGCGAGGAGGTTCTGTGTGAATTTGCCTGCGTCTGCGCTTGCTCGTTTGGCGGTGGTCACCTCGTTGGAGATGGCTTTGTCCTGCTTGGTCGCAGTCCATACATTCACCTCAACTGTAACAATAACAGCGGATGACGCCAAGCTGATGAGATGCTTGGGCTTTTCAAGTTCAAAGTTCATGTTGTTTCCTATACTGGTGTGTACTTGCTGTTGATACCTTTGGCGAGTTCCTTGGCTGAGTCAACCGTGAAGAACATCGCCCCCTGCTTGTGTGGCGTCATAATGCACCACGACTTGCGCTGTGTTTGTGCGGCATCCTCTCCGCAAGACAAACATAGTTGATAGCCAGCGTTCGCACGCTTGGCTGAGTATGTGTCGCCACAGCGAACACACAATGGTTTCATTCGATTAGTCATTCACTTCTTCCTGAAATGTTACAGACGATGAGTGGTCAGAGGCAATTCGAGAAGCTCATACTTTGATACGACCCCCATCTCGATGTAGTCGCCTTGGATGCACAGGTGCATCTCGTAGTCGGCAGTCTGCTTGTCCACATACACGCCGACAGGTTTCTCGTCGCACATAACAACATAGACAGTTGGCGCTTTGATGAGCGGATTGGGTAGTGCGCCCGCCGCCATTGCCTCGTCTATCAGAATTGAAATCTGTTTCATCTTTCCCATTGCATTCTCCAGTTGGTTGAAATTTCAGCTACACATGACATTTCAAATGTCAGCCTACCGTGAATCGGTAAGTAACCACCGTTTGTAGATACTTCCCGACTTGTTTGTATTATAGCATAACTTGACATATAAACAAAGCTGTTGTGGTATCTTTTTTATACATCCTCCTTGTCAAGGAATTTCTTGATGCTTCCGTGAAAGTCGATTCGCTTCTCCACCCACATGGGTCGGGAATACATGGCAACGTGCCTGCCCAAATCAATCGTGTCTTCATCGCCTCTGTCTTCGCCGACTCTGACGGAATACACGGCGCACTTTGTCATAAGAACATCTTTATACGCACCAATGTCGTAAGAGAACTCACCGCCCACAATCCACAGTTTCGCCAAAGCTATCAACGACTCATGCGAATGCACATCGGGGTAGCTCGTATACCACTTCACATCTTTAGCGTGAAACACAATGGCAGGGAAATACTTCTGAACACCATCTGATGACAGGTAGTCCTGCCGATATGCGTTTGCGCCATGTTTCGTTTCAGCCAAGGCTGAACTCATATCTCCCCACACCTGCCTACCGTTGACCTCCGTGATTTCTTCATTGTTTATGGGTTGGTTGGATAGAGTCGCCGCCTCGGTCAAGAACGAAAGGTATTCCGTCTCGTTGGGGAACAGTATCATGTACGCAATGTTTGAACGGTATCCCATGTCAGCTCCCTTTGTTTATAGCTTCTAAAACCAATACCCACCAGTTTGCTTTTCCATCCGCATAGGCTTGCTCAGTGGCTATCTCTCGTTCAACAATTCTTTTAGTTGAGTCATGCCCGAATGCACTCAGCATCTTCTTGGCATACTGCCTCGCATACATGGGCTTGTTCTTGTCCCACTCTTCATCACTAATCTCGATACTCATGTCAGCCTCCTGTGAATTGTTAATTAGATGACGTCGTAGCCAGTGCAGAACTTGAACTGCTCTACCTCGTCCATAGGCTCGGTTATGGTCAAGCCCTCGTATTCGTTGTCAATGTCCATGAACTCGTCGTGGTCGTAGCCACGGTCAAGAAACTCTAAATTCTGTAACAGAACATCGTCGGTCAGACACGCGTCACGACGCAATGTCTCGGTGAGGTCTGTGTGCGCTGTGTTGTACGCAGGGCGGCGGGTTGCAAGGCGCAATGTCTTGCGCATAGAACGATTAAAAACAAAGCCAACTTTCATCGCATTCTCCATTTGATTGAGGTTAATTTCAGCCTACCGTGAAACGGTAAACAGGCACGGTCTAAGGATATTCCCCGACCTGTTTGTATTATACCACATTGTAGTTATACCACAAGTGTTT
>Ga0181352_1001051_pt1 | contig 11103 bp, 21 predicted proteins | sample Fa13VDMLBSN_FD_130103 | JGI IMG/M metagenome (GOLD analysis project Ga0181352, IMG submission 130103) | Freshwater viral communities from Lake Michigan, USA - Fa13.VD.MLB.S.N | ecosystem: Environmental > Aquatic > Freshwater > Lake | place: USA: Michigan | collected 2013-09-23 | reverse complement strand
TGCTGCTCGCACCGCTGAGTTCTCGCCACTGGACATCAAGGCCACCATCCCCAGCGAGGCCGCTGCCGCTGAAGCTGCTCGTCAAGCTGTGCGCGACAAGTACGCCGCCATCCAGACTGACATCGACTCGGCCCCCGGTCTGCCTGAACTCAAACTGATCGCCAACTCACTCGTATGAGCACCCCAGAGATTGATCCGGTCAAGTACGGCGTTCTCTGGCAAAAGGTCCAAGACTACGAGCGCCGGTTTGACGAGATGAGCGCCAAGATCGACAAGATGGAGACATCTGTCGAGCACTTGGTCGCTCTCGCCAACCAAGGCCGTGGAGGCTTTTGGGCGGGTATGGCCTTCGTGTCGTTCATCTCCAGTGGTGTCGGTTTCTTTTTAAGCTGGGTCAAAGGTCACTGATCGGGAGCAAGCCATGAAAGACTGGGCAATCGCAATCACTGCCGGTGTCCTTGTCTCATGCTTGTGTATGTGGGTGTCGTTTTCTGTCGTTCCGATGTTGTGGTGGGTGTTTAGATGATCGGCCTTCTCCTTGATCCAGATGCCGCCCTTGATGCGGTCAACAACGCAGTACGGTTGGTCAAGAAAGCCAGTGCTACGGCGCAGAACATCGAGTCGCTGGCGCCCATGCTGGGCAAGTATTTTGATGCCAAAGCCAACGCCATTGCATCGGCTGAAGCTGCCAAGGCTGGCACGTTTGGCGGTTCTTCAATGGGTAAAGCCTTCGATATCGAGATGGCGATTGACGCCCAGAAAGAGTTTGAGGAAGACCTGAAACGCCTGTTCTGGAACGCCAACAAGATGGACGTGTGGCAAAAGATCAAGGCTCGGGCTACCGTCATGGAGGCAGAAGCCGCCAAAGCCGCAGGCAAGGCCAAAGAAGACGCCCGTCGCAAGAAGCAGAAAGATCAAGAGGAACTGGAGACAGCGATTGCTGTGGTGATCTCTGTTCTGATCTTCTGCGGCCTGATGTGGGGCGGCTGGGAACTGTTCTCCTTCTGCCGTAAAAACGGGTGCTGACGATGTGTGGAAGCTCCTCAAATGGTTTGAAGTTGGCACAGACTGGAAGCTGGGCATTGACCGGTTCATCCGTTTGTGCTGCATGGTCATCGCCGCCAACTGGGTGCTCGACATGATGTACGTGCTGCCCGTGGACGACACCAAGTCCATCATTAATTTCGTGAAATCTAACTTAGAGGAATGACATGCTGTCTTTAATTTCTACCCTCGGTGGCCTGCTGATCTCCGGCTTGCCCAAACTGCTGGAATACTTCCAGAGCAAAGCTGACCAGAAGCACGAGTTGGCGCTGGCGCAGGTGCAGACGGAGCGTGAGTTGGCTCTGGCTGCTGCTGGTTTTGCCGCCCAAGCCAAGATCGAAGAAATCCGCACCGAGCAGGTGGCGATGCAGACCAACGCGCAGATTGCCGAGGCAGAAGCCGCAATGACCCAAGGCGCCCAAGAGCACGACAAGGCAGTCCTTGCCAAGGCTTCCACATGGGTTGCCAACTACATTGGCACCGTCCGTCCGACCATCACCTACATCTTTGTCATTGAGTTGGTGCTGATCAACGCATGGATGGCTTGGTATGTTTGGTACAACGAGAAGATGATTACCTCGATGGACGACCTGATTCGCTTTAGCGACATCGTTTTCAGCACTGACGAGATGTCCATGCTGGGCGGCATCATCGGGTTCTGGTTCGGTTCGCGTGGCTGGAGCAAGAAGTGAAGCTCTCCAAAGCTGGCGCAGATTTGATGCACCGCTTTGAGGGGTGCAGAAACAAGCCGTACCTTTGCCCCGCCCACATCTGGACGATTGGGTACGGCCATGTGCTGTATCAAGAGCAGATCAAACTGCCGATGGCGCGGGTTGAGGGCAAAGAAATCCCCATGATCCGCAAAGAGATGCCGCTTAAACCGGAGGATAGTCGTGTCTGGAGCAAAGAGGAAATCGAAAAACTATTCGCTGATGACGTCGCGTCTTTTGAACGTGGTGTTCTACGACTTGTTCCCGGCGTTGTTGGCAGGCAAGGCGCTTTTGACGCTCTTGTCTCAATCTCATTTAACTTTGGACTAGGCAACCTGCAACGCTCGACCATCCGCATGAAAGCCAATCGGGGCGACTGGGAAGGCGCAGCGGAGGCGTTCATGGGCTGGACTAAGGGTGGCGGCAAAGTGCTGCCGGGACTCGTCAAGCGCCGTGAAGCCGAGCGTGCGCTGTTCCTGAGTTAATTCGCATAAGCCGCGCAGGCGGCTAGGAACGCCATCCACAACATCCCCAAGAACGCCATCAGCATCCAGTACGCCAGTCGTCTGAGTTGATGGCGCCAGATGCTGGGTGGCAGCGGGTCATCGGACTTTATGCGTTTGCCGATCTTGGCAACTTGGTCTGTCATTTCTTTCTCCTTGCATCAGGTCGAGGGCAGTTATCTGGTGGCACGACAACGCACCAGACGGCGCTTGGCATACCTGTCCCACCGAAGTGTGTCCACCTGTCGATGTAGGCATCAGGCATGGTCTTGAGGATTCGGCGCACATTGTGCGATTCGCGGTGAAGGCTGTTGGCAATCGTGCCGACATCCATGCCATCAGGGTTGGCTCTGAGCAGTGAGCGAACCGAGTGTGCTGTGTTTGTTCTCATGCAATAACTACCCACTGTGTCTTTGGTTTAACTTTGTGAACGCCCCACTTGGTGCGGTCTTTGGGGTGAGGGCAGTCCTCTGGCACATGCACTGCCACCCACACCTTCTCGTACTGCCCACGCCCACCCAAGCGCCAGCGGTCAACATATACATCGGGCATGGCCCTCAGTGATGTCCTGACATTGGCAGGGTGCATGTTCAGCACCTCAGCGATCTCCAGTGGCGACATGCCACTCGGTCTTGTGCGTAGCAGTGTGCGGATTCTTTTCTGACGCACAGGTGTCATTTGATAATCCTAAGAAAGCCATTGCACTTGGCGCATTTGTACATGGGTTGCCCTTCGACAGGCTCCCAGCGGTGTTGGCACTCGCTCATAGCCCCATCTCCTTCAATGCCGCTTGCAGTCCAGCCAAGCCGCCGACACGCTGGCCTTCGATAAAAATCTGTGGCATCTGCCGCACTTCAGGGTGCGCCTTGAGCATCTTCTCAAACTCAAACTCGTCCGTCTGATCGTGCATCTCGATGTACCCCAGCCCTTTGCTTGCCAGCAAGTTCTTGGCCGTCACGCAGTTGGGGCATCCGTGCTTGGTGTAAATAACGACGTTCATGTCGCCTCCGTAGCGTTGTGCAGATAGGCCGTCAGGCGCTTGATCTGGGCCTCGCGGTACTTGCACATGGAATCGGCGTACTCTCGCGCTGTCTGGGCTTGCAGCAGCTTGCGCTTTGCGTCTTCTAACTCACGCATCGCCAGTGCCTCGGCGGTCGGCATTAGCCACAGTTTTTTCAATTGTTCAATCATTACAGTTGCCTTTTTACGGTTGCACAAACGGCGATGCCGGCATTTTTTGTCGTTGTTGGCGCTCATATTCACGCACCTGGGCGGGTGTCCAAGGCGTGGGGCCGGATGGCGGTGGGAATGGCCAAGTCATCCCCGCACCTCTTTGCGACCCTTTTCGATCAACTCTCTGGCGTAAGACTGATCTTCAGGCCGTTCGCTGGACAGCATGGCTCGGAGTTTGTAGGCAATCGCTCTGGCGCTCTCGGTGTTGGTGGCACGCTCGTATCGTGCGCCCTCGTTGATGTATTCGGCTTCAGTGTGGTTCACTTTTGGTCCTTGTTGGCAGTTGCGCGGCGTGTTTCAAGTTCGATCAGCAACTCGATGTAGTGCTTGGCCTTCTCCAGATCGGCAATGCCGTTCTTCTTGCGCCAGCGCGACACGTACTTGATGACGTTGCCCTCGAAGTAACCCAGTGCATTAGCGTGGATGTACTCCACCGGCTGAATCGGCAAATCTTTGTAGTGACTGCCGGCCACTTGTTTACCCAATGCGTTGAACGCCTCTTCTTCTTCCGTTGTGATAGGTAGGTCAATCATTGTTTGCTCCTGTGTTGACAATTAAATTCTAGCATATTGCTAGAACGGGATGCAATCCCATGCCCAATGTTCACAATCAACCGGCCCATGCAGCCAGTCGGCAGGTGGTTTTGCGTCAAATTTCTCGCATCTGTTGCCAGATTTCAAATGCTCACAGCGCAGGCAAGTGACCTGTATGGATTCAATGTCCTTCAGTTGCTTCTGCAAATGCGTCTTGATGGCGTTCAGTTCTTGCAAATTCATATTCTTTGACCTCTGTGTACTTTCCGTTTTTGCGGGTTGCGATGCGGGTGGGTTGGGCAATTGAGTTGTTGGCCAGCCACCTCAAAACACCCTCAACACCCAATGGCAAATTATTCAAAGTGCGCTTGCACCACCAGTCAATTGCCTTCTGTCTGGCGTAACCTGTGTGCTCAAAGCACACCCATTCGCTGGCGACACACAGCAAGCCGTCGTAGTAATCAACCCTCATGCTGTCTGGCTTGCCAGGTTTTCGGTGCAACTTGTAGTCCACACGGCTGACATCGTGCCAAGTGCTGACCGCCTGCTGTTGCGCTGACAACAGGGCAGCGTAAGACAGCTTGGCGTCAATCGGCTTTGGCGCTTCTGGCTCCTTAATCGTGCCACCACAGACAGCGCACACCAGTGCCGCCGGCGCGTTGCGCTCACCGCACTCTGGGCAAATACAAAATGGGGCAGACTGATCGCCTGCTCTCTTGCCTCGGCCTTTGCCCTTGATGATGTCCACCGGCCCAAGGCGCTCAACGGTGTCGGTAAAATCCAACACCAAGCAATCCTCCTTGCCCGGTGCAATGCGTGTGCCACGGCCCATGCCCTGCACATACAACACCGGCGACTTGGTTGGCCTGCACCAGATGATGCAGTCAACATCAGGCACATCAAACCCAGTGGACAGCGCCAGCACAGTCACCAGGCAATGAATCTGGCCCAGCTTAAAGTCTTGGATCAGGTCTTCACGCTCTTGCGATGGTGTCTCGCCACAAACCACGGCGCTGACAATGCCACGTTCGTTCAGCTTGTCTGACAGGCTTTCGGCGTTGGCCACACTGGGCGTGAAGGCAATCCATTTGCGGCGATGCTGGGCAAATACCACGGCTTCTTGGGCCACTTGCAACAGGTAGCTGTCCACCACCTCGGAGAGTTCTCCAATCTTGTAGTCACCATTGGAGATGCCCACTTGGCTGGCGTCGATCTTGGTCATCATTTGCACTGGAGGTGGTACCAGTGGCGCCAAAAACTGTTGGTTCAACAACTCACGCATGGTGACATTGGACGCAATGCCGGTGAACAGCGGCTCATCGCCATCGGTCAGCCAAACCTGGTTGCCCCTGAACGGCGTGGCCGTCATTCCCACCGTGCGGAACTGGCAGATTTCGCCCAGTTTGGACAAGAACGTGCGGTACATGCCTGCATCAGACGCCTTGGTGCTGACAAGATGCGCCTCGTCAATGATCACCACCTTGATGTCACCCAGCAGGTGCGCTGACTTGTGGATGCTGCCAATGGTGGCCACAATCACGTCGGCGTTGTGTTGCTTCTTGCCCAAGCTGGCGCTGACAAACCCCACATGAATGTTGCTTGGCAACAACGATTGCAGTTTGGCAGCGTTTTGCTCGGCCAACTCCTTGCTGGGCACCAGCACCACAGTGCGTGGCCTGTATTCTGGCCACTGTTCCCACATGTGGCGCACGATTTCGGCGCAGATCACCGACTTGCCAGAGCCAGTGGGAAGCACCAGCAAGGGAATGTCGGCGTTGCCTTGGTGCTTGGTCCACCAATCAAACAGGTCTGCGACTGAGCGTGACTGGTAATCACGCAGTTGCATTTTGGCGCTCCTTGATCATTTGATCGGCCAGCTTCAGGGCTTGTTTGACCGCTGTCAAACGATCACCGTTGGCCAACAAACCAGTCAAGGCGGCGGCGGCGAAATAGTCACGCAAGGTGATGTCTTGGATGGGTGGTGGCGTGCTCATACAAATTTACCTTTGTGTTCAAGCCTAAGATTCAGTGCAAACTCATCAACCAGAACGGCCTTGTCATTGCAGGCGTGAATCTCGGCGCTGCTGATGTAATTGGGGTTAAATTTAGGGTCCCCATTGACAAATTGCTCATTGCCCATCTGGTACACCACGGCATCGCCGTGATCCATGTCGATTGGCTTGGCAAACTTGGCCAGCAAAATCGGAATGTATCGGTGCGAGTCACAGCCGGTGCGCTGAGTGGGGACAGGAATATCATTTTGATGGGCCGAGCAAGACCAGCGTGCATCGCCGTCCATCTCTGGCGTGGCATGAGCGCATGACCGGCAAGTTGGCGCAGGCACATCGGTGCCGTGGCAGATGCTGTGGTAATCGCAGAACTTGCATTCGTACCAAGACGGGTCTTGGCTGATCCCCACCGGCGGCTCTGTGGCCGTGATCACCTTCAAGGCTTTGTCAATGATGGCTTGCGCCTCATCTTTGTCGTACTCCAAGCGCTCGGTGTAAATGTCGTCGTTGTCCTTGTTGACCACCAAGTAAATGGCGCGGGTGCAGCCGTTCTCGCCGTACAGATCAATGCTCCACTTCATGTACATTAGCATCTGCGCGTAGTGTTCGGGCTTGGCCTTCTTTACTCCAGATTTTTGCATGTCTGCAAACATCTTGGCTGATGCGGTCTTGATCTCCAGCACATGCGGTGACTTTGGCGCTTGCGGCAGGCCAGTCACAATGCCATCGGCGTTGCCCTTGAAGTGATGGCCACTGGCAGGCTCAGTGAATGTCCACTGCTTGCCTGTCGCTGGGTCGATGTCGTACACCGTGCAGCCAATTGCTCTCAGGTCGTTGTAAACCCTTGGCTCTTGCAAGTGACCAGTTTGAAACACCCGATACAGGCGCCCAGAGAACTCGGCAGGCTTGGACCAGCGAAAGCTGTACCAGTGCTGACGCAGGCAAGGCTTGCCAATCGCACTGGCGCCAAGGTAGGGGCGCTGTGACTCGGCGCCATACTTTGCCTTGTAACTGGCAAAGATGGCGTCGGCCACAGGGTCCACAACAGATTGCGGAAGTGTGGCCATGTCTTACTTCTTAGCCCATGCTGGTGCGCTGGACTTGGCCTGAGTTTCCTCGGCCTGTGCCACAAAGGCTGGCGCTGCTTGCCGAACACCGGCTGCGGCTTCGTAACCCTTGATGTTGTTGCTGGCCTGGTACTGTCCTTGAGCCTCACGCACCACCACCTTGATGGTGACAGGCTTTAAGTGCAGTGCGGCAGTGTCTTGCACCTTGATCACATTTACAGCATGGCACAGCGCAGACAGTTGCGACTGGGCGATGCGCTGGGTGTCCTCATTCTCGTGTTGAATGTTCAGGTTCTCCCAGATGCGGCGACCCTTGTGGGGGCCATCAATGATTTCAAAAGTCAGCTTCAGGCCAACGCCCTTGCCGGACTTCAGGGGCTGGACATCAGATTCAGTGATGTGCGCCAGATAGGTGCCAGCAGGCACAGGGCCAGACGAGGTTTGTGGTGCGACTTGCGATGCGTCAAAATTAAAGTGAGCCATTTTTTTCTTTCAAAGTTAAGGTTTCGGACTGCGGATCAAGACTGCGCCACAGTGAGCGCCTCTTGGAATGCCGCCCAGTCAAGCGGCATATTTGACAGGCCAAAGCGATTACCACCGCAATGAGCCGGATGGGGTTCAACGTGCAAGATACGCTCACCAGTGGTGGTGGCCTTGGTTTCTTTGTTGCCAAAGCCTGCGTCAGTCTTGCTGGTGAAAATGCGATACCCTGCGTAACCAATCACGTCGGCCCACTCCTGAACCAGTGCGGCTGCGCGGTCATGGAGCTTGAGCACATGGCTGTCAAAGCCCTCGGTCAACGGGTCTTCAATTCGCTTGATCTTGTCATGGGCAATCAAGATAATGCCCATGCCCTTGTCGGCTCTGAGCACTTCAAGGCCAGACAACAGGTTGCGCCACTCTTCGGCTGCGGCCACATACCCTTTGCCAAAGCCTGGTTGCTCGATGTTCTTCCAGTTATTGGCCTTGCATACATGGTCTTGCACCAGTGGCTCAAGCCAGTCGAGCGAGTCAATGAACAGCGTTTGGAATTCATGTTCCTGATTGATCAAGGTGTCGATAGCCGTATACACATCAGCCAAGCTGGTGGCCAGCGGGAAGGCGTTGGCGTCCACAGCGTCAGCACCGTCTTCGGTCAAGATGCCAATGGCCTTGGGTGCCATAGCGGCAAAGGTGGTCTTACCAATCTTGCCTTGGCCAACGATCACGATTTTGGGGGCACGCACTCGGCGTGTTTTGGAGATGGATTTCAAATCAAACATGTCAGTCTTTCAAAAGTTCAATGGAGGGTTTTGCAGGTTTGCTGGTGATGAACTCAGCGGCCTGTGCGTAGGCTGCTGAATCCAAATCTTTGAGGGCACGCAGATGGGTAAGGTCAACCTCGGCTTTCCAGCGGAAGGCGCTCTGGGCGTTCTTGCCCAAGCTGTCCCATGCGGCTTGCATCTTGGTAGTGTCAACCGTACGGTTGATCTTCCACGTGATCTTGACTTCTTCGTCGGTGTGGCTGCCTTCACCGCCATCAGGTTTGGTGAATTGCTTTTCGATCAGTTCTTCCAAGCGCAGGCGCTCGGCCTTGGCTGTGGCTTCTGCAAATTTGGCCTTGCGTAAGGCATCGGTGAGTTCAGTAATCATTGTATTTGTCCTTTAGGTTTGCTAATGCGGCGTCTTCAATCTCGGCCACCACATCATCAGACAGCAGATGGCCAATGTTTTCACCCAAATGAAAGGCGCTGTCGAGGGTGATACTTTCAGGATAGGCAGGCTCATCAAATGAGCCACGCTCTGCGGCTTCGTACTCCAAGTGGCAGGTCAGTTCAACACCGTTGCAGATGTATGTGAACTCGATTAGGCCATCAGGGCAGATGGGGGAAGATGTCTGCTTGGCAAATGCCAAATCGGCAAAGCGAGCCAGTTCGTTAACGGTGAACACGGCAACAGCCAGTTCGTCTTTGGCGGCTTGTTGGGCAAGCCGGATGACGGTGGTGTCGTCCATCATGCTGACCCCCAGGCAACGAGCAAGACGGCCAAGCCAACGCCAATACCAATGGCGGTTACGATGTCCAGAGCAGCTTCACCGCGCTTGTTGTGGCGGCGCTCAACTGCGGAATACTGGAAGTGGTTGTGATGTTTCATGGTTTGCTTTCAATGGTAGGGGGCCGAAGCCCCGTGGGTTATTACGCTGCGGCCTTCTCGTTAAAAACACGCTGGGCTTCAATACCTTGAGAAATAAACTCGTCAGAGCCATAAACTGGATCAACTTCGCCCCAATAAGTCCAATCCACATCTTTACCAGAGGCAAATGCTGCGTTAACGCGTGCGGCTAAACGCTCTGCTTTGGCTTTAGCTTCTTCACGAATGTCAGGAAAGCAAGAATCGCCAGTCTCTTCGCAAACCAAAAGCTCAGTGCCATTAAATGTTTTTTCGTGACGAAAGCGACGACCAGCTGCGTTCTCAATAACCACGTAATACTGCTCGGCAATAAATGGGTAACCATCGCATGAGTAACCTGCATTAAACAGATCAGATGCTACATATGCTGTATAAATTGCGTTTGTCATTTTGTTTCCTTTGGCCTTTCGGCGTGATGGTCAGTGAACTATTTCCCTGCCATGTGATGAATTCTAGCGTAATGCTAGACCTTGTCAAGCCCCCAGCTAGAAAATATTTTGTAGGTGCTTTCCCTAATGCGTTTGTGGTCAAGCAATCTGCTAGACTCGGCGCCCTATGAACACACAAATCACACCAGATGAGCGCCGACAACTGGCAGAAAAAGTTGGCATCAATGAACAATACCTCTACCAGTGCCTGACTGGGCGCAGAGAGATGTCAGCCTCAGAGGCTGTGCGGGTAGAGATGGAAAGTGAGGGCCGGTTAAATCGCAAGATGCTGTGCCAAGAAAGCTGGAAAGGCATTTGGCCTGAACTGGTGGAGCAAGCGTGAAGTTCGGCTCCGTCTGCTCCGGCATTGAAGCTGCATCAGTTGCATGGGAAACACTTGGCTGGAAAGCTGCATGGCTGTCCGAAATCGAGCCATTCCCAAGCGCCGTGCTGGCCCACCACTACCCTGATGTCCCCAATCTGGGCGACATGACACAGCTGCCAGAGCGCATTTTGTCTGGCGAAGTTGAAGCGCCAGACCTGTTTTGCGGCGGCACTCCATGCCAAGCCTTTAGCGTGGCTGGTCTTCGCAACTCCCTTGACGATGCGCGGGGGAATCTTTCACTCACTTTTGTAGGTATCGCCAATGCAATTGACCATGTTCGATCTGTTCGACGAGATGCTCCGGGAATCATCTTCTGGGAAAACGTGCCTGGAGTACTCTCAACCAAAGACAATGCCTTCGGCTGCTTTCTTGGGGCACTTGCCGGCGAACATGATCCGATCATCCCATCAGGGGAAAAATGGACGAACGCAGGTTGTGTGTATGGCCCCCAAAGAACAGTCGCGTGGCGAGTCCTTGACGCCCAATATTTCGGAGTGGCCCAACGACGCAAACGTGTGTTCGTTGTCGCAAGTGCTAGAGCAGACTTTGATCCCGCAGCGGTTCTTTTTGAGTTCGACGGCGTGCGCCGGGATACTGCGCCGAGCAGACAAACGGGGCAAGCAATTGCCCCCTGCGTTACAAACGGCCCTCCTTTCAGTCGCAAAGGAAACGAGCGCGTAGAGGCAGAGGCGATGGTGGTCAGTCGTAGCCATTGGGATGGCGATTACCCACACCCAACCCTGAATCAATCAGCCAAGGGCAGTGGAGGCGTTGGCTCCAGCAATCAAGAGATTTTCAGCCAGCGGGGGGCTTATCTTGCGCCACAACCAATGACTGCTCGCATGGTTTCGTTTGGCGAGTACATTGACGATGGCACAGCCAGCGCCATGAAGGCGCGTGATTACAAGGATGCAACAGATTTGGTGGCGCAGCCTATTGCTTTCAGTCGCAATGATGATGGTGGAGATGCAACTAATGATTTGTCGCCAACTATGCGGGTTGCTGGTCGGGCTGGTGGAATG
>Ga0181352_1001050_pt1 | contig 11116 bp, 18 predicted proteins | sample Fa13VDMLBSN_FD_130103 | JGI IMG/M metagenome (GOLD analysis project Ga0181352, IMG submission 130103) | Freshwater viral communities from Lake Michigan, USA - Fa13.VD.MLB.S.N | ecosystem: Environmental > Aquatic > Freshwater > Lake | place: USA: Michigan | collected 2013-09-23 | reverse complement strand
GTAATGGGCCGTTTCAAACGGTACATCCGCGAGTTGGACTTGGACAAAGTCCGGTACAGGCCAAGGGGGGCAAGATGAATACGGCGCTGAAAGGAGTAGGGAATGCACATAGAACTTGAACTCGACCGCCTCGGTATCAAACCAGTAGGGTACGACAAGGAAGGGCCAAAGTATTCGGAGGCAAATGTTAACGCCGTCGTTATAAAGTGCATTTTAATCGAAGACTATTTCAAAAAGGTGACCTACCCCATGAACAACGATATAGAAACCGCGATTGACCTGACCAAAGAAGCCAACAAACGCTTCGCGTCCGTGCTGAACGCATTCACTAAGACGCATAATGATTTCTCTGATAGCGCGAAGAAGGCTAGCTCGTCGGTCCGCACTGCAGCGGACACTATGGCAAGTGGGCTAGCCAAGATCGAGAAGGTTGCAAATTTTGACCGCCTTGAGCGCATGGTCGATTTGTTGGAACGCGCAGCAGCGGCGATGTCCACCCTTGCCGAAATGGAAAAGTCGGGCCAGCTTGCCAAGCTGTCGGAGGCGATCAAGAAATGAAACGCAAACCGGGCAAAGAGCGAAGTGGACATACTACGAAGGGAGCAGACGCTGCTGCTTGATGAGCTGAAGAAGGCGCAGAAAAAAGATCAGCGTAGTGCTAATAGCAAGTTCAAGAAAGGGGAGGGGAAATGAGCGACGATGCTTACGAAAAACGTATGCAGGAAATGGAAAATGAGTTTAATGAATGGTGGGATGAGCTAGATGATCCTAATAACGAGCCGTTCTTCAGTGGCGTCTCACGGGAAGTTGCATATGAAATCTGGGAGGCGGCGTATCGCCGAGGCGGCCACCGCCCGTGGATGTCCATGACCACCACCCAAATAGAAATGTTCAAAAAACTGATTCTGGGGAAACCGCCTAATGAATGAATCAATAATGATCGGGTTCGGCCTCGGCGTGCTGGCTGCGCTGGCCTTGCAGGAATCTGACACTACCCCTGCTGGAGTAGTGTTTGGGTTGACTTCGCTGGCGGCTATCGTGGCGGCAGTGTTGTTTACGTTTCCGCTGCTGTCGGGGTGGTATGTATGACGAAGACAGCACAGCAGAAGCGTTTCGAGACGGCGTGGCAAATAATATGGCCGAACGATGAGCCGCGCATTTTCGATCAAGACACGAAAGGCAATTACACATGGCCTGAAGTGCAAGACACGTTTGAAGGCTGGCAACTGCGCGAGCTGCTGCCGGCGATCAGAGACGGTAACGCCACAACAGGAGGCGAGAATGAAAAGTGAACAGGAATTGCTTTGGCTTGTGGATACGCGAATCTTAAAGCCTTCCGATTTGCGCGACTTGTTCGAAGGCAAAAAGCTGGTCGATGCCTCAGCCGTTGTGCTGAGTTTGGAGGATGCGGAATTAATTGACGGCTACTCGCTTACTTCGGATGTCATTAGCTCTGACGCTGAATGTGCGGCATTTGAGAGATTCGCCAAGGCCATCGAACAGGCAAGGGGGAAGAATGGAACCTGAAGGTTTGAGCGACTTAACGCTTATCGCGGACCATCTAAGCGATGGGGGCGACCATAATTGGGCGCGTGCTGTGACTGCTGCAAGGCGAATACTTACAGCACGAGCGGAGGAAATCGAGCGGCTGAAAGGCTTGCTCAGAGAGGCGGCTGATGTGATTGAAATGGTTGACGCCTACAAAATATCACTAAAACAAATAGATGGAGCGGTCGCGAAATACCGGGAAGCCGGGGAGGTGACGAAATGACAACGAACGAGCGCAAGTGCGTGTGCGGACTAAAAAACATCAGCATGTCACCAGTGTGTGACCAAGAGTTTGAAGCGTGCTCCGGCGATCTCCAATGGTGTAGCAACATTGTAAAGGACGGTAGCCAGTGTGCTCACGATCGTGAGTGTCATCAACCTACGCAACAGCAGGAGACACCATGAACATAACGCCGGAAGAATTGAAAAGCATTTTATACCGTCACGCAAAATGGCTTGATGATGCGGAAGGCGGCGAGCGGGCCAATCTGTCGGGGGCCGATCTGTCGGAGGCCAATCTGTCGGAGGCCAATCTGTGGCGGGCCAATCTGTGGCGGGCCGATCTGTCGGAGGCCGATCTGTCGCGGGCCGATCTGTCGCGGGCCAATCTGTCGGAGGCCAATCTGTCGGGGGCCAATCTGTCGCGGGCCAATCTGTCGGAGGCCAATCTGTCGGGGGCCGATCTGTCGGGGGCCAATCTGTCGCGGGCCAATCTGTCGCGGGCCAATCTGTCGCGGGCCGATCTGTCGGAGGCCAATCTGTCGGGGGCCGATCTGTGGCGGGCCAATCTGTGGCGGGCCAATCTGTCGCGGGCCGATATGCCGAGAGGTGACAATGCACAACAGGAGGAAACGAAATGATTAAAAATAAGTCCTACCACACTATGACAGACAGTCACGCGAGGGAGAAAGAGACATGGTTAGACGACATACCGGATCAAGTCGCGGCATTTAAAAAACGTGGCGGGGTCGTCTACGAGGCACAGATCGGGGAGACCGTATATAACCCGCTGAAGCAACGCGCATTTGTGATAAACAACGACAAGCATAAAATCAAGCAGGGATGGAAGGAGGGGAAAACAAAATGAAAGACAACACGGTAATGGAGCGATACGTTATGCAAGTAGGTGCCGAAGTAGAAAAAGTTGTTGGGTATAAATGGCCCGGCGTGGTTGTGGCGGTTTTCAAAACACTCAGCGGAGAAACCCGTGTAGTCGTAGAGTGTACAGTTCCAGAAGTCAGGGGAGCCTTGCATATATACAACGAATCACAACTCATAGTTGTGGTGAAGGAGGGGAAGTGAAAACTGAACACAGCAGGCTCACCATTAACGAAGAGCCGTGGAGTGACCCGCTGGAGCGGTCGTGCGACTTGTGCGGCAAGGTACAGGAAGAGGTCTTTGCGTATGCGGAGAACACGTCCGGCCCCTACAAACTGCGCGCAGGTTGGGTGTGCTTCGAGTGTTGGCCAACAGAGGGAGCGTGGCACAAAGCAATTCTGAGAGAGAGGGCGGTTCGTGTTGGTGGAAATATGTTTAGCACTGACCATATACCACGAGGTGGGGAACGATAAATAATGGACATCCTTACGATAGATTTTGAAACGTATTACAGCAAAGAGTTTGGTTTTAAGAAGATGACCACGGAGCAGTACGTACGCAACCCGGACTTCGAGGAGATCGGTGTTGCGGTTAAGCGCAACAACGAGGAGGCGGTGTGGTTGAGTGGCCCGTACGCAGCCTTGAAAACTTATCTGCATGCGAACTACGACTGGGCTAACGCTGCGGTGCTTGCGCACAACGCCTTGTTCGATGGCTCGGTGCTGGCGTGGCGGTTTGGTATACGACCCAAGCTGTACCTCGACACGCTGTGCGTGGCGCGTGCTATCCATGGGGTAGAAGCTGGCGGCTCGCTGGGGGCGTTGGCGGATATGTACGGGATTGGTAAGAAGGGCGATGAGGTTATCCGTGCTGAGGGAAAGCACAGAGAAGACTTCTCTGACGAAGAGCTGGCCGCGTACGGTTCGTACTGTGTCAACGATGTTGAGCTGACGTACAAGTTGTTTGACATATTCCTCAACAAGCACAAGTTCCCCAAGAAGGAGCTGAAGATCATCGACATGACGTTGCGCATGTTCATCGACCCGGTGCTTGGGCTGGACGTAGCTCGACTTGAAGAACATCTGGATGACTTGCAGGAACAGAAGGAACAACTTCTGGTGGAGTGTGGTGTGGGTAAAGACGAGCTGATGTCCAACCCAAAGCTGGCAGAGGTGTTGCGCACGTTTGGGGTAGAGCCTCCGATGAAGATAAGCGCCCGCACGGGGAAGGAGACGTTTGCGTTCGCCAAGTCTGACGAAGGGTTCAAGAAGTTGCAGGAGCACGAGGACAGCCGGGTACAGATGGTGGTTGCGGCGCGCCTTGGGGTGAAGAGCACGTTGGAAGAGACGCGCACGGAACGCTTCCTCGACATCGCCACCCGCGGCAACACGATGCCAGTTCCTATCAAATACTACGCAGCGCATACAGGGCGCTGGGGTGGGTACGACAAGATAAATTTGCAGAACCTCCCTTCTCGCGGAAAGAACGCGAAGGTGTTGAAGCAGTGCCTGATTGCCCCAGAGGGGTACACCATCGTGCAGGCCGACTCGGCGCAGATCGAAGCGCGTGTACTGGCATGGTTGGCCGAGCAGAACGATCTGGTCAAAGCCTTCGCAGATGGGCAGGACGTTTACCGCCAGATGGCCTCGAAGATTTACGTGACGCCAGCGGATTGGGTAACCGATGCGCAACGCTTCATTGGAAAAACCGTGATACTCGGTGCGGGATATGGCATGGGGGCGGTTAAGTTCCGCGATCAGTTGAAGGGCTACGGTGTGGCGCTGACAGAAGAGGAGTGTACCGGGATTATCCGAGCATACCGTGAGGCGAACCCCGCAATCACCGGGCTGTGGCGCCATGCGCAGACCGCGCTACACGGACTCTACTACAAGGACATATACGCGTTGGGTCGGCGTGGAGTGTTGCAAGTGGTTCCGGACGAACAGGCTATCCGGTTGCCTTCTGGACTATTGATGCGGTACAGCGATTTGAAAGCCACAGTGAGCCCCGATAACGCATCGCCGGAGTTCAGCTATAAAACTCGCGAGGGCCGAGTGAAGATATACGGGGGGAAAATTATTGAGAATGTGTGTCAGGGAATTGCACGGTGCATCATAGCGGATCAGATGCTGGAGATTGCCAAGCGGTATAGAGTATTACTAACTGTACATGACTCTGTAGTATGCTGCGTACGAGACGATGAAGTCGAAGTAGCGGCGAGCTACATCGACGCCTGTATGCGTTACATACCGGACTGGGCCAAAGGGCTTCCAGTTCGCGGTGACGTTGAGATCGGGAAGAACTACGGAGCTTGTACAAAGTGGAAACCAAAAACCCTGTCTGGTCCTTCAGCAGCATAAAGACGTTTATCCAGTGTCCCAAGAAGTACTTTCACCTGAAGGTGAAAAAAGATTACGCAGAAAATTTCGCTACTGAAGCCATCTTGTATGGCAACGAGTTTCACAAAGCTGCTGAAGCGTATGTGAAAGGCGTAGTCGATGTGGTGGATTCGCGGTTTGAGTACGCGGCGGAAATGCTGGCCAAGCTGAAAGCAATGCCCGGCGAGAAACTATGTGAGCACAAGATGGGGCTAACACCAAATCTTGAGCCATGTGGTTTCTACGCCGAGGACGTATGGTACCGAGGTATTGCCGACTTGATTGTGATCGACACGACTCGTGGCGTGGCCAAGATATTTGATTACAAGACAGGGAAGTCAGCGAAGTACGCTGATAAAGGGCAGTTGGAGTTGATGGCGCTGTGTGTGTTCGCGCATTTTCCGGACATAAAGACAGTGAAGGCAGGGCTGTTGTTCGTGGTGTGTAACGTAGTCGTGCGCGAAGACTACTCGGTAAATAACACTGCGGAGCTTTGGAGGAAGTGGGGGCAAGAGTACGGGGCGTTGCAGAAGGCGTACAACAACAGCGTCTGGAACCCTCGCCCCACGGGGCTGTGTAAAGCGCATTGTGTAGTGCTGGAATGTCCACATAACGGGAAACGATAGAGGAGGCTGACATGCCATACGTAAATAAACCAAGACCGTACAAACATGAGTACGAAATGCAAAAAAGCCGGGGCGAGCACGCGGATCGTATGGAGCGCCAGCGCGCTCGACGCGCCGTGGATAAGACTGGGAAAGACGCAAACGGAAACGGTAAAGCCGACCGCCGCGAAGGCAAGGACGTAAGCCACACCAAGGCGTTAAGCCGGGGCGGCAACAACAAGGACGGGTACAAAATCGAAAGCGTGCATGCCAACCGCGCACGCAACTACAAGAAGAAAAAATAGCCTATGAAAGTAATCGACAACCGGGGGCTACTCTTCAAAGTGAGAGACCCCAACAGGATCACTGCGGCTATTCCTACAAGCCGACAAGTAAGTAGCAACGAAGTGTTAGTGAAGTGGGGGATAGACGAAGCAAGAGTGTTGCGCAACATGAACCTCAAGGATGTACAGTCACCGATCATGGGGCGGTACAACTGGCCCGGAAAGTACAGGCCATTTGAACACCAGAAGCTGACCGCGTCGTTTCTCACCATGAACCGCAAAGCGTTTTGTTTCAACGAGCAAGGCACGGGAAAAACAGCATCGGCGATATGGGCGGCGGATTTCCTGATGCGGGAGAAAGTAATTAGACGGGCGCTCATCATCTGCCCTCTGTCCATCATGGACTCCGCATGGCGCGCTGACTTGTTCACGTTCGCTATGCACCGCACCGTGGATATTGCGTATGGCAACAAAGACAAGCGCCGGGAGATCATCCGTGGTGGCGCAGACTTCGTGGTCATTAACTACGATGGCGTAGAGATAGTGGAAGAGCAAATAAAGATGGGCGGGTTCGACCTCGTCATCGTTGACGAGGCAACGCACTACAAGAACGCGCAGTCCAAACGATGGAAGACGTTGTATGAGATAGTCGATTCCAACACATGGTTGTGGATGATGACCGGGACACCAGCCGCGCAGTCGCCACTGGACGCATTTGGGTTAGCGAAAATGGTGGGGTCAAAAGAAGTGCCGCGCTACTTCTCAGGGTGGCGCGAGATGGTGATGATGAAGATATCCAACTTCAAATGGGTGGCTAAACCAGCGGCGATAAACTATGTGCACAACGCCCTACAACCTGCGATACGGTTCACCAAAGAACAGTGCCTTGACCTACCAGAAATGACTTACGTCAAACGTGAAGTAGAACTTACGGCGCAACAGAAACGGTTTTACAAGGCTGTTCGCGACAAGATGACGACCGTGGCGGCAGGAGAGCAAGTGACAGCGGTGAACGCTGCTGTGGTGATGAACAAGTTGCTACAAATTTCATCCGGGGCTGTTTACGCCGACAGTGGAGAAGTGGTGGAGTTCGACATCAAGAATCGGTACAAGGTTCTGTGCGAGGTGATCGACGAGTCCAGTCAAAAGGTGCTCGTGTTCGTATCGTTCAAACATGCGATACAGGTATTGTCGGAACAGCTTACGAAAGATGGAATAACGAACGGCGTTATTGCTGGAGATGTGTCGGTAAACAAACGCACGGAGTTGTTCCAGCAATTCCAAACCACCGACACACCGCGGGTACTGATCATCCAGCCACAAGCGGCTGCGCATGGTGTGACGTTGACTGCTGCCAACACTATCGTCTGGTGGGGGCCAGTAGCATCGCTGGAGACTTACGCACAAGCGAACGCTCGTGTGCACCGCCACGGACAGCGGCACCCGTGTACTGTGGTGCAGTTGCAAGGATCACCAGTGGAGAAACGTGTGTACAAGATGTTGGACGAACGCATCGACGTGCACACAAAAATAATTGATTTGTACAACGAAGTGCTTGAAACGTAGATCGCTGCATACATATAATAATAACCCCAAATAAAACCAAAAGGACAGTGCAATGACAAACCAAACAGAAGCCGAGACAATCGGTTTGGATAAACTCGTCTCCACGTACGTGAAACTCCGAGACAAGAAAGCTGAGATACGCAAAGAGTGGGAGGCGGAAGAAGCCGAGCTTGATGCGAAGCTGAACCTCGTGAAGGACGCGCTACTCGAACACTGCAAGACCACGGGTGCCGAATCTGTTCGCACTGCGGAAGGTACTTTCTACCGGTCGATTAAATCCAAGTATTGGACTTCCGACTGGGAATCTATGAACAACTTTATCCTCGAGAACAACGCGCTTGACCTGCTGGAGAAACGACTCCACCAGACAAATATGCGCAGTTTTTTGGAGGAGCACCCCGACAAGCTGCCACCGGGGCTTAATGTGGATAGCGAATACACCATCACCGTACGGAGGAAGTAATGACTCAAACCGAAGCGTTCGTCCCCATCGACAAACTGGCAGAACACCTACACGTCCGGGTGTCTACCGTGCGCCAGTGGGTAAAAAATGGCACAGTACCGCGCCATACGTATTTGAAGATAGGTAACACCTACCGGTTCCACATCTCGGCTGTTGTGCAAGCACTACAGGTACTGTCCCGCGAAGCCAGCCTTGCTGATGACGCGCCGATCCCAGCAGATGTTGACCCAAACATGCCTGTGCAGCTTGAATTTGATTTTGGCCCCGACAACAACGACCTCTAAGGAAAATAACTATGAGTAATATCGCACTTCAGAAAGACATGCCAGAAAGCTACCGTGAACTGCTTTTGCAGCTTGAACCAGAAACCAACCTTACAGGTGGAGAGTTCAACTCTACTTCCCGCATCAGCATTCGCGGTGGGGTGTTTCGCAAAGTAGTGAACGGCAAAGAGATTGCCGAACTGGAAGAACGCAAACTTCTCACTGTAGTGGTAAAAGCCGCACCGATCTCCCGCATGTTTTTCGCAGGGCAGTACGTTGCTGGTGAATCGAATCCACCTACCTGCTGGTCCATCGACACCGCTGGTGGCCGTCCTGCTACAGAAGTTATCGCATCTGACAGACAGTCCGCTGCATGCTTTGATTGCCCACAGAACGTCAAGGGTTCCGGCCAAGGGGAATCACGCGCTTGCCGCTACCGTCAACGTGTTGCGCTCATGCTTGCTGATGAGAACGGGGTAATTACATCCAACACGGTGTACCAGCTTGATCTCCCTGCCACCAGCATTTTCGGTGATGACCCTAAGCGTATGGCGATGCAAGCGTACGCTCGGTATCTGAACCAACATCAGACTCCGCTGGCCGCGATACTGACAGAGATTCGGTTCGACACCAACAGCAGCACGCCGAAGCTCTGCTTCAAACCAGTACGCCCACTACAAGAAGACGAGCTGATGATGGCCATTTACGCGCAGAAGGACCCAGAGACAGCACGTTTGGTTAAGCTGACGGTCAAGCAGAAAGAAGTTGCGCCTGCGTTAGCTGCGCCGAAAGCCCCCGCTCCGGTTCAACCGAAAGCGCCACCGAAAGCCGCACCAGCAACACCGAGTATGTTCGACGTACCGGGAGACGAAGAAGCTCCTGAACCTAAAGTACGCGAGAGTAAAAAGAAGCCCGCTGCCCCGGTAACTGCGGCTAACCTGTCCAGTTTGCTGGATGAGTTTGACGACGCGTAGTGCAACACTCGGCACAAACATAGGGGGGCACGACCCCCCTTTCTCTCTAGCGATGCGGCGATTATGGATGCTAAAAAGTTTCTTGGCGCCGTGCTGAGTGACCAAGGTTTTTTCTGTGCAGTAGGGATCAAAAACGGACGAACGACCCAGCGGTTCTACCAGACGATTGATAACGTCGTGGAGGCTGCTAACAATTTGGACCACGACGGTTACGACGCATACTTTGCGCTGGCTACATTTGGGGGCAACACTTCCCGTAAGGCCGACAACGTACTGCAACTGAAATCGTTGTTTCTTGATCTTGACTGTGGGGAAGGAAAACCTTACCCAACTCAGCACGAGGCTATAAAAGCACTACAAGAATTTTGCAAAACATTGCATGTTCCCAAACCCAGCATGGTCGTAAATTCTGGGCGCGGGGTGCATGTCTACTGGACGCTCGACCGCGGATACGCACGGGACGAGTGGCTCCCTGTGGCCGAAAAATTGAAAGCCGCGTGTGCGCAGGTTGGATTGCACGCAGACCCTGCGGTAACAGCAGACGCTGCGCGTATCTTGCGTATACCGGGGACGCACAACTACAAGGGCACACCTCCGCATGCGGTATCGGTGTTCCGCGGTACCGACCTTGTGTACAAGCTGCACGAGTTTGCCGAGGCGTTGCCTGAGCATTTCCCTTCCGTAACCAACGTCCGTGAGTACTCTGAAGCCGACAAGCAGGACATGCAGTCGATACTTGGTAACTACACCAAGTCGTTTCGACGACTCATAGAACGTACAGTAAACGGGAGCGGGTGTGCGCAGATTACTCGGGCGATAGAATCACCCAACGAGTTGGGGTACTTACCATGGCTGCATGCGCTATCGATTGCCAAGCACTGTGAAGACGGTAACAAAGCTGCGCATCTGATCTCGAAAGGGTATGACAGATACAACTCAGTCGAGACAGACAAAGTAGTTGCATCAATAACTGCTCCACACTTATGTGCGACATTCGAGAAAGACTACCCAGCGGGGTGCGCAGGTTGTCCGCACAAAGGCAAGATTCGGTCACCGATAAAGCTGTGCATGATGGTGAAAGAGGCTCCGCCAGAAGACAAGTTTGAAGACGAGGAAGACGTGCAGGTGGTTGAAGTACGTGCGTCCTCGTTTGAAGCGGTAGAGGAACTTCCGGACGATATTGATCCAGCCAAGAACGGACTCACCACCGCCCCCGTGACAACCAAGGTATCGATCCCATCATACCCAGCACCGTACTTCCGTGGGGTGAACGGCGGAGTGTACATACGCACGCGGGACAAGGAGGGCAACCCGGAAGAGATCAAGATACACGACACTGACCTGTACATCACCAAGCGGTTGCGCGATCCGGTGCTGGGTCCCTGCTATGTATTTCGGCACCACACCGTCAGGGATGGAGTGCGGGAGTTCACCATCGCTGGGACTAAACTGTCGGGGCGCGATAGCTTCCGTGTGGAGATGGGGATGAACGATGTGTTCATACTGCGCCCTGACCCGTTGATGCTGTACGTCGAGCGGTGGATAGGCCATGTGCAAAACACTCAAACTGCGGTAGAGGTCAAGATTCAGTTTGGGTGGACTGCGGGGGAACGGTCGTTCGTCGTTGGAGGTAGAGAGATATTCGCCAACAGAATTGAATCAAACCCCCCTAGCTCGCGCACACAGCAGTACTTCCAAACTTTTCAGCAGAAGGGCACCGTCGATGGGTGGAAACGCATCGCAGAGTTCTTCAACAAGCCCGCGTTCGAGGAGCATCAGTACATGTTTGCCCTGTCGTTTGGGGCCCCGCTTATGATCTTTTCCCCCGGCATATCAGGCAGCATTTACCATTTGAAAAGCTCGGATTCTGGGCACGGGAAGACCACTGGGCAGTGGGGTGGCGCTTCAGTGTGGGGGCACCCGAAATCTTATGTGTT
>Ga0181352_1001049_pt1 | contig 11122 bp, 28 predicted proteins | sample Fa13VDMLBSN_FD_130103 | JGI IMG/M metagenome (GOLD analysis project Ga0181352, IMG submission 130103) | Freshwater viral communities from Lake Michigan, USA - Fa13.VD.MLB.S.N | ecosystem: Environmental > Aquatic > Freshwater > Lake | place: USA: Michigan | collected 2013-09-23 | reverse complement strand
CTTCGCTCATATTTTTTTATTTTTTAAAAATTTCTACTATTGCATATGACCCACAAAAAATCATAGCGATAGTCCCAAATCCAAACATTAAAAACATTCTAATTAGATTATATAAAATCATTTTATAATGTTTTTTGTTAAAGTGTTTATTAAACCTTGAACTTCACCAAATTTATAAAATCTAATTAATGGATCTGTGTTAAAAATGTCAACATGCCATTTATCATTTTTTATTTCATCGTTTGTTGGGGTTATAAATGTTAGTCCATCAACAATATCTAAAACATAATAATAAGTTTCGTCGTCCTCATGTTCTTTAATTTCCTCACTGTGGAAACCTAAAAGTATTAATTCTCTTTCTGTCATTTTATTTTCTTTCTATAATTGTATATGTTCCTTCAACAACCCCCCAAGAAGATTCTTCATGAAAAGTATAAATTTGGCAAGAGTCCTCTTGTGTCATTGGTCGTGTTAAATACCAAAGTTGGTTTTCTTTCCAAGTTATATTTACTAACTTTTGTCCTTTAGGTAATGTAAGTTTACCATCTCCACCCCAACTTTTTACTCTTGAGTTTTCTGTACAAGATGTTACCATAACGCCCATGATAATTGCTAAAAATATTTTTTTCATTTTATAAGTTTTATTTTTGTTATTTCTCCTATTTTATTTTCTTTAATATTCAATCTTAAAGTGTCGTATTTACAATATAATCCTTCATCCATAACTAAACAACTCCATTCACACGTATTGTGATCGTAAAAATGAACATGTAGTTTTTCTAAATATAATTCCTTATTGTAAGGGATCTCAACTTTTTTCCAATTACCGCAACTTGTTAGTAACAGTAGTACAAATATACAAAAATGTCTAATCATTAAAAATTTTCTTTTAAAATATATGGAGGATTAATTCTTACCTCAGAACCATCACTATTAAAATAATACGCTGTATCCCCATCAAAACTAATTGTGTCGGTATACCATATCGCATCATGCATTGGGTCTGTACCTGATGTTGGGACATATACTTTTCCTCTTATTTCGTATTTGTATTCTTTAACACAAGACACTAATAACATTAAAACTAATATACTAACTAACTTTCTCATTCTCAACTAATTTAACAAGGTCCATAGATGTTGTTGTGGTTACTCCATTTGGTAATTTGTATGTTATTTTTTTACCACCCAAAAAATGATAATCATCTTTTACTTCCGCTTCGACTACGTTGTTATTTACGTATATCTTAATTTTTTTCTGTTTCATATTCCATTATTTTATTTGTGAACATATTATTTTCAGGATCGTGTTTCCCTAAATTATATGTGATAAATGTACCATTTTCAAATGACAATTTCAACATAAAATATCCCAATTCAGACAAATAAATTTTATCTACTTCACCAACACCTTTTGGTGTTTCTATTGATAGATTTGTTACCATCCTATTCAACAATTACTTTTATCTTTTTAGTTGGCGCAAATGACATCATCCCCCAATCTTTTTTGGTTTCATCCTCACTCTCTTCTTCATCTATTTGACAAAACCATTGATTTTGTTCCATTATTGACATTTCCTGATCCGTTATGTCAAGTTGTTCAGGAAAGGCGACAATTTTAAAAGCCTTTGTTAAAGATAATTTTGAGTCTGTTATTAAACTTAAAACTTGTTCATTTTCACACTTAACTAAACTTGGGAACTCTCCCCCAACTGTTACAATTGCACTGTCTCCAACTTTTATTTGGTCCGCAGAAACTAAATAATTTTTATTTTCTACGTTAAATAACCTTACTGTTTTTCTCATTTATTTTTTTATATACTTTTTTATGGTTCCAATTACCGCATTGATCACATGAACTATAATCAATTGAGTTTTCTTCATCGTATTCATATTCACCACAAAGACTTACAACTATTTCGGCAATTGTTGTCCAATCATTCATCCCCATACCAACTTTTAACTCCTGTAACTTTGAGATTAAATTATTTTGCAAGTCCTCAATAATTTTAGGATCCCTATTATCATATTCATGGATGAATAGTGACTCCCCGTTAATTACAACGTCAGGTCCAAAACAATTCTCACTTAAAATTATTTCTTCCATCATTTAAAATTTAAGAATGTTTCAACCTCTTGATTTTTTATTTCTACAATTGGTGACCACTCTCCTTTATATGTTATACCTCTTACAGGTTTATTATCAATCCACACATATTCTTCATCTTCCTTACATCTTGGTTTGTCCGTTATAAGGTCGTGAAACTTGAATCCGTGTCTCCATAACCATGCTAATGTTACTCCTTTATCTTTATATTCCCTTGCAGTGAAAAATACAATTTTATTCCCTTTATCATAAAGTTTATTAATTTCTTCTTTAGACCCTTCATATGGATTTGCATTTTTATATAAATGACTATCTTCATTTTTAATGTCATCACATACAGTTCCATCGATATCAATTAAATAAACTCTTTTTTTCATAAACCTAAATTATTTTTAGCATTCATAGTTAAAATATAATTCATTAAATTTTTAACTAAAGATTCGGCATCACTTTTTTCATACATACCAGGGTATCTTTCGGCAAGTTTATTTGTCTCCTCCATGTCACGACAACTTGATAAAATATCCTGTAACATTGATTTTAACATGTGTTCTTTATCGTAATTACTTTCTATATTTTTTTCAAATACCTGACCTTCAAGTTCTTGAGTGTAATCAATTAATTCTTCAATAGGGTCTAAATCCATTAGATGTTCATTTCCTTTGAATATTTGACTTATACTTTTCATTTTAAATAATTTAATATTTTTTCTTTTACCCCCGATTGTTTAATACCTTCGTTTGATTTTGGTGTCAATACAAAATTATCTATTGCCCATTCATCTTTCCACTCTTCTCCATTTTTTCCCATATTCAAATCATCAACTGAAACCCAATGAGTAATTTCAGGATGATCGTGGAGGTATTGTTTAATCTCAATAACACGGATCATCTCCAATTCCCATCGTGGAGACCACACCCAAATAATATCATTATACCAATTACATTTTCCTATATTTGGTGTCAAGTCAATTGGTCGTTTAATAATTCCCTGACTTTCATAATAGTCACCAAGTTCTTCTAATGTTGCATGTAATTTCCAATCAGAAGATACTACAATCTCAGCTCCTGTTTCTTCAAGAATTTCATTAAGAACCTTTACTGATTTTGTATCAAAATCATCAAAACGAAAAGATACGGGAGCATCTTTTTTTTCTTTACTGCTATCAGGATTTTCACTACGGTATTTGGCCCATTTCTTTGTTCGTCCTCCCCAATTATTGGATAGGCAAATAACTCCGTCGTTATCTAAGAATAATACTTTCATAATATATTTAATTTTTTAATCGCCTTTTCGTAACGTTTATATTTTTCATTTGCCTGATACACCTCAAGAGGGGTAAAATCTTCAGAATTATCCACAACACAATCATCATGTGATGTAAGATAACCATCAATTAAAATTCTACATTCTTCCTTGGTGTATTTTTGGGTGCGTCTATCTAACAAATTTTTAATTTTGTCAAACCCACGTTCTTTTTGTTCTACATTACTAAGATGAGAACCATCTTGATCATATGATTTAAAAATTGCAGATTTATTAATTCCTAAATCATTTTTTAAATGTAGATACTTTTCCATATCACAAATATACTATAATAAAAATGATTTTACAAATAAAAATGAACTAATTTTTTTCATTATGAAGTCTTGCACTTTCAAAAAAATCTTCAGCAAATTCTATTACTATTTTTGGGTATTCATTTAAATACCAATTTTTTGCTTCATCTAAAGTTTTAAATTTTAATCCTGTCATATCAAAATTATAACTTTTGTGAAATTTATCTTCTTCAATATAATCTTCATCATGATTAGCCCAGTCTCCCTTAGTATAAAAATCAAATCTACCAACTAAAAGCATTTTGGGTAGTCTACCAAAATAACCATCTAAATTATCGGCGTCCCAAAATGGTTGAACATAACCAAAACAAGCTTCTGTCGATGATCTTAATTTTGAGTTTTTTAAAATATCTGTGTCCCAATAAAAACCATTTGATTCAGTTTCCCTATTTTCAATAATAAAATTTTTATATTCTAATCTACCAGGTATTTGTTTATCATAAAAAACATAATAATACATTATTTCCGTTAATTCTTTTGCGGTAAAATATTCTCCATTTTTTGGTTTTAAAAAAATATTGGCAGCACTAAAAGGAAATTTTAATGCCCTAAGAGCGTCAAAATAACCAATATTGTTAGCTAATTCTATAAATTGATTAAATACCATGTCTACTTGAGACTCTTTAAGAATGATCCTCATATCATTATAAATATTAATAATAATAAAAAACCCCACCTTTAAGATGGGGTTTCGTATAATTTGGTTCAAGGGTTGAAATGGTCAAGTTAAGAGTTTTAAGATTTAAAAAAATGACTGTTGACAATATGAAATTTGAATTTGGGACTATTACATTATTAGTATCATTTATCATCCATTCGGATTTTCTAGTTAGACAACCAATAATTCAACCTTTTCCTCAAATTATACTATTTGTGTATTTGAATTAAATATGTCCAATCTATCTTGGATTTCTTCTATTTTATTTTCTAATTGTTTTATTTTATTGTTTCTTTCAACAATGTTCATCTCAACAGATAAAATAATTTCAGCCGAAGAATATCTATCTCTATTTGATTTTCCTGACGTACAATCCATTTTTTTAAGTCCTTGTACCATTGACTTCATTTCAGCCATTAAAAAAATGTCTTCTAACACTGGAGCATTTGCCCTATGAATTTTTGCCTTTAATTCTGATAGGTCTTTTGTTGCTTCAATAACATTTAAAAATAATTCACTGATATTATAAGGTCTTTCATTACCTTCCTCAATAGAGTTGTATTGTTGCATCAACTTAGTATTTTCGCTAATCTCCTTGATTAACTTATTTTTCTGTTTTAGTGCTTGTTTTATATTCATAATTTTAATTTTGTTATGAAATTATATATAATCTTTTTTAATTTGTCAACTATTATTTAATAACTTTTACCGCTTTTATCGACCAAGGATCAAAAAAATTATTAACCTCACATTTTAAAACTTCATGCGTTTTTGCGTTATAATAATAATCACCATTTAATATAGGATCCATTAAAACAGTTAAAAATTTTTCTCCGTTGAATTCAACGTATAGTTTTTCATCTCTATGTTTATCACAAAGTGTGTATATCCATCCTTTAATTTTATTTTGTTCTCCTGGTTCTCCACAAACTTCACAAACCGTAAAAGTTTCTTTTTCCGCCTCAACAACAAAATGAAATCCATTTTCAGGTAGATTATCTAAAAAAATACTCATTCCTCCAAACTTTTGTTTTACATTAATAAAACTTCTATCCCAACCTAATTTTATTAGTACTTCAAATAATCTTTGGAGTACCCCCAACCAACCATTCCCTATTCCAAAATATCTTCTTTCCTTAATTGGGGGATGATATGGTTTATGTGATATATTAATACCTCCTATTTTTTCAAGAAAGTTTTCAAACTCAGAATCTGTTCTATAATTATTATTCATTCTTATTCCCATTTTTTTTATACCATTTAAACATAGTTAATGCCTGAAATAAAGTCCAGTATGATCCCCAAAAACCACCCCTATCATCCAAAAAAATATTCGCATAAAGTTTACCATTTATTCCATATGGTTTATCCCACTCAGGATGCATTTTGTTTACCCCATGTACAACAATACCCAAACTTTCGACTTGTTCTTTTGCTTTCTCAAGTTGTTTATCGCTTCTGGCGGTATTAATTAAAAATATAATACCTTCTTTTTGACATTCTAATATCAAATCAACCATCTTTTTACAATTTTTTTTAATCTCATCATTGTATGGTATTATTGTATCATCAAGATCACAGGCAATAATTATTTTACCATTTTTTATCCATTCGGTTACTAATCTGTTTACGTAAAAATCTGCGTGGTGTCTCATTCTATTATAGATATTGTTTATTTTTTTCATACCAAGTTTCTTTTATTTTACTTACAGGTATTTTTTCTTTTGTTACGTCACAAATTAATTCTTTTATTCCTACTGATTCTAATTTTTTATCCCATTCAATGCAAGATTCAATGTTTTCATAATTAAAATTCCATTCGTGTTTAAAGGTCTTACTATTGTTTAGTTGTTTTTCTATTGGAAGTAAAACGTTTAACGCTCTTAAAGTTTTCTTAAAGTCGTCTACTGAGTCCCATTTTTTATGTATACCCCTTTTATGGATATATAATACAATATTACTCATCCCGATTAAATGATCTTCAGTTTCATTGCCCATATTTTCAACATGAAAAGGTAATTTAGTTTTAACCTCTTTTACGTTATTATCAAATATTATTGGGTTTCTCAACATTGTTGCACAAGTCTCCAAAACTTTATCCCCTTCAAAATCTTCGGCAATAGAATCCATAACAGACATTAATCTTTTTACGCATTGGAACCTATTTTCCCATTCTTCTTTAGTCCTCGTCATCATTTATTTCAAATGTTTCTTCTTTAATAACTTTAATATTACCCATTATTCTTGAGTAAAACTCTTCAAGATCATATCCGGTTTTACCACATTCACAAACCTGCATATCCCATCTTTTGTTTGAGTATGATTCATGTAATTTATTACATTCATTACATTCCCAAGTAACTTTTTTATATGTTTTGTTTTTCATTTATGTTTAATTTTTTCCATTCTTTTTTTGATATTGCAACTCTTACACCATCTATAACACAAAAAACCTCATCACCTAAATTGTTTGGATCTTTTATTTTTGAGGGGTTAACTAATATTTTATTATAAAAAGTACCCTCATTTGCAAATCTAACATAAATTTCTATTTTATCGTTCATTTTTACTATTAAAAGTTAAATGTTCTACAATTTGTTCTTCTAATTCTTCTTTAGCAATATCAACACGTAGTTTTAACTCTTTCAAATAATCTTCAGTACAGTTTTCTTCCATTATAGGTTCCATTCCATCTTCTCCGTGTGGCTCAAGAACTGCCATAGGTACTATACGTCTTCTCAGGCGTCGATTAATTGGTATTATTGGTCTAAATTCTTCCGCAACACCTATCATTTTTTCTTCTTCACGAATTTCATCGTCCAATAATGGTCCGGTGTATTTTCTCATTTCATTTTTTTCTTCTTCAGAAAATAATTTATAGTTTGGAATTGTTGTTGGTGATTTTGTGTCGCATTCCATTAAAATTATTTTGAGTATATTCGTTGGAAGTCCTGTTTGGATTGTATCAATTTGTTTATCCTCCTGATTAAAGGTTTTAAACGCATAATTTTCGTGACTATCCTCAAGTTCATATGTTTGTGGAAAATGTTTATAAAAGGCAAACTTTTTATTTTCTTTTTTATCAATAAGATAAATTAAGATTCCTCTTGAATGGTTGTAGAAATATCCAGGATCATTAATCATTGCGGTACACCATTTTGTTTGATAACCATATGAACAAGATGATGCATAGGTCAATGGTTTAAAAATCATATAATTATCGTCTTCAAAAATATTGTGAATTTCTTTTTTTGATTTTTTAAACAACTCACGATTCTTGGCTTCAAATAATTGTTCTTCCAACATGTCCCAGGAATTGTATTTACTGATATCTTTTTCATCAATAACACCTTTTTCCATTAATTCCGTAAATTCAACAAATCTTTGCATTTTATTCCAAGAAAATATATATTCACAAAAAAAGCTTCTTGATAACATATTTTCAAAAGAATCATTAGGTACGGTTTTTTCAATTGGGTCTTGGTGAATTGTCTCTGATTGGATTACTGGTCGAAAACTATCTATTTCCGCCTGCCAATCTTCGATTTTTTTATTGAGCATCTTAACCAAGAACTGTGAATATTTTTTGGTTTTTGTTGTATCAAATTTTGCCAACATATTAGCAATTGATAGATTCAAAACTTCATTTTCTTTTTTTAATTTCTTAATTCCCATTTTCTTCTTTATTTTCTATTAGACACGAACTAAATATAAAAAACTCAAATATAACAAACAATACCCCACCCCAAAAATATTGGTATATCCACCAATCTGTTGGATCAAATGATTTATTGAAAAACACCATCAAAGAGTACCAAAATAAATTTTTTGATAGGAGCTCAACTAAATTAACTTCAGGTCTTTTTTTCATTATCTTAAAACAAAAGGATGAATAATAACTATAATTTGCTCCACTCTACCTTCTTGCGGTATTACCGCTCTATCTTCTTTTACTATAATATCCATAAGTCCAAGATCTTCTTTTAATCTATCTGATTGAATCTTAACTTCTTTTTTTGCGTCTTCTTCGTTTTTAAAAAACCCAAAGTAAGAATCGCAACTTCCTGTTTTGTCACACACACCATAAATGATGTCTCTTGCTGGTTTAATCATAATCTATCTGTTATTTTTTTAATTAATATTTCTTCTTCATTGGATAACCTGTGGTATGAATCCCAAATCTTTAAAAGGTGACTCTTAGTGTGAGTCACCTACATTATTTTTTTCGCCATATATTAAGTAGTCAGGGTTTATAACCTTACTTACTTTTCTACGATCTCCTGTTACAGATTTAACAACTATACCTTCGTGTGGTACTTTAGTACCTTCTATGAAGTTATTAAATACATATTTATCTTGATCTTTTTTATTCCAATTACCTTGGTATAGTAATTCTACTTGTGGTAATTGTAGGCAATCAAAGTGTACAGTTTCATTTATGTATGGTTGGTATTCACCATCAACCTCAACATCAAATCCTACAAACTTAACATCAGTTAAACCATACTCGTAGTTTTTTTGTATTCCAGCACCATATATTTCACCATATATAACAAAACCTTCAGTTAAGTTAGATGGTTCGTAAGTGTCTTTTACATGATCCCACAATTTACCTCTTATGTCGTATTTGTTGGCTATTGTTTTCCACACATCAGTGTCATAAAAACCTTGTGAATCAGAACCCTTCTCCACGTTATGAGATCCGTAAACATACTCAAAACCAACCCACTGATTGCCAAAGAACATTTTAACTCTGTCCCATAAAGAAAGGGTTTTTTTTCTAACTATACCATAACGAGCATTGGTTCCGTGAAGTTTACGAGTTACTACCACCTCATCTTCTTCGGTAAACATATCAGGTACGTTCTTTTGATTTGGGAACTTATAGTACACTTTGAAGTTAGGGTTTTGGTGGTATTTTATCTTACGTCCACCAACACTTAACTGTACGGTTTTAACCGGTGGTTCATACTTATGTATTCCCATCTTTTCCATTAAATCCATACCTATGTAATATACATCTCCAAAACCTGGTATGTATTTATTCGGTATTAAAAGACATTCAGAATAAAATCCACGAAGTTTTACGGTTCTAACTCTTTGTCCTTTTCTAAGATAATTAGTAACGCCTAATTTATCTGATAATTCTTTTGGTATTACCGCATCAGTAGTCGCAACAACAACAAGATCGTTAACTTTATATTCTCCTTTTTTAGTTATTGCTTGCCATCCATTAACAAGTACTAATTCTATGTTGTCAGCACCTGGTATCTCAGATACTGAACCTATCATCCCAACATATGCTACACTATTTTGATTTTCCATAATACAAATATAATAATAATTTTTTTATTCGTCACTATCTTCCTCAGAATATTCTTTCTTCATTGATCTTGGTTCAACAAAATCCCACTTCTTACTTTCAAATTCTGTAACCCATTCACTAACATCTTCTCTTGTCCAATGTGGTGCAAAAGAAGGACGATACTTAAATGGTAAATTTTTACTTTCATCCCATTCATCAAGTCGTTGTGTTACATCTTCAATTAGATTTTTAGCCTTAGTGTGTTTAATCCACTCTCTGTAATCATACTCAGATTTAATATACATAACATCACCATAATTTTCAAACCCCATCTCAGGAAATTCCAAATTTGGGTTGTTAGTGTACACGTCCACAATTCCATTGTCTCCGTAATACGAATCGCATAGCTCTTTTAATGAATATAAACTACTTGGTCGTTCTTCCCAAACACTACCGAACTGACGGACAGAACATATATACAAATACCCATCTTCATACGAATGAATAAGTCCCTCAATTTTATTTCTCAAAGAAATAAGTTCGTCCATTGTTAGTTTGGTTAAGTCCATATTATATACTTAAATGTTTTTTTGCGTTTTCTAAAAATTTCTCAATGTTTTCTTTTCCTGCAGGATTTGCCGAATGTACCAAGTACTCCGGTAATGGTACGTTCTCATCCGCACAATATTCAACAAGGAACTTTGCACAATCAAGTCCAGTTTTTTCCATACTACCGAATTTCATAATCATTTCGTCTTCAGACATACTTTCATAATCTTCAGGTTTATAGTCATAGTGAAAATCAGCCAAGTCGTGATCAAAAGATACGAACTCAGGAACACCGTTATCTTCAATGTATTGAACGAAATCATCATAGTTTGTTACTATGTCCCAATCATTCTCCCAATAGAATTTATTGAATTCTGATGGTATTAATCTTATTGCGTCTTTTGGAATTCTGATGTCATCCAAAAATAATTTATTGTTTTTCATTTTACAAAGGTAATAAAAATTACATCATTAACAAATCATAAGTATTTAAATCTTCACCGTCAATTACAAAACAAGCATTTTGTAGTTGGTGTACATATCTTATTGGTTTAATTCCACTTATACCCTCAACACCATATAAACCTTCAAAAAGATGTGTTAATGATATGTTTTCTGTTTCCCACCAATCATATTCACCAATACCTGGGGCTTCAGATGTCATTTTAACAAAATGAAGTTTCTCCAAAATTTCATCCGTTATCACAACCGGTTTAAAGTCATCTATGTGTAGTGGTAAACCATCTTTCGTTCCTATGTATAGTCCGTTAAATGCAATTGCTCTTACCGCAACAGGTGTTCCAAATAGTGGGTGTGTAACAATACTACCAACTCTTAATTCATTCAGTTTCATACAATCCGTTTTTTTGATCCTCTTCCATTATT
>Ga0181352_1001047_pt1 | contig 11127 bp, 4 predicted proteins | sample Fa13VDMLBSN_FD_130103 | JGI IMG/M metagenome (GOLD analysis project Ga0181352, IMG submission 130103) | Freshwater viral communities from Lake Michigan, USA - Fa13.VD.MLB.S.N | ecosystem: Environmental > Aquatic > Freshwater > Lake | place: USA: Michigan | collected 2013-09-23 | reverse complement strand
CGTAGATGCCATGATGTTTGGAATTTGCGAGCCAAGCGTGTCCTCGCCGAAACGATTGGCGCTGTCAATCATAGCGTTCACAATAAGACCGGCGCGCATAGCCCGCTGCTTCTCGGCTTTGTTCAGCGGATTGAACCCGCGAACCTGATTCAAAAACAGTTTGAACATAGGCAAGCGATTAACGCGAGCCGTTAAATACAAAGTGCCTTCATCTGATATTGATGAAATGACAGCAGAGCCAAGCTTCATCGAAACGAACAGCGACCGAATGGTTGCCATTGCCGCGGCAAACCGACGCCGAGGAGGCGGCGGATTGTTTCCAGCGACGTAGTTGTAAAGCTGTTCAATAAAGGATGACTGAAGGTTAATCTTATCGCGCAAAAAAACTACGTTTTGCCCAGCTCTTGCGGCGCTAGTAACAGCCTCGTTGCCATACTTTTCAATTAAGTTGGCAACGGTCAAATCCGCATTGGGGCCAAACTGCTCAATAAGCGCAATGTCTCGAGACATCCGAGAGATGTGGCCGGTCATAGCCTCAAACACAGACCGACCAGAATAAGTCTGCATTGCAGCAACAGCAGAGTCTGCGTCCTTGAAATGCAACTGCCGACTCTTATTCCCGCGGTTAGCTTTAATCCCGCTTACGCGAGTTGTGTTCGGCCCAACAGTTTTGTTTGCGCCATCTGTTGCAATAGTGACCCATGCCTCGGCAAGAAAGTCACGCATCTCTTGGTCGTTGTATCGAGTGCCATCATCGTGCACATATTTACTGCGATCGACCCAATCCATGAACGCATCGACGAATCTGTTTTGCGCATCGTCTCCACGAAGAACAAGATGCGCATCCCATGCCTGCGGCATTGACCAGTTATCGAGTTTGCCGATATCGCCACCGGCAGCGTTGAATCGTTCGCGCAATGACTCGGCTAGATCCAGCCACTCTTTCGCAGCCTGCACTAACTCCGGCTTGAGGCCAGCGATCTGACCATACGCGGCGCGCACAAAGTCAATCTCGGCGCGTCGGTTTGCAAGCAACCCAAAAAGTCGCGGGCTAATCTGCTGCCATGCATTGGCAAGTCTGCCCATTGCAGCGGCCATAATGGCCTTGGCATTTACTTCAACAGATGTCGAATTGTTTTTGCCGTCTGACTTTCCAGATACCAATCGCTCGAGAGAATCTAATCCGTCCTTATCAATGCCAGCCGCGGCCTGATCTTGAACGTATTTCTCAACGCGATCGTTAGCAGCAATCTGCAACTGCAATCGCTGCTTCTTGAGTTGCGCTTCTTCAACAAGTTGTTGCGCCGCAAGATTAGCGGCCTCGGTCATCCGCTGTGATGTCGAAAGCGTTTGCCAGCGCGCCGGATCTTGGCGCGCAAGAACGACCATTGCGTCACGAATGCGCTGCTCAATGTTGCGCGATTCGGCTACCGTAATGGTGCGACCGATCGCAGCTTGGACAGCGTTGATACAGACTTGGCGCATTAGCCATTCCTCAAGAAACAGGTAACGGCAACAGGGAACGCGGTCGATTCCTCTTCCGCTTTAGCAATAGCTGCGTCAACTTGATCCATTGCATCAGCAGCTTTCACGAAGCTACCGTCAGCATCCACGACTTGCAATCCGTGGTAGCCATTCTCGGGGCTGGCCGCGTCAATCAGCCTTTGCGCTGCATCGACACCGACAGCGTCACCGGGTTTGGGCGCTGCTTCCGCGCGACTTGGCTCTCGAAGCTGGCGAGCTGCTGCTTCAATGCCTTGACGTATGGGTCGTCCTTCCCATATTCCGGCTCGAGGCGCTCCACCTTCTGTCTCAATAGCTCGACTTGCGAGGGCATCGATAGCTCCCTGATATTCGCTGCTAAACCGGACGTCTGTTGCATACCAAAGCTGCTGGGCAAAGGTTACCCCTTGAACCTCACGCATGACGCGACGCGCAACAGCATCCATTTCAGCTTCGCGTTCGCGAATCCTAGCAGTTAATTCTTCGTCGGTCATCCGCATCATGGCGTCGTCGCCATAACGCACATCAAACTCGGGGATGTACTGGAACCGTACACCAACCGCCGCGGGCATGGTTCCAGCCATCGCCTCGGGCAACCGCTTGGCATCCACGATCACCGTGTAGAACTCAACTCCCTGCGTCTTCAAATCGTCCAGCAGGGGCTGCATATTCTCAATCGCTTTGGCGTCGCGGAAGTAAATCTCGACGCCGGGGCGGTGCACTAGCGGGTCTGGATCTTCGTCAGTACGCAACACGCGAGACAGGAACATACTGTCCTGTAACGCATTCTGGGCCTCTCGGAGCAGGCGCAGCATTAGGGGCGATGGGTCATAGCCCTCGCGCACCACGGCCTCTACGTCAAGCGAGCGCTCGATATCGCCGTACCGGCCTTGGGTGGACAGCACCTTGCTGCCCAGCACCGTTGCACCGTCGTCGTTTTCGTAGATCGCTGTCTGCACCCGATTTGCCAGCGCGGCCTGATCGGCGTCAGTTGGAATAAAGTCCACGCCTTGGGTGCCGACCGCCTGTTGGATAGAGATGCCAGCCTGATACCGCTCGGCAGGACGCACTAGCGTCTCAAGTTCGGCGATCGCCGCGGCCTTCTGGTCTGGCGACGACTTGGCCGAATCAGCCACCCGGCGCAGCTCCGTGATGCGAGCCTGCTGTGCGCTGCCCGTCAGGTCAGCCTCAAACTCAAACGAGCCACCTTCACCGGCTGCGCTCGTCCAGTTGTTGCGCGTCCAGATCTCTTTCTCCAAGAACCAAACAATGGCTTGCAGATCGTCGTCGTTGACGGTCGCCAGATTCTTATCGGTTGCCAGCTCGGCATCGTCTCGGATGTCTTTTGATGCTTGATTGAATACGTCTTGACCAAACCCAAATTGCAGCGTCGTCTCGCCCGTGGCGCGCATCTCGCCGGACACGCCACCTTCGGCCATGCTCGGGATGCGCAGCAATCCAGCCAAGCGCTGCAACATACGCGCAGCCCATACGTCGATCGTCGCCTTCTCGCGAAAGCCAATCAGGTTGCCCGAGAAGTTGAGCGCTTTCGGGGCCGTGCCACCGCGGCCAATGTCAGCGTCAGGGTCTTTAACAACGCGCCACAAATCAACCAGAGCGCGCACTACGTTGCGACCGTTAAAGCCGTACTTCTTCCCAGTCTCCTTCAGCGGCATCAAATCATCAGGCAGCTTGCGGGCTTCCGACACTTCCGACTTAAGGCGCGCGTACTCCGGCATCTCCTTGATCGCTTTCTTCGTTTTACCAGCAGCGAGCTGCTCGTCAAAGAAGGCACGGAACTCGGCTTCCTTTTGCGTGGTGTTATCTACCCACGCCACCCACCTCGGCATTAGCTCGTCAAAGTCGCCACGCATAGCGCGACGCATGGCATCGATCGCGTTTGACCAGTTGCCGCGCACGGGCGTGTTCGGAGATGTAGCGCCAAGCAAGTCAGCAAAAAGATCGCCAAGACCGCCAAACTCTTGACGGAGTCGGCTGCGCATTTCCTTGTACCAGCCAGCCTGCGCAATGATGTTCTTGGCAGCAGCATCGCCAGCCTTCGCTCGAGCAAACACAGCGCGCACTTCATCGCGCATACGCGCAGCTAACGATTTTACTCGAGCAGCATATTCCGGCGTTCCCTTCTTCAGAGACTTGCCAGCCTCGTTGGTGTTGAACGCATACGGAATGTTCTTGTAAAGATACGACAGCTTTGGCGGGCCATCCTCGGCCTCATCCATACGAACGCCAATAAACTCGAGCGGAGCCCACCCATCTCCACGCGGATGCGCGGCTTTGTGAGAACGAACAACGTCGTTGATTTCTTTCTCTGGGATGCCAGCGTCTTTTGCCGATTGCTTGACCGCAGCCTTCTCGGCATCAGACAGCGTGACCTTCTTGGCAACTACGCGCTCACCACGTTCAGCGCCAATGATGTGCGTACCGATGCCGCGGTCTTCATCAAGCTGCGCAAGTTCAATGCCGTCAACAGGGGACAGCATTTCTCCACGCAGTTTGCCTTCCAGATTAACAATCTGATCCAGCGCACGAATAACAGCCGCATTGCTATCCAAACCAAACGCCGCCTTGGCCTTTTCCAAAAACTCTTTTAGAAATTGCTTAACCGATTGCAGCCAGCCATCTCGATTGACTCGCTCATTGATAATGCGAGCGCCATTCACAGCCCACCACTCGGACGGGCTGGTGTATTGGTACGCAAGCTTTGGTGCGCGGTCTTCTCGAATAGCAGCTTCAACTTCTTTGCGCGCCTTGACGTCGCCGCCAAGCGACTTCAATACGTTGTCGATAAACTGCATGGTCTGCGTATCTTTTTCTTTACGCGCCTTGCGGTTCAAAGACTCGATAGCATCCAGCCATTCTGTGCGGATTTTGGTTCGTAAGTTCTCCGGCAACATCCGCTCAATGTGGTGCAACACTTCGTGAACCGCAGTCTCGTCATTGGCTCGATTGGTAAAGATCGTGACCAGACGCTCGACCGGGTTGTACTGACCGCGCGCGCCAGTTTCTGCCACTCGGAAACTCAAGGCCAAATCGTTTGCAATGTTGGGATTTTTATCCAACAAGTATGTAACGAGGTCATACGCCTGCTGGCTGATCTCGCCAGTACGGGCAGCGCGGGCAAAGCGCTCACGAACCCACAGATCGCCACGCACTCGAGGTGCGCGCCCCTTCTCGGCACGGATAACCGCTCGCTCTTCGAGCGCAGTCTGCAAATTACGCAGACGGAATATCACACCCTCTGGGTCGCCAAACTTTTCGTATGACTGAAGAATCCGGCGCACTTCGTCGGTAACGCGAATCGGAGACTGCTCAAGAAATCGAACAGCCGTGTCTGGGTCGCGGCCACCAAGGTCTTGGAAGATAGTGCCTTCTTCACCGGGGCGCACGGTCGGGATGCCGCGGCTTTCAAGTTCAGCTTCTAGAGTCGCAATCTCGTCAACAAGATTTGCCAGCCCAGAACTCTTGAACGCATCAACTATAACTTGCTCTTGGCCTTCCAACTCTGGGCGCGGAACGGTTTCGCCCTTTGCTTCGACGCCCTCGACATTGACCGGCTGACCAGCGATAAGCTGCTCAATAGCCAAGTTGAGTCTCGAGATGTGCGCGCGCAACGCTTCGTCATCTGCCGCAAACTCTGGCGCTGTATCAATTTCAATGTGCTTTGAATCCAACGCTACGTTGGCAGCATCACGTTGATCTTGGGATGGCGGCGGGATGCGGCTTTGAGCCTCTGGAGGAATGTTTGAGCTGCGGGCACCGAGATAACCAAACGCGGCACCAAGCACAATATCTGCGGCAACTGCAGCAGCCTGCACATCACCGTAGTGATCAGCAAGCTTGTCATAGCCGCGCGCCTCCAAATACGAAGACAGCGTCTTTTGTGCGACCAAGCTTTGCGCGACGTTTGCAGCAGGGCCGTAGAGCAACGTATTGCGCAGGACGTTTTTGCTGAATGCGGCTGGCAATGCAATACCACCAGCCTGCAATACGCCATCAATTAAGCCGCCGCCGACCGCGGTCATCGGGTCTACACCTTGCTCGGCAAGATCTGATGCTGTACCAGTAAATACAAAGCTGCCGCCGGTTGCGGCCATTGCAGCGCCGCCAAGCGGGCCAGCAGCAACAACAGGCAGAATCGAACTAGTGATCCCGTACAGCAATTGCGCGCCGGTTCCAGTTGTGACCGGATCTGGAGTCATGCTCGCAGTAATTCGACGCGGCTCGTTTAGAGCGACTTCTTCAAGTGACTTTAAAAAGTCCTCATTAACGCGCAACTCTGGGTCAAGATATTGAAACGAATTAGCGTAAGCGCCAGCAGATGCGATTTGATATGCAGTCGCACCCACTCGAGCGATGCCGGTTCCGACCGCATCAAGCGCGCCATCGAAAAAGCCGGGCTGCTCTGGCGGCTCTTGCGCTTGCAGCATGAACCGCTCTTCAACTTCTTGCTCTGCTCTGGAAAGGAGGAAGCTCATTATTTAGCCTGCACCACCACGAATCGACCGTTGTTATCCACAAGCGGAGTCGTGCCTTGCAGCACAGCGTACTTGCCGTCGCCAATGGTCATCAGCTCGTAGTCATCTAGCTCGGCGTCTTTCGGGATGTTGGCGACTCCGCGGTACTTCCCGAATTGGCTGCGCAATATGGTCAACGTGGTATCTGCTGGCATTCCAAACGGGAGAATGATCTTGCTGCCATTCCAGTCCGTGACGCCGCCGCTTACAGCGCGCGCAGCTCTTTTTGCGATAGCAGCATCATAGCGACCCGTGTTATCCCCACGCTCTGCCATCTCGGCAGCGTAATACGCGCGGAACGCCTCATACGAAACAAGTTCAGATTGCACATCTCCACGATATGCATCGCCAACCACGGCATTCCATGCTGGACGCAATAAGGTTTCGGTCGGCATTGGATAAGAAGCCTTGCCGATAAGCTTTTTGGTTTCTTCAGAAGGATTCAGCAGTTCTTCGCCTTTTAAGATTTTGGATGCGACATTAGCAACCAAAACGGTCTCATCTGCAGAGCCAAAGCTGCCTTGTCGCAACAAGATAGAGCCGTCATTAACCATCATGCGACCAGCCAACGCTGTCACAGGGACGCCCTCTGCAAGCTGTTGCATTACGGCGGTATATGAATCGCGATCAAGCGATCGACTTATTTGCTTCAAGAAATCAGTCTTTTGCACGGGAGTCATGTTGCCGAGCATATTTGAGAAAGCTTCGGCCTCGCCCTGTTTTAACAAGCGAGTCGGCGCACCATACTCTTTGCGCATTGTTTTCCCAATCGTTGCGCGATTCTTTAGCTCTGCTGTAAATGCATCCGGGTTGACTGGGTCAAGTTGCCCAACAGGCATCAGCCCTCGAGCTTCTGCAAACTGGATTGGGTCTTTATTTCTATCCGTAATAATTTGCGCAGCCGACTTTTGCAGCACGTTATAACGAGCAGATCTGTTGGCAAATCCTTCTTGATCTGGTGCAGGCTTTTCGTTTTGCAAAGCAGAATTAATTTGATCAGGGCTCATTCCTGCAAAACTTGCCGCCATAGCGCCAATGCGGAATGACTCTTGATATTCAGCATATGCCTTGGCATCTAATCCACCAGCGGCAAACTGCGCTCTACTTAACGGGTTCTTGACAGGATACCCGGCCAGTAACAAAGCTTCCTGATCCTTAATTGTTTGATTTAGTTGCTCGCGAACTTTTGCTTGCTCCGCTTTACGCTGCGCTTCAATTTCTCGAATGCGACGATCAGCCTCATTTTTAAGAGGCCCGATTGAGTCAGGGTCGAGCGCATCAAGAAAGGCATATCCAGTCTCGCCTTTTTTCTTATCCAACGCCTTGCGCATGGCATACGGATTTTTATCAATTGCAGTTGATGCAGCATCTTGCGCGAGAAGAGCCTTTTGCTGTCCACGAAATTTTTCGCGGGCATCAGCATCCGAAATGCGATCGGCAATTAAATCAAGGCTGGACGCCATCGGCGCATATTGCGACGGATCAGACAGCACAACGCGACGGGCATCATCTGCGCCTTGCGTAGCCACACGCACAGTCTTGGCAACAGAACTGCGCGCTTGATACTGCATTGAGCGGTTCTGAACTTCGAGCCCTTGCAAACCAGATCGCTGCGCAAACCAGTCGCGCGCCTTGTCAGATTTCAGATTAGGCAAGTACTCGCCAACCAGCGCGTTGTATCTTTCCTGCGCTGTATCTGCATAGGTCTCAAAATCGTCAGCGGCTTCAGCCTCCTGTTGGAGCGCTTGCTCCTCCTGCATCCAGCGGCTGGTTAGTTCAATAGACTTGGCTGACGCATCAATCGCGGCCTCATCCTCGCGTCGCTTCTCAACTTCAAGATTACGGCGCTCAATCATTTGCCCAGCAGCCACAGCACCGCGGGCGATCGCTTCACCGGCCTGCCCTAATCCAGACTGAATGCGCCCGAGTCCACCGACGTCGGGAGCAATGACGCGAGGCGTCGTTTGCTGTCGATAGAATTCGAGCTTTGCCATGATTATCTACCTGTGTTTCGGAGCATACGCGGGCCGGTCACAGAGACGCGCGGCTTGACCTTGCGACTGCTGATTTTAACTTCTTGCAGGTCGTCGATTGTCGGCTTTTGCGGCATCTTTCCGCCAGCAGCCGAGAACGCCATCAAAGCATTGGTGCCAGCCGAGAGGATTGCTGGCCCCAACAGCGGCTTCGCAGCCCGCGTTACGTCAGCCTCAAACTCGAATCCTCGGCGACGGCCTTCACCTTCATATCGGATATTCAGCGCATCCAGTTCGGCAGCAGTCGCAGCCTGCGAATACACATCACCAAAAGTCACCCCTTTAAGCAAGCCATATTGCGCACCGGCAGCGCGAGTCTCGCCGAACGCGGCGCGCGTCTGCCGTCGCTGCGCTTCTTCAGCAGCGCCAGCCTCAAGAGCAGCAGCGCGCGCTTGCTCTTCAAGCCCTCGAGCTTGAGTCTCGCCAACCTTGCGCGCTTGTACAGTCTCGGCAATTGTGCCGACAGCAGCGGCAGCGGCAGCGATAAATGGTATGAACTGCGCCATTACTGAATCCTCGAATACATCGCCATGTCTTGGCCCTGCGTCCCGAATGAACGCATCAAACCCTCATATTCAAATCGCAGCATCTTTGCCCAGCGGTGGCCGGCATCGAACCGCGCATCGACATACGCCTCAATGCGCCGATACGGGCGCGTGTTGAGATAGTCATCGACGATCCGCGTCAGACCGATCATCTTCGGGCCAGCATCCTTCGACAGCCACGCCCACGCGGCATATCGGTTCGTCCACATCTCTGCGACGCCTGCGCACATGATCGGCTTGTCGCCATCCAAAATCGTGTAGGCAGGGCCAGCGTCGATCAACTGCTCGCAGTATTCGTCATCGAATGTCAGCGGAGACATGATCTGCTGCGCGTCTTGCAGCACCATCGCTCGCAGATACTTGGCCTTGAACGAGACGACTTCCATTAGTCCTCCGTCTTCATTCGCGGGTACATCGCAACGACCGTCAGCGGCAGCGGCTGATCCGCAATCGCCCAAATACGGCCATCAGTTTCGTATCCACCCGGATACGGGAACTTGTCTGTATCGCCCGTCAAAATAGGTGGCGTTTCGTCCATGTAGTCTGACAGCGATCTGTACAAAATGTAATCGCTCGATGACGGATCAGGGCCGACCTTGCCACCAAGGCTGGCGTAGAGACGCATCACAATCTGGTGGAATCGCTTCGTCTTGCCCTGCGCGGTGCCGTCCGTGGCACCCGAGTCAATCCGTTGAGTCGCAAGATAAGACGTATACGGCAGGCCGATCTGCGCTCGAGAAGCAGGAACCGGCAGCGTGATCTGGCCGTTGGTCACGGTCAGGTTTTTAACTTCTGCGCCGTCAGCCAGAGCAGAGAGCGTCTGGCCTTCCATGTGCCAGAGGCCGGAGACAACGCTAGATGTCATACGCCAACCGCCAGCAGGAATCTCATTGTCGTTCGGGAACGGAGCCAGAATCGTGCACAGCACCTGCTCCTCGCTCACATAGGTTGTGATCTTTGCTCGAGCGGTGCGCCATTGCTCGATGGTTTCGTCAAAGTAGCGCATCGTGATTTCACGGCCAACATCGCTAGCCGTAAATACGTCATCGTTTATAGCGAGAAATTCGTCTGCTTCGGTTGTTAAATAATCGGCACCATCTTCGGTGATCAGCTCAAACACCGATGTGACAAGGAACGCGACATTAGTCGCGCCCCGCACGGTCGCATCACAACCGGGCAGAATTGATTCGTTTACAACCCCATCAAATTCAAGCGACGTATCTAAATACACAGCCCCTTGAATATCGTCGTTCTGCTCAAAGCCTTCTGCAAAATACTCGACAAACTTGCGTGTGTTAGCGACAGAAACTACCGCGGTTTCTGCAAGCAGAGAACAAGTGTTCTCGAGCAGCACCTCGTCGCCATCTTCAAGCAAAATAAATTCGCTAGTTCCAGTATTTGAGATCGATCGCTCGACCACCATCCAGACATCGTTGACGTCAGCGTCCGGGCTGGTAATGACCTGCACAGACTTGACCTTGGAATTCGTGCCAGCGATCGGATGACGGTGCCAGCCGTAGACGTTCTGCTCTCGGTCATACGTCATTCCGAGCAATCGCCCGTTCGACAGTACGATCCAGATGATATTGTCCGGCTCCTTCTGGTATGCCATCTCGACGATGCCGGTCTGCGTGATCTCTGGGTACAGCACGTTCATGTCGCGCGGAACCCATGAGTCAGACTGGATGTCGAACCGCAGCTCGATGACACGACGGCCACCGATACGAATGAACAGCACCGAATCCTCGACCAGCACCGGCTCCAACTCTCTCGAGCCTTCAGCAGACTGGATCTCGTACTTGACGTTCTCGGGGCCGAGCACTTGGTTCGGAGTGATTTCCTGCACCGCGATTTCAGATCCCGCGGTACCAATCAGCAGCACATCCGATGCCGTCATCCAACGGATCTTGTCGACCGTGCCGACAGATATGGTCAGCGAGATAGAGTTATCCGCGAGGATCTCGCCCAAGGTGTCTGGGCTCATCGAGGAATAGTCACCGGCTACCGACGCATAGATCTGCTGGTTGCCAGAAAACCACAACCGATCGCGCCAGAAAGCGACCTTGTACGGGAACGCAGCGCCTGTCGCCTCGCCCCATGCGCCGATGCGGTAGCGGCAGTCGTCACCGGCAACCACCTCGGCAGGGGCAATGCCCGGGCCGATAATGTCGCAAGTCGCATTCTGCGCGTCCGTGATCGCCGTAATCTTGACGATGACGTAGCCCGGATGCAGGTACTCCCAAGTCACCGCACCGTCAGACTCGGTGCCCTCTTCGTGTATAGGGCGCACAGAGCCCGTTGTAGCCGAGTTCTGCGCCTCGTAATACTTGCCGTCAGACTTGCGCAGATTCGTCGCTGTGACCGCCTTGTTCGTTTCCCAAGGCACCGTCGTGATGTTGGTCGGCTCTAGCCGGAACAGCATCCCAACGTGCTCGTTCTCAAATATGTTGCTCGAGCAGGTAAGCGAGACGCCAGTACCAGTCGAGGCACCGAGCGTGAAGTTCTTGGTAT
>Ga0181352_1001046_pt1 | contig 11132 bp, 23 predicted proteins | sample Fa13VDMLBSN_FD_130103 | JGI IMG/M metagenome (GOLD analysis project Ga0181352, IMG submission 130103) | Freshwater viral communities from Lake Michigan, USA - Fa13.VD.MLB.S.N | ecosystem: Environmental > Aquatic > Freshwater > Lake | place: USA: Michigan | collected 2013-09-23 | reverse complement strand
CGTAGGTCTGGTCGGGGATGGTGCCTTCGAGCATCTCGCGGATGCTGGCGGCCTCCTCCTCGTTCGCAGGGCCGACCCCTTCGGTCTCGATGTGCAGGTGGATGACCCGCCAGTTCCGTACCTCGCCCATAATCTGCTTCGTGACGACGACCTCGTTGATGTACCGGGTGTCGGGGACGACGACGTGGCTTCGCTCCCTATTCGCAGTCTCCGTGAGGTTGAAGATGAAGACGTCCTTGTGCATCGAGCGGGCGAAGCGACCCATGGCGACCAAGGTATCGCGGTGGGCGGACTTGAAGGTCTCCTCGTGGAAGTTGACGCCACTAAGCCCGAGCTGACAGGCGTAGTTGTTCGCGGCGTCCTTGAGGGCGTCGGCGAAGGCGATGCGTTTCACGTCCACGCTGTGCCGGGTCATCCCTTCCGCAAAGGTGTCCTTCCCGCTGCGGGCGTACCCGGAGAGAAGGACGATGGTCTGCGGGGCTTTGAGTACGCGGCGCATTACCAGTCGGTCGGGGTTGGGATGGTCGAAGCGGCGACGCCCTTGCCCTTGGGGAAGTTCATCTTGTACTTGAATTGAGGACGGCCCTGCCATTCGCCGTCGGGGGTGACTTCCACCTCGACCTCGAAGTAGACATTGGCGGCGGGCTTGAGGTAGTCCAGGAAGTCGGGTACGGAGAGGTCGGCACGGGGTTCGCTGGTGTACTTCCCGCTGATCTTGCCGACGAGCATGGCGAGGGACTTGCCGTACTTCGTGCCGTAGGACTTGGAGAAGCACAGGCCCTCGGCGGTCTTGAAGAAGAGGCGGGCGGAGACGCCGTCGTCGTAGACCTTGACCTTGTCCTCCTTGGGCAGGGACATCTTCAAGACATACTTGCCGGAGGCGGCGATGGTGGTGAGGGGCGGGCGGTCGTTTTGGTTTTCCATGTGGGTTGTGGGTTAGGAGATTATTTTTTGTCGGAGAGTCTTTCGGCCATTCGGATTACGCCTGTTAGGTATCCAATGGTCACGAAGCAACAGGCAGCGATGGCCCAGAGTGCAACGGAGGCCCAAGGAGTCGAGGACAAGTAAGCATCAAGGCAAAAGCATATAATTGCTCCTCCGGTATTCTGAAGGATGCGAGTTCCTGCTGTGCGTTTCACTTCTTCTTCTGTTGTCATAAGTTCAGCGGATATTGGATGTGGCTTCAGATTGGCTGTCATGCTCTCTGCTTCCAGCAATAACTCTTAGGTAATGGCTTCCTGCGTTATATTCGATTGCCTCTATGACGTATGTTTTACCTTCAAATGTAAGCTCCAAGCCGCAGGAAATGGCATTTGGGTTATTGGTTATAACCTTGGCATCTAAAGTTGTCTTTAGATCATGATGAAAATATAAGTCAGGCTGCCCGTCCAGGTTGGGTTTGCCAAACCATGAAGAGTATTGAAAAGGTGTAGCAGTTGCCCTTTTCTCAATAAATACATCATACGCAAAGTGAGATACGGTTTCGCAACCAAGTTTAGTTGTGACAGGAAACATCGGGTTAGGCGAAGTTGATGGGAGGGAGAGCAGCCGTAGAGGTCGGGCGGGCGATGGTGATTACCTCGGTCGGATACGCGGGCCACTCGTTGAAGGACTTGCAGACCTCAAAGGCCTTGATGGCGGAGAGCATGAGGGCTTGTCCTTCGGCGATGAGGTCGGGATGAAGTTCAAAAACGGCGGTGAGGAAAGGCGCCTCCTTCTCGACGACGAGGAAGCGGAAGCCCTTGGGACGGACGCCACCGAAGTTCAGTTTGCAGAGTTCAAGGTACCAAGCGGCCTGCAGTTTGAAGTCGTCCGACCAGATGAGCTGACGTCCAAAGCCCTTGGGCGTAGCCTCTTCGGCGGTGGTCTTGATGTCGTAGATGTAGCCGTCCTCGGCGATCAGGTCGATTGAGCCCTTGATGGGGACCATATAGTCGGCCTTGAGCATGACTTCAGTTGCGACCGGGACGATGTTGTAGCGGGCCATCGCCTGCTTCACCGCGTCGGCGTAGGACAGGGCGTTGTCGTACTCGTCGGCCTTGCAACGGATGTCGTCGGGCTGGAGGGTGGACGCCCAGTAGGCGTGGACCTCCTTGCCTTCCTTCGTGCGCTTGTCGGCTTCGGGTTCGGGCTTGAACTTGGCGAAGGCCTCGGGGTCGAGGACGGCGGCGTGGGTCATGATGCCTTCACGGAGAGCCTTGGAGTCCTTGCGGGGGTTGGCCTTATCGTGGGCGTACTTAGCCGGCGCCTTAAGGAGCAGTTTGGCGGAGGTCTGGTTGAGGGCGTCGATCGCGTCGTACTCTGCTCGGGTGCGGGCGGCGATGCGTTCGTTGAACTGTGCGATGGTATACATGGCTTTGGTGGGTTGGTTGGGAAGGGTTACAGCACCTCGTCGGGGTTGTCGACTAGGTTCTCGGCGTCATTCAAAGTCTTGTCCATGTCCTCGGCCTTCTCGTGGAGGTTCTGGACGCTGACCAGGAGTGAGGCGAGGTCTGCCCGGACGATGTTGAGACGTTCCCGCAGCTCGACCAAGTCGGCGGGGTCGTCCACCTTCGCCGAGTCGGTGATCGCGAGGACGGAGAGGAGGCGGTCGGCGTCGATGCTGACGCGGTGGATATCGTGCTGGGTGACGAAGGTCGTCTGGTAGGCGGAGAGGCTGCGGGCCTCGTTCTGGAGCCGTCGGAGGGTGGCGGCTAGGCGGTCTTGGGAGGTCATTTGAGGATGGTGCGGATGCGGTTAAGGGTGACCTCCTTGACCTCGCCCTTGAGGACAAGGAAGGTTCGGAGGTTGGAACGGTAGAGGGTGGGCATGGTCTCGGCGGTCCAGTCCTTGAGGAGGCGCTCAAAGACGATTGCCGTCTTGGCGGACACTTCGACGTAGAGCATGGAGTCCAGGAGGATGATTAGGGCGAAGGGTTTTCGCTGGTCGGCGTAGGCTTGGGCCGTCTTGTAAACGGAAGATGGGACGGATTTGGCGTTCATCTTGGGAAAAAAGAGCGTGCGGAGAGCCAAATGGGGGGCAGATAAACAGATTTTTTGTTTATCTTGTCGGCGACCGATTGGCTGACCGCGTCGATGACGTAGGCGTTGCCGTCTTTTTCGAAGGTCGCCCCGGCCATGTCGGGGATGTGGCGGGACTGCTTGGACAGGATGACCGCGTCGAAGTCGGCGAGCTCGACCTCGGCTTGCTTCATGTCCGAAATGGAGAATTGCCGGACGGCCTCGGTCTTGACGATCCACATGAGGACGATGGTCGAGTCGGGCAGGATGACGTTGATGGGCTGACAGGCGCCGAGCTTGGAGGTCGTGGAGGTCACGGCTTACCTCCCGCTTCAAAGTCGATATAGGCACGGTTCGCCTCGTCGGTGTCGGGGAGGTGCTTGCCCATCTCGGTGCCGAGTCTGCGGAGCCGCTCGACCTCGGTCTTGAGGCGGGCGTTCTCGGCTTTGAGGTCTTTGACCTGTAGGCAATCAACGCGTTCGTGCGCACGGATGACGGCCTCAAGGCACTTCACCTCAGCGTCGAGGGCGATGATACGACCCTTCAGCTGGGCGTTTTCGATGATGTCGTCGATGTTCATTTGGCGGCGTTGCGGACGGCCTGCTCAAAGGCGTGGGTGTTGATGGCGGCAAGGTGTTCAGCGCTGAGGTCTTTCAAACCTTGTCCAGGCTTGAGCCAACCCTTCGTGATGAGGATTTCCACGGCGGCCTTCTCGTACTTGAGGTCGCCCATGAAGACCTTCGGGGCTTGGGGCTTCGGAGCGGACGCCTGATGCCCGTCGTCGTCGAGGTCCACCGAGATGCCGCAAGCCGTCTGGATGGACTGCCGGCGGATGTAGGTGATGGCCCCGCCGACCTGTTGCGCCGTGAGGCCGTCGGCCTTGACCATCAGTTTCCCGAAGGAGAAGAAGTGGCCGGAGGAGTGCAGGAAGGAAGTCGACACCCCGACCTTGCCTTCCTCGGTCTCGAGGACTTGGACGAGGGCGAGGTTGTGTTCCTTGAGGACGGGCTTCACGGCATCGAGCAACGCGTCCAGCGAGACGTAGCGGGCCTTGAAGGCGGGGTTGATGCGGTTGGCCCCGACGTTGTCCATCTTGGCGAGGGCCGCGATGACGTCAGCGTAGGGGTTGGACTGCTCCAGGGGAGCGGGTTTTTCTTTGCTCATGGCTTGTTGTGGGTTGGTTGGTTGGGATTAGGGGAAAGAGACCATCTCGTCGACCGTCTTCTGAGAGATGCAGCGGAGCCGTCCTTCGTGGGACAGGAACCAATAGCGGGTATTGCCGGCGGGACGGGGCTTGAGTTTGCGGGCGACCGTGCCGTCGGCGAGGACGATGTAGGACGACCCGGCAAGTTCTCGGTAAGTGGCGGTCGGGGCGGTTTCGGGGAGGGACTTGGGAAGTTTCTTTTGGGACATGGGAAAGGGGAGGGGATACTCGCGGCGCCCAACGTGGTGCGCTGGTAGGATGAGCCAGCGTCGTCGGTACTATTGTTGCGAGTATCCCCAAAGGGGGTCAGTTGATGGCACCGCGTCGGGCGGCGTCAAGGATGAGGAGGGCGTCGGCGTTCCAGAGCGTGACGGTCTCGTTGGGGAAGAGTTCGGAGGCCCGGGCCTTCAGCTTGTTTTTCCAAGCCGTGGTCGTGAGGTCGCCTTTCGTGCCGATGGGGTGGGCCTTCATCCAGATCGCGGGACGGATGCGGTGGACCTCCCACGCATGGGCGACGGCGCAACCATAGAGTACGCCCGTGTTCCACATCAGTTTCCCGATGGCGGAGCCAGGGATGCCTTTGCCGGCGAAGAGCGGAGGTTCCTCGAGATAGAGGACGACCGCCCCCGCGTTGGAGTTGATGTCCTTCAGCAGTTGCACGACGTCCCAGTCGGTGCCGGGCATCTTGTGCAGTTCGATGGTGCCTTCGGAAGGAGTGAAGACGGCGATGCCTCCGCTCACTCCCGGGTCCACGGCGACGATTGTTGGCTTGGTCATTTGGTTCTGGGGTCGCGCTCGAGTCGAGCCACGACGACGCGAGTGATGGTCGGGCAACGGCGGAGGTCAAACCCTTTAGAAGCAAAGCCGGAGAAGCCGAGCTGATGGGCGGCGTAGAGTTCGCCGATCGTGGGCTTCCGTCCGAGCCTTGCCGTCAGCCGTTCCTCGATGAGGGTCAGCCACGAGGTCGCGTATTCACGGCCCACGCCCTCGTCCAAGGCCCAAGAGTAATACCCGTAGGTCGGAAGGCCGTGGCGGGCACGCCAGCGGGTCGTATCGGCCCACGCAGCGGGGAAGAACTGACAGAGGCCACGCTCACCGAGTCGCCCGATGGCCTTGGGGTTGCCGGAGGACTCGACGAAGATGATGGCCTCGACCTGTCCAGGGGTGACGGCGTGGAGGGTGGAGGCCGCGAGGAGGAGGAGCAGGGTTTTCATGCGAGGTCGCGGAGCTTGCGGAGAAGGCGATAACGGCGCGCAATGGCTTTGGCCTTCTCTGGGTTGTTCTTTTGCCAGAGACGCATTTTGGCTTGGAGGCGTTCCTTGTTTTTGCGGTAATACCTCAAGGCGGTTGCCCGCATCTTGTCGCGGTTGGCTTCCCTCCAAGCCTTGTGATAGGCGGCAAACTTCTTGCGGTGCTTCTGTTGGTACAACTTCATCTTGAAGCGGCGGATTTCGTCATCCGTCATGCCGGCTAGGCGGGGGTCATTGGCCCGCTGGTAGTCATAGGACTGCGTCCTGACCTTACGCACCTTGACGGCCTTGGGCTTGGCCTCGGGCTTAGGCGCTTCGACCTTAGCCATGAAGGACTGCACCCGCTTGCGATCTAGCCCGACCTTGGCGAGGATGACATCGGGAGAGATGGCGACCTTGACGGCCTTGACGGCCTTGGGCTTTCGAGCTGGGGCTTGCGGGGGCTTGGCAGGAGTGAGACCGACCTCGGCCTTGCACTCCAGGAGTTGCTTCATGCGTTCGGGGGACAGCCCGAAGGTGACGTCGCTCATCGTCCGTCGATGGTCGGGTGAACCGAGCCGGCGTCCTTCTCGCCGTTGCGATCCACATAGGACCAAGTCAGCAAGGCACGACAGCCCGTCGTGAGGTTGGCGTAGATGCTGACGAGTTTGCACCCGTGCAGTTGCTGGAGGTTCTCCTCGGCGATGGCGCCGCAAAGGACGATGCGTTCACGGGCGAACTTCTCCGTCCAGTCGCCTTGCAGGACGCGGTCTCGAGCGTAGGCGATTTGGTAGGAGAGGCCACGGATGACATGGGACGGGGAGGCCAGCATATCGGGGGAGTGGGCGAGGGGGTCAGGCATGGGATTAGGCGAGTTCCCAGACGAGGATGGTGACCTTGGGGTTAGAGTGCGAACCAGCGTCCCGATACTCGACGACCTGATCGTAGCGGGAGCAGGCATCGGCCTTGGCCTTGGCGGTCACGGACTGGTTAAAGTCGGACGAGGTCGGGGAGTCAGCAAGGACGACCAGTTGCCCGGCGGTGCCGTTGATGCCGTAGAGGCAATACGACGCCGTGCCTTTGACGTAGCCGTTGGCGTCCTTGAGTTTGGCGGTTTCGCGGAAAGCCGTGACGCGTTCCTTGAGGAGTTGGACCATCACCTTGTCGGGGACGAGGGTGGCCTTTGGCTTGGTGGTTGGTTTCATGGCTTGTTGGGTTGGGAGATTAGTACTTGTTGATGATGTCGACGAGGCTGGGGCCGTCGGCGAGGGCGAGGATGTAGGCGGTCAGGGCAAGACCAGCGAGGAGGGCGAGGAGGAGTTTCATGGCTTTGGGTAAAAGTTAAACCCTCTTATTCAGAGGGCGTCGGTGAAACCGAGACGAACTGCGTCGGCGTGGCAGTAGATTTCCAACTTATCGTTAACGAACACCAGACCAATAAAGGTCTCCATCGAGATACCGACACAAGAGTCGTCGATGGCGAAGCGAGCGGCAGCGCGTTCACGGATTTCGTTGAGGGAGGAGGCGAGCAGGCGAGGAGGGTTATTCATAACGAAGATGAGTTATGAGGTCTTTAGGTTCTACGTCAACACCTTTCTAAACTATTTATAAAAACCCCTATTTGGATACTTTACCCCCCTTTAGTTGGCAAAGGAAGCCGACCAAGGGGAGTTATGGAAACCCCCATTAGACCCCCTTGGCTTGCCCTAGGAGGCGTTTTGCCTGCGGAAGCGTAGGAAGACCGCTACCCCCACCCCTAAGCACCCGACCGCCAACGCCCACCCTAGGTCGCGGCAGGCCTTCAGCCCCAAGGTGGCGACGGACAGTTGGCGCTCAAGGTTCGCGTCGTCGGACTTCGTGCCGGCGTCCGTGATCAGCATCACCATCGCAGTTGTGGTCTGGAACGAGTCGAGGATGTACGAGCTGATATACGCCACGCTGAACGCCCCCACGGCAGAGCAAACAAGCAGGGCCACCGTCGCCCACATCATATTAGCCTCACTTCCTCCGCTTGGCTGGTTTCTTTTTGCCATTGGGTTTCTTCGTGACCTTGGCGACCTCGGCCTCGCCCCGGGCTTTGATCCAGGATAAAAGGAAATCTAAACATTCGGGTGCTGCATAAGCCGTTGCCCCGACCGCGGCAATTTGCAGGCTGTTATTCGTGATGTAATCCTTGGTCGTGTAGTTGACCAGCAACGCGACGATGGACGCAGCGGATACCCGTCGAATTGCCCAGCCCGGGGAGACAGGTTCGGTCGAGAGGAGAAGCCGTGCCGTCATGGCGAGGCCGCCGAGGATGGACGCCACCAGCCCGTCCTTGACGAGGGACTGCGTGGAGTCGTTGTCGATGGGCGGAGGGGGACTCATTGTTTGATGCGGCGGTAGCCTTCCCGCCAGAGGACTTCGGTGACGACGGAGGTCAGGGAGCGGACGTGGGCTTCCGTAAGGTTGAAGTCGCCGACGTGCAGGGCTTCGTGGACGACGGTGTTCAGTCGGCTCTTCTCGGTGCGGTGCGACTTGGAGATGTGGATTGTGTAGTCGTCCCCCTCCTTGATGGCTTGCCCGAGCAGGTGACCGCCGAGGCGGGCTTCCTTAATCTTGATGCGTTTCTTTAGCGCCATCGGTGCAGGGGGTTGGTTTGCGGAGGAAGTGGACCCACGCGAGGACGGCGGAGACGAGGCCGAGGCCGGCGACCGCAGGGAGGAACCACGGCGTCCCGAGGAGCATGGAGAAAGCCCCGCAGGAGAAGCCCCCGAGCATCAGCCAAGCCCCGCCCTTCTTGGAGGCGAAGGCCAAGGACAACGCCCCGAGGAGGACCATCGCCCCGCCAAGGTAGGTCCAGATGTCCTTCTTCGCTTGGTCGACATCTTTCTTCAAAACGTCGATTTGGGAGGCCATCTCCGACATGACCTTGAGGTTGGCGGCCCGCTCGGCTTCCATCGTCGACCACATCTTGTCGATGTCCTGCACGGCCTTGGTCGCCCAAAGGGTGTCGGCGGCGTACTGCTTCGGGTCGGCCTTGAGGGCGCGGGCCTCGGCGTAGGCCAAGTCGCCAGGGGTTGGTTTGGGCAGACCAGCGAGGGCGACGGAGGTCTCGGCCTTGACGATCGCCGGGTTGTCGGCGTGGGTGTGCGCCGTTTGGACGGCGGCGGCGGTGCGTCCGTCGAGCTTGTCCTCCTTGGCCCCCACCGCGTCGAGGGTGGCGACGGGCGACGGAGGCGGGAGGTCGATGGGCTTCTCCTTCGTTGAGCAACCAGCGAGGAGTAGGAGGGCAATGACCAAAATGCGATGCATCGTAAATTGGTCTTTACCGTTTTACGATTAGCGACCCTTCAGCGCGTCGACGATGGTCTTGCCCTTGGCTTCGGCGGCCTTGAGTTTCTCGATGTGCTTGCGGTAGATGAGCAGGCCGGCGACCAGACCGATGAGCAGGCCGGTGACGAAGAGGATGAGGGAGAGCATGGTTGGTTAGGAGATGGTCAGACCGAGGGCCGCATACTTGGCGACGAGTTCTTCACGGGTGACGGCGAAGTCAACGGGGACGAAGTAGATGAAGCGGTCGCCCTTGCGGACGGCCTGGACGAAAGCCTTCTTGCCGACGACATAGCCGACGAAGCGGTCGGAGGGGTGTGTGCCTTGGGTGGTCATTAGATGGTGAAGGTTGAGTCGATGCCGTTGACGCGGACCTTGTAGGGGCCGGAGCCGACGGAGCCGGAAAGGCTATAGGTGGCGCCGCTGAAGCCCGTGCAGTATTCATAGACCGCCGAGCCGTCCACGATGCCCCAGTTGGTCGAGAGGTTGGAGATGAACTGCGGGACGTTGGAGAAGCAGATGTCGCCGCTCGAGCTTGAGGACTGCGTGTAGATGATGTTGGCGATTGCGTCCGCCATGGCTCGGTCTGGGTTATTAGCCGCCGTGGTCTGGACGGTCGAGTCCGCGAAGGTGATGCCAGAACCCGTCACCGACAGGCCACTTACACCCGAACCAAGGTTGCCGAAGTTGAGGGCCGAGCCGTCCAGGGACGAGAAGTTGTCCGAACCATCAATCGACCGAACGGTGCCGCCCGTGACTTGGATGGAGGTCGTGCCGTTGGGGATGACGTAGGTCGAGGCCGCCGTGGCGCTGGTCAAATATCCTTGGGCCTTGACGTAGGCCGTGGTCGCAATGGACGTATCGTTGTCGGAGGTTGCAGGGGTCGGGGCCTTGGGATCACCTGTAAAGGTCGGGGAAGACAGCGTGGCGTATCCTTGGGCCTTCACGAAAGCCGTGGTGGCGATGCTGGTGTCGTTGTCGGCAGTCGCAGGGGTCGGCGCGGTCGGGTTGCCCGTGAAGGTCGGGGAGGCGATGTTCGCCTTGAGGTTGTCGGCGGTCGTGACGAAGGCGGTGGTGGCGAGGGCCGTCGTCGAGTTGCCCGCCGTTTGGGTGACGGCAGTCGTGCCAGTCGGGAGACTGGGAGTTCCCGTGAAGGTCGGGGACGCAAGGGGTGCCTTTAGTCCCAGAGCCGTGTTGAGGTCGGTTTGGTCTGAGAGGGTGCCGGTGATCGCGCCCCATGCAACGCCACCACCACCCGAGACGGTCGCCCACTTGAGTTCGGTGCCGTCGAAGGACAGGACTTGGTTGGTCGTCGGGGCCGTGGCGTTCAAGGTCGTCGCCGCCGCGTTGGTCAGGGACGAGATGGAGAGCTTCGGGGAAAGCAGCGAGTCGACCGAGGCTTTGCTATAGAGGTTGATTGCCATGTCTTAGGAAATGATGAGTTGTTCCCATGCGCCGTTCTTGCGGACGTAGGGGGTGCCGTCGGAAGGGGAGTCGGTGAGGTAGGAGCCGATTGGCTGATAGGTCGAGGCCGCCGTCGCCGAAGTCAGGTAAGCCGACATCCCTGCCAAGGTCTGGTAGGTCGATGCCGCGAGCGAGGTCGTGAGGATGCCAGCGGTCGCCGCGGATTTGTTCTTCCAGAGGGAGGTTGCGGACTCGTAGACCAAGAGGTCGCCGTTAGCCACCGAAGCGATGGCGACGTTGTGCAGTTCCTCCAGCTCGTAGCCGTTTTGGATGCGGACGAGGACAGTCCCTTGGTTGACGTGGACCCGCTCGACGATGCCGATGTAAACCATGTGGTTCGGCGCCGAAGGCTTCGTGGTCGTCCAGGCACCCGCCGTGGTCGGGCTAAGGTAGAGTTGCTGGCCTTCCGTGTAGGCCGACGTGTTGAGGTTCTCGACCAAGCCAAGGACGGCGACATAACCGTTCTGGTTGTTCGTGATGTCCGTGATCACGATGCCGAAGGTCTGGGCGGATGTCGCGTCGCCCGTGGCGATGGCCTTCGTGACCGTGACCTTGTTGCCGGCCCCGCCGTTGATGTATACGACCGTGCCTTTCGTGAGGGTCGCCCCCGTCTCGTTGCGGACCTGTGCCCGCACTTGGGTCGTCGAGCCGGAAGGGAAGCCGAAGTCGAGGACGGCGTTGAGGTTCGTCCCGCTGTTCGTGACCGTGGGGGTCGCGTCAGGGGCGAGGGCCGTCACCGTGCCGATGGCGATGGTCGCCGCAGGGCCGGGGGTGCCGAGTTCGACGGACAGGACGGCAGGTGCCGTGGCGAGGACCGAAACCGACAGGGTGCCCGTGGTCTCGGCAATCGTCACCGAGAGCGTCCCCAGGACTTCAGACGAGATGGAGATGGGCATCGGGGATTAGTCGGTGACTTGGTCGATG
>Ga0181352_1001045_pt1 | contig 11140 bp, 11 predicted proteins | sample Fa13VDMLBSN_FD_130103 | JGI IMG/M metagenome (GOLD analysis project Ga0181352, IMG submission 130103) | Freshwater viral communities from Lake Michigan, USA - Fa13.VD.MLB.S.N | ecosystem: Environmental > Aquatic > Freshwater > Lake | place: USA: Michigan | collected 2013-09-23 | reverse complement strand
GACAAGGAAATGATGTATCAACATTTTGTCTCAGAATCTGGCGTGCTGCTGAAGGACATAATAACACCCAATAAAAAAGATGTCGGAAACCCAATTTCCGACATCGTTGATTCTTACTATATTTGTAAGAGTCTTTGGCAGAGTCAATCTGCCAAGAATTAGTTGGTTTATTTCTTCAAAATCTGTGAGAGTATAAATACTCTACCAACAGTTGAAGTAGGGTTGACCTTAGCAACTTCTCTCATTAGAGGATTTACCCAAAGTGTTGTGGCTGGATCACCTCCCGTAAATAGGGGTCCTCTTTGGAAACAATCAGGTTGAGAGTGCATCGGTAAAACCATACTAATCCTTTTTCGCACGAATTGTTGTATCTCGTTACCCGGAGAGCAAAGACACACTTATGGTGTGTCTTTGTCATTTAACTGACAGTTGGAGAGCCTGGTTGTTCTGTTTCTTTTGGCTTTAGTGGTTCATCTCTAGTTTCTCCGTTTTCCTCACAGAGAAGCGGTCTTCGAATGAATTCACGATAGCCCCAGAATGATGCTAGAATTACAACTGGCATATACCAGAAGAGCCAACCGTATGATGGTCTTGCTGCTCCTGTTTGTGCAATTTCATCTTTGATTTGTAACATAACAACATTGTCGCTCGTATTGTCTGGAACGATGAATGGTGTTGTGTCACAACCCACTAAGAGTAGGAGAGAAACAATTACTAGTAGATATCTTAGGTGTCTCATTTTTCTCCTTATGGTTTGCTTGGGGTTGCTGCGGCTGTACCGAAGTAGAATCCTACGATGCTCAGTAGAATCTCTCGGTTCTCGGAAGACCAGAAGAATCCGTTTATCTCAACGAATCCCTTCTTTGCGGTTGCTGGAATCAATCCAAACAAACCTTCTGGATTCTTAACATCGACTTCTACGAAGGTTGGAATTCCGAAGAATGGTAGAATGAATGGTGCTGCGAAAGCACCAAACAAAACGGTAAGAACGATTAGTTGACGGACTGCTCTACCAGCGTCAATTCCGACTCGTTGTACTGCTTGATTTTGATTTTCAGTGGTTTGCTTATTCGCTTGAATAAGTTGCTCAAACATTTGCTTTTGATCAGCACTTTTTTGAGCCATGAACTTGAACAGGAAGCCCGTAGCCCCACCGCCAATCATACTAATAAGTTCAGGTGAAAACATAATTTACCTCCGTTACTTGTATTTATGCTTCAGGTGCTTTGCCAAACCGTTTTATGGCATTTTCTGTGTTTCTTGCGGGGAAGCCACTTGGTCCTTCACGCACGAACTTTGCTTGGGTTTCTGCTATTCCAGGTCTACCCATAGAAGAAACAAATCCCTCATGTTCCCCATCAGCGGTCTTTAAATCAAACTGATCACCATGCTCTGCAAACTGATCTAGAATAGCATGTTTTGCCGCATTTATATGACCATGAGCAGCAAATGCATTGGTAAAATGATGAGCATTTTGATTAATTGTAGCATGGAAAGAATCAATCATTGCTTTCTTTGTTTTTTCTGAAAGATTTCGTTGAGATGCTTTTGCCATGTGTACTGGGATAAATTCTGTCAATCCTTTTAGTGTTCTTTCACCGGATGTTCTAGCGGCATGATTAGAATACTCCTGAAGCATCCTATGAAACTTCTTATCCTGTGGTAATTTTCGTAGGAACTTCGTGGTTCCTTTTTGTGCTAACGCTTTTTGTGCGGCAGCAATCGATGAAGTAACTATTTTATGTCTCTGTGCAGTTAGAGAAAGTTTAGTTTTTGGTGTTATGGCAAGATTTGGAATAAATGCACCAGCAATCTGTAAACCAGAGTGATCTGGATGACTTGATGTTTTGCGAAGATTTAATCCATCGGTGCTATATTGTGAGTGTGGAGCAAAACCAATCTCGGCTCCATGCGGAGCATGATATGTGATTGTATTTGGTTGAACTGTACCCTGATGACCAGAGGTAAACAATAGATCTCCCTGAACAGCGGTTCCTGGCTTTAGATTTAGTCGTTGTGCCAATCTTAATGCCGGCACGAGTTCACGGGTAAAATGTTCTTTACCAGCGGCACGAATTTGATCTTCAGATGTAAACTCAGCCGCACCGGACTTATAAGCCACAGCGGGTGTGCCATCCTTATGTTTTTTTACCACGATGCTCATACCACCGTCTGCTTTTAGGGACATCTTATGGTTAGGTGTACCCCTACCCCTAAAACGACGATGAACCGCGTTTAAATGCTTTATAGCGAGTTCTGGTTTACCATAGTACAGGAAGTCACCCAAATGCGTCATGTGTCCAGTGGTCTCTACAACGCGACCCTTTGCTTCTAGGAGAAGGGACTCTAAAAGCCGTCTTCCAACATGGGGCGCGCCGGCTTTTACTCTCTTCTTATGCTTCTTTGCAGCACTTGGGGTAACTACTACATCTTCTGGCTTGCTTGCAGGAACACCTATACCAGAGATACCTCCTCCGCTTACAGAGTTGGCTGGTGCAGCCGCAACTGCTCCATCTTCAAATAATGGCATTACATATTCAAGAAATGCTTGACCATTTCCACCCAAGGCGTCTACTTCCTCTGCTAACGAATTCAATGCTGCCATTGGATTCGTTGTGGTGTATCTGATCAATGGATCGGATGAGGTGAGCAATGCTCTTTTGAGGACAACAACAAGACGATAAAATGAATTACCGGCTCGTCTTTCTCTTTCTGTTTTATACTCTTTTGGTGTTTTTAAAAACTTACCGCGAGAATCTATTATTCCGGCTTTGTAAATCTCCATCTGGGTATACGGCTTAGTCAACTCAGAGAGGAAATCCCAGATGGTGAAACTTGTTACAATGTCGGAGAAAGATAGATTGCTCATTTTAGATTATTCAGTATAGTTGTTATTCTATGATCACTTACAATTTTAGTCAAGTCAACTTCAGGTATGGTCTTTGGTAATACTTGTAAATATTCTAAGAATGATTTGAGATACGGGTGCAATCTTGGACATACTTTAAAGAAAAGAATTCTAGAACAGGCTTCGTTTCCAAATACATTGTTCAGAAGAATGATGTGATTTAGTACTAATCTTTCTTTTAGAATTCGTTTCTTGTCGTATCTATTCAGTAATCTCTTAATGTACTTCACTCGCGTTAGGTCATCATTAAATTCAGTGATGCCTTTACACATTGGATTATCATATGCCTGCATTGCATACATGATAAAGTTATCATCATTAAGAGATCCAAATTTCATTACTTAGTTCAGACTTCTTCGATTTGTGCATTAATCATGAATACACCAGACTTATCATCACCTTGTGGGGCAGCGATCTTGCACTTTAGTACGAAGTTCTTTCCGCCAAAACCATTTGTTTTTTCGAATCCATCTGCTAAGTTGTGACTTGGAGATGTACCAAAGGTTCCGCCGAATCTCTGTATTGGGAATGAATATTCTTGGTTAACATTCAATTCGGTTCCACGGTTTAGATCAAAATCAATACCAGCCAAGTTCATTTTGGCACGGAGTAGATAAAGAGCAGATCGTGGATCAATGTATGACTTTGAGCAGAATGCTGTGATAAATGCATTCATCTTATGAAGATCATACTTGTCATCATATGAGATGGGCTTTACATCTGGTTGTGCTGAACGACCAGTTGTCTTTGGAGTTGGATCATATCCAAACTGTCCACCCTCTACATGATCTTCTTGGATGTCTATTATTTCGTTTCTGAGTTCTTTAAATCGTTTCATAGGTTCCTCTTAAGGTTATTTATGTTGTTTTGCAACTCTGAGTCTAAACTTGATCTTGGGGAATTCCTTCTTTAATTCCCCCACCGCTTCCACATTTGCTCTATGGTCATCCATAAAATCAACATGAGTTATTTTCTTTTTTCCCGTCAAATGTGCTTTTAGTGCTGTTCTTTTTGCGTTTGGATCGGATGAACCAACAGCAATTATCTTTAGATGCTTTCCAGCAATTCCTCTACCCTTAAGATACTTACGGATTGATTTTGCTGATTTTGGCTGTCTAGCGGTAAGAATTACTACCTCTTTCTTTTTTCTAGACACTTCTCTTGCTATTGTATCTGCTGGCTTAAGTGGTTTTGCGTTCTTGACTTTATTGAATTCGGAGAAATCCAATTCTTCTTCATCGTCTGGACCGAATTTTGCATATTCCCCGGAAGATAATTTGCGGGTATTTCCGGTTTTCTTATGTCTTACAATTACACCGGAGTCCGTTTTTGCCAAAGTATCATCAAAGTCAAATACTCGGATTTTTCGTGCTTCATTAACTGGTTCAGCACCGATCTTCTTGATTATTTGCTCATGCGACATACCACCACGATCAGCGTGTCTGTCGTATTCTGCTTGCCAACTTTCTCTTGCTTCCTTTGCTTTCTGTGCTTCTTCATAAGGAAGAGAAAGTTGCTGTGTTTTTTCGTTCAAGAAATCGATGAAACTTTTCATTCCTTGTTTTCATCCTTCTTCTTTTTCTTCTTACCCTTCTTTGGTGCTTTTCCCTTTGGTTCTTGACCACGCTTACGCAATTCAATGTAAGTAGCAAGACGATATTTTGCGTTTTCTGCTGTGTCATTTCCCTTGATTGGCTTCGCTTTGACTTTCTTTGCAATCTTATCTCTGCTCTTGATCTCTTTTCTAGTCATTGTTCCTGCGTGTTTTGCGTTGACAATCTCTTCAGACAATTGTGGATTGAGCAATTTCTTCATCCGTGGTTTTACTTCTTCGATTAGTTTTTTATTATGCTCAACAGACTCATTAGCAGATTTCCACCCACCACCATGCTTCTTATACCATTTTGCTGCCCAACCATTTGCGTAAGCAGATGGATATACTTTGAACTTTGATTTAGCCATTGATTTGGCTTTTGACCAAAGGCTTGGATTGGTTGGTTTGTTTTTACCTTCATTCAAAACTGTATATTCTTTCAGCATATTGTCATCAAAATATTTCATTGACAATATGTTTTCGTTTTTAAATGCAGTTACTTTATCTTCATTTACAATTTCAAAATCATTTCCAGCCTTTAATCCGGCATTTGATGCGATTCGCATATATCCTTTTGCATAAACAATTTCATTTTCTTCATTGATGAATTGAACAAGAGTCTTTTTGTTTAAACAATTTTCTGTGACATCTTCAATAAACAATTTATCAAATTCGCAAGTATAATTTTTCTTTGCTTCTGTTTGTTCTTTTAAATCTTTGACAAACTTGATCATTTTCTTTGTTCTTGATCGCATTTTACACTTGCATTTTCCTGCACATTTGCATTGTTTTTCTTCATTTAAAGATGTCATTACTGGTTTCCTTCCTGTTTCTGTTGTGCTTACTTTAGATTCTGCTCTTCTTTTTTTGGTGACTGCTTTTTTCTTTTCTTGCTTTGACATTTCCTCTGATGTTTTTGGTGTTTCTGAGGAAACTCGACGAGATGGTCTGCATTTTGGATATTTGGAGTCAGATGCGCTTGATCTACCACAAGGTGGGTGTTTACCACTTTTTGTTTTTCGGGATATATCAACCCATTTTTCTTTAAACCATCTGCGTAGATCTTCGTTAATCATATATTATCCTTTTTTCTGCGATGCAAGTTGCACTTCAATTGCACTTCTTGCCGATTCCATCAATTCTTCTATGTCAAATGGTTTTAGATATTCAAACTTCATTCCGTTACACCACTGTATCAACAAAAATCCGGTTATCTGATTTTTGATCTTTATTGGAAGAACAGAAAAACCTTCTACATTGTTATCTTCAAAGAATTGTTTGCAAAACGAATGTGGCATTTTTTCAACATCTATTAGTTTTGCATCATCTTCAATGATGTAATTCAACAAAGGTAAGAACATAGAGCATAAAAGACTTTTTATTCTAGACGCATCTGCTGACATTCCACGAGCCAAAGATTCATGTGTCAATGAGAACTTACGCATTGACACCCCATCCATAAAATACTCTCCATTATGGAATTGGATTATTTGTACTCTAGCGGAGTCTGTTTTAATTCTTAATTCGGTGAGAGTTTCATGAATCTCTGTGTGAACTTGTATGAATTGTTTGTTCTCTTTTACGCTGTCTTTTTTGCCAAAAATCTTAATTGCACCAGCCAATACTCCAATCACAGTTCCAGTTATGATACTAATGGTTTCAAACCACTGAAAGAACGCATTATTTTCGTTTGATGCCATTTTTAACAACTCCCTTAAGCACCTTTAGCGGATTGATTGCGTAAGGCGTGTCTTGTATGTATTTTTTGAGAAGTTCATCGGTTCCCTCTTCACCAGCACCGTGTTCTTCGTGCATCGCTCTATTTTTGCTCTTTGGAAGAACTTTTAGATTTGAATCCGAATTGTTTTGTGGATTCCCATCTTCATGATGAACATCTTTTCCATCCCCCTTGCGGACATGACCCTTTTTTATCTTTTTACGACGAGCCAAAACACGCTTTGATCTGTTGGCTCTTTGTTCTGGCTTACTGTGATACTCTCTATATTCTTTGTCATAATCTCTGGCTTTTGCTTCCTGCAAGAAACTCTCAAAGAGTTCAGGATTCAACATGCTTGTTTCCCACATTTCGTGAAGAAGATCAACGAGGTTTACCTCTTCGGAATTTTTAATGATTGTCTCCGGCGAAACAAGACCAGAAGAAAGAACAAAGTCAATCGCTTCAGGATTATCTACATTCTCCAACAAGAAATCATTGATGAATTCATATGGTTCCTCATTCATCATTTCTATTTCTTGTGGGTTTTGTTCAAATCGTTCAAAATCATGAACAGGAATGGTTACAACTCTATTTCCATCAATTGTTATTGTGTTGTATGCTCTAGCAGGAAGATTAACATATTCTGTCAAATCTAAAGCATTTGATGTTAACATCGATGGTTCCATATCAGAGTATTCCATCAGAAGACCAAAGTTATCTCCAATTTGATCTAAATCGTTTTTTACGATTTGAGTTGCGTTGGGATATGTCATGCTCTCTGTTGGTTCTATCGTTTGAACATTTTGTTGTATTTGATTTTCTGTTTGTTCGTGTAGTTTTCTCTTATAATCAATATTGAACAGGGTTGAGAATCCTCTTAGTTTTGTTTTCTTGCCCTTTGGTCCTACTTCCCAAGATCTTCCCTTGAATGCGCCACGAATTTTCAAGTCTGGTATGATCTTATCCAAGAACTCATCAGAGATCTCTTCTATACCAACATTAGATCCATCTTTAGTCATAGCAAGGACATGTGTTGCACATGCTGCACTGTTTGGTCCAAACTTTGCTACGCCCGTGAAAGACTCTCGTAGAATTGCTGTTCTAAATTCTTTGCTAACATCAAATACTTCTCTGAATTTATTAGCAACAAGATCTTTCAACTTATCTTGTTCATCTATTAATTTAACATACTTTTTGAAGTTTGGATCGTTTGGTTGTTTATCAGCAGCAACCAAATCACGAATATCATCTACTGTGAACTGACCTAGTTCAGCAGACTTTGCAAATTTCAACATTGCATCTTTGATTTCTTTAATTATATCTTTTACTTTTTTATTCTTTGCTGCAATGTCTCCTGCCATTTCTAACGCTGCTTCTACTGTTGCTGCTGCTTCTCCTGATTCGGCGTTGATGACACGGGCATCTCCAACTTTCATGCTGCATCTTATTGCTTTTCGCATATCAATCTTGGAAACATCACCTTTTGCTTCTTTCCATAGTTTCTTTGGAACCAACAGAATATCAGTCTTTGGTGTGGTGTCTGTTCCGCCTGATTTTTTCCATAGTGGAGTTATTGTTGTTTTTGCTGCTCCCATGTGAACAGATACAACTTCTCCATATTGATCTACGATTGCTTGTGCTGCTCTTTGTGCTGATGCACCAAGTGTTTGACTTGTCTTTATCTTTTCTCCAATTTTTTTCATCAATCCTGCATCTACTGCAACTCCCATCATCTGATTCAACATTACAGGAATTGCTGCCTCTAGATCAAGAGATGTGTGATTGAAGTCGGGATATTGTGACTTTGGTGTGGTTCTTTCTCTTCCGCCCTTTGGAGTATCTGGTAATTTATTTACAACCTGTCTTGGGTTTTCCTTAGTAACAGTTGGCGCTTTTGGTTGTTCTTTCTTTTTAGCCTTCTTTTCTTCCTTCTTTGCTACCTTCTTTTTGACTGCTGGTTTTTTTCGAGAGAAACCGGGGAAGAGTTTCTTTGAAGAATCTGTGATCTCAAAAGTTGGATCATCAAGATATCTTTTGGCTTTATCTCTACTAAATTGTTCTGGCGAAAGAACAACTTTACTTTTACCAATATCTTTCTTTTGAACTATTTTGATTTTCTTATCAGTACCAAGAACAACTGCAAACTTTTGAGTTTTCTTTTCTTCTCTGCGATCCTCTTGTTTTCGGATTGCATCTTTCTTCTTTTTGTCTGCACCACGATTAGCAGAACGAACTTCTGTACGAACCTTCTTGCGAACCTTTGCTGGAGATGAAACACCACCACGCTTTTCTTCATTTAAAATTTCTTCGTACATAGTTCCTCTTCTTGGTTGTTGTGGTTGAGCAGTTCTTCTTGGTGGTTTATCCAATCCTGCTGCTATTTCAGTTCTCTTTGCTGACATCATTCTACGAGCAAAGTTTGTTGCGATATGGAATCTTGCATTCTGAATAAATGCATCTTTTACTGCTTTTGGCTTACCTTGTCCTCGCAGTTTTGCTCGTTCTATACCAGTTTGAAGTGCTTGCTTTCTTTGATCAATTACGCTTTGGACAATTTGTGCCTCAGAAAGAATTCCCATGAACTCATTGATCTTGTCCATAGAGAAACATTCAGTGATTTTCTTTTTCTTTTTCTTTTTCTTTTTTGCTGCTTTTGCTGCTTCAACTTTCTTCTGCTGTGATGAAATCAATTTGAAGTATGATTCTTTGTTCTTTATTGACTCTGGCATCATTGCGTGAGCCAATTCAGTATCTCCAGTAGAAACTGCTGTCCGAAGTCTACCAGCCTTTACAGATCTGATATCGCCTTTCTTGATTTGACCAAGAATGGCAGAACGATCAATTTCACCTTCGTGTCTTGGTTGACCGATTTGATGAAACTTGATTTCAACTTGGTGTGGTTTATTATCCATACCCAAGAAACCACCATGCTGTTTCATGTGCTTTTCGATGTGGGTACGAAGACCACCTTGTTCAAGTTGATCAGAGCCAACTGCTACTGTGATTCTCTTGTGACCCTTGCTAATGAGATAAGCAATTTGATGAAATGGAGAGACAGAATTTGCTCTTGGGATAACTTCTGTCTTTAGTTTTGATCCTAGTTTTTTGACTAAGTGCTTGTGGGAGCCAGCAACGATTTTTGTCTTTTGTTCGTGGGTGAGTGGAGCATCTGGTTTCATCTCAGAAGCACCGATTCCATGATAGAAATGACTATGATCTGTATCCATAGCATGACGCATAGCCATTTCTGCTACTGCTTCGTGTGCTGAGGTATATGGATTCAATGCACCAGTAACGAGCATTGCGGAACCGACTTGTTTTGCTTCTGAGAGTGATTGTATATCCATTATATGTGTCCCACAGGAATGAAATCCTGTAAGATATGTAGAAAAAGAAAGCCGAGGACTTTCCTCGGCTTATTAGTCAACCCGGAGAGTATGTTGGGTGACTTAGATGAGTTTTTCTACTTTTACGAATCCCTTATGGCTTTTGCGCTTACCATTCATGAGTTCGTACATTGCAGACTTGGATAGATCATGAATTCTGCAAAATTCCATGAAATTTTGAACCAAAAATGTCCCACCATCCGACTTATGGAATATCCATAGTTTAGTTGGTTCTGCTTCTTTGGTTGGAACCTTATCCTTCCATACCCATATACCACCCATTCTCTCAAATAAACCACCATACTTTTCAACAAATGCTTCTCTGTATAAGTGAGAGTTTGTGCTTTCATTTGCTTTAACCCAAGCACGACTATTCTTTCTATTCACTGATTGTCTTAAGTCCATTGTGTTCCTCTCTAAATGTATCTATAGCATTCTTCAGTTTTCGAACATAATTTACAGGATTGCGTTCGAACACCTGAACATCACCACTTTCGCATGAAATGATGATGCAAATATTTTTAATTGGGACATTAAATAACTCTTGCCACATGATTGCATAAGCAGTCGTTTGTGTGAAGTAGTTTTCAATATCCTCTTCGCGTTTTGCTTTTGTGCTTCCCTTAAAGTCAATAATAGAGAGTTTATTGTTATACTCTGCAACACAATCGACTCTTCCAGCCAATCCTAAAGTTTTACTGAACAAAGGTGCTTCTAATCCATGAATATTATCAATACGATTTATAGTGGTTTTTATCTGGAGGAATAAATCCAGTATGTCCACCGACATCTCTTTCGTATTGAGTTCTTGGTTTAGGAGGTACTTTTCGATGACGGAGTGAAGGCTTGTCCCCCTTTTTGTTACCCGTCTTGACTCTGCTTGATTGTTTTTTCGCCACGCTGCGAAGAATGCTCTTTTTTGCCATCCGGTCACCGTTGTTACAGAGGGATAGTAATTACCTTCACATAGATAACGACGCCCATTTTCGTCTTCGACGGATTCAATGGAGGTGAAGGTATGCGGGATATGAACAAAGTGTTTTTGCACCATTTACATTATAACGAATAATCACAGGAAGTCAATTATTTCTTCTTGTGTTTCTTCATTTGTTGCTTAAAGAGAGAAGTGACATCACGATTTTTTTCATCGTAAACTTTGAAACTAGTCTTTCCACTAATGATACGCATTACGCCTTTTTGTGAAACTGCTGTTCCCTTTTTCTTGATGCCTTTATCCATGAAACTAATCTTGAAGACTTTCTTCTTGTGCTTCTTCATTGGATTTTCTTTTACTTCTGCTTCATTCAGAGGCGCACCAATATAAGCACTTACATTTTTCCGGTTTGGATCACCTTGAACTTGAGCCAATGCTTGTTGGTGAAGTGAATATGAAAAACCAAATGGATTAGTGGTAGATTCTGCCTCTTCGCTACCTTGTTGTTGCTCATCTTCCGATTCTTGATCAGCGGAAGGTTCTGCTGATTCTGTGTCTGGAGTTTTTGCTAATTTTGCTTTTATTTTTGCGGCTCCAAGTT
>Ga0181352_1001044_pt1 | contig 11141 bp, 17 predicted proteins | sample Fa13VDMLBSN_FD_130103 | JGI IMG/M metagenome (GOLD analysis project Ga0181352, IMG submission 130103) | Freshwater viral communities from Lake Michigan, USA - Fa13.VD.MLB.S.N | ecosystem: Environmental > Aquatic > Freshwater > Lake | place: USA: Michigan | collected 2013-09-23 | reverse complement strand
GGTGTCGTTCGCTTTTGCCGGGGACTCAGGGGCAGACTCTGGATCACCATCCTTTCCGTTAGGATTGGAAACGACCTGAAGTGCATCCACTTTGGCTTTTATCGCTGCCAGTGCGGTTGTATTTGATTCGACGACCTTCAGAATCTCGTCTGACTTCGTTTCAACTGTTTTGGACGATGTCAGCAGTGCAGACAGCTCAGCAGCACGGGCGGAAACTTCGGGCGAAACAATTTCCGCTGGTGAGCCGCATCCGATCGCGAAGAACAGGCAAAAGCCAGCCAGCATCAGATCGCGAATGGTCGATGGGATGTGACCAAGCGGCACTCCACGACCAAACCACCTTGCGACGTTCATGCAATCCCACGCTGACACGGTCCACGTTGCCACAATTTCCACGCCGCCGTGATTCGGAGCGTCATCTCTGATTGTATTCATCACGCCACTCCCCTGCTTGGACTGAAGTACCCGCCACCGCTGATGACGCGATTGTGATACCGCTCAACTGGCTTGTCTGGCATGATCAGGTAGCCGCCGAATGGCTGCCATTGCTTGTTCTGGAGCTGCTCATAGGCTCGCTGGCTCATCAGATACGCTCCGTATCCGTGAGAGTTCCAGACAGTCAGATACCACTTCCCGCCAATCCGAATGGCCCCGATGATTTCTGTGGCATGACCGCCGCCTCCAGTTGGGGCCGAATCCATGCACTTGTATCCGCCGATCTCAACGACACGGAACGGCCAGTATGTTCCGATGTGACCAACGCCACCGGCCGCCAAGCTCAGAAGCAACTGATTAAATTCTGGAAGTGCCCCAGACTCTGCAGCAAATGTGTTTTGAATCTTTGCCGACTTCGCTCGCGTTTCGAATCTCGCGACATCCCGCTCATATGGCTCATAAGCCCAATCAGATTCCAGCGGAAGTCCAGGAGGAACTGCAAGAGCCTTGATACCTTGCACACGAAGAATCACGCCTGATTCCATCGACGCGCCGGAGTCTCGCCCAACGTTTGTGCGGCCCATGATTCGCTCAGAGCCCTGATATCCGTATGTGTCGCTGTATTGGACGATCGTGCCATTCACCCATTGATGTTGAGCTTCTGCACCGTTAGCAGTTGCGTTACCCTCGCAGTCGCTACGCTTCTGATTCTGCTTCCTCATGATCGACATCAGGAGTTTCGTGCGGGTCTCCAGTCGATCTTCCCAGCCAGGGAGATTATCTTCCGCCATCGCTTTTACGCGAAACGTGGCAGCCACTTCGCGGATGCCTTCCGGTGTCGATGGCAGCAGCCCGTAGAATTGCAGTGGATCACTCATCGCGAATACCTCTCAATCCACGCTGCTTCCTTTTCAGCCGTCCATTGCTCACCACCAAACGCCGCCGCTTCCTGAGTCAGCAACTTCGACCACTCGGCCTCAAACGCTGGCAGCCATCGCGATTGCATCCATGCGACAGATGCCGCCTCGCTGGTGATTTCTCCTGCGCGGAGTGCTTTAGCTCGCTCTCCTGAAAGCCTGCGGAACGTGGTTTCTTGAGCGTCGAACACCGCAGAGACCGCATCTGATGGCGACGGCCCAGGAGCAACCTTGCCGCCATTCAGCAGCAACAGCCCGCCAATCAATCCGCTGGCAATCAGTGCGAGAGGCAGCTTCACGGCTTGCCCTCCAGCTCTGTGATGCGAAATGCTCTCGCATTGTCACGAGTTGATCCGACCAGCAACGCCTTCAACTTGCTTTCAGCTGATGCCGCACCCATTGCCTCACAAATGTCGTTCACCCACTCAACAGCACCAGCTGGAGCAGGCTCATCGGCAGGACGCAGCGTTTCATCGCCTGATTTGACCGGACGAAATTTCTTCCAGCCTGCAATCGCAGCCCAGATAGCTCCACCGAGGCCGGAACCACCGATCAGAATTGATCCGATAACCTGCTGCCAGTCGATGCTGATCATGGCTTAACCGATCGGCAAGTAGGTGACGAATCGGAGACCAATGTTGACTGCGGCCAGTGCAGATGCGACCGCGGCTGCGGCTCTAGGGTACTGAGCCACCAGTTCAGATCCTGCCGCGACTGTGAGCAATCCAGCGGCGAGACTCAGCGAATTGAGGATAATCGTCTTCGATGCTGCCCAGCTTTTCATCTCAACACCCCACGACGCAACGAATCCGGCACATTTTCTGAGGCCGGGAGCAGTCATGGAATTAAATTCGAGATCACATGGGGTGCCGACAGTCTACCAGGGTTTCAGTCGATGTCAATGGCTTCGTGACGATCGGAGTTCCGATCCTCTGTTGATCTGATGTCAGCACAGAAAGAATCTGGGCCATGTTAAGGAGTGATTCAGGGTCCGCACACGACCGTTTCCGGCTACGGCTCCTACTCAGTTTTCTGATCACTCCATCATCGTCCCAGATTCCTGCTGTGCTGCGCCTATCGGAGTGCAGAACCGATAGTCAATTTCCTTCGCAACATTGCTCGCACAAATCAACCGCAAAATCATCATCTCTCTCAGGGCTGCAATTATCGCAGATCTGTTTTCCGCACCGGTCACAAGTCTGAGTGTCCGTGCCTTCAGCCCCGCACCCGAGACACACCGGAGAACGCTCAAGTGCTCTGTCAGTTGTCGACTGCGATACGATTGATTTTTGCCGTGGCATTGATTCACCCTGATATCGGAACGGAATTCCGCTGTTACTGTGCCGCCACAAAGCCGCCAGGAATCTCGTATGTGAACCGAATCACCGGCTTGTCTTCGTAATATCGTTTCAGCACCCCAATCGCACGAAACCCCATGTCCCGGAAGAACAGTTGAGCATCCAGATTTGTTTCGCACACGTCGGCATCAATCGCATACCGTCTCTGTGAATCTAGCTTGTCTTTCAGCCGTTGAATCATCTGGTGTCCGCACCCAGTTCTTCGCAGCTCCGGGTGAACCGCAATTCTCAGGATCTTCAGCCGACTTTTGTCGAGCTCATAAATCATGAAGCCGTAAAGGTCTTCAATGCTGCACGGGTCCAGAACGGTCCCGATGCAATTACGCTCTCGTAACACTGTAATGTATTCCTCTTCCGCCCATTGGTCCCGGAAGCTCCGGCGCTCGATCTCCATAACGCGGTCCATGTCGCGACGGATCAACCAGCGGAGTTGTGCCCGTGATTCTGTTTGTTTCAGCTTTTCCATCGCAACAAAACTCCTTTGTTTTCAGCACTTCACAGGGACAGAGCATACAAGTTCCGCTGTTCATCACTCCCAGACGATGCCGTATTTCTCCAGAACCTTCTTCGCTTCCTGCTTCGTCTTCGTCGCAGCGTATTCCGCAATTACAGCGTTCTCATCGAACCGAGGCCGCTTGACTCCAATCTCACCACCAGCCTTCTGGAATGCGTGTTCGTCGCCCATCCTGAACTCGCCTTCTGTACGCCACGACGAACGATTCAGGCCGAATTGCTTTTCCAGTTGCTCTCTGGCTCTTTGCTCTGCAGCATCAGCAGCAACAATCGCCTTTGCCAAGGCACGAGCCTTTGCCGCCTTCGCTGGATACTTTTTCAGCCATTCCTCAATCAGAACTCGCTCACTCTTCGATCGGTCCTGATTCTTTGAAGCAGCCGCAGCCGCCTTGATTGCGATTCGCAAATCCTGCTCAACCTTCATTATTCACGCCTTTCAAAAGTCCAATGTTTTTGAGCATCCGCGCGCCTAGCGGATGCAATTACCTCTGCTCAACACTGAACTGAGCAGCGGATGTTCCACTCCTCTAGTCTTCAGCGTCATCGATCAGCCTGCCAATCGCCTCCGACACGCTGACGCCTTGCCGTTTTGCACGGGCCTTAATCTTTTTTTCACGCTTCGGACTGATCCACAGCGACATGACCTTGGCTCGCATTCCTGCGGGATGTTTCGGGCGACCTTTTGAGGCTTTCTTTTTCATAGACAAAAGCTAATAGGTTTTTTGCGGGGCGTCAATTGCCGAATCGGTTTTCTGTCCAATCGATTGAAGATGTATCTGGCCCCGCTCCGGTTATCTTTTGTCTTGCTGGATCAAATCGACACTGCACGACAACATCGACTATTTCGCGGTTTCGATTCTTGGCAACAAAAACCACGTACTCTTCTTTTGGCTTCTCACTGTCCAATTTCCACGGCCAAACCAAAAACAGCAAAACGTCTGCGTCCTGCTCCAGTTGTCCCGATTCACGCAAGTCGGATGTCTTTGGGACGAAAGAGTCTCGCCCCTCGATGGCTCGTGACATCTGCGCCAGCACGATCAAAAGCACTCCCGTTTCGGTGCAGACCTTCCGAAGAATCACGCTATTGGCTGTCACTGTTTCAAATCGGTTCCCCGAACTGGACAACAACTGCACATAATCCACGACGACTGCTTTAACACCTTTGGCCGCCAGCTCACGAATCTCTTCTGCAACTCGCTCAGCAGTCCTGCAATTTTCGATCACCTCGCATTCAGCCCTGCTGCTAAAATGTGTTTCGACATCCGCCTCGATCTTTGGCCTGTTCGTGTTCCACATTGTTTCTGGAGTCGAAACCACAAACTGCAGAACCCGCTTTCCTACCGTCAGGGAGTTCATTTCCTCGCTGAAGAATGCGCACGCGATTCCATCGCTGGTCATCCGGTCAATCATCTGCAATGCAATGGCTGACTTTCCATGCGATGGCCTAGCCGCGATCATGATCATTTCGCCAAATTCAGCACCGCCGCCAATCGCTCGATTCAGTGCTGGAATTCCCAAATCGATCAGGTTTTTCTTTCCTGTCGCCGAATGCTCTATCGACTGGTGAACGGCATCACGCAGGCTCTTTCGTGTTGGTTTTGATCGCTCTGGCTTTTCGACCTGCTTTGGCTTTGCTTTTGGCTCCCTGTATTCCGGAACAGATACCGACTCCCAGCGTTCAGGCTTTGCATTGCGCAAATACCCGCTTTGGCCGCTAGCCTTCTGCGCGTCGTCTAGTTTGTGCTGGAGTTCATAATCTGACCAAGGCGGGTCGCATCGGGCATTGAACTCTTTCAGGATGCTCATTGCCTGATCACTGGAAAGCTCAAACCCTTTAACCAGCACGCAGGCAACATGGTATGTTCGAGCATGTCCATTTTCGCCAGAGACTGCTGACGGCATTTTCTCAACGTACTTCGCAGCACGCTCAACAACAGCATCTTCAGACCGAAAGTCTCGCTGGTGATGGTAGTCCAATGGCTGAGCGGAACCGTACTCGCTGAGGATGTCTGTGATTAAAGCATTACCGGCACTCATGACTTGAAATCTTTCAGCTTGTGACCAGTGACCGCGAAGTATCGGCCATGCGTGTAAATCTCGATTCCCGGCTTCTTTCCCGGCACCAGTGGATCTTCATCGATTTTTATGTTCCGGCCCTTCTCAAGGTGCATGTCGGCCTTTACCCAAATTTTGACCCCTGTTCCTGACGGGCTGACCTCACAATAACAATCATCAGACTTGTCGATCCACTTCTGCGCCCATTCTGCAATCCTTCCCGTCTGAGGGTCTCTGCATGAGTCCAGGTCGATTCCGGCCAGTCCATCTGACTTCTGAAACACAAACCCGATGCCAGCGTGCCTATTGGCTTCGTATCGCATCACGACGCACTCGAAAGAACTCCACGTTGCTGAATCTGTTGAGCTTGCTGGCTTGTCATAAACGGACCACGGTATTTTTGTGTCTTTGCCGTCTCGGGTGATGACCTTCCACAGAACCCACTGGTTGAGATCCTGAAGAAGCTGCGGAACCGTGTCAAATTTTGGTTCGATCATGAGTGCAGCCCGTCCAGAAACATCTTTTCGAGTTCTGCCTTTCCGCTCGGGGTGTTGTAGTCAGGTAGGCGAGGTTTCTTCGTCTGAGTCGTCGTCTCGTCTGACCAACGCTCGGCGTTCAGCCATGTCGCTGGATGGGCGATGTATTGCGGATCAGTTCCAATGGTTGTCTTTGCGTAAACTTTCATTCCATCAACGATTGTTTGTGGCGACGTGGTTTTAATTGCTTTCGCCCATGCCTTCCGCGCCGATCCCTTGGCTGTCTTCCGAGGACAGATAGACCAGAAGTCCTCGAACTGGACAACCTGCGATTCGCTATTCGAAACAAACACATCTTCATCAGAAGATGAAGATGAAGGGTTGACATTTCGTTGAACGTTCGTTGAACGCTTGTTCGAACGTGTTGTCAGATCACGACTTGCGTTTCGCTGTGCTGCTGATTTTTTGCCTGCTGACGATGTTTGCTCGCGTCGAATCGCCTGTTTTTGACGTTCTTTTTCGACACGTTTATGCAGCAGTCGTTGAGGGTCCGTTGAACGTTCGTTGAACGCCCGTTGAACGTTCGTTGCAACGGAAATTGAACATCCGTTGCCAACCAATCGTGCGCATCGCTCCGGGTCCGCCGGTATGCTTCCAGCTATCCACGCATAACAAATCAGCCGAATGTAAGCACCTTGCTCCTCTAACGTCATTTCAGCGACGTTAGGGTCTGCCAGATAGTCTTGCGGGTAAAACTGAAACGCAGGTGACTTTTCTTGCATGTCAACGGCTCCCGTTCTTGTAGCCGCACGCAAACGGCTTCACTATCGTTTCGCCTAATCCGTGCCGAAAAATGTTCGTCCCGCCCATCGTGAGCTGAAACGATCGTGGACTAAGTGAAGCCACTCCTATCCTGTTGTTTGCCATAATGCTCTGAACTGCTCCCTTGGCTTTGAACGAAGGGAACGCCACAATTGCAGACATGCAAACGAGAGAGCATCCAGACGACTCCGGAAGCCGAAAAACGGCCTTCGAGTAGTCGATCATTTGACAAATCATTGACCCGACCTTGTGGCCGCTTTTCTTGACTTCAACGCCCACGCATCCATTGACCCAGCCTTTGCCAATTAACTGCGGGCGTGGCGTTAAAACGAAGTCAATTCGCCCATTTGGCTTATCTCCAAACACAGAGCCGCCAAAGTACCAGCATTCGATTTCTTTATAGACATTGAAGCATTGCGTGCTTCTTACTGCTGTCTCAAAGTCGGCCTTAGCTTCGTCTTCCGTTCTATAGTCGCCATCCGTGGCAAGTTCAGGCTCGCAATACTCTTTCAGCATCTCGCCCACAGATTCCATCCAGCGACTCCAATACAAAAACCCGCTGCCAAAAGGGTAGAGCACCTTCTGACAGCGGGCGTTAAATCGGGCGAACCCGATGCAATTAAGTTAATCGCGAAGTCGGCTCTACTCAACTTCACGCCCGTATTATCTTCACGTTGCGGATTTTCTAAATACCTTCCGCGCACGATTGCCACGTTCCCTGATCAAAGTGCTTCGCAGCAATGAGCATCACTTCTTTCTGCTCCACCCATTTGCACCCAACGCCATGCTGATCGTGGCATTCCTCCGCGACCTTCCAGAACGATCCATCTGGTCGCCGCTCGCAGATCGATCCGTAGTAATGCCCGCCGCATTTGCGACAGGTAAATGGCTCGTGCGTTACCACTGATCATCCCCAAAAAGATTTCTTTCCTTCGGCAAGGTTTTTTTCACCTCTGGCTGCTCCTGAATCCACGCCTGCAGCTCCTCCCACGTCTTCACCGGCGTGTTCTCGCCATGAACCACCGCGGAGCCATCCTTAGCGGCTAGCCAAAACGCCTCAGCCTGGCCTTGCCGAATGCCTTTGACGCAAACGGCGCGGCCAAGTTCCTTGAGGTCTGCTCCCCAGTCTTCCGGAGTAAATCCGAGCGACTTGAGCCAGGAGATTCTCTGTAAGTGGCTCATATCAGTGCTGCTTGTGGGTGTCAAATTCCATGAGTGATTCGTCACTGCCGCTGGTTTCGCAGACTGGCCGATGTTTCTTCCGGCCAAAGTCAATCGCCTGCTGAATGTCACCGATCGGCAATCGTTCGACGTGTGGCGGCATTTCGTATCCGTAGACTGAATACCATTCTTCGTGGAATCGGGTTTTGTGTTTCACCGCATCGCCTCCAGTGCTTTCAGCGTGTCATTGAAAGATACTCGCCAGTGCATTGCGTCAATCTGTGCGTTCCCATGGAACGCCAACTGCCACGCCGCTTCTCTAAGAGTTGGCAGTGCATCTGTGATTTCGCTGGATGACTTGCCAAGCAACTGCATTTCGAGCTTGCAGGCCGTATCGTCGGCATCGGCGACAGCCTTCAGGACGGCCGGACATGGATCAAATCCAATCAGCGAATACAACTGCCGGTCGATAGCCTGTTGTTCGCATATAATTTCCATTCGCGACGACATGCTGAGAAGCCGAGTCATTGGCCGCAGAATGTCACCTGTTAACGCCTCGTGAGCGTCATGCAGCAACGCTGCCATCTTGTGCTCTGGATCATCTGGAGCCAATGCCGCCACAAGCAGAGAATGCCTCGCCACGCTCCAGTGATCTGGCGTTGCTCCAGCGTATCGGCAGAGCTTTCCCAATTGCCGTGCAATCTGCTCTGCTGGAAAATCAGCCAGTTCGCAAATCTCTGGAAGCATCCATGTTGGTCGACTCATGCTGCACCGCCTTTCAGTTCCGCCTGCCTTGCCTGATAAAACGGACGCACGAGACTCAGCACCTGACTGCTGACTTCGTTTTTCATGACCGCCATTTCCTTCCCGGCTGCTTCAAGTGCTTCCGGCGTTCTAGCCGCTGCAATCTCATTCCAGACCGATTCCACAAATGTCAGCTTGTCCTGTGAGTCGGCGAGAATCTTGCGGATGCGGTCAAGTGAGCCTTTGTGCTGGTCTTCCTGCGTTGGCTCCGGCTGTTGAGTAATCGCCGCTGGCTCAACAGTTGGCAGAATCTCTGGTTCATCCGCATGATCGTCATTCAGGATTGGCGACACCTTTGCCCACAATGATTTCAGGATTTGCCTGCGAGCCTTTGCCGTGATTCCTGCAACATTGTCCGACTCGTAGCCAGGCAGGCCTAATGAAGCACCGCCAGAAAACTCGACCGCGTACGTCTTGCCGCCGTAGTCGCACGACGCCTTGCCGCTGACTCGCCAAATCTTCTTTCCGCTATTTCCGAGCGGAACAAATTCCGGATGTCCGACAGACAGTTCCGGAACAATTCCAAGGTGAGCAAACAGCGTGCGAAAACCCGCTTCCTTCGTGTAGAGCTTTCCGCCGGTCTTTCCGCCAAAGATTGCGAACTGGTCATCTCCTGGACAAAACCCGCTGAGAATGGCGATGGCACAAACGCGAATCCTGTCTTCGTCCGTTGGATTGTTTGCCAGTTCAACCATGTGAATCGTCGGATCTGTGATTCGCAAAAGCCGTGCGCGAATCTGCTCATCCTTCAGTGACTCAATCAAGGCCACTCGTGCTTCTGCCATCGCGAACGCTGCGTTGACTCGTGAGCCATTGCGAGCCGCGTTTATCAGCTCGTTACGACTTGCGTCAATTCGCGTAAGCCAGTCTGCAACCGGGGATTTATTTGCTGTAGTGAGTTCGCCCATATTCGTATTGCCTCAATGTCTTTCCGTAGGGAATCGTCTGTTAATTGTTCAGCGAGCAACTGCACTCGCTGTTCTGATTTGTGCTTCTGAATGTCTCGTTTTGCTTTTTCAATTCGCTGTCGCCACGCTGGCACTGTGCTCGCCTTCGATTCTTCCGGCTCTCGGTGTCTTGCAAACGGATCGACTTCGTCATAGTCGCCGTACCCCATCCAGAACGAATCACCCGCTGTTGCGCCGTAAGTGCGCTCGTTCATCACGCGACGATAAACATGATCCCTGTATGCGTTGTCGCCAGTGAATAAGACTGCAATCACCTCACCGACAGTTTCTGCATCGCTTCCTTCTCCATCAGCAGCAACTGAATCTTCTTTTCCGCCAGTTCTTCGCATGTCCATTTCAGTTTCTGCTCCGAGCAAATCAGTAAATCGCTGACAACATCGCTGCCGTACGTGGCGATCATGTACCGCTCATACTCAGCCGACTTGTTGCCTCTCCGCTTCGGATCGTTGCAGGAGGCACACTGAGGATGACAGTTAACGAAATGAAACACCGTCGCATGTTTTGACCGGCTGATAAAATGACCGGCGTTCATGGCCGAATCATTCCACGGCAAGACCTTTCCGCATGTCACGCACTTGCAGTTGCCGTGCTTGTCGGCGTGCTCAATTCTTACTAGTCGCTGAAATACTTTGGCCACATCATTGATGCGGTTTTGTGGTGACAGTGCGGCGAGGCGGCTTGCTATTCGCTCGACCTTGTTTCGGTGCTTTTCTGATGGCGTGAGTTTCATCCCTGCCCCCTCAATACGCCGCGACCGCTGGGAAGCATCTTTGTTGAGCATTCCCGTATCATCGGGGCGCGATACATGCCCTTGTTTTCCGGATGATCAGGCCGTTCCATGCGGATCATTTCCGCCAGCCCGATCGTTGTTTCAGTGCCCCAAATCTCTTCGAGCGATGGGTCTCTGGTCATTGGCTTGCGATCGACTGGAGCGTGCAGCCTGTTGGATTTCTTCCCGGCTTTCTTGCGTCGTGTCATTACACTTTTCTCCGCATCAGTTCGCCGGGGAGTCGTTCACCCATTCGAATCAATGGCACGAGCGGAGCGACTGGAAAAGCCTCTGGATTGAAGCCTGTTTCCTGAATCGCGTCGTGAATTTCCTTGCGATCGATTCTGACGTTCTTGGATGCTGTAAATCCGAGCCGTGCGTGGTTCGTTCCGATGGTGTCAACCAGCTTGACGACGATTGTTTCTTTGCCGACCGTGATAATGATTTCTTCCGATACAGCACGCCGAAGCACTAGCATGTGAAATCCTTTCATTGAGAGAAAACCTGCGAACAGTCTCGGCATGACTGCTAAGAATGCCGAACCCTGGTGACTGTTCGCAGGAGTAAGATTCAGAGCCTGCCGCGCCTTCATTGGCTTGCGGGGGCCAGCCGTTGAAAATCATTTTTCAATGCAGCAGGCTCTGAGGGAGATTCGCCTCTGCCGTTGAGCCAGAGGCACGACTGGAAACGATCCAGCCGCTTCCGATTTAATCCGGTGGACCCTTGCCCTGGCCGGTTAGTTTAGATCCAGTTCGTCAACAACCGTCTTTTCAATCTCTTCATCGCGTGTCATCACATCGCCATATAAGGCTTCCGCAATTTCGCGGCTTTGCCGATCGCTAATAGACTCAAACGCTTCGTTG
>Ga0181352_1001042_pt1 | contig 11163 bp, 11 predicted proteins | sample Fa13VDMLBSN_FD_130103 | JGI IMG/M metagenome (GOLD analysis project Ga0181352, IMG submission 130103) | Freshwater viral communities from Lake Michigan, USA - Fa13.VD.MLB.S.N | ecosystem: Environmental > Aquatic > Freshwater > Lake | place: USA: Michigan | collected 2013-09-23 | reverse complement strand
TTGTCGCCAGCTTTGCCGTGGTAGCCATGGGCTTTGAGCGGTTTGGCCACAAACACCATCTTGTTGACCGAGGGCAGGCGGCGGTCATTGTTGAACGCGATCTTTTTGAGAAAGCAGTAACCCGCGCGCAGGTCACTCTCGTCGAATTTCATCTGCGGTCGCGCAGCAGGTCGGTGATCTTGTCCAGCTTGGCATCAAAATGTGTTCGCTGGTCTTTGATCTCCGCGAACAAGGAGAGTTCCGTCTCCCGGCGTTCGTCCCGGTCCTTGTCGGCACGGGCGACGTAGGTGTCAAAAGTTTTCTGATTCACTTTGCCTTCTTCCAGTTTAGCTATGCGACCCATGGTAGAAGTCCACAGCCACGTAGCAAGTCCGGCAATACCGGCGGCAACCCACGCAATGATCTGCGACAGGAAGGATGGATCGTCGGTCGGGCTGGCCACATCGTCACCCCGCTTGATGGGAGTCGCGCCGGGCACTGGCGGTGCCGTCCACTTGCCCGCCGGCATCAATCGGTGGTTCGACCTGTGCGGTCGCCACTTCACGCTTTACCGCAGCAACAAACTCAACAAGATTGCCGGGGAAGCTGGCTTGATTCAGCAGGTCAAACAGGAACTTCTTTACGTTTTCGTTTGATACGATCATTATTACGCTCCGATGATGCCGTGGGTGGTGAGTGCGATTTGAATGGCGCGAACCCGCCCGGCTAATTGCGCCAACGTGATGGTCGCCGTGTCGTAGGCCGTGGCCTTGTCGGATGCGCTGCCAGAGAACGCCGTCCAGCCGGTATCACGGGCACCAAGGATTTGATTAGCGCCGATGCTGAAATACTTGCCGGTGGCTAGGCCAACGTGGTCGCTGTAAACCTGCAGTGACGCAGAGCCGCCAACCACAGCAGTGATCGCAGACAGCGACGAGTTGTAGGTGATGTAAGAGTCCAGCGGGTCGGATGGGAAACGTGACAGGCCACTAGCATCCACGCCGTTTGCATTAAGGTAAATGCGCTGGTTCTGTTTCAGCGTCATTGCCGCCTGCTGCCAGGTGCCGCTGCTCGGCAGAGTCAGGAACGAGAAGTCCAGACCGATACGCGATTTGCCAATGGCACTGTAGGCCACGTCGATCTGCTCTGCGCCGCTGGACTGCACGCGATAACCAGCCCAATACGCGCTCAGTGCGCCTGTGACGTTGCTGCGATCCAGCCGCACCACGTCACCGATGGCGGCAACGTCATACCCGTTGTCGTCCAAGACCAGTTCACGCGGGTTCAGATAAACGCCATCCTGCCCGGCGGTCATGTCACCGTTCCACATGGACGCTGCCGGGTTGGCAAGGAACGTAGTAGCACCCGCACGGGCGCCGGTTACGAAGGCCGTGACGTTGTAGGCCACCGCATCGCCCTGCCCGTTCTGGTAAACCTGAATCCGCTCAAAGCAGGCGGCAGTGCGTCCCGTGTTGGTGCTGGTGCTGTGGTTGTAACCAGAAGTGTTGTAGAGCCATCCGTAACGGGCATACGCCTCTGGCGTATATGTGTATCCGCTTGTCGGCTGGCCAAGTGTCGCAGCCCCGGTAATGCGGTGTTCCATTGCCCACTGCACTTTTGACAGGTCGCCGTTGAATGCGGTTTCCAGACTGCTGTGCGTACCAAAACTAGACGGCGCAGCTTTGATCGCAGAAAAAAACGGCGCCCGCAGGTTGTTATTTGTGTCACGAATTTGACCGTCACCAAAGTACGGGCCATCCAGCGCGGTCGCGGCCAGGGTGGTGTCGTATATTCCGGTCGGAATAAATACCCGCTTTCCAATGGCGTCAGCCGCAGTGACGCCAGTCGTGTCATCCGTCGTGCCGTTGCCGGCGGTGCCGAAGTCCTTGAGACTGATGATGTCGTCCAGCTTCTCATTCCACGTCCGGGCAACAGCGCCGGTTTCAGCGGAGAGAAAAGAGCCGGAGTTGGACGGCGCATCTGCAGCGATCAACTCTTTGCTGGAGTTAAAGGCCAAGAACTTGCTGGCCCGGTCAAACGGCAACACGGTCAGCGCGTCAGTGGCGGTTTCGTCAGACGACAGGCGGACGCCAAGTTCGTTGCCTTCGTCCAACTGCTGCGCCACCATGACCAGACGATCCAGCGCGTCTTCCAGCACTTCAGCGTCGTTGATGTCATTGTTCAGGAAATCGTCGTCTTGCGTCAGCGGCAAGACACGGCGGATGACTAGCGTGGTGCCAGCTGCCGGTGCGCCGTAGGGACTGGAGCCGCCGGCCAGGCTGACCGTGCCAGTCGTGCCAGCGCCGCCGGTGACGGTGTAGTCCGTATTCTCCACCAGCGTTTCAGACGCGCCAGTCGAGTCCGTGACGACCGTGAGCACAAGGTCACTGGTATCAAAGAAGACCACCGGCGACGTGGCGAAGCTGGTCGTCACGCCATTGCCGGCGAAGGTCTTGCGGTTAGTTACTGAACTGACAGTCATTTTTAATCCCCTATATTCCAGTTTACCCTAAGAGCAGGAACATTGTTTCAAGTTCTTGTTTCCGTTGCTTTTTCTTTGTTGGCGTATGGGATCCAACCAGCATGACATCCCAGTATGCGATCGGTGGGGGCGTGGGTATTGCGCCGGAAACATAGGCCAAGTCGATGGACTGACCAGCGTAAACATACGCTCCTGCCGCCAAGTCCAGCGTGTAGTTGACCGCCGAAACCCCCGGCACGTAATCCAGCGTGGCGTTCTGCCCCGCGTAAGTGTAGGCGCCGGCGTCCAGTGCCAGTCGGCGGGCAACCGTGAGGGTTGCGTTCTGGCCGGAATAAGTGTAAGCCCCCGCCGCGCACACCAGCGTGTAGTTGACCGAACTGGCGCCAGGCAGCAACTCCCACCCGACGTACGGGTAGGTGGGCTGCGTGTACGCCGTCAATGCGAAGTCCACCGCGCCAAGTGCTGGCGGCGTGTAGACGGTCAGCGCATTTCCTGCCGGAGTTAAATCTGCGGGCGTGAAGCTTGTTACCGCAAAGTCTACGGCGTTGGTGGCGGGTGGGGTGTAAACGCTCATGCAAGGTAGGGGCTTCCGGGCGCGGTGTAGTAGGTCGCGCCACTCTTGTACTGCACGAAGGCTGCGCCGACCTTGCCAGTGGTGATGCTGGACGCCCATGTGCCGCCGCCACCGGTGACGATCTTCTCCACCAGCACCGGATTGGTCATGCTCTCGTCGTCCGCTTCAATCACCGTGACAATGGCCCCGCTCACCGGCGACCCGCTCAGAGTGACCGTTCCGCTAATGGCGAACGTGGATACCGGTTCTTCTTCCCACTGGACGTTGACGAGCCAGCTGTTGGTCAGTGCTGCGTTTGACGCGCCAGTAGGTCCGACCACTTGGCACAGGATTGACTGCCCTGGGCGCAGGATGAAGTCTTGGTCTTCGACCAGCAGGGGCAGAAGGTTGATGTCCACACCGAGCACCTGCTCCACCAGCGTGTGCATCCGCGAGAGATACTGCTGCCAGATAATGGTGCCAGGGGTGGCAGTCAAAGGGAAACCGTCAGCTATCGGCGCGCGGATTTCGACAGACGCACTGGACGACTTTGCCGTGTCAAAGGTGGTTGCTGACAAAACAGCCCCGCCGCTGACACTCGTTGCCCAGCTCGTCTTGACCTGCGGCATCACGGAAGCCAGAGCCGCGATGTTGTCTACCTGCGCGCTCAGACGGCGGACGTAGACGTTTACCCGTGACCCCACCTTGTTGGTGATGGTCATCAGGTTTTGCGTCGTAGCGTCATTGCCCAGAACAATCGGGGCAGGGACCGCACCGTTAAAAGTGAAGGCCACTTAGTCTTCTTCCCACACGACGTTGACGAACCAGTGGTTGGTCGCCGGGTTTGATGTGCCGGCTGCCGCCACCACCTGAACCAGCAGTGCCTGGTTCTGTCGCAGGATCAAGTTCTGAGTATCAATCAGCTGGGGGGCCACGTTGTTGTCGGGCGCCAAGACTTGGCCAACAACAGTGTGTAGCCTCATGCAGTACTGCTGCCAGAGGGTTGTGCCGGCGGTGGCGGTGATCGCCGTGGCCACGCCACCGTCAGACGCGGTTGCGCCCCGGACGATGGTGTTGGCGTTTGACGCATTGCCGGTGTCGAATTGGCCCTTGTTGAGAGTCGTGCCGCCCGTAGGCACCGCAGTGGCGCGGGACAGCTTGACCTGCGGCATGACCGCCGTGAGAACCGCCGTGGCGTCCAGTTGGACAATGACGCGCCGGATCGTGACCAGCTTTGTCGCGTCAATGTTTTCGATGGTGAACAGGTTGTGCGGAGTTGCCGCGCTGCCCAGTGTCCGGAATGATGCTGCTGAAAAATAGCCTGCCATTGCTGCCTCCGTTAAGTTACTGTGTAGGTTCCGCCAACTGCGTCAAGCGTCGGCGTAAAGGTGTCGCCGTTCGTGCCGTTCATTACCACACTGGACCCGTAATCCCAATAACCGACGCACTGCGTCCGGGTCAGGTTGTAAAGGATCACGTAGCGGAAGGTGAATCCGCCGCCAGAGGCCGTCCATGTAGGTGATGCCGGAGCCGCAAGCGTCAGCTTGAACACGCCGCCCGATTGCGTGGACGAAGTGACTGTGCAGTTTACGCCGCCCGCGGTGTAGCCGCCACCGGTAGATAGCTCTGCGGCACTGGTCGCGTCGGTGTCCGTCGCAACGTCCGGCGCAGTATTGGACAGAATCAACTGCCAAGTGTCGCTGCTGGCGTTGCCCGCCTCCTGCATCACTTCAGTGCCGATGTGGTATTTAACGTAAGAAGCCACTGTCTGTATCCTTATGAGCCAAGCACTACACGGGAGCGGGGTGTCCCAAGCGCGTCAGGCACCATCACGCGGTCGGCCAAAACGGCCTGAGTCATCTTGTCCATACGCTTCGCCAGCGACGCTTCCAACTGCTGAATTGCCGCCACCAGCGCAGCGTCTTCTGGCGTGTCGTCTTCGTCGTCATCCTCTTGATCGACTTCAACCGGCTTGCGGACTTCACGCCGGAGTTCGTCAATCTGCGTTTGCAGTTCCGCCGTCATGCGCTCAGCAGCAATGGCGCGGTCTTCCAGCACCAGAATCAACCGCCCGAGTTGCCGCGCGGTTTCGTCGGACGTGTCATCCGGCAGCTTCAGTTCCCTGCCATTGCCAAGGTCGAGTATCATTTTTCAGCCTTGATTCGTTTCTCAGGGGCGACTGCCTCTGTCTGCTTGATGATCGTGTCCACAATCTTGCGGCGCACTTTGTCCCGCTCTGTGGCATCTGCCGGCAGCGCCGCATACTGCCCTTGACGGCGGGTGCCTTCGATGACACGCTTGTAAATCTCTGCCTTGGCGAAGTCCGGCACGCGCTCCCAGTCCGGCGCGTTGACCATCGGTGCCAGAATTTCCATGGCGTTCTTGCCGGATACCTGCGCGAACACGTCCCGTTGCTCTGGTGTCAGTTCGATGCGCTTGTCGCTCGGCTTGAACGGGCCTTTCTCGGTCAGGAACTTCGGCGCCGGCGACATGGCGATTTCCAGCCGCACGGCTTCGGTCTTCACTTTGTCCTTGCTGACTTCGCTGGTGTTCACCGGCATGACGGCGAACCACTTGTTGTTCTCTGACGGCTGGCCCCACACGTCCCGCTTCGGCATCAGCTTCTCGCGGAAGTAAGGCAGTTGCGACTGAATGGCGTCCATCACACCGTCCACTTCCCGCTTATATGGGTCGGCCAAAGTCGTCGTCTGCCCGACGATCTTCGGCACCAGCGACGTGGCGTAGCCTTCCATGAACTGGTCGCCGTAACGCACCGGGTCCACCATGGCGTTCACGGCACTCGCCAAGCCGGACAGGTAGGTCGTGCTGATCGTGGCGTTGCCGAACATCAGCACCAGCATCGACAGCATCTTGGCCTTGTCTTCTTCGTCCCTGCTGGCCTTGATCATGTCCACCAAGTCGCCGGCGATACCCATGACTTTGGCCACCGGTTCGATGCGCTGGTAACTGTAGAACTTGCCGTCAATCTGCACACTGTAGGGCTGCCAGCCGGCGGCCCGCTTGGCCCCGCCCTGCTCTTTGTCGAACAGCCCGCCACCGGTCAGGATGCCGTCTTCCGCCATAGCGAACGCCGTCATGGCGATACCGGTGCCGATGGTGACACGGGCAATGGCTTTGGCGCGGGCTTCGCCGCCCGCTGCAAAATCTTCGCGCCAGCGGCCGGACAGCAAGTTCAAGCCCGGCGTGTGCTGCACCGCCCAGGACACCAAGTTCGCCGGGGTGCGCACGAACGGGATGACGAACTGGCTCCAATGGCCCGCCATGGCTTGCTGCACCATCTCAAGGCGCGGGCCGACACGCTGCGAGAACACGGCTTCCGCGCCAGTCTGCGCAATGGCGTCGAGCACTTTCTGCCCGGCGGTTGCTGACAGGCCAGCAGTCGGGTTGTTCAGGTATTCGGTGATTTTGGCTTTCGCCTCCATCGTTTCCGGGTGCAGCCCTTCTTTGACCACCCGGTCAACCGCCATCTCGTAGGCTTTCGCCCGCTCGGCAGGGATACGGAACAGCGCGTCCTGCGCTTGCAGCAGCCGGAACGGGGTGCGGATGATTTCGCCCTTGGTGCCTTCGATGGCCGGGCGATAAATGTCGCCCTTGTCCAGACTCAGCGTATCGCTGCGCAGGGCTTCGCCGGCCACCTTGAGTGCGTCGGCGGTGCCCAGCTGCAGGCCGATGACAGAGGCCAGCGCACGGGACTTGAACTGCGCCATGGTCAGCGGGTCGCCCTTGGCCGCACGCTGCGCCGCGGTGATGGTCGCCGCCAGGGTGTTCTCCGGCAGTTCGATTGCCCATTTGGTCATGTTGCCCATAATGTTGGCCAGATGGGTCTGCGGGCCGGACAGGATACCCGCCTTCCACGCTTCGATCACTTTCTCGGTAGTCGTGGCCTTGGAATACTGGCTGGCGAACTCGGCCATCTGCGCCGGGTCTTTCATCTGCGCCATGAGTTTGGCCACGTCCTGCAGACTGCCCTTGCGCTCGGCAGCGGCCAGCAGGACGTTGGCTTCGCCCAGCAGGGCAGAGTCATACTTGATGCTGCGCAGGATCTGGAGTGCGCGGCCGGCTTCGGCGCCTACCCCTTCCAGTTCAGCCTTCAGCATCCCCACGCGCTCAATGGCGGCCAACGCGGTCAGCTTGGCTTGCGGTGTCAGTTCGCCAACGGGCAGGTCTTTGATCTTCGCCAGTTCCTGCATGGCGTGGTTGGTGGCGCCTTTCAGCAGGTGCGCGCGGGCGTAGATTTCCGCCGCGTTGCCCGCTTCACCGATCACCCGTTCACTGACCTTGCCGCCGGCAATGGCTTGCAGGGCTTCCGTGGCGGTCTGCTTGTTCGGCACCACACCACGGGTCTGCGTCTGCATCTCATTCTGATAGAGTTCCGTGACGCCACGCAGCACGCCCTTGGCGGTTGCGTTGTCTGTGATGTATTCGTATTTCACCGGGTCCGTCAGCGCGCCGCTGCCGGGTTTTGGCACAGTCATCGGGTCAGCGTTCAACGCCTCACGCAGCATGTCCGGGCGCGGGTCCGCGTCGATGGCGGCTTTGATGCGTTCTTGCAGGGCGACGTCTTCGTAGGCGCGCGGGATACCACTTGAGACTCTTGCTTGCACTGTAAACACAGGGCTGCCGTCTTCAGTCACCCAGCGGCTTGTTGGTGCTTCTGGCGGCGACAGCCGCTTGGCGGACGGATTCTTTTCAACAACATACCCTTTTTTCTCCAACGCCGCATAGACCCGGCCTGCAGACTCAGTAACTGAACTGTCCGAGGTAAACTGTAAGCCTCTGCGGGACGCTTCTGCTATAGCCACCTCGTATGCCCCTGTAACCGCGCCTTTACTCGACGCACTGCTATCCATTATGCCGTTTTCCACATATGTCGGAAACATACGGCCGCCTTCAATACCTAAAGCTATTGATCCTTTACCTCCAGCGTTGTTGTCAAACTCAGCGTAAAGCCCGGCGATCTTTTTTCCACCAGAAGTTTCTACTGTTGCTTTTTTAAATCCAGTCTCTCCGGCCAACTCGGCCTTGATTTCAGGATTCTTCGCCGCATCCCCCGCCACCATGTCAGGTGTGCGGCCAGTCTGCGCGTAGATAGACCGCAAGCCGCCCGCCACCTTAACCGCACCCTTCATGCCACCCAGCAGCAGGGCATTATCCATGAAGTCCATGGCGGTCGGCATACGGCCTTCCAAAGCTGCGGAAGTCGTGGTCAGGGTTGCCAGTTCGGTGCCAAACATTGCGGTGCCGCGCGCCGCTGTGCCGGTGGCTGCGGGCAATGCGGCCCCCACTACGCGCCCGGCACCCATTGTGGCGGCGCCGATGACCGCCCCCTTGGTGCCGCCGGCCATTGCCGCTTTGGCAATCTCCCACACGCCGCCCCAAGAGGCCGCGTGATTGTTGGTGTAGGCTTCGATCAGCGCATCCCGCAGCGCCATCGGGGCCGCGAACGCCGCCGCGCCCGAGGCAATCGGCCCGCCAGCTGCGGCTGGAACCGCGGCAGCAACGGAGAGCGGGATGTCCGCAACGACACCCGCAGCACCGGCGGCCAGGCGCTGATACCACGGCGCGTCTTCGCCCAGTTGCTGGTTCGGCATCTCGCCACGCAGGGCAAGGCCGGTGGCACTATTCTGCAGCCCGGCGATTACCGCGTCACCGATGTCCTTGGCGCGTTTCGGGTCAGCCGGAGTGCCGCCCATCACAGGCGCAAGGTCCCACACCGACTTTGCCGGTTGCGCTGCCCGCGGCGCAAGATCCCAAATATCAGCCATTACCAGTTACCCGTGGTGCCGGGCGTCGTTTTGGCCAAGGCGGCCTTGAGTTCCTTGGTCATCACCCGAGTCACCCCATTTGGATCAACAAAGGTCTGCCCGACCGGAGTAGAGGCCGGGTCTTGTACTGGTCGCTGTGCGTTTCCTGTTATTCGGTTGACTGACCCCTGAATGAATTGCGGCGATCCGACGTATTCTTTACTGTCCGGATTGAACGCTTCCAGTGGGTCAACCTTTGCTGCACGCAAAGACGCCACTTTCTTATTTACCCGATCTTGATAGTCCAACTGGATGGCTGCAACTACGTCAGGACGCCCAAGATATTTTGGATCTTGTGACAAGGCCCGACCAACAGTGGCCATCGCGCCGTTCATGTGGCTGCCAATCGTGCGATTGTTCTCGTCTTTCTGGTTGGCCACCATGGCGTTCAGTTGATTCGCTGTAGCCGTGTTGATGTCGCCACGCTGCACCGCTTCAAAGATCGGGGTGGCGCTGTAAATCTTGCGCGGGTCGCCGTCCGGTGCGTGAATCGCCATCCACAGATTGCGCTCCACAACCGGGTTCGACTTCTTCTCGCCGGACGCCATCTCTTTGTTCCGGGCTTCCATCATCAGGAACAACTCTTTCTTGGCGTTCGCGCCCTGCGGACCGGCGAAAGCGGGGTTGTCGCGGATGTCCGCCCAGCGCACCTTGCCTTTGATGATACCGTCCAGCATCTCGCCACGGGCGATGTCCACTTTCTCGGCTTCTTCCCGGCGGGCTTCCAGCTTCACGCGCTCCCGGTCGGCTTCTTGCGCCCGTTTCTCGCGCTCGGCTTCCCGTTCAATCTGCAACCGTTGCGTCGGGTCCAGATTGTATTGCCCGCCCTTGACCGCAGCGATGGTACCGTCCGGGTCAATCTGCGCCTGCCGCATGGCTGCTGCCACGTTCAGGTTGTTCTTGAGATCAGCCGCAATAGCGGCCCGCTTCTCCGGCGGCACACGGGCCAGCGTGGCCACGAAAGCGTCCACGTCCTGCTCGGCTTGCGGCAGGTAGCCCGGATTGGACGACAGAATGGCGCCGGTGCTGTTCAGGAACTTGGCGCCCTCCACTCGCGCTTCCAGCGTTGCGCGCGTGACGGCAATGTTGTTGGCTTGATTGTCGAATACCGCGCCTGTGTTGGCCGCGTGCATCTGCGCCGTTTCCAAACCCTTGCGGGTGGACAGGTTCTCGCTGACACGGGACAGGTCGGCATCCAGTTCTTCCCGGATCTTGCCGAGTTCTTCACCAGACGTGGCCGCTTCATCCAGCCGCTTGGCATACTTGGCGCGGATTTCCGCTTGCTGCACCAGCACCTTGCGGGATTCGTTTTCCTCCAGCAAGTTCATCTGCTGTTCGGCAACGCCTTGAACGGTGCGGGCGACGGGTGCGAAATCCACAACCCCGGTGTCATCGGCGCCAGCGCGCCGCCCGCCGGAGATCGCCCCCGGCTGGATGTCGGCACTACGAGTAGGCAGTCTTGGCATTGTCAGTCCGTCAGTTCATTAAGTCGTAGCCGGAAGTCCACCCGGAACTGCCGCCAGTGCGGGTCAGATTGTTACTGCTGTAGGCGTTGTAGGCTTTCGCCCCGCCACCAACCAACTCTGTGCCGGCCTTCATGTAGCCCGCTTTCTGCGCAGCCTTGCCGCTGGCGGTGTCCAGCGTGGCCGTGTTCGTGTATCCGCGCGCCCGCTGTTCGCCCTGGTAAATGGCGTATTGCTTTTCCAATTCGCCCTGCGCCGCCTGATCGCCCAGCACGTCGAGCACAGAACCGGAATCAGCTGCGCCACCGGACTTGCCCTGCGCCGCGCGGATAGCCCCCAGTCGCAGGGCATTCTCGCGTTCGATCTGCGCCGCCTGCCCGGCTGCGTCGGAGCGGGCAATCTGTGCGTTCTGCGTGTTGACCGTGGCGTTGAAATCGGCAGCAGCCTTGGCGGCTTTGCCTTGCTGAATGGCGCTGACCGCACTGACTACTGCGCTGGCTGCGATCAAATATGGGATAGCTACTGCCATTTTTCTACTCCGTAATCCTCACGTAACCCGTGTGGTCTTCCCCCTCCGGGCCGAAGCGCACCATCCGCTCAGTCTCAACCCGGAACCCCAGCATCTTTGCCCACTTGTGCCCGAGTGCAAAATCGCACCGGACACTGATCTCCAGCCGCCCCTTGACTTCGGCCATGCCCTTGGCGACTGCCGCCGTCAACCAGCGCATGTGCTTTCCACTGGCCTTGTTCAGATACATCCACCCTTGGTGCCGCCCCGGCCAGTGCTGGATCGTCCCGCCGCACGCTACTGGCGACCCATCAATCACCGCCGTCCAACTGTTCTGTTTCTCCAGCGCCATC
>Ga0181352_1001040_pt1 | contig 11164 bp, 2 predicted proteins | sample Fa13VDMLBSN_FD_130103 | JGI IMG/M metagenome (GOLD analysis project Ga0181352, IMG submission 130103) | Freshwater viral communities from Lake Michigan, USA - Fa13.VD.MLB.S.N | ecosystem: Environmental > Aquatic > Freshwater > Lake | place: USA: Michigan | collected 2013-09-23 | reverse complement strand
TCATGGGCGAGAGCGCTCACAAACCTCTTACCAAAGAGCAGAAAGAGTTGCTGCACCTGATTATTACCATTATGCCCACCAACTGGCAAACAGCCTGGAACAACCGGGTAAAAAGCCTGGCTGAATCCCTGACTCTTCCTGCAGAAGATATGGACTAAAAACAAAAAACCCCCTGCTCTCCTTTCGGAGGGTAGGGGGTCCTTTTTTTGAGTATCACTGCTGCTACTTAAATGTTTCGATAGGAACTATACCGTATAAAAAACGAGGGTTCTCATCATTACCTAATATTTGCTCTATTTGAGATCTTGAAGAATATCCTGGAATTAGTTTTGCAAGCCCACTTGCTCCTCTAACTACACCATTTTTATCTACCTTACCTTCTACTAGACCTTCTGATAATAAAACCCAAGTGGATTTGCCCAATCTATTAAATACATCTAGAGATACCACAGGTTTATCTGTAGCATCAAGAATATCTTTTAACGATAAAAATCTTGACATATCGTGCACAATTCTACCTACAGATCTACCTACTGGTGTTTTTTCTTCTTCATCATCAAAAGCCCAGTTGTATATAGCCAGTAGAGCTACCCACCATATGAAAGTATTTAACAAAGAAGACATGGCCCTTATTCTGGAATACTTTAACGTTGCCTCTGACATACCACTGTCTAGCATGTATTCTTTATGCTTACCACTAATTGCTGCAAACATGGAAGCTATGAAAATTTTCATCTGCCCTTGAATAATCTCTGAATGCCACTCATACATAGGCATACCGTCTGGTTTTTTACCAGTCATAACATACTTACCTATAGATCTATCCCTATACTTAGAACCAAAAAGAACTTTAATATATTGGAAAGCGTGTTTTTGGAATTGAGCTGTGAAGTCACCCCATACATTTGCTTCCAGAGCTATTTTTTCTTCTCTTCTATAAGATCCAGAAATTCTTTCATGTGTTCTTTTTAAAGCCTTAACTTCTAAAGAAGTCAGATCTTTTAACTCTGTGGTTGTGCCGTCTGAGTTGGCGATAACACCACGAGTACCCAGCACCCATTCTCCTTTATCATCATAAGCGTCCCAAAGAGAAACCTTGTTTCCATCTTTATCTTGTATTTTAGTTGCTTTTAAAAGACCAGCTAAGTGCCACAGAGCGCCTAAATTTTCGCCTATAGCGTACACAGCGTACATGTTGTCCCACATACCTAGCTTAGGTACGGCCTCCATCTTTTTAATATCTTCTTGAGTTATAGCGTAGTTATCCGGTAACCATCTTAAAGTTTTAGCTAAAGCCCAGAGTTTAGAGGACTCTTCATTACCAGTAAGAGCCTTTCCTATGTAATCTTGCAAAAGCACCTTACCTCCAGCAAAATCTACTTGAGAAAGCTCATCTACTTCTACCCCATATATCTTACCTAAAAGTTTAGTAATACCTAGTTTGGTGGATTGAGACATGGATTGAGTTAGCACATAGACACCGTTTCTTAAAGGTGATACAACTTTAAAGCCAAGTGTAACAGCTGTTACTAAACTCTTTAAAGATTTTACTAACTCTAATTCAGAAATACGTACGTCTGTACCTGATTGGATACCAGTTAAAAACTCTGTTGTTTTTCCAGCTTTCCATCTAACAGCTCTAGACAAAACTTTTTCTGTCTTTTGTCTGCCAAGAATTTGCGGATATATGATTTCATCTAACCACTGAACTGTATTTGGGTATCTTCTTTCTTCTCCAGTTTCTAAGATGTCTTCATCTAAAGCATTCCTAACTCCACGAGCTAAATCGTACATTGGGTCCATTTCTGTTTTAGTTACCATAGAGGTCATAAACATTTTAAATGCCATATGTACGTTAAAAGAGTGGTTCTCAGCATCTACTATACCTGGAGAGTCTGTATGTTTAAAGTATCTAAAAGGAACCCCTTCAGACCCTCTACCATACTTATCTTCTAAAAACCCAGTTAAAAGCCTTTTTGTACTTTCTTTGGTAGTAGTTGTTAATCCAGCTACACCAGCTTGAAATCCTTTTTCTTTTATTTCCTCTTCTCTAACTTCAGATTCTGTCTTTGGTATTCGAGGTAAAAAGTTAATAGGCATTTCAGGTGGAATGGCAAGAGTCATATACCTGTAAATAGGGTTTCTTGTAATAGGATCAAAAGACACTACTTCCATTGCAAACTTATTATACTCAGCCTTCATTTTCTGATGTATAAAATTTCGGTACTCCTTTTCAGCTTTCGTCATTGGAACCTCTTTACCGCCTTTTATATAAGTATCCTTAGTGTTTAGGTAGTAACCATTTCCACCAATTTCATCAGACTTTCTCCACATAAAAGCATAAAAATCTCTAGTGTCCATATTTGTTTTAGAGATAATGGTATTGTGTAAAGCTGTTATACCTGCACCTATTACAGGATTCCAGGTTGCCATAGCAGCAAATTGACCTATTTCCAAAACTTTTAAAGCGGCTTTTGTAATCTTTTGATCTGGGGTAACGCGCTCATTCATTAGATTCAAAAATAAAGAGTCGTGCTCATCACTTATTTTATTCAGAACCCTTGTAATATTATCGCGCGCTGTTAAAAGAAGTTTATGGAGAACGTGTATTCTTGGGTTATCTATGTCGGAAAAGTTTTTAAATCTCCAAAACGCTCCTATATCTGGCGTTTTCGATTTAAGATCCATAGAAGGTTCCTTTTCAATTTCAAGAATTGCTTCTGTAAGTTGAATACTTAATTTCTTTTTACGCTCGTCCCTTTCTACTTGCTCTTTAGAACTTCTTGAATATAAAGCTGCTAGCTGATTTTTCAGGTAAGTTAGTTTTTCTTCACGAGTTAAATGTCCTATTTTATCATGTAGGTCAATCAAAGCTTGTGGCATTCCTTTGTATGAAGACAACACAAACAGACCTTTATCTGTAAGTTCTTGGTATAGCTTAGGATGATTTTGTTTATAATAGTTTTGTATAGTAAACAAATACGGCTCTAAGTCTAGCTCCATAGCAGTTGGATTTCCTAAAGAATCTATACTAACTATTTTAATAGACCTAAATTTAAGATCAGGAAATTTTTCCTTGAGCATAACAGCTCTTAAAGCAAGTTCCAAATAGGCCCTTGACAATTTAGAATCATTGATGTTAAACTCTTCGCCATACTTCATCATCTGATTTGTAGAAGCATCCCTAGTAATCCAGCCCGTTTTAAAATCCACTAATGTAGCTTCACCATTTCTATGTACAAAAAATCCGTCATATGTAGTTGCAAGACGATTACCGTCCTTGTCTACAAGTTGATCAGAAACTATAACTCCTTCTGAAGAAACCTTATCTTGTAAAGCAGTTGGAATTTCATTTTTTAAATCTACTATTACTCCAGCTTCTTTAAAAATTGCGTCTAAGTTTTCCCTAATTCTTCTTACAGTGGGGTGATTGTCAAGCGTTGTAAAATCAGCTTTAGTAGCCATAGCGTACTTTAATGCTGACTGTCTTGCTGCTTCTTTTTTAGCCGGATCATTTTCAAGAATATATTGTAAGTAAGCGTGAACTAATTTACCTTTATTCTTAAATTGATTTATATTATCCTCTACAATTCTATAGACATCTCTAAAAGTTAGTTGCTTGTTGTCTACGGTAATTGTTTCTGTAATTGCGTCTTGAGACTTTTCATAAACGTTTACGCCGTTTCTAGCAAAAACTTTTTTAGTTTCATACTCAAGATCCGTATTAGAAAATCTTCTTTGTCTTGAAGAATACTCGCCAACTTCTACGTCACCTACGTGAGAAGTCACACGTTTTGCTTTTTCCGTTCCACCTTTTTCGTAAAACACTGAGGTATCAGAAGTAGTCCAACCTTCAGCTTGCTTTTCAAGTTCTTGAATATAGTCTATTCTAGGAGGAGGTTTTGTGCCTAGCCCTTCTGCTACTGCTTCTTCAGCTTCGTCAAGATTTTGATAAGCGGTTCTTACAACTGTATCAGGAACTGTTTCGCCTCTATTAAACATATCCAAAACGTCTATAAGAGTAGAAGCTGCGCTTAGGTTATTTCTTAACCCTAAAAACTTCTTAATCTGATTTAAGAACAAATTTAAGTATAAGCTTAATTTATTATTAAGCGCTTGTTTAGATAAATATGTTACAACACTTTCTTCTTGATCTTCTATACCATTTACAGAATAAGATTCTTTATATAGAATATCAAAAATAGACGGCGAACTTATTTTCAACATTGACACAAACGGGTGATAGTACTCATGAAGAGGAGTGTCTTCAGTAGCATATGCCACATTTATTATTACCTTTCTATCATTGTTCCCTTTGTTAACATACTTACCTTTAAATCTTTGTCTTGGGTCATCAATTACTTCGTAAGGTATATTAAATCTTGAAGACAGCTCTTGTAATAAATCTTTAAATTTATTTTCTGGCTTGCCTTCTTGAGTCGCCACAACTTCAGATTCTGGAAATAAAGACATAGTTCCGCTAGCAGTCGTCACTGTATCTCCAGTCAATACTCCTTCTATTCCATCAAATCTGGAATAGAAAACCCTTGCCATCGTTTCTTCAGAAATATCCTTAGTCCCTAAAAAATTTGCGTATTTATTTCTGAAAAATTCTGGGTTTTTATTTATTGTATTCGATATTGCGTTATAGATATTGTCATTAAAATCTACGGTTGCTGCCCCAGCATTATATAAAACCAGGGCAGCCTCTTCACCGTATTTTTCTGATAGACTTATCCACTCCACAGAGTTTTTATTTGGACAAACCATTTAGCATTTATTTATTTCATTATAAAGTTTAGTAAATTCAACTACATCCATCCCTTTATCCATTTCTAATAAAACAGCTTCAGGAAATTGCAGCATGCTGATCGTGCCGCCTTCATTTGCAACTGCAAAATAATAAGTTTTGTTACCAGCATAAAACAAGTCTCCTTCTTTTACTTTACTTAAAGCATCAGTAGTCTTCATTAAAAATAACCCCTCATTAGTTCTTGTAATTTTTGTAAACTTATCCATTCTTTGAACCCCAAGTTCTTGCTCTTTCAAAGCGATTACAAGTTGTGGGGATTTTTCTACAGCTTTAGTAGGCACAGCAAATGGGTCTACATAATTGAATTTTTCATAAAACAAGTTAGATAAACCTTTCCACAACATCGCGTATCTTTTTACGCCATCAAATATGTCTTTAGTTATAACAACAGTAGCAGTATTTGGTATAGTGTTAAGAGCTTGTCGAGTTTCATCGAGTATGTTTTGCAGTTCCTTATCTGTTTTTTCTTCAGTGCCTATTTTAAAGAAAGGCAATTCGAAATCTCCTTCAGTTGGGGAAATAGTTATAGTGGTTATTTCCTTGCCCCCTTTTTCTGGACGTTTAAGTTGTGCAATAGTATCAACTATAATTGTAGACCCAGTTCTAATGTTAAAGAATTTGCTAAATTGTGTTTTAGCTCTTTGAATTTCTTGAGTGTCAAAAAGAGACTCAGAACCAACACTAACTAGGGTGTACTTATTTCCATTATTATTTGTAGAAACATTTACTACTTGGTAATAATAAATATCTGATGGAGATACGCTATCCATATCAACAGATTTAACAATATCTCCCTGTTCCAAAGTTATATCACCGTGTTTTGCAATCAAAACATTTCCCGATATTTTTTTAGAATCTACTAATCTGCCGTAACCATTAGTTAATAAATCTAATTTAAACTTTCGGTCTAAATCTTGATTCGAAAAATCATATATGGGTGAATCTGCAGATGCTATTTTAACATAGTAACAGAATGGCGATTCTGGAGTGGGAACTAGTGCTAAAAGCTCCCCATTAAAACCCGTAATAAACTTGGGCTTTAATACAGAGTAAGCCGCATTAAACTTAATGTCATAATGTATTACACGATTTTGATAAATATCTTTACCTGTATAAACAGTTTTTGTTTTATTGTTTCCTGGTATTTTTTGTTTAGTTTTAGCGGCCTTGCCTCCAGAAAAAGATCCAACAATATCTGGGCGTGCTCTCAAAAACTGATACAAAAATAAAGATCTGATACTCATCAAATTAAGATCCGTAGTGTAAGTGTCTTTTGGAATTACAGATTCTACTCGAGCAGAAAAAGCTGAAGCGAATGCTATACCCCAAGCCGGAGGAAAAATTAACGAAAAGCCAGTTTTTTCATAGTACATACTATCAGTCATAAGAGAATATTTAAAAAGATCTAAAGCTAATTGTTTACCGCTGATCGTTTGACCATTAGCCAACTTTATTTCTTTTGCTCTATACAACTGCTCAAAACCATCTCTTAACTTTTCAATTACTTCATCATCATTAATCTTATCAGCAACAATCATAACTTTTTGAACACCGTCTCTTGTAGTAAACTCTAGTGCGTTTAAAAAATCATTTGTGTCAATATCGCTATGAACTCTAAATAACGTGTCTACAAAGTTTCTAGCCCAAGCGTGTGCTCCTGTAACTGTACCATCTGGAGTTTCATAATTGTGTTTCCCTTCTACATAAGTAGTAACAAACTCGTCTCCTATTTTAAACTTTAAATTAGAAGTTATAAACTTAATAAACTCTTTAGAAACTTCACCAGACTTATCTAAGGCATCATAGGCACTAAATAAGTTTGCTTCTTTAGTTACATTTTCTACAAACTTTTGTACTGTTGGTGAGTATACGTTAAAGATTTGCTCTATAAGACTTCTAAAAGCTATTGAAGTTCTGTACATAGCTCTTACGTGAGGAAGCATTAAAGGAGCTACATTGGTAAAGACAGAACTTCCAGATGGTTCTACTTTTCTTGTAGTGGTTTTTTTAATTACCCTGTTTACATAATTCGCTCTTACCTGGTTGTTTGCTGTATAAAGACTTTCGCTGTACTCTTTAACAAACTCACTGGCCATCTTAGAAGCTACGTCTATTTTTTCCTCCTCGGTCATTGAATCACTAAACAACTCAGGATTATTTTCAATAATAGTTTTTATCAAAACTTCTTGAGCAACGCTTGAAACCTGTCGCCTAGTACCTGCAGCTTCGCCTTTAAAATGAGAAAGACTTTCTATGTTATCAATTAAAGAAGTGAGCTGCCACATTTTATTAGGTAGGAATCTTAACCCTTTATAAATCATGGAGTGCTTAAACATCTCCATACCAACAGGAAGAACTTGATCCATTATCTTTAATAACGCCATGTCTAAAAGATATTGTTCTGCTGGGCCTAGCTCACCTTTATATCCTTTTTCAAGTAGTTCGTCTGTTAAAGAAAAATCGTAATTGCTGAATAAAGCACCATTGACTGTTTCTATTAAACTTTCTTTTGACTTTATATTTTTAATACCTTCTCTTTGAGATTCAAGCTCTGGATACCAATTAATAATTGCGTCAGCAATTTGAGTAGTATCTATAGTATTAAGTATGTCAACAGTTATTTCTTCTTGCCTATCAGTTAAAAAATCCTTTCCCCATCTACGGCCCTCACTTATTCTAGAGATGACTGGCATTTTAAACATTTTAGATACCGTGTTCAACGGAACACCCATTCCAATAAGGGCCAGAAAAGAATTTGAGTTTACGTTTGTAATACCTAACAAGTGCAACTTTTGCATCTTGACGTTATCTATAGCAAGGTTAATTAACGTGTCTATAGTTTCAAATACAATACTGCCATCAAAAGCAGTTCGCCTAAATGCATTTAATTCATTGCCATTTATTTTGACAAAAGCTTCCTTGTTTTTAGCTCCTGAAAACTTTTTAAGTTTAGGAAGTTCTCTTCCAGAAATTTTGTAATTAGGCTTCTTTTCTATTAAACGCTCTACAGTCGGAGCATCATTTGCTTTAAGGAGGGCTTTAAATTCTGCAGAGTTTGCTGCAAAAACAGCTCCTGTTTCAGTGTCTGTAACTTGTGTTGGTGGAGTAGAATCAAATAGATAACCTATAACTTTAGAGAAGTTAGCTACTATACCAGTAAGCGCTATACCTGAATAAGTATTGTAACGTATCTGCTCTTGAGTAGCGTAATCAGTTAATTGTCCTTTTGCATTAAGAACATCATTAGCTTTTTGCTCGCTAATATATCCATCTACTTTTTCTCCCTGTTTTTCCAGTTCGATACGGGCCCACATTTCCATAATAGACTCGTTCATTTTAGTTACATCGTATCTCTCTACAAGACTTTTTGCTAATTCGGAAGGGGACTCCACTCCTTGAAGTAAAATCCCCATTCCTTTAGTAAGTATTAGCTTTTTAAATTCTTCGTGAGAGTACTCTTTATTGTTTACAATATAAGTACAATTTAACATTTTTGTTTAATTAAGCCACTTTTAATAAGTCTTTCTATAAACGTTTCATCATCAAGTTTTTCTTCAAGTTCTTTAGCAACATCATTTCTCATGCGCACAATCGCATCAAATGAAATTGGAGTTAGAAGGTCAGTTCTATTTTTCATGTCCCTCATATTTTGAGAGAAATTATGAACTATAAAGTTCTTAGCAGCAGTCTCTGCAATCTTGGATAGCTTCGCAAATATTTCTTCTTTTTCCGTGATTTCGTTTTCTATAACTTGCTTAGAAAATTCGGAAGCATTTTTAAATTGCGCAGTTAAACTTTCAAGTTGTTTATTGAGCGTTACTAAGTAATTATCTAAAACTTCATAAAGCTTGTAACCGTTTATTAAAGTAGTTGTGTTATTTTTATATCCGTAAGGTTCTCCTTTTTCTATTATAAAGTTATCAGAATCCACATGATCCGGGCTTATAGCTTTTAGCATTGGATTAAGATCTACAGTTTCTTCTGGGTAATCTTTTCTTGCTACAAATAAAGTATCTACATCGTAGTCAGAACCATGATAAAATACAATCATTGATGGAGCAATAATAACGTTACCTTTAGAAGAGCCTGTTTTTGGCACTGGATAAAACCCTACTACTTTTATAGGTAGCAAAGAGTGATAGTTAGAAGTCGGAATACGAAATCCTATAACACCATCTTTAATTTGATCCATAAAAGGTCGGTAACTTTCTGGAAGTATAACTTCGCAAAAGCCATCTTTATCTCTCCATTTTAATCTACGTTTTTCCATTTTACCAGTCTCCGGATTATAAATTTCGACCGGTCCTAAATCCGCTTGCAAGACAAGCTTAGATCCTGGAAATCTAAATCCAACTGTAGCTGAAGTAAATATAGAGGAAAGTGTAGACATAACTCGATCTCCAATCAATGGCATGTCAAGAGGAACCTTAGTTTTTCCTTTGCCCTTTGTTAACATTTCATGTACGTCTCGTCCTCCTGGAAGACCATCTAGCATCTTACTAAGTAGTTTCCTTAATTTAGTTTCCGTGCTTTGAGTGGTTCCTCCCTTTCTTGTTAGGCGCATGTCTCTAGATATACTTCTTAGCCCGTTTTCAATTACAAAAGCATTTGCTTTATGCATCTCATAAGCTTCTGCAGTGTTCTTACCATTTGTATTCATCATGGCAGTACCCTGAGATTTGTTAGCTACAGAGGCATCAACATCTTTTGCTGGATTAAGCTGAAATCTTAAATTCTCATTATTAATAGAAAGCATATTAAGATCTGAAACAGAACTAACATCTATATCCCCTTCTTCAGTTAATCTTGCTAAGTTCTTTTTATCTGGACCACCAATTTTCATGGCTGAAGCAAATACCATTTGATCTATGCCCTTAGAACGCATCAAGTCTGCGTATGTTTGTAGGTTAGGGAACTTGGCAATAAGTTCAGGAGTAAGAACTTTTACAGAATATTTTATTGCTCTTGGAACACCGTTCTCTATAGAGAAATATACTGGCTTAAGAACTACGTCAGCTTTAGCATCAAATCCATAAGCAGCCGCAATTTTTTCATAAAACTCTGGAAGCATAAAACCTTCAGCGTCTGATGCTGCAAACTCTTGGTCTAAAGAAGAAGATAGTAGCCCCTCTAATTCATCATCTATAGTTTCAAACATATCTTGCACTACCAGCACTTTAGAAGAAGCTGGTATTCCGTAAGACGGGTCTGTAAGAAGGGTGTCTCCAGTAGCTGTCGCTATTTGAATACGCTTTGTTTGATCTTCTTTAGATTTATAAAACGTTTCGTCACCATAAAGTATTTGCGCTAAAGAGTATTGATTAATAATATAATTAGCGTAAAAATTAACTAATGCAACTTTAACTACTTCATTTTTCTGATTTAAAAAAGCTTTCTTTTGTTCATCGGTCCAAGAATAATCCCATTCTTGTGGCTGCTTTACCCCTAGAGTAGAAGCTACATTTCTTACAGCCCAATCTGGAACCTGCACTTTAGCCGGAGTTTCAAGACTATCTTTAAAGGCGGTATATATTCCGTCTTCTGAAAATACTTCTTTTTGTATGTGCGCCTTGACAGCAGCTAAAGCCTGTGATTCTGTCATACTATCAACATTACCTGAAAGACCGGGAAGAGTAAATTGTTTCCATCTTTTACGGTATGTTTCAGAGTTATGCAGTTCAGGGTGCATGAAACTACCATCCGGATTTTTAGCGTCTGGGTTAGGTCTATTCTTTTGAGCTTTAATAATAGACAGTAATGCTTCGTCTATTTCCTTTGGCTTAGTTAGCGCATTTACCAAAACACTTTGAACAGTGGTACGGTTTGACGGTATAGGAAGTGTTTGAAAATACTTATTCTTCTTAGACGCTAGTGCTACAAAATAGTTTCCAACAATATTTCTTTCTCTAAATTCTTGTAAAGTTTCTTTTCTTAAAGTCTTAGCCCATCTTGATCGGTCTTTCCATTTTATGGAATCGTGATCTACGGCTTCGTGTACCTTATTCTTTTTATTAAAGAAAATATTATCTTTTAAAAATATGTCAGAAGTGGAAATCGCTTTGTCAACAGCCGTAAAGATAGAGAATTTTTTAAAGGGTAAGCCTTGTTGTATTCTTTCAAGGGCATTAAGTACATCTGTTTGCCAAGAAGCGTCAATCCAACCGTATGCTTTTTTACCATCACCTCTTGTATAACTTCCAGATTCCGCTAACAAGTAGTGAGAATTAATCATATCAGAAATCTCGTTAAGAAGACCTGCTTCTTCCCCTAACAAATTCTGAGCAGACATTCTCTCTCTAAACTCCTCATCAGTTTCATTTTCTTTCTGTGGTGTTTTAAAAGCGTCTTGTA